>Ga0075471_10000339_pt1 | contig 27698 bp, 17 predicted proteins | sample DEB19_08_DNA_2_FD_74787 | JGI IMG/M metagenome (GOLD analysis project Ga0075471, IMG submission 74787) | Aqueous microbial communities from the Delaware River and Bay under freshwater to marine salinity gradient to study organic matter... | ecosystem: Environmental > Aquatic > Marine > Coastal ...
GTGCTGCGAATATTGGGCTTCGATTTGACCGCCGTTTTCACTGACGAAGCGACTTTCTAGGTTGGCCTCGGCATCATGGGCGAGGAGGTTGTGGGTGTTGGGGGCGGGAGGTGGCCCAGCGGTAGCATTGAAATCAAGCCGCGGCAGCGAGCTGCCATGGCCACCGCGTGGGTGGATGGCCCAGGCCTGGAACACCGAGGAGCCGCTTCCAGAAGTGACAGGCACCTGAAAGCCGCCCTCGCTTGGTGGGCACAGCCAGTGAGTAGAAGCGGTGCCGTTGGCATGGGTCGTCAAGGGTATGTCGCCGAACATCACCGAGGCGCCGGCCATCGGCTCACCATTGAGCGTGACGCGAACAACCAGAGGCAGGGGCAGCGGTTGGCCCGGCACACCGTTTTGACGGTTGCCGCTGAGGAGTGTGAGGATGACGGGCTGGTAGCCGGTCTGCTGGAGGGTGAAGGTGGCGCTGGTGGTGCGGAAGGAGGCGAGGCTTGGATCGTAAAGCTCATCCCGCACCTGGACGCTGAAACTGTGGATCCCCGTAGTCGGCGGGGTGCCACTCAAGGTGCCGTCTGCAGAGAGTTGCAGCCAGGCAGGCTGTCCGGTGATGCTGAAGGTCGGGGTTCCCTGCGCGCCGCCGACGATCAGCCGGCTGCTGTAGTTCCAGCCTGCCATTGCATTGGGTAGCTGGGTGGTGACAAAGTGTAGCGGTGGGGGCGGCGGTGCGTCTTCGATCACCAAGGTGAGCGTTTGGGTTGCAGTGCGCCCGGCATTGTCATTGGCCTGCACGGTGAAGGTGTAAGTGCCCGCGTGCTGTGAACCGGCGCTGTTGTCACCAAGTCCGGTGAGGGTGCCGTTGCTTTGCAAGGTGTAGCCGAAGGGCAGCCCCGTCTCATCTGTGGCGGTGATGAGGTTGAAGGTGTAAGGCGCTGCACCGCGAGCCGCTTGGATAACGGCGGTGTAATCCGCGCCTAGGGTGGCAGCGGGCAGGCTTTGAGTGATGATCTCGAAGCCGGCGATGGTCACGTCATACGAGGCACTCGCCATCTGTCCCGTGCTGTCGTTCACGCTAATGAAGACATTGAACGTTCCCTCATTCACCGGGACACCGCTGATGATGCCGCTGCTGCTGTCCAAGCTCAAGCCCCCTGGTAAGGCACCGCTGCTGACGCTGTAGCTGTAGCCCGGTGTGCCGCCGCTAGCGGCCACTGTGGCGCTGTAGGGCTCTCCCACCGCGCCGTTGGGAACATGGCCCCCCAGCGCCAGAGGCGGTGGCGGAGGGTCCTCCTGGATCCATGGATCGCGGTTCTGCTGGAACTCCAGCAAGTTGGTCAAGGCATCGCCATCGGGGTTGCCTTGGGCATCGCTCGCATCCCGCAGGTGGAGGTGATGGCGGTATTCCCATACGTCAGGCATGCCATCGCCATCGTAATCTCCCCACGCGGCGCGTTGCGGCAGCGTGATGCCGCTGCTGCCTGCATTGTCATCATTCACAAAGGCCGCCAGCCCCTCCGGCACCCCGTCTTGGTTCGCGTCCTCCAGCGCTTGCCACGCGGCCTTGGTGCCCATGCTTTGCCGCCACGCCCACTCCTGCCAATCATGCACCGTCGTGCTGCGTGAATGCGCGCTGCCAGGGTTTAAGCCCAGAGCCACCTCCTCGACATTCATCAAACCGTCACCATCGTAGTCTTGCACGGCGTCTTCGAAGTTGCTGCTGCTTAAAATGCCCGGATAGCTCACGCTCCACATGTCCTCCAGCACATCGAGGATGCCATCCTGGTCATGATCGTAGTGATTGAGATGTGCGATGAAGCTCCAGCCGTTGCGGTAGGCCTGCACGTTGCTGTAGCCATCGCCATCGAAGTCCGCCTTGGCATCATCGGTGGTGCCGCTGCCCATCGCATAGCCAAGCTGTGCATACCACTGCTCGATGCGATCGGGGACGCCATCGCCCTCCGTGTCGGTTTGATCCACCGTGTAATAATCGGTGTAAGGCTGGTTGGGGTGGGTCTTCTGCTCCAGCGGGTTGGTGTGGTAGGTGTAGAGCTCTTCGGAGTCGGTTAGTCCCTCTCCATCGGTGTCTCGTAGGGTTGGATCGGTGCCATGTTGCGTGCGTTCGTGGTAGTTGGAAAGACCATCACCATCCGTATCGGCGTTGTTTTCCGGATCGTCTGGATAAGCATCGGCGGGGTCAGGGACGTTGTCCGAGTCGCGGTCATTCCACACGCCGGCATAGTCGGTGCCGTTGTAGTTGAAATGGGGTTCGTTATTCCAGCGGTCATGGGGCCATAGGTCTGCTGGGTCAGGGACTCCGTCTCCATCCCAGTCCATCCATGAGCCACCATATTCCGTGCCGTTGAACCAGTAGCCACCATCGGGGGTGACATCGGCAGGATCTGGGATGGTGTCGCTATCGCGATCGCTCCACGGTCCGGCGTATTCAACTGCGTTGTACCAATAGCTGCCACCCTGCGGAAAAGGGTCGGCCGGATCAGGAATGCCATCGGCATCCATGTCCGTCCATGTGCCGCTGTATTCGATGTTGTTGTACCAAAAACTGCCGTTGGGATGCGCGTCATGCGCATCGGGGATGCTGTCATAGTCCGAGTCCACCCAGGCTCCGGAATGCTCACGGCCATTCCACCAGTAGCTGCCGTTTGGAAAAGGGTCCGCCGCATCAGGAATGCTATCGCTGTCCTGATCACTCCAGATGCCGGGATATTCTTGAGCGTTATACCAGAAGCTGTAAGCGATCGTCGGCCAAAGGTCCGCTGGATCAGGAATGCCATCGCCATCACGATCGACCCACAGGCCGGCGTATTCCGTGGTGTTGTACCAAAAGCTGCCATTGGGAAACCCATCCGCCGGATTGGGAATGCCATCGCCATCAGAGTCAGTCCACCAGCCGCCGTATTCGATCCCGCTATACCAGAAGCTGCCCCACGGGAACGGATCATAGGGATCCGGCATGCCGTCGTTGTCGCTGTCCAGCGTGCCTGTGGGGTACCAGTTTCCACCGATCCACACTCCAGGATCGCTCACGGGTGGCGGTGGTGTGTAGCCGTTGTTGGCATCATCCATGTAGGCCGTGTCATTCCAATTGAGAATGCCGTCGCTATCGCGGTCCATGTTCAGCGGATCGCTGTCCTCGTGATTTTTCAAGCCATCACCATCGGCGTCCGAATAACTGAAAAAGGGCCTGCCCGAGCTGCTGAGACTGGGGTAATGCACCACCGGCACGTAACCCTGCAGCCGCTGATACAACTCGTCGTGGTCGGAATAGCCATTGCTGTTGCTGTCCCACAGCCAGGGATCAAATGGTGCGGTGGGATCGGAAAGCTGCTGCTCGGCGTCATCGCGCAAACCGTCCTGATCCGTGTCGATCTGATACGGGTCGGAGCCAAACAGTGCCTCCTGCGCATTGGTCAGGCTGTCTCCGTCGGAATCAAGGTCGAACCACGAATCGCCCTCAGGTGGATTAGCGACCTCTGCTTTAGCGCCGGAGCTTGCATCCCAGGTCCAGTAGGAGCGGGCCGCCGGCGCCGGCCACAGGGCCATCGATGCCGCTAGGTAGGCATGCAGGGGCCAAAAGCGGCGGGAGAAACGGCGGAACGGACTCATGCAAAGACAGAAAAAGAGGGAGAGCGGTCAGCGAGCTGAAGCGGCAGCAGCAGGGCTGGAGGGATTTTATCGAAGCGCAGGATTGCAGCAGATGTGCGGCTGAATGTCATCTCTTTTTGTAACCCATGAGTTAAATAGACAACTTAATCTTCAAATGATGGGCAAGCGCCTCCCGAAGCTGTCCCTGCCCGTCATTCTCGCGACACTGCATGGGCCCCATGGGGGGGGTGAAAAGAGAACGAATCGAGGGCTCCCATCTCCTGTCTGCCAAACCGACACCCCAGATCAGGCCGGGCGAAAAAAGAGCATGCCTCCTCGAAGGATCCATAAACCAACCCCACAATCCCTTTGCAAGGCTCTAGAAGACGAGCAGGCCCGGTAAAGCTGGCGTAGGTTTGACTATGCAAGACGGATTCTCAAAATGTCTGTCTGATTCCCGTCGGCGGGCCAGGCTCACTGGTGGCGTCATTCGCTCGTTAGCTATTGCTGCAATAGCCTCCTTGATCTTTCCTTGCCACTGAGACCACCGTGCTCGCCGGTCATTTCGGACATCCTTTTTGAAAAAGGGTCTAAAGACTGAGATGATCCAAGGCAGTGCCGGACGGCTCCTTGCCCTCACCCTTGAGCCACATCGCGCTAGATCCGGCGAGTTTGAGGAAACCGGGCAGATCGAGGTATTTGGAGCCACCTGGCAAAAACATGGGATCACGATAGCTGAGCACCTTGCCAAAACGGAAGCCATGCGTGTCGATGGCCGCGCGGTCCACGGCTCCGCCGAGGAGTGAAAGAGCCGCGGCGGCAATCGGGCCGGTTTGTTTGCCAAACGCGGCAAGGCAGACCGTCTTCGGATTGGGGTGTGTGCCGACTTTCGTATTGCGCGCGAAGCTGACGAGCGAGAGCACGTCATGCACGCGCTGGGCAAAAAGCGCGTGATTGTAGCCATGCGTGTAGCCGGCGAATTCACGCGGGTTGGCGACGACGCGGGTTTCTTTGACGGGTTCGCCACCTTGGAAGAGCAAGTCGGCACCGACAACAGCGCTGCCAGCGGCGACGAGTTTCTTCACGTCGTCGTTTTGCAAGCCTGACTTGCCGTTGTCATCAAGCCAGATGATGACGCGGCCATTCCAGTTCTTCGGGTAGAGCCAAGTGACGTTGGTTTCCTCGCTGTACGTCGTGTTTTTCAAGAAGCCTGCCATTTCGATGTGCTCACCACGGTCTTGTTTGTCCTTCAGATCCCATTCAACGCTGCCCGCTTGATCGTAGGTGCGGCCGATAACGACCTCGATGGCTGGGCGCAGCACTTTTTCAGCATCGGCGCTCTCGAGTTGCTTTTTCGTGTCCTCGGTGAACCACTTCAGCAGCGTGCGTTCAAACTCGGGATCGGCGGCCTTCGGCGCGGGGTGTTTGTCGTCCCACACGGTCAGCTGATCCGCGGTGAGGGGTTCGTAGTCTTGCTCAATCACGGGCGCGGGGTGCCCGAGTTGGAAGTGCTTGTTGAGGAAGGTGTAGAAGGCGCTGCGGGTGACGGCGTTGTAGTTGTGTTTGAAGTGCTCGCCGCGCAGGAGGAAAACGTTGTCCTTCTTTCCGAAGGTGCCGTAGAGCTTCTGCAAATCGGGGAAGCCTTTGGTGGCGAGTTCCTTGGTCCAGTCGTCCGCGCTGTTCATGCCCTGCGGCTTGGGGGCGAAAAGACCGGCGAACTCGATGTTACCGGTGTTGATGCGCAGGAGGCTGGCGTTTTCGCAGGTGCAGCCGCCCTGCATGGAGGTGCTGACCATCACGCAGGGAAAGGAGAGCTGGATGCGGTCGTCGATGGCCGCGAGGAGCATCGTTTGCGTGCCGCCGCCGCTCGCGCCGGTGATGGCGGTGCGTTTCGGATCGACCTCCGGCAGCGACAGCAGGAAATCGAGGCCGCGCACGGCGTTGAGCGTCTGCAAGCCCATGATGGATTGCAGGTTTGACTCGGCCTGAGGGCTGTAGAGCCCCCAATTTTTTGTCGTGTTCATTTCCGGTCGCTGTTTGGCAAAGCGATGCACCACCTCACGCGGGATTTGCACCGAATCGGAGTCGCTGAGCATGTCCCATTGCCACACGATGCAGCCCATGCGGGCAAGTTGCACGCAGAGCGACTGGAAGATGCTGCGTCCGCCCTTCTCGAAGCGCTCCGCTCCGATGGAGATTTCCTGTCGTACCGCTTGTGGTTCGGCGAGGGAGAGCCGCGCATCCTGCCAATGACCGTGGGCGAACATCACGCCGGGAACTTGGCCCTTGATGACCTTCGGCTTCCACAGGCTGCCGGTGACGTAAAAGCCAGGAGCAGACTCGAAATAGACTTTTTCGACCGTGAATCCATCTCCCTCGATTTTGCCATGGATCACCGGGTTTAGTGCTGTTTTCGTCGGCATCGGCCACAAACCCTCCGCGACCAGGATCTGGCGGCGCACATAGTCTTTGCGCGCATCCCACTCACTCAACGACGAGGGAGGTTGGAAGGGAAAGTAGCCATTTAGGTCCTTCGGTGGCTGCTGGCGGATGTCCTCACCGTGGGCGAGGGTGAAAACGAGGGCGACGAGGAGGAGCGGAGTGGCTTTCATCAGGCGGTCGGGATGCAGAGGCACACCTAAACGGTGATCGCGCGGGAACTTGATCAATTGGACGGGCGCTTTTGAGGTCTCGTTTTGATCTTGCACGGTCTGTGTTCGGCGGGCAATCTCCGCGCCCTTTCCCATGTCCGCACCAGTCAAAACCTCCATCGGCATCGATTTCGGCGGCACGTCCGTGAAGCTTGGCGTGTGCCGTGGCGACGAATTGCTTATCACCGACGATCCCATCCCCACGGCGAACTTTGCTGGCCCCGCGGCTCTCATTGGCGAGATGGCAACCCGGGTGAGCAGGCTGCGTGAGAAGTATCCGGACATCTGTGCGATTGGTGTAGGTGTCCCGGGGTTGGTGGACTTTGATCATGGCTTCGTGCATGAGTTGACCAATGTGCCCGGTTGGAAGCATGTGCCGCTGAAAGCCATTTTGAGCGAGAAGACCGGCCTGCCGGTGCTCGTGGAAAATGATGCCAATGCCATGGTCTATGCCGAGTTTCGCTACGGCGCGGCCCGTGGCCTAAAAAATGTGATTGGGCTCACGATGGGCACCGGGATCGGTGGCGGGGTGGTGCTGGATGGCAGGATGTTTCGTGGCAGCGGCTTCGCCGCGGGTGAGATTGGCCAGATGAGCATTCACTTCGATGGAAAGCCCGGCCACTACGGCAATCTTGGGGCTCTTGAGAAGTACACCGGCAACCAGCAGATCGCCGAACATGCCGTGCAGCGCTACGCTGAGGCAGGTATCACGAAGGATATGGAGGATTGCACGCCCAAGATGATCGCCGCTGCGGCTCAAGCCGGGGATGACATCGCCCGCCAGATCTGGGGTGAGATCGCTGATTGGCTAGGTACCGCGCTAGCCAGCATTGCCTGGCTGCTGAATCCCGACGCCTTTGTGATCGGCGGTGGGGTTGCTCAGGCAGGTGAGCTTATCTTCGCACCACTGAAGCGAAAGGTTCAGAGTATGCTCAGCACCGTGGTGTGGGAGCGCCTTCAAATCGTGCCCGCTCGCTTCAGCAATGAAGCGGGTATCATCGGCAACGCGGCCCTCGCTGCAGACGCGGTCTGATCTCGGCGATTACTTCTCGTGCATTGTCTTGGCCAGACTGACGAAGTCTCCTTCCTCGCAGCAGCGGACAAAGCCCTCGGCATAGCGTTTCAGATCATCCCACTCGTTGCGGATGTGTTCAGCCTCCTCAGGTGAGATGTGGCTATCACTCGCGGCCTTGCTGATGGCAGAAAGCACGTCGGCAAAGCGTTTCACGATCTCCTGAGTGGCTGGGACGACCTCAAAGCCCTTCACACACTTGCTTGGTGGGTTGCGCACAAAGACGCCGCCGGCTTTCTGGCATAGCCAGTGGATGAGCTGATCGTCACGAGTGATCTCGTAGAGCTTTTGCACGCGGTCGAGCGGGTTTGTAGCCCCATCTCCCTTGTAATCTTCACCCGAAGCCCACTTGTACACGAGCGAACTGGAGATCGCTAGTTGAGCGGCCACCTCCTTCACATTGGAGTTCTTGTCGATGGCCTGCTGGATGACTTCGTGGGATTCCATGGCCGAGTTCTCTCAAACGGATGACACTTTGGCAAGGTGAGATTCCTGAGCCGTGCGTGTGGAAAAAATCCCCGCATGTTCCGTGTTTCGCCTTGTGGCCGCGGAGCTCTGCGTTGTAAGCTTCACTCTCCATGAACCTCTCGCGTCTCATCCTCGTTGTGGCGGCTGTTTTTAGTCTTGCCTCCTGCCTTGAAATCAAAAACACCATCATCGTGAATAAGGATGGAACGGCCATCGTCGAGGAAACCACCCTCCTCGGGGCCCAGTTGGCTGCGATGCTCGCCCAAGGGGGCGCGGGTGGCCCGGGGGATCAGCTCAAGGGCCTCATCATGGATCAGGCGAAAGCCGAGGAACGTGCGAAGCAGCTCGGCGAAGGGGTGACGGTGAAATCCATCGGAGAAGTGAAATCACCCGATGGCAAAAGTGGCAACAAGGTAACCTTTGCCGTGGCGGATATCCGCAAGCTCAAATTTCAGCCCAACTCGCCTGAGCAAAAAGAAAAGAAGAGTGAGGAGGACATGGTTTTCGCCCTTGAAGGCGGCACGTTGACGATCACCAACAACGGCGCGGATAAAAAAAGCGACAAAATCGACAAGCCGAAGAAAAGCACCGAGGAGCTGGCTCAGATGAAGGCTCAGGTGGCCATGATGAAGCCAATGTTTGCCGGTATGCGCGTGACGATCGACGTGAAGGCCGCAGGCGGCATCGCCAGCACCGATGCCGCTCATGCGAAAGGCGACACTATCACCTTCCTGGATCTCCAGTTCGATAAGCTTCTCGATAACGTTGAGGTTTTTGGTGAGCTCATGGAATCGGGTGACAGTGGGATGAGCATGGCTGATGCCGCGAAAAAGTTTGAAAAGATGGAAGGCATCAAGCTGGAGGGCAAAAAAGTCGTGAAGGTCGAGCTGAAATAAGCTCTTTCATCCTCTCAAGAATGCGCAGCGGCACCTGATGAAGGTGCCGCTTTTGCTTAGTGGATCGTTTCTCCCAAAAAATATCTGAAATGACCGGCGCGCGCGTTGGCTTCAGTGGCAAGCAAAGAGCGAGGAGGCTCTTGGACCCCTAGCTGTCGAGCGAATGACGCCGCTAATGAAGCTGCCACGTCGCTGAGAATCAGAGAGACATGGTCAGGGCTGGTCTAGGCGAGAGAAAGAGGCTGGAATCTCCGCCATTCACCCTGCGCTCTACGCTTTAAGTTCCACGCCGCGATACATCACACGCTCGACCATGCCTTGCAGCGTTTGGTCGAGGAAGGGCGTATTGATGCTCTTCGACTTCATGAAGTCGCGTGTGAAGGTGGTGGTGCGCTGCGGGTTGAAGACGATGAACTCGGCGATGCTGCCTTCCTTGATCGGCACGGGCGGGAGTTTGAAAAGGCGGCGCGGTTCGGCGCTGTAGCGCTTCACGATCAGGCTCCAGTCGAGGACGCCGTTGCGGATGAAGCGATCGTAGAGAGAGACGAGAGCGGTCTCGAGGCCCGTGATGCCAAAGGGTGCGCTGGCAAAGTCTTGGTTTTTCTCAAAGGGCGTGTGCGGGGCGTGGTCGGTCGCAATCACATCGAAGAGGCCGTCCTTCAGGCCCTGGAGCAGCGCAGCGTTGTCCTCCGGCGTGCGCAGCGGCGGGTTCATTTTGTAGTGCGTATCGTAGTCACCGATGTGCTCGTGATGAAAGATGAGGTGGTGCGGTGCGATCTCGCAGGAGACACGGATGCCGCGATCCTTGGCCCGCGCGATGGTTCTCATACCTTCGGCGGTGGTGACGTGCTGGATGTTGAGATGCACACCGGTGAATTCAGCGAGGCGGATGTCCCGTGCGATGCAGATTTCCTCACTGATGGCCGGGATGCCCGGTAGGCCGAGGGAGTAACTCACCTTGCCCTCGTGCATGCAGCCTTTGCCGCTAAGCTCTTTGACCTCGCAATGGCTCGCCAGCGGCAGGTCGAACTCGCGTGCGTATTCCATGGCGCGTCGGAGCACCTGCGGATTATCCACCGGGAAGCCGTCATCCGTCAGCAAAACCGCACCGGCGCCCTTCATGGCTGCGATGCCGGCGAGCTCTTCACCTTTGCGTCCTTTGGTGATGGCACCACTGGTGAAGATGCCTGCTCCGATGCGTGTGCGGCGGGCGCTTTCGAGCACGCTGCGCACCACACCGCCGTTGTCGATGGCCGGAGTGGTGTTCGGCATCATGATGAATCCGGTCACGCCACCGTTGATGGCCGCCTCGGCACAGGAGGCGATGTTTTCCTTCTCCTCCTGCCCGGGCTCGCGGGCGTGGACGTGGATGTCAAACATCGCAGGCATCAGCACCCGCCCTTGGCAGTCGATGACCTCTGCGCCGTCAGCTTTTTCGATGTTTGGAGCCACACCGACGATTTGGTCGCCATCGACGAGCACATCGGCGGTTTGAAGCTTCGGCGAGTCTTCGCTGGCGATCTGGGCGTGGCGGTAGAGGCGTTTCATCGGTCGCCGAGAATGCCGAGCAGAGCAGGGGAGGCAAGAGCTTGGCCTTGCGATCTTTCAAATGCCATCAGGCTCCTGGAATCCCTTTTGAGGTGGCTCAGGGAATGCCCTGCCTTTGGGGGGCACACGGCATCACCGCAGCTTCGCGGCGATCTCGTGGAAAACCTTGGAGGCCGTGCTCTGTGCCGGATTTTCGAGCGCGATGGGCTGGCCTTGGTCGCCGCCTTCGCGGATCGGCATCTCGATCGGGATCTGACCCAGCAGCGGCACACCGAGACGCTTCGCCTCGGTCTCGCCGCCGCCCTGACCAAAGATGGGATAGGCCTTACCGTCGGATGGGCAGAGGAAGTAGCTCATGTTCTCCACGATACCGAGGATCGGCACGTTCACCTTTTGGAACATCGACACCGCCTTGCGGGCATCGATCAACGCCACCTCCTGCGGCGTCGTCACGATCACCGCGCCATCGAGCGCCACCGTTTGCACGATGGTGAGCTGTATGTCACCTGTGCCGGGCGGGAGGTCGAGCACGAGCACATCCAGGTTGTCCCAGGCCACCTGACGGAGGAATTGCTGCGTGTAGCGCGTGGCAATCGGCCCGCGCACGATCACCGGAGAGGCATCTTCGAGCAAAAAGCCCATCGAGATGAGCTGCAGGCCATGTTTCTCAATCGGCACGATCTGCTGCTCGTCGTTCTGATACGGCCGCTCGTCCGTGCCGAACATGTGGGCGATGCTCGGACCATACAAATCGCAGTCGCACAGGCCCACGCGGGCTCCGGTCTTGCTCAGGGCGATGGCCAGATTGCTCGCCACGGTGCTCTTGCCCACGCCACCCTTGCCGGAGGCCACCGCGATGATCTTTTTCACGCCCGGGATGCTCGATTTGCCCAGCTTTTCCGAGGCGGTGGTGTTCGTGCCGGGCGGGTCCTTGATGTCAAAATTCAGCCGCACCTCACCGATGCCCGGCAGCTTCTTCAGCACGTCCATCGCCTGCTCATGAATGAGCCGCGGGATGTTCGGATCGCGGGTCGCGAGGGAGATCTCCACTGTCACATCACCGCCGGAGATGTGGATGCCTTTGACGAGGCCGAAGGAAAGGATGTCGCGGCTAAAGCCTGGGTAGCGGACGCCGCCGAGCGCGGAACGAATGTCGTTTTCTGTGAGCATGGAGTTGGGGGAGGGCTGATCCGTTAAGCACGATGCCGCCTGGCGCAATCAGGCAATCCCTGAAGCTATCGGCCCTTTAGAGGGCGAAAAACGCCGAGGGGCTGGAGTGTCAGCCCCGACCTTGGGGGAGCGGTGAAGTCAAATTCCATTCCCGCCGCTCCAAATGGATCATTCGTGCTCGATCTGCCGCTCGGATCTTTTCTGCTCCTCACAGCGGCCGCTCGTAGATGCGCTGGAAGGTGTTTTCGCGGTTGAGCGGGTCGATGATGGTGATGCCGTCGTCGCCGAAGCGGGCGGTGACGGGGGCACCTTTGCCTTCGGAGAGGTATTGGAAGTTCAAATCACGCACCTTGGCGGCGGCATCGACGATGGCGCAGGTGATGCGGGCTTCCTCGGCAGTGGGGTAGAGATGCGCGACGGCGTCGCGGCTGGCTCCGGCGAATTTGACATCGCAGATGGCCACCAAAGCAACGGTGAGGCTGTCCACGCCGTAGCCGATGTAGGCCTTGGTGCCATCGGTACGCAGCACATCGCGGGTGAAGTGGTTGTTGCTCGTGCGAGAGCCGCCACCGGCATTCCACCAGCGGAAGCCGCGGTATTGCTGGTCGCTCTCCACCTTGCCATCGGCTCCGACGATTTCATGGCCCTGGTTCACGGGGCCTTCAAAGTCGGCGGGCGTGATCCAGTTGTTGTGGAAGTTGATCGACATGCCGTTGTCGAAATCGACACGGACCTGCACGGCGTCGTAAGCGTTGATGCCATCGCGGATGAGGCGCTTCTTTTGACCGACGGCGGTGAGGCTGACGGGCTTGGATTGGTAATAGCTGAAGATGAGGTCGGTCCAGTGCGGGCCGACGTAGCTGAAAGGATCGCTGCTTTCGACCCACTTGAAGGTGCTGGTGGAGACCTCCAGAGGCTCTTCGAGGTAGGCGGTGCCGTAAAGCGGCGCGCCGATGCGATTCTGGATGTCGTCGCGGATGCGGAGGTGGTCGGGGTCGTAGCGTTTGTGCATGTCCACGCCGACGATGAGGTTCTTCGCCTTCGCGGCGTCGATGATTTCATCGGCTTCGAGAGTGGAGAGGCACATGGGTTTCTCCGTGAGCACATGCACACCTGCTTTGAGCGCGGCGAGCACTGGTGCGGTGTGGAGGTGATCCGGGGTGGCCACGGCCATCACATCGAGATCGGGGAAGGCCTTCAAGATGTCGTTCCAGGGCTCCTCGCCATGAAAACAGCGAGGTTCATGCCCGGTGAGACTTTTGAAGAACGCAGCCGATTTCTTCGCCGAGGCCTCCGAACGCGTCGCCACGGCCACGAGGTCAAATTTCACCGGGGCGAGGTCGCGGGAATACTTGTCGAGTCCGACACGGGCGAGCTGCCCGGCGATGCCGAAGCGTTGGAGGTCCGCGTAAGCACGCAGATGGACATCCCCGCCGAACATGCCGGCGCCGACGAGGGCGAGCTTGATGGTTTTCTCAGCCATAGGCCGTCAAGCAAGCTGTAGATGACTCCGATGCAAGGCCGCAGCGTGGTATGAGCGTGCTCGGACATGATACGACAAAGACGGGTAAATGTGCTCGCATTTGCGTCGGGTGATCTATGCTGAGTCCATGTTGCTTCGCCTTCTCATCTGGCTCGCCGTCCTCGCTCCCATAGCGTGGTGGATGGATCGTGAGCAGGCTGCTGGCCGCTTCCACAAGGTGGATGAGCTGTTTCTCGATTTCCTCATTGCCAACTCGCGCGAGAGGCTTACGACGCCGGATCCATCCACCACCCAGGGAGAGGTGCTGTTTGTCCGCCTAGATCCTACCGAGAAGAATGAGTATGCTGGGTGGCCGGCGCAGCCGATCGATTGGCAGATGATCCTCAATGGCCTACATGAGGCTGGCGATGCCGTCATCGTGATTCCAGAACCGCTCAGCTGGGGCAAGCCCTCGCCCGATTTCATCCCAGCCTTGGCGGAGAGCATGGTGCCTTTCTCCAGCCTCGTGCTTGGCGTGGAGGCGCAAATCACCCCAAACGTGGCGGGTCCTGCTTTCACCGGCGGATTGGACGATGTGATGCCGCGCTTTGTGAAGCTGTCTGGGGATCTTGAGCGTGCCCCCGCTTTCTCCGCTCTCATTGCCGCGCCTGATGAGCAACTGCGCCGGCATGCAGAACTTGGCCTCATGGTCGAAAAGCGGCTGCCCTATGTGCTGCGTGAGGAGGATACCTTCATGCCCAGTGTCCTGGCTCAAGCTCTGGCTAGGCACACGCACACGCCGTATGCCACGCACCGCTTTGTGCTCGGTGCCGGAGCCGGCGCCTACCTTCAGAACGGTTTCTATGTGCCGTTGCAAGACAATGGGGATGTGGTCTTTGATCCTCATGTGGATGTCCCAAGTATCAATGCTCTCGATTTCCTTTCTGGAGGCCTTGCCAATGCGCTCAGTGCGGAGAATCAAGCACGCATCCGAGCCGCAAAAATCATCGTCATCGGCACGGATGATTCTACACAACCTGGAGTAGCTCGCGCTCATGCGCAGGCGCTCACCGGCATCCTTCGCCTGCCACGCTTGCGAGTGCTCGATCGCTTGGAGCAGCTGATCCTTTGGAGTTTCACCGCGCTTGCCGGGTTGTGGATCGTTTTGCGTATGCCACGGCAAAAAGCCATCACACGTGGTTTGCTGTTTCTGTTCCTCATCATCGTTATGGGTTTCCTTGGCTTTCAGACCACACTGCTGTGGTTTCCGCCCACGATACCTGTCTCTCTTCTGTCCGTTTCTGTTGTCATCGGCCGTCTCATCGGGCGTCGTCATGCGGCGTGATGTCTTGTTGGTCTTCACTTGCTGGGGGCTGACATGGCTTCAACGAGCTCGTCTGCTATTCCTGAGAAAGGAGACGTAGGAAATGACGAAGATGGCGCGTTACAAATCGCATCATGAGCCTTCGTCTTCACCGTTCGTCCCGCCGCGCCTTCCTTCAAACTTCGGCCACTGCTTTTGGCTTTCAATTTGTTCCGGCGCATGTCGTGCGGGCGCAGAGTGGCACGCGGGTGCCGTCGGAAAAGATTCGCATGGCAGTCATTGGCTGCGGTGGGCGTGGCGCGGTGGATTTGAAGGGTGTCTCAGGGGAGGAAATCGTGGCGCTTTGTGATGTGGACGACCGCAATGCTGCGAAGAGCTTTTCCGAGCATCCGAAAGCGAAGCGGTTCAAGGATTTCCGCAAGATGTTTGATCAAATGGGCAACGAGATCGACGCAGTGGTCGTTGCCACACCGGATCACACGCACGCCGCAGCTTGCCTGCCGGCGCTTCAGCTTGGCAAGCATGTGTATTGTGAAAAGCCGCTGGCTCACACAGTTCAAGAAGTGCGCCGCATGCGGAAGGCTGCGCTGGAGTCGAAGGTCATCACACAGGTCGGTAATCAGGGGCATTCATCGCACACGATCCGCCTGTTCGTCGAAATGGTGCAGGCAGGGGCTATCGGGAACATCACGGAGATCCACGCAGGCTGCGATGCCTTCCGCGATGTGTATTGCCGCATCGGCAAAGTAGCGTCGCCACCGAAGGACGTGCCCAAAGAACTGGATTGGAACCTGTGGATGGGCCCCCTCAAAGAGCATGCGTATGAGCCGGCCGCAGTGCCATTCGCCTGGCGTGGCTTCAGCGCCTATGGAAATGGCTGCATCGCCGATTGGGTCTGCCACATCGTCGATCCGAGCTACTGGGCCCTCGATCTCGGTGCACCGACGGCGATCAGCGCTGAGGTCACAGGCTACGATCCGGTCAAAGACGCCGCGTATTATCCGAAAGGCAGTCGCATCACCTTTGAGTTTCCCGGCAAAGGCACGCGCGGTCCAGTGAAGCTCGTGTGGCACGATGGTGAGACGACCATTCCCACGCCGCCGGAGTTGGAGGAGGATAAGCGCAAGGTTGTCGGCATCGGTGCGGTCATCATCGGTGACAAAGGGAAGATCATGCACGGCTCGCACGGCGCGGGCAGCGTGCGCATCATCCCGGAGTCCAAGATGAAGGCCTTCGCCATGCCAAAGCAGACGCTTCCACGCGTCGAGAAGGGGGATCATCACAAAGACTGGCTCGACGCCATCCGCGCGAATCGCCAAGCGGGTTCACCCTTCGAATACGGTGGTGCTTTGAGCGAGATTGGGCTGCTTGGCATGATCGCCATTCGTCATCCAGGCCAGCGCCTCGAATGGGACAACGAGGCGATTGCTTTCAAAAACGCGCCTTCGGCCAATGCGCTCCTCGACAAGGAGTATCGTCCGGGATGGCGTGTTTGATGGTCGAGCACGCTGCTTCGCGATTACTTCGACTTCAGGCCCGCGGTGTTCACCGTGATGACACGGTAGGTGTGCGTCTTGCCTGTTTCCGGTGAAGGGTCCGTGAAGGTGGTCGGCACAAGAGGATTGGCGGGCGTGTCACTATATTGCAGTCCTTGGAAGATGGGGCGGCCAAAAGGATTCTTCGACGGCGAGGTGGCTTTTGCGATCTCCTTGCCATCGCGCTCGATGATGAAGTGATCGATGCCGCTTTCGAGATCCGCCTCCGCATCCCAAGTGAGCACGGAGCCGTTCACACGCAGATTCGTGGGTGTGGGAGGTGGAGTCGTGTCAGGCACAGCGGAGTCTTTGACGTAGTGCATCCAAAGCTTTGCGGTAGGAGCATCAGGCAGCCAGATGGCTCTCGAGGCATCTCCGGAGAACTGTGGGGCAGGGGAGGCTTCGGTCGTGAGAAGAGCTGCGAGCCATGCTTTCTCAGCAGGCATGGGCTGGAGGGCTTCGCTGGTCTTTTCCGGCAGGCGGGCACTGAGGCAGGCATCGAGCCATGGGATGGCCATGTAGCGTTGATTGCCGCATTCATGAGCGGTGAGCGGATCGACGGCCACGCCAATAAGCCCGCCCTTGGAACGCATCGCGTTGAAGAAGGCCTCATTCGCAGGCCACACGCCGGCAAAGCGGCCTTCCTTGACGGTCACACCTTCTTTTGTGCCCGGATTGCACATCACCGGCACGGCAAGCGCAGCATCCGGAATACGGTGGGGCTTGATGGTGCTGCGTTTCTCATCTGCAGTCAGCAAGGGCACACCGCTGCGCAGCCACGCGGCGGCGACGCGTTCCGGGTGCATGAGCATGATGCCGCCGCACCAGTGGCCGCCACCGCTATGTCCCCAGAGAGCCCATGGCACCTTGGCGAGCTCTGGATGTCCGCTCTGAGCACCGAGATCGGCCAGCGCACGTTGAAAGGCTGCGTCGCTGCCATTGCGTGGATCGCACCACATCTGGCATTCCGCTTTGTCAGGCTGCTCGTAGCTTGGAGCCAGCAGGGCGCAGTCGTGTTTTTTGGCGAGCGCCTGCCAGTGTAGGTCAAAAGCGCCGGTGAGCCCTGATTTGCAAGAACCCTCACCGCAGCCGTGCTGGTGAATGATGACGCCGCGCAGTGTCTTCGTGCTTGGCGGCACCCAGATGGTGTAGTTCACGGGATAGATGAGCTCACCAGGCTTCGTCGACGCCTCGTAACGCACGCGGAAGTACGGAGCTTTGGCCTCTGGAAAGACATCATAAGGCGGCTGCTGAGCCAAGAGGGAGACCGTGGTAACAAAAAGAAGGGCGATCAAGCGCATACAACTGATGAAACTGCTGCCATGAAGGTTGCCTTGCAACTCGTGATTGTTTTTTGCCACGTTCCCGCGGACACTCTGCTTCAGCCATGAAAATCGACGCCCTCGCCCGCTTGGAACGTCACGCGAAACGACTCGCTGAGATCGCGGCCGTGCTCGGGCGGTATGGGCTGGCGGATCTGTTTGGTGGCTTCAAGTATGCGTGGCTGCAGGAAAGACTGAAAAGCGCCGATGGAAAATCGCTAACGGAAGGTGTCACGCAGGCCGCGCGAGTGCGCATGGCACTCACCGAGCTGGGCACCACCTTTATCAAACTGGGGCAGATGCTCAGCACGCGGGCGGATCTCATCGGCCCCGAGATGACGGAGGAACTTTCCAAACTGCAATCCAATGTGCCACCGGATGCCGCGCACCTTGCAAGGGCCACGATCGAAAGCGAACTCGGCAGTTCCATCGCGAAGTTGTTTGCGCGATGGGATGAGGAACCCCTCGCGGCGGCCTCGGTGGCGCAGGTGCATGCGGCGATGCTTCACACGGGGCAAAGCGTCGTCGTCAAAGTGCGGCGTGCCGGTGTGGCCGATCAGGCCGCCACAGATCTGGAGATCGTGCAGGCACTGGCGGAGCTGCTAGAGAAGCATTCACCCGCCTTGCGCTCCTACCAGCCACTGGCGCTGGTGCGTCAGTTTCGCCGCACCTTGCTGCGGGAGCTCGATTTTACCTACGAACGCCAGAACCTCGAGGAATTCAGCCGCAACTTTGCCGATGATCCCACGGTGTGCATTCCGGAGGTGTTTCCGCATCTCAGCTCGCATCAAGTCGTCACCATGGAACGGTTGGAGGGCATCATAGGCACGGATATTGAGGGCCTGAGGCAGAGCGGCCAAGACTTGGGCGAATTCGCCAGACGTGGGGCAAACATGTATCTCGAAATGGTCTTCCGCGATGGCTTCTACCACGCCGATCCGCATCCGGGGAACCTCATCCTGCTGCCGGGTCATGTGGTGGGTGTGATCGATTGCGGCATGGTGGGCCGGATCGATGAGGACATGCGTGATGAGGTGGAGGCCTTGCTGCTCGGCATTGTGGAGCAGGATTCGCATCTCGTGTCCGAGCAGGTGCTGCGGCTCGGTGCGGTGCCGCGGGATTGCGCTCGCGAAAAGCTCCGCGCTGATCTGCAGGACTTCATGGCTGACTACACGGGCATGCCGTTAAATGAAATCTGCGTTGGTTCGGCTCTCAGCAACCTCGTGGAGATCATCCGTAGCCATCACATCGTGCTGCCGCCAGCGCTCGCGCTGCTGTTGAAGACCATCATTGTGCTCGAAGGCACCTCCCGGCGTCTCAGCCCAGAGGTTAGCCTCACGGAACTGATGAAACCGTATTCCTCTCGGCTCATGCTGCGGCGTTTGGCTCCCGGACGCGTGGCTAAACGAGCTCGCCGCGCTTGGCGCTCTTGGGATCGGCTACTGAATGCTCTGCCGCGTGATCTCACCGACCTTCTGAGCCGTTTTCGCGATGGAACGCTCACCGTGCATCTCGATCATCGGCACCTCGATCCCATCGTGAACCGCCTCGTGCTCGGCATCCTCACCGCCGCCGTGTTTCTCGGTTCGTCCGAACTCTGGAGCCGCGATGCCAAACCGCTGTTTTTCGGCGTTTCCGTATTCGGTGCCCTCGGTTACGCCATATCGCTCTTCCTCGGCTGGCGCCTCCTGCGTGCGATTCGCAAGTCGGGAAACATTCAGTCGAAGGATTAAGGGTTTCGATGCTTGAACTTTGAGCTTGGAACGAAGGTGCTTTTGGCCGAAAAACCTGCTCCACCTCACCCCCCTCTGACATATGTACTTTCTCGGCATCGATAGCGGCACGCAAAGCTCCAAGGCCATCGTCCTCGACCTCGACACGGGCACCATTCTTGCCTCCGGGCACTCGACCTATGATTGGATCGAAGGCCTGCCGCCCGGCCATCTGGAACAGGACCCGCAGACATGGATCGATGCGGTGGATGCCTGTGTGCAGCAGTGCTTGGAGCAGCTTGGTGCAGATAAAAAGAAGATCGCCGGCATCGGCGTGAGCGGTCAGCAGCATGGTCTAGTGGCTCTCGGTGCCGATGACAAACCCGTGCGTCCGGCGAAACTGTGGTGCGACACCTCCACGCAAGCGCAGTGCGCGGAGATCGCGCATCATTTTGGAGGGCAGCCGGGCGTGATTGCGATGGCGGGCAATGCGATGCTGCCGGGCTACACGATTCCGAAGCTGCTGTGGATGAAGCAGAACGAGCCGGAGAACTTTGCGAAGACGAAGACCCTCCTGCTGCCGCATGATTACCTCAACTTCTGGCTCAGCGGTGTGAAGCGCATGGAATACGGTGATGCCTCCGGCATGGGTATCCTGAACGTGAACACTCGCCAGTGGTGCTATGAAATCTGCGATTACATCGATCCCAGCGTGCGCAGCATGTTGCCGCCGCTTGGCTCGTCGAAGGCTGTGCATGGCACGCTTCGTCGTGATCTGGCGGTGAGGTGGGGACTGAACCTTGATGTGATCATCAGCGCCGGCGGAGGTGACAACATGATGGGTGCCATCGGCACGGGTAACATCAAGCCGGGCGTTGTGACCGCCAGCTTTGGCACCAGCGGCACGCTGTATGGCGTGGCGGGTAGCCCGGTAGTCGATGGACAAGGTGAGGTGGCAGCATTTTGCGACAGCACGGACCAGTGGCTCCCACTCGTCTGCACAATGAATGTCACCGTGGTGACCGAGCAGGTGCGCGAGATGTTCCGCTGGGATTTGAAGCAGCTCGAAGTCGCGGTGAAATCCTCCCCGGTCGGAGCGGAAGGCCTGATGTTCTTGCCTTATCTGAATGGCGAGCGCACGCCAAATCTCCCCAGTGGCACCGGCGTGATCCACGGCCTGCGTCCCACGAACATGACACCTGCCAATATGGCACGCGCTGCGGTGGAAGGTGCCACGCTTGGCCTCGCGTATGGTTTGAAGCGCTTCCGTGACCTCGGCATGAACCCCACGGAGATCCGTCTCACTGGTGGAGGCAGCAAGAGTGCCACCTGGCGTCAGATCGCCGCCGATTGCTTCAACGCGGAAGTCGTCACGCTGAACACCAGCGAGGGCGCGGCCCTCGGCGGAGCCATTCAGGCAGCCTACGCCCACGCCAACCAAGGCGGCACCGAAAAAGTGAGCTATGAGCAGCTTTGCGCGAAACTCGTCACACTTGATGAAAGCACTCGTTGCAAGCCGAACGCTGAAAATGCTGCGAAGTATGCTATGCAGCTCGAGAAGCAGATGGAGCTCACCGGTCGCTTGAATCAGACCGGGTGGCTTTGAGGTCGTTTTGACCTCAGATCATTTCTTCATCCGCTGCCGCACGCACTCAAACAGGCACACGCCGGTGGCCACGGAGACATTCAGGCACTCGACTTTGCCGGCCATCGGGATCTTCACGAGGAAGTCGCAATGCTCGCCGGTGAGGCGGCGCATGCCCGGACCTTCCGCGCCCATGACGATGCCGATACCGCCTTTCAAATCGAGATCGTAAAGGCTTTGTGTGGCCTCGTCGGCGGTGCCCACGAGCCAAACACCGAGTTCTTTGAGCTTGTCCATGGCCCGGGCGAGATTCGTGACGCGGACGAGCGGCACATTCTCCGCGCCGCCACAGGCCACACGGATCACCGTCTCGCTGATGGGCGATGATTTATCCTTCGGCATCACCACCATCGCCACGCCCGCAGCATCGGCGGTGCGTAGGCAGGCACCGAGATTGTGCGGGTCCTGCACGCAATCGAGGATCAGCACCAGCGGGTCCGGTTTGTCCTCCAGAAGGCTTGCGAGATCTCCCTCATCGTAAGTGTGAACCGTCGCATCACTGCGCGAGTGGCGGTTCTGACGGGCGGTAGGATGGTCTGGGCGGTTGGGGCGCATGTGAGAGATGAAAAGAGGTCACGTCCAAATCGTGAGAGCGCGACGGAGATCGGCACTTGGAGTCACACGGAGGCTTGCATCCACCTCCAAACGGGCTTTGTGGCCGTTTTGGGAGATTTCGAGGAAAACGGGGAGATCACCGGGGTGCTGAGTGAGCACTTCGTGGATGCGTTCGAGATCGGTTTCGTCGTGCTGAAGAGGATTGAGACGCAGCACAATGGGCTTGGGCGGTGCCGGCGGCTTTGGCGCTGCGGGCTGTGAAGGGTCGGGTTCACCTGCGCTGCGCGGTTTGGCAGCCTTCGGCTTGAGCGGCTTGGCGTCGTTGCAGGTGCAGCGATTGCCTTCCGTCTTCTGATCCTTGCTGATGCGGACACGGAAGGCCATCACGGCACCGTTGGCGAGCACGTCCTTGATTTTCTCGTAGTCGTCACTCCAGCACATCATCTCCTGCACGCCGGTGAAGTCTTCCACCTTGAAGGTGGCGAAAGGTCTGTTGTCCTTCTTGGAATAGCGAACCTCGAGCTGGCTCAAGATGCCTGCTATCGTGTGAGTGGAGGCTTTTTCGTTCGTATCGATTTCTTCGATGGCGGCAATCTTGGTGAGCTTCACGCTGTCAAAGTGGCCGCGGTAACTGTCGAGCGGATGACCGCTCACATAAAAGCCAAGCAGCTCTTTCTCAAAGGCCAAAACCTCATCGGTGGTCCAGACGATGGTAGGCGTGTCGGACTCGCTTTTCTTTTTCTTGGGCTTGGCCAAATCGAAATCATCGAAGAGGCCTCCCTGACCGGCCTTCCTGTCTTTTTGCATCAATGCGGCGGAGGCTAGCACCTGCTCCAATTTGCCAAACATGACAGCGCGGAGCTCACCGGTGAAGTCAAAGGCGCCGGCCTTCACAAGCGCTTCCATGAGTTTTTTGTTCACAGCACGGTTGTCCATGCGAGCCGCGAAATCTTCGAGGCTGGTAAACGGCCCGTTTTTCTCACGTTCGTCAATCGCCGCCTCCATCGCGCCCTCACCGACGTTTTTGATGGCGCTGAGGCCGTAACGAATGGAGTTCGGCACATTCGGGTCTTGCGTGTTAGGATCGACGTCTGGTTTGAGGACAAATTCGGGAGCGAACTTCAGTGCGGATCTGTTGATGTCCGGCGGCAGTACCTTGATGCCCATCTCGAAACACTCGGACACAAAATTGGCGATCTTATCAGGATTGCTGATTTCGTAGCTGAGCACACCCGCCATGAATTCGACGGGGTAATTGGCCTTCAAATAGGCCGTGCGGTAAGTAACGATCCCGTAGGCGGCGGAGTGGGATTTGTTGAAACCGTATTGTGCGAATTTTTCGAGCAAGTCGAATACGGCGTTGGCTTGCTTGCTAGGAATGCCGTTTGTTTTGAGGCAGCCTTCGACAAAAATGAGGCGCTGACGTGCCATTTCTTCTGCATCTTTTTTACCCATGGCGCGCCGTAGAATATCGGCGCCCCCGAGAGAGAAGCCCGCGAGCACGTTGGCGGCCTGCATGACTTGCTCCTGATAAACCAAGATCCCGTAGGTCTCCTTGGCGATTTTTTCGAGTAGCGGATGTGGATATTCGACTTTCTCGAGGCCTTTTTTGCGTTTGATGTAGTCGGCAATGAACTGCATCGGTCCCGGACGATACAGGGCAAGGATGGCAATGATTTCCTCGATGGTGTCTGGCCCTAGCTGTTTGCAGGTGTTGACCATCCCACCCGATTCCATTTGGAATACAGCAACTGTTTCGCCGCGTTTGATAAGTTCAAAGGTCTTGAGGTCGTCGAGCGGTGCGTCGGCCACCTTGAAGCCAGGAACACGTTGATGGATCCAGTGCTCGGCCTCTTGAATGACCGTCAGCGTTTTGAGGCCAAGAAAGTCCATCTTGAGCATGCCGAGCTCGGTGAGCGGCTTCATCGCGTATTGCGAAAGGACGGACTCTTCCTTGTCTCGCGTGAGGGCGATGAAGTTATCGAGCGGGCGGTCGCCGATGACGACGCCGGCTGCATGGACGCCGGCGCCACGCGTGAGGCCTTCGAGGAAGGTAGCGTGCCGCCAAAGCTCCTGCGCATTGCCGTCGGCCTCGAGTTTCGCGGCGAGTTCCGGGTTTTTCTTCACCGACTCTTCGAGGTCGATGTTCAGCTCGTTTGGAATCATCTTTGCGAGCGCATCGCTGTCACCGTAGCTCCAGCCAAGCACGCGGCCGACATCGCGAATGACCGATTTGGCGCCCATGGTGCCAAAGGTGATGATGTGGCAGACGCTGAGATCGCCGTATTTTTCGCGAACATATTGGATGACTTCCGGACGTCGTGTCTGGCAGAAGTCGATGTCGATATCGGGAGGTGAAACACGCTCGGGATTCAGGAATCGCTCGAACACGAGCTCGAAACGCAATGGATCGATATCTGTGATACCGAGGCAGAAAGCCACCAGCGAGCCTGCGGCCGATCCACGTCCTGGGCCAACAGGAATGCCATGCTCGCGGGCCCAGTTGATGAAGTCCCAAACGATGAGGAAATAGCTGGTGAAGTTTTTTTCCCTCAACAGCGCGAGTTCCACTTCCATGCGCTTTTGCAGCACGTCGTCGTTCAGCGCACGATCGCGGCCGTAGCGGCGCTCTAGGCCTTCTTGCGTGAGTTTGCGCAGATACTCGTTTCGATCCCCGCCATCGGGCATCGGATACTGCGGGTAGCGCTCGATGGAGGTGGAGTCGAGATGGATCTTCAGCTCACAGCGTTCGGCGATGTCGAGCGTGGCATCGCAGGCATCCGGCAGCTCCGCAAACAGTGCCCGCATCTCCTCAGCGCTTTTGAAATAGACCTCCGGAGAGTAGGTCATGCGGTTCTGGTCATAGATGCTGGCTCCTGTGCCGATGCAGATCATGATGTCGTGTGACTCATGGTCTGCCTTGTTGAGGAAATGCACGTCGTTGGTGGCGACGTTGCGCAGGCCATACTGCTTCGCCCATTCAACCATCTGGCGGGCGCTCTTGCGCTGCGCCTCGGTGTTGTGGTCTTGAATTTCGAGGAAGAAATTCTCCTTTCCGTAGATGTCGAGGAACTCCCGCAGGCTTTTCTCTGCCTCGTCCTTACGGTCGGAGAGCAGAAACTCATTGATCTCGCCATTGATGCAGCCGCTAAGGCAGATGATGCCCTTCGAATATTGGCGCAGCAGGTCTTTGTCGACACGCGGCTTGTACCACTGACCGTGGAGGTGGGCTTGGGAGACCAGTTTCGATAGATTGTCGAAGCCCTCGTTGCTGGAGGCCAGCAGCGTGAGGTGTGAGGCGCGTTTGCGCCCCGGGACCTCCTGTTTTTCGTGCATGGAGCCGGGTGCGAGATAGATCTCACAACCGAGAATGGGTTTCACAATCTTTGCTAGTTGCCCTTCAGTCGCCACTTCACTCTTTTTGAGCTTTGGCTGGGTCTTCATCGCTGCCATGTAGAAGTCGATGGCGCCAAATAGGTTGCCATGGTCTGTGATGGCCACCGCAGGCATCTGGTACTCCTGCGCCCGCTTCACCACCTGATCGATCCTCACGGCACCGTCGAGCAGCGAGTAATCGGAGTGGAGATGAAGATGGACAAAGGAATCAGGCATGCGGCAGGTGGTAGGATTAGCAGGAGGAAAGGGTTCAAAACAACCCACTTGTTCATATATCCCAGTCCTTTGGCTTTCGATGTCCTCGGTGGAAATGGCGATACTTTTTTAGCAATCGCCAACCAACGAAGACGGCGACCAAGGCAATGAGCAGGGTCACTGAGGGTGACGCTGGGACTGGCGGTGAGGCTTCTGTGGCGATCGGCGCAGGCCTCAGAGTGCGGCGAAAAAGAAATGGGCGGCTCGTCTCACCTGGAAAGAGCACCTGAGGACGACGGTCGGCGGTGTTTTCAAGCGTGTTGAGCAGGATAAGGTCGACAGCGGCGCTTTTAGCAAAGACCACTTGGAATTCTGTTGCTTCTTTTGGGATTCTCGCAGCGCATTGGGCCAGAAAATGGAGCTCCTGTGTATCAGGACTCAATGGTGTGTTATCCGCCCCGTCAACGGGTTGGATCGTGAGCTTGGGTAGCGGGATGGGGCGACCATTGAAGACGAGGCCGAGAGACTTTCTGAGGTATTCATCAGCCTTTATAAGCGTGGCGGAGGCTTGATCAGGAGATTGATTGGAAAACCAAGTGCCGTCCACTGGTGGCAGCGTGCGTGGATCTGCCGCCAAGAAGATGCGCGGATCGAAATGAATCGTCAGGTCGAAAGTCTCGTCAGCCGTGAACTGGCTCTCGATGGTTATGCTTGGAACATTGTGCGCGTGGAGCGGGCCGACAAAGGCCAGCAACGCGAAAAGAATTCGATGCAGCATTTGGATTCTGCCGTGAAAGGAAGTATCACACAATTTACGCCTGTTTTCGAAGATGTTTTTCAAATTGAGTCTGTGGATGCTTGACTTCCGTCTCGAGAATTGCTTGAGGAGGTGTATACCAATCGCAGATCATGCCAGCCAAGCTTAAATCCGTGGAGAATGACCTCGAGATTACTCTCGAGGATTTCAACATGATTGGCCGCAGCCCGGATGCCAATATCCGTTTGTTGGATGGTGGCGTTTCCCGCCAGCACGCCACCATCCGTCGAGATGGTTCGCTTTTTTGGATTGCCGATCTCGGTAGTGCGAACGGCAGCTTTGTGAACGATGTGGCCGTGACCGCGAATCGAGCCCTGCGCCATGGTGACCATGTGCAGTTTGGCAACATCAGCTTTATCTACGACAACGATGAAGAAAGCACGCAAAGCAGCGTCCAGCCTGCCTCTACCCAAGCCATTTACACCATCGCTCTGCCAGTAAAAACGGTGAAGGCCACATTGCTTGTGGGAGATTTGAGAAACTTCACGGCCCTATCTGCACAACTTAGCGCCGAGGAAGTGGCATCCATGTTGCGTGAATGGTATGCTCAATGTGAGCAGGTCTTAAAAAGCCGTGGAGCCGTGATTGATAAGTTCATTGGAGATGGTGTTTTTGCCTACTGGCATGGCACAGATTTTGAAACGCGGCTCAAGGCCACGGAAGCCGCCAAAATCCTCAGTGGTCCTGAAGCCGGGGATTCACCCAAGCGGAAGTGGCTGAAGGAACAGATGAACCTCGAAGTCTTTTGCCACATCGGCTTGAACATTGGCGATGTGGCGCTCGGTGCCATGGGTCGCGGCATGAGCACTGCCGTTGGCGAGGCGGTGAACGTAACTTTCCGAATCGAAAGCCTCACCCGGCAACTCAAAGTTCCTGTCTTGGCGGGTGCGCCTTTTCTGGAAGGCTGGCCAGAGGGCCTCTCTATTTACCAAAATGCCGGCGTTCACCCCGTAAAAGGCCAGCCCGAACCTGTCGAGGTCTATTCGCTCATCGACGGTCCGACGCCTTCTCTCTAAAGATCGGGGCTCCGAGAAGCGTGCTGGCGATGGCGGAGAGGGAGGGATTCGAACCCTCGGTTGCCTTTCGACAACGTCTGATTTCGAGTCAGGTGCCTTCAACCACTCAGCCACCTCTCCTTCGAATCGCGAGCAAGATTGAAACTAGCGGTCAACGCCGGGAATGCAAGGTGCGCTTCTACACTTTTGGTGGTTGCCACTGTTGGGTGGTGTCAACGAGGTCTCACCTGGCCAGCCAGCACCGAAACATGAGGATTCCCGCGCTCGAGGAAGCGCCACGGAAAGTCGGTCGCTTGGCGGATTCCGACCCGAACATCGTTGATGATTTCATGGGACGACACAGCGGAGGGTTTGAGTCCGCAGCCGGGCCTTCTGCCTTTTCCGGCCATGGGAAGCCCGTGATGACGGCCGTTGATGGCAAGAGCTTGGGTCAGCTTGCCGGGGCCAGAACACAGATCGTGGGCTTTTTCGCACTTCCGGCGGCGTTTCATGTTTTCGATCCCTCGCCGAGGATCGAGAGCACGCACTAAAATCAGGCCATCACGATCTCCATCTTTCACGAGGAGGTTGAAGAGCCAATGCATCCCGTAATTCAAATAGACATAGGCTGCTCCGGGAGGCTTCGAGCTCACAAAGTCGCGTGCGTTGGATCGTGAGGCGGTATGGCAGGCGCGATCATTGTCTGCCGCGTAGGCTTCGGTCTCAACGATAATGCCGGAGCAGCCATTCCAAACAAGCTCGACCCCGATGAGTTCGCGGGCCACAGCAACCACATCACGCTGAAAAAAATCGGTTTCGAGAAACGGCATGGCTACAGCAGGACATGAACATGATCTCTTAGGATCAGGTGGGCAAGAACTAGGACGAAAGTAAGCGAGTATCGAATCAAAATTCACGATTCCATGCCTATCCCCCGAAAAAGGTTTCAGAAAGCCCCCGCAGCAGGGATTTCACATCCAACGGCTACATGATAATGTGTACTCATATATGAAATACCTTCTGCTGTTTTTTTTGCTGTCTGCGAGCCTCTCCTTAGCTGAAACATGGAGCGGCAGGGCGGAACTCAAGTTTGAAGGCACGTCCACGCTTCATGATTGGGGAGGTAAGGTCACGCCCCAGCCTTTTAAGGCCGATGTGACGCTCCATGGCGACAAGCCTTTGCGGGTGGTCTCCACCGTGACGATCAAGGCGGTCGAAATGGACACGCAGGAGCCAAAGCGTGATGAAAACATGCGTAAGGCCATGAAAGTGGCGGATCATCCACTCATCATTGGAAAAATCGATGCAAAGTTCTCCGAGATATCCGCCGCTGGC
>Ga0075471_10000340_pt1 | contig 27687 bp, 50 predicted proteins | sample DEB19_08_DNA_2_FD_74787 | JGI IMG/M metagenome (GOLD analysis project Ga0075471, IMG submission 74787) | Aqueous microbial communities from the Delaware River and Bay under freshwater to marine salinity gradient to study organic matter... | ecosystem: Environmental > Aquatic > Marine > Coastal ...
TAAATTTTCTTATAGGTCTGTTATATATAAAATAAAACAATATGGTAACAGATCAACAGATTATTGATGCTTGTGAAACATCAAATTCTATGTCAGAAGCTTGTTCTAAGGTTAATTTACATTGGAATACATTTAGGAAAAGAGCTATTTCTCTAAACGTATTCAAAATTAATCAAGGGAGAAAAGGAGTAACAAGACCTAATACGACTATGGCATTTGGTAAAGAAGTTTTTAAGTTAGAAGATATATTGCAAGGAAAACATCCACAATATCAATCTAATAAACTAAGAACTCGATTGCTAAATGAAGGGGTTAAGGAAAGAAAATGTGAAATATGTAATTTAACCGAATGGAATGGAAATCCAATTCCCTTAGAAGTTAATCACATCGATGGTAATAGACATAACCACATTCTAGAAAATCTAGAAATACTATGTCCGAATTGCCATGCACAAACTGATACTTACCGAGGGAAAAATGTTAAAGGAAGATAATCCTAAACGGCGATAGGGTCCGCCTGCTAAGCGAGATGTTCGAGTAAAATCGAATGAGGTTCGATCCCTCTGTCTTCCGCATATGGATCTATAGTTCAATGGATAGAACAAGGCACTTCTAATGCTTAGATCTGGGTTCGACTCCCGGTGGATCTACAATAAACTAAAAAATGTATCAATAAACCAATAAGGTTTATTGTAACAAAAAGAGGTTTACTATATTGTCCTTTCGTCTAATGGCAGGACCTCAGATTTTGATTCTGATTGTGGAGGTTCGAGTCCTCCAGGGACAACAATACAATGCCCTTTGGTGTAATTGGCAACACGTTCGGTTTTGGTCCGAAAGACTCCAGGTTCGAGCCCTGGTGGGGCAACAAATAATAAGGTCCTATAGCTCAGTTGGTTAGAGCACCGCACTCATAATGCGTAGGTCGTAGGTTCGAGCCCTACTGGGACCACAAGATCTCTGGGTGACTGTGGCACATACCTTAGCCTTAGACTCCAAACATGGGACTGGAATGGTTGGTAGCAATTTGAGATCTTAAATGCCTTTGTAGCTCAGTTGGTAGAGCACCTCACTTGTAATGAGGGGGTCGCAGGTTCGAACCCTGTCAAAGGCTCTAAAGGGTTGGTCCAGCAAATCAACTATGGTTAATAAACAATTCTGAAAACTGTTTTAGTAGGTTCAATTCCTACGAACCTCGAAAGAGGTCTTAACCAACCCTGTTTTATGCCCTCATAGCTCAGTTGGTAGAGCACTTCCTTGGTAGGGACGAGGTCACCAGTTCGAATCTGGTTTTGGGCTCTTTACATATAAATTAAAATCACATGCCTCTGTGGGTAAATTGGTAAAGCCGCTGCACTTAGGATGCAGAGATTCTGTGGGTTCGACTCCCACCAGAGGTACTTTAAACTAGGTAGCTTATTGGAAGAGTAGCCTCCCGAGTAACCGTGTGTGAGGTTCGATTCCTCTTAAGATTGGATGCAAGACGTGGGGTTTGTATAGGTTCGAATCCTATCCTAGTACGAGATAAATATAAGAAAATAGAAATCTAATGCTATACGCAAAATTCACACCAGGAATTTCATACAATAAAAGTAGAGATCCTTTCAATCCACAAACGGTTAATTTAGAGTATATGTCTGCTACTGCTGCTGGATATCCATTAGGTGCTACTTCAACTACCTTCAATGTTTATTTTGGAACTGGAACTATTGTAAATAATAAGATGACGGCATTCTCAAAAGAAATGGTAAAGCTTGTAGAGGTTGGAGGAACTGCACTTTCTAATTGGGGTACAGATGATGCTGCTATGTTAGACTATCTTGCCGGAACTTTTAACCTAACTGTTACCGATAATTACGAGGACTAATAATTAACATAAAATTGTTAATAACTTTTTGACCCGAGATTTTCAAGTCTCGGGTTTTTGTTTTATATTTGTTATATCAAATTAAATAATAAACAAATGAAAAATTACCGAGTAATCATTAAATGTCAAGGAGGTTTCTTTACAATTGTAGATAAACAAAGTCAATCTCCTCTAGATTGTTTAAAATCTTTCAAATTACATGCTGTTCATTCTATTGAAGAACAACACGGTGAACATCACTTTACAGTCTTTACTTTGAAAGGACCTCGTGTTCATATCGCTTCTAAAGATATTTTTGAATCTCGATTAATTCAAACATATTGGTCTAAAACAGATATGAAACGAGTAGGAAAACCAGTTACTGAATACGATCACGTAAATAAAATATATTCTCATGCATAAGTGTAAATGTGGTTCGGAAATCCACCCTAAGAGATTCGAATTAGGTTATAAAACCTGTATCAATTGTTCAACTGAACAACGAAAAGCAGTCATTCAAATTTCTAACCATAAGACAGGAAATGAAATACAAATTGTAGATCAAGAAACTGCTAAAGAATTCAATTTCCTTGCAAGTCGATCTTCATTCGGTGTATCAACTGGAGTAAAAGGAAGACGATAAAACAATTATTTGAAAATAACATAAAATATAAAATCATAACAATATGAATAAGTTTCTAATCGGCCTAGGTGCCATGGTCGCAGCATTCGCAATCGTTGCTGTTTTCATTTTTATCCTTGCATATCCAGCAATGTTGCTTTGGAATATGCTTATCCCAGAATTGTTTAATGGTCCTTACCTTTCTTTCTGGCAAACTTTCGGTTTGATCGTTCTATTCAGAATCTTCCTACCTAGTTCACCTTCTAGAAAAGTAAAAACCGATGAATAAAATAAAAGCAATCTTAGAAGTTATTTGGATGTTTTTGGTTCCTTTTGTAATTGCAAATGGAACCTTTTATTTATTAGGGTCATTCATTGCTATGGATTGGAATCCTATTAATTGGTGGTTACTTACTTCAACTTGGGGTAGAGTAATCACGGTATTCATTGAAATAGCTGTTATCGCACAAATACCTAAATTTTGGGAGGACTAATGAAAGTATTATTTTTAGACAATGATGGTGTAATCTGCTTATCAAATAATTGGGGCGGAAGATCTAAGAAATGGGCTAAATATCGTTCGGAAAACCCAGAATCTTCTAAACTTATAAGCGAAGCTCCAGTTCTTGTAAGATTCGATGATTTCGATAAGAAAGCAATTAAGGTTCTTAATCAAATCCTCGAAGAAACTGGTGCTGAAATTGTGGTTTCTTCTGATTGGAAATTACACGCAAACTTAGAAGAACTTGGTGATTATTACGAATCTCAAGGAATCGTTAAACGACCTATTGCAACGACTCCTAATCTTTCGGATTTCGATCCATCCACTGCAGGTTTATATCGTTGGAAAGGTTGGTTAGAAAGGAATCGAATTTTAGAGATTGAAAAATATCTTGAACTTCATCCTGAAATTACACATTGGGTTGCTGTTGACGATTTGGATATGTCACCTGAATATAATCAAGGTCATGGACTTGAACATTTTGTTTTAACTCCAAGATCAAATGAAGGAATCAAGCAATCAGATATTTCTTATAAAATAAAAACACACTTAATATGAAGCTAACATCAAACAACGTTTGGTTTACATCAGATACTCATTACGGTCATTCTAATCTTGTTAGAGGTGTAACCAATTGGAGAAATGCCGAAGGAGAAGTTCCTATCGAACAAGTTCGAGATTTTTCTACCGTTGAAGATATGAATGAATTAATGATTGAAAATATCAATAAAAACGTTAATGCTTCAGATTGGTTAATTCACTTAGGGGATTGGTCTTTCGGTGGATATGATAAAATTCAAGAATTTCGTGAACAAATCAATTGCAATAATATTGTTTTGATTCTAGGAAATCACGATCATCACATTCAACGAGATGTTCCTAAATTCCGTAAGATGTTTAATCATATTGCTTATTACGAAGAACTTAAAATTACTAGAAAAAACGATTCTAATAATATGTTAGTTCTTTGTCATTATCCTATTATCAGTTGGAATCAAATGCATCATGGATCTTTCATGTTACATGGACATCAGCATTTAAAAGGGGAAAAGAAATTCGGACAAGGTAAAAGAATGGACATTGGTTTGTGTGGATCTGAAGAATTCCGACCATATCACATGGAAGAAATAGTAGACATCCTTTCGCCAAGACAATTTGAACCTTACACTGAACACGATCACCACATAACAATTAAATAAATGAGCTTCAATAAAAGATTTTTAAGCGAATCATCTATTCGTTCTTTTGCAAAATCATATCGAGATTCCTTCCATTGGTTTCAGCGATACATGGTTTATGCCGATGCCTACATTATCGAAGGAGATTGGGCATCTGGAATATATGAACGTTTCGGTGAAGCTGGAGAAGACTCAGAAGAACGTAGAAAAATACATCAACAAATCGTAAACGACGAAATATGAAAATTGAAAAACCCATCGTACACTTCGACTTAGAAACTACCGGTCTATCAACAACAAAAGATAGGATTGTAGAGTTGTACATGTTAAAAGAAAATCCCGATGGGACTGAAGAAGAATTCTATTCTCGATTCAATCCTTATCCGGTTGAAGTTTCCGAAAGTGCTTCTAATGTTCATGGTATGACTAATGAAGAGCTACAAAACGAACCTAAATTCGAAGACAGAGCCGAAGAAATTCTGAAATTCTTAGAAGGATCTGATATTGCAGGTTACAACATTCTTTACTTCGATGTGCCTATGTTATTTGAAGAATTTCATCGAGCAGGTAAAATGTTTAATTATCGAAATTACCGAATCTTCGATTCATATCGAATTTGGACTTATTTCGAACCGAGAACTTTAACCGGTGCATCGAAAAGATTCTTAGGTAAAGGAATTGAAAATGCTCACCGAGCTAAAAATGATGTTATGGCTACTCGAGATATTCTACATAAACAAATGGAAGAATGGTTAGATATGCCTATCGAAGAAATGGTAAATGCAACTACCGAACTTGATAAAAAAATCGACCTATCTGGTAAATTTGCTAAAAATGATGCAGGTGATATTACTCTAACATTCGGTAAACATGCAGGGAAATCGGTTCAAAAAATCTATTCGGAAGATCCAGAATATTTCCGTTGGATGTACGAAAAAGCAGAAATGCCTACCGATACAAAAATGATTGCCCGTAGAATTTACTCTAAACTTTCGGAATAATGGATATCTTAAAAGATCATAAGAAGATTATTGCAATCTTAGAACATAAAGATAATGAAGATAAGCACATGAATGCTATCATCAAATGTCTTTTTCAATTTAAGCATAGATGGTTTAATCAAGCAAAATCAACTGAAGATATTTTGAGATATTCTAAATATTGCCTCGAACAAGACGTAAAATTTGAAAATTTAAAAACCAAAATATATGGAGACCACAAATCCGAATTTTAAAATAGAAAGATCGTTTGCATATTCAGGGGGAGATCAGAATGGAGAACCCATTGCTATTCATATCATTAAATCAAATTGGACAAACCCAGATTTGTATCATGTGATTATTGAATTTGGTGATTATGATTCAGCAGATCATCACCTCTTATCGAAAGAACAAATCCAAGAAAAATTTGGAATTGAATTAGGTGAAGATTCAGATTTTGGTAAGATGGTTCATAATATGCCTAATGATATGGAATTAGGAAAAGCAATGAGATTAGAATACATTAAAAACAAATCATAATATGTCAATACAAAAAGTCCTAGACAGTTCATCAGCATACAGTCCAATCGACACTTATTGGTGGTCTCATAATGATATTAATTTCAATGCATGGGATAAGAAGCAAGTCGTAGTTAAAGAGAAGAAGTGGTTAAAATTCATTGAAGATAATTTCGAATGTCTTCAAAAAGATTTTGGCTTCGTTAGTAAGAAGAAACCTTTTGAAATGGAAACCTATCGAGGTTATTCAAAGGAAGAGGGATTAGAAAAACAACTTCTTATTAGTTGGAATCCTACAGTCAAAACAAAAGGGGAATTGACAATCAATATTCATTTGTATTGGCATCCTTCTTTAGATGAAAAAGCTAAATCTATCGTATCTGAAATTAATAAGATGATGGTTTATAGCATTGATAAATCTGCAGTCTTTATGGTTGTTCAAGACGATAGCGGATTAGACCTTCGTTCTTTCGATATTAATATTCCTGAACTAGATATCGAATTGAATTATGGAATTGAATGGGCTGAAAAACACGACTATCTTCTTAAAGCTCTCGCTAAACAAAATAAGAAAGGTATCGCGCTCTTACACGGGCTTCCGGGTACGGGAAAATCTATGTACATTAGATATTTGATCTCTCTTCTTTCGGAGAATCGCACTATGATCTACCTACCAAATCAGCTTATCAATTCATTAACAGATCCTTCATTCTTACCTCTAATGGCTGATTATCCAAATGCGGTTCTGATTATTGAAGATGCGGAAGAAGCTATTAAATCAAGAAAACAAGGTGGTGCAACAGTTGATAAAATTCTTAATCTATCCGATGGTATTATTTCTGACTTTTTGGGAACTCAAATCATTTGTACTTTCAATTCAGATATTACGGTAATCGATGAAGCCTTACTTCGTAAAGGTCGTTTAATTCTAAAACATGAATTCAAAAAGCTTTCTATTGAAGCTGCACAAAAACTAGCCGATAAGCTAAATAAAGGAGTTACAATTGATAAACCAATGACGGTTTCAGAAGTTTATAATATTGAAGAACTTTATTCCGAAGATACAAAAGAAACTCAGAAGATAGGTTTCGGTTTCGGTAAGTAAAAAATTGTTAATAACTTTTAGTCCCGAGATTGTAAAGTCTCGGGATTTTGTTTTATATTTGTAATATCAAAATAAAAAATAAAACAATATGCAAACAAAAGGAACATTTCCGAAAACCGTCGAAAGTGCTGAATATGATTTCGTTCTTATTCAAGGTTATAAAGCCGAAGCCGAAAAGCTTAAAGCAGAAAACGAATTACTCAAAAAAGCTTTGCAAGATGCAGTAGATTATCATCACTTCATTGGTAATTCCGATTGTAAAATTACAGTAAACGAATCATTCATCTATTTATACAAAAATGCAAAAGATGCATTGTTAAAAACTAATTCTTGGCAATATGGAATCTAATTCAATTCACAACCGAATCGGTTATTGTTGTATCAATCTCGAACTACAAGGTAGTGAAGGAATTTCGACGAATCGACACATCATTAAGAAAACTTACGAAGCACAAAAGGAAACTAACGAAGTTGTTTCTCGCTTAGCTCTACAAAACGTAAAAGATCTTGTAAAAATCATTCAATGGAACGAACGCAAAGGAATTAAATTCTTTCGTATGTCTTCTAATATGTTTCCTTGGATGTCCGAATACGAATTAAAATCTTTGCCTGATTGGTCAATGATCGAAAAGAATTTACAATTGGCCGGTTCATTAGCAACTAAATATGGTCAACGATTAGAAATGCATCCAGGTCCTTTTAACGTTCTTGGATCTGCAAATGGTTTTGTTGTAAGAAAAACGATTAAAGAACTCGATCAACATTCTGAAATATTCGATGCAATGGGATTCGAACCATCTCATTGGAATCAAATCAATATTCACTTAAACACAACACAAGGTGGAAAGGAAGAATGTGCTAAGCGTTTCATTAAAAACTTTAAACGTTTACATCCAAATACTCAGGCTCGCTTAGTTGTAGAAAACGACGACAAAGCTTCTCAATATTCGGTAAAGGATCTTTACGATCTCTTATACAAGGAAATCCAAATTCCAATTACCTTCGATTCACACCACCACAAATTCTGTAGTGGTAATCTAACACATGAAGAAGCTGCTAAACTTGCTGCTTCAACTTGGGGTAATGTTCCTGCAGGATTCCATTTCTCTTCTACCATTAATCATGAATCTCCTACTCAAATGGCTCGAGCACATGCTGATTGGATCTATGAAGAAATTATCGATTGGGGAACTGGTGCTTGGATAATGGTCGAAGCAAAAGCAAAAGAAAAGGCAATCCTTTGTTACATGAACGAAGGAATCAAAGAATCAGAATTTGAAGAAAAATATGAATTGATATGCGAATCTTAAACGAAGCAACTCCAGGAGATTTCGGTTTAATCTATTGGAATGAGAAAACTTCATACGAAGTTTCTGAAGAACGTGCTCAAGAAATGAGACAAAAGGCAATGGCGGATATGATTAATGCCACTCTACAAACCAATATGTATAGCACCCATAATCAGCAAATGGGCTTAGATACTGCAATGCAAAGAGGGTGGAATGAGGCTAATAAGAATATTGACACGATCCAAAACGGAACAGAAACAAAATTCGAAATGTTTCTTATTGGCGATCCTAATACGATCCCTCGTCTAGAAGAAATCGAATCAAATCCAAACTTTAGAGGTTGGTCAAATCCTTATCTGATTGACCAAATCAAGAGTATACAAACCAACATATAATAAATATGAAATCTAACCAAATTAAAGGTCTTCAAATAGTTTGTCTAATCCTATTCGGATTGGTATTCTATTTAGGAGCATCTCTCTACTTCGAAAAGTCTCGATATGAAACTTTAGAAAAAACCACTGGAATCGAAATCAAAAAACTTAAAGATCAAAAATCCGAATTGGAAGTTGAATTAGAAAGTTGTGATCAAATTCTTATAGAACGTGAAATGGAAGTAAAATACTGGGGTATTCTATATGAACAGATGAAATCCAAATTTCCAAAACAAGCAAAAGAATTTGAAGACAACATAATCTTATAACGTATGAAAACAGAAAAAATTCCTGCTAGATATATGGCAACCGACGAATCCGGAAAAGATGTATGGGTTTGTAATATATATGCATCTACTGAAGCAGAACTTCTAAATGAAGGTATTGACACTTTCGATGAGGTTGAAGATCCCACCGAAGAAGCATTTTGGATAAATCAATTGATGAATCTAGCTAAAGGTTCAGAACTCTTAACTGAAGTTGTTCAATTTGCTTTAAAGACTCAGAAAGAAGATTCTCGACTTACTCCAGCCATGTCGATGAAAATGGGTTTTGATGAATGGGTTAAATAACAGAATATGCTACACGGACAAAGAATAGTATTTGTTTGCATTATTGATAACGATTCAAAAATGGTTCCGGGTCTTAAGGCTAGGATATGGCATCATGAAAAGCTCGTTAAGCAATTACTTCGAGATGAGGTCTGTGTAATGGGTAGAAAAACACAAGAAATAACCGGTTGGAAAGGTGAAAATTCTTGGGTACTTACCAAAGACGCAAATTGGAGACGAGTTGGTATTGGAACTTTAGGATCTTTGGATGATATACATCTCCACACCGAAGCCGAATCGATTTATATTCTAGGAGGAAAAAGCCTATTTAAGAAACTTCAATATAATGTAGACGAACTCAGAATGTATGTCGTTAACAATCGAGAAGGATCCGAACCTTTCATGAAAATCAAAGCTGAAGAATGGAAACCGATGGACTATCATAGCGAAAAAATATGGTCATATGGTCATTTAGAAAAAAGAGAAATTGAAAACGACGGTGACTTTCTTTTTGATTAAATGTTAATAACTTTATCGCAAAACATTTTTTACTTTAGAGAATTTTGTTTATATTTGTAATATCAAATTAAATATAAACACTATGACAAATTTAACTAAAGAACTTAAGAAACTTGCAAAACAGAAAATCGATCCAATTCACGAAGAATTACTCGAACAATTTCAAGCTTCTCAATTTCATCGCCAAATGGTAAAATTCAGAAATGAAGAATTTGTTAATAACAAAAGAAACAAACAACTAGTACCTCATATAAATTAATACTATGAATTTAATTATCGAACATACCGAATCTTCAATGATCGGATCTTCTAACTACAATCCCGAAACTAATGAATTGATTGTAACTTTCAAAGGAGGAACATCATATTCATTCAGTAACGTATTAACCGAAGATTATAAAGCATTCACAGAAGCAGAATCTACCGGAAAAGCTTTTAATCAATACATTCGTAAATACAACGGATTGAAATTGGAAAGCACTAACGAATCAAATATCGAACAAATCAATGGATAAGCAGAAATTAACTCCTTCCGAAATAGAAACTCTTAAATCTTTTATGAGTAAATATGAAAGCTTCTCACATGATCTAGAGAAATTTCAAAAGTCTTTAGAAGATCTAGATATTCAAAAACAAGATTTGATGGAAGGTATTAAAAGTCTTTCAAAACAATTGGATAAAGTAAGAGAAGACGAGACTGAATACACTAAACAACTTATCGATAAGTATGGTGAATTTAATCTTAATTTAGAAACTTTTGAAATCGAAAAATCATAAAATATGCAAATAGTATTCTGTACATTAGGGTTCATTCTCTATTTTTTTACCGGAGCTATCGTAATCTACAACATAACAGAAGGTGAAGATCGAGCTTATAACAATGCGGCTCAAGGTCTAGCGGCTATTTTACTATGGCCAATCCTCCTGATATATAAATTCTACAAAAAATTCAAACAATTTCTATAACATTAACAAACCTAAAACAAAACAAAAAATGAAAAAAGTAATCTTCGCAATCTTTGCTATTGCAACAATCGCTTTCACTGCATGTACTGGTAAATCTACAAGTACAGAAACTACAACTACTGATTCAACAGCTGTTGTAACCGATTCAACTGCAGTAACCACTGATTCTACTTCTGTAGATTCAACTAGTACTAAGTAATCTAAAACCCAAAGAACCTATTCTTGATCGGATAGGTTCTTTCTAATTGGGGCCAACCAGGTATTGATTGGCAGTCCGAGTTCTTTGATATGCAGGCCGTGTTAGTATTGGAAACACGTTAATCACCTATACAAACAATAAATGCAAAAGCATTCGATGTTATCGAGAACATGTTCAACATCTCGAATTCAACTAAGGTTGAAGCGGTAGAGTACGCTATGGCGGCTTAACCAACGGGTCTCACTTACCTTGGAACAGAAATGTGAAAACGGGAAAAAGGGTTAATAGTACCACAATCCGACAATCCATCAGTAACCCTGAGCGAAAGCAACAGTCCACGGATTCAAATCCAAGGAGCGCTGTTAATGGTAATCAAATGGAAGATTAGTTCTCGATAAACCGAACCATTCAATAAGGGAATCGTAAATTTTGTTCGTTTAGAAAAATGAACTAAGCCTGTAAATGAGTATCTTAGTACCACTGAACAAGACGAGGGTTCGAATCCCTCTGGCTCCACTACCCCTCATAGAATAGCATTCTATGACCGACTCAGTCCGAAAGGGCTGAGTTTCTTTTTTTGTCTAGATTGAATCTCTGTTTTAGATCCCATCATATAAATTAAAACAAACAAAATATGGAAACAATTCTATTTTTAATATTCGGTCTACTTACTTGCTTCTATTTAGGATATGCCGTATATGGAACTATGAAGATTATCCGTGAGGTAAAAGCTTTAAGAAAGGATGTAGATTACGTTAATAGAGAATTAGGCAGAGCTGAATCTCAAATTCAAAATGACATTCGAAAATTTCACGAAGAATCAATTTCTTATACTAACCAAGAAATCAATAATTTAGATGATCGATTGAAACATATATCTAAAGGGTTAAATGAAATCGGATCATAAACTTTTCTAAAACTAAACTCAGTCGAACGTGTTATGTTTTAAAGGGGCTCTAACGAGCTCCTTTTTTTGTATAAAATTTTTGAAAAAAGTTTGACTAGAATTTTTTTCTTTCGAGAATTTGTTTTATATTTGTATATCACAATAAACAAAATATGGTTTACTTTAATACACAATCGGAAGCATTAGAACACGTTTTTAATCACACAAAAAAGAAAGGTTGGGAACCTAATCTTCCAGATAGAATTTGGACAGAACATGTAAATTACGGGACAACCGTTAAATACGACTTACCGATGACTTTAATTAAAACCGGAAATCCTGCTCGTTATTGGTTACACATTTCTTTATATCGAATGGAATCAGGTAAATATGAATTAACACATTACTTTGCATAATATGATACGACAAAAACAAGAAAGAACCGGTCCAATAGTAATAGATCTAACCGGACCTGATGGTAATGCATTCGCTCTTATGGGCTATGCATCTAACTTTGCTAAACAATTAGGTTTAAACGAAGAAGAAATTATCAATGATATGATGTCATCTGATTACGAACATTTACTTCAGGTATTTGATAAACACTTCGGAGAATTTGTAATCCTCGAAAGGTAAATTGTTAATAACTTTATTCAAAATCATTGTTCTATTTAAAGAATTTTGATTATATTTGTAATATCAATTTAAAAATAAACAATATGCTACAATGTACTCGTTTCAAATCTTTACGAAACACAAAACCGGAATCAACCGTATCAGTTCTTTCTATTTTACAAGAAATTGCAACTGATAAATACAAATCGCAAATCGATGAAATTCGTAATCACGAAAATCCATCAAAAAATCCTCTAAAGGATAAACTTCCTGTTTTTACTCCAACCGGAATCTTCAATCATCGTTCAATGGCCGGATTAGAAAATTACAACGGCTTAATGTGTCTCGATATCGACCACATCGAAAATCCTGAACAACTTAAAGAACAATGCAAAAAACTTAATTATGTTTTCTCTGCATTCGTTACACCTTCAGGTAAAGGTTTAAAAGTCTTAATCAAAACAAATGCAACTCCTGAAAATTATCGAGAAATCGAATTAAAAGTTGCAACAGCATTCCAACATGATACTGGGGCTATTCGAGATAATCATTGTAAAGATATTGCACGAATTCAATTCGTATCTTACGATCCACAAATTTACATCAACGAAAATTCATCACTAATCAATTTGTTATAATATGAGTAATTTTGATAGACAATTTAATACCATGAGCGGTATGATTAGAGTAATATTTGTAATTGTAGCAATCTTTATGATTGGTATGATAGGTTATCGATTCTCTCGAATAGCTAGTGGAAAACCTCAATATGAGATTACGACACCAGCTTATGGTAATACAACTCCAGATGTTTATTTTACCGAACATTATGTTGAACGTAATGGATGTATTGAATTCAAAGATGAATTTGGTTTCGAACAAAAAATTTGTGGGGCTTACCAGGTAAGAAAATGGTAAAAATCAAGTAGATAAAAACCTTCATATAAAAATAAACACAAAATGTATACCGAATCTAAATTGGATCCAGCTGCTAAGTCAGTTTTAGAACACATCAAATCTCAATGTGAAGAAGAAATAAAGCTAATCGAAGATTGTATTAAGCTACGTCTTCATATGTCAAATGGTCTTACTAAAGAAGAACGAGACCAAAATCTAAAAGATCCATTTCAATTACAATTAGTCATTCATGATACTTATGACTTGGAAATGCATGCATACGATCTTGGAGCTTTAGAAGCTCATAAAGAAACAATCGAAAAAATTAACGCAATTTTAGAATATGAAATCTAACAAATCAAGAATTATCTTGTGTGGCAAGGCTGCATCAGGAAAAGATCACTTAAGAAAAATACTCGAAGGTCGTGGCTTTAAGTATGGTGTATCTTACACAACACGTCCACCTCGAAAAGGTGAAGTAGACGGAAAAGATTATTTCTTCCTAGAAGAAAATGAATTTCGTACATTAGTAGAACAAGGATTTTTCTACGAACATGTAACGTTCAACGGATGGTATTACGGAACTAGTAAAGACCAATGGTTTACGACCGATGATGTTTTCATTATGACTCCTTCCGGTATCGGTAAGCTACATGCTGCAGATAGAAAATCTTCATTCATTATCTATATCGATATCCCTACCGAAATCCGAAGAGAAAGATTAATGGAACGAAATGATAATGCTGATTCTATTGAAAGACGATTAGAAGCAGATAATCGTGATTTCGAGAACTTTACAGATTATGATATTAAAATAACTGACCACAACTTCTAAAAACAAAAACAATGAATAACAGAAACCAAAGACGCCACGAATTCGATCTATTCCGTCCTAAATGTCCAGAAGGATGGGGTGTTATGGAGCATAGAGAAACTATCAAAAGTAGTTATATTCCTTTCTTTCGATGGGCTAAATTACATCATAACGCAGAACCTACCAGAGTAATTGCAGTATTTTGTGAATTTAACCCGGAATACGAAACTAAATTTAGATACACTGTACGAGGTGGAAGGAATTGCAAACCTGACGAAACCATCAAATATTTTAGAGATCTTAAAGATGCACAAGCATATCTTCTTTACATTATGGAATCTACTGATAAATGGATTGAAGAAATTAATTCACAATCGTACATCGATGCTTATAATGCAAGAATTGCAAAGCTAGTAGCTGAAGGTGAACGTAGAAAAATAAAAGAGTAACATGAAGAAAATTCTAATTTTAACTCAATCTTCTGTAGATGGAATGAATTACAAATTGGCAAAAGAATGTCAAAGCGTAATAGAAGGAGATTCGGAAATTAAGAATTGTTCGGATATAGATCCATCTACAATTTCTAATTACTCTCACTTCATAATGATTGTTCCTGAATGGAATGGATCGTTTCCTTTCCTATTCAAAAAGTTAATTGATGAATCGGGATATCCATCATCTTTTGACGGAAAGAATATTTTGTTAGTAGGAACATCAGATACTACTTTTGGAAATATCACAGGAATAACTCACCTACTACATATTCTCGAATGGTGTGGTGCTGAAGTATTCTCAAAAAGAATTTGTATCCCTAACATTAGATCTTATTCTTTTGATAGACATAAAGAACCAAATCATCGATTAATCAGCGCAATCACTAGATTTTTATCATAATGGGAATTCATATCGTTAATAGAAAAGCTAAATTTGAATATTTCTTCGAGAGGTCCGAAAATGCAGGAATGGTATTAGTCGGATCTGAGGTTAAAGCTATACGGAACGGCAAATGCAGCTTAGTTGATGCATTCTGTACTTTTGAAGAAGGTGAGCTTTTTATTAGAGGTATGAATATTCCTAATGAAGGAAACGCGTTCTCCCACGAGCCTACCCGCTCGAGAAAATTATTACTTAAACGAAAAGAACTAAACAAATTACAAAAAGACTTGGTCAAAGGTCTTACTATTATTCCTTACCGCATATTTGAAAATGAATATGGGATGTTGAAAATGGAAATCTGTCTTGCAAAAGGGAAAAAACTCTACGATAAAAGAAATACTATCAAAGAACGAGATCTTGACCGAGAACAAAAGAAAGACATATGATAACCGAACAAAGACCTTGGGGAAAATTTGAAATTTTATTAGACGCAGAAAATACGAAAGTTAAGCGTATAACTGTTAAACCTGGAGGAATTCTTTCCTACCAATATCACCGCAAAAGATCCGAACATTGGATTGTAATCGAAGGAACCGCTTCAGTAACTATCAATGGTTTAAATAAAACGGTTGAAGCTGGAGATTCAATTTACTTACCAGTCGGTGTTAAACATCGAGTGGAAAATCGGAAAGTGTTCGGAGACTTAGTTTTTATTGAAGTTCAGACCGGAACTTATTTTGGAGAAGATGATATAGTCCGAATAGAAGATGCATATAATAGACTATAAAATGTTAATAACTTTTTGAAAATTTATCCAAAAAGATTGTTCTATTTAAAGAAAAAGTTTTATATTTGTATATAACAAAAAACAAATTAATCAATGTTAAAGCAATTAGAAAATCAATACTTAGAAGCTAAAAAATTGTATTACGAAGGTAATCCAATTATGTCTGATTGGGACTTCGACCAATTAGAAGAAAAGCTTAAAGAATTAGGATCTGATGTAATCAATATCGTAGGTACACAACACGAAAAGGAAATCAACCACCTTTCACCTATGTTATCTCTACAAAAAATTCAAGTTTTAGATCTCGAAAAATTACCTATCGAAAAATTTAATTCCTGGGTTTCTTCTTGCAAACATAATACAACCTTAGAAGCAACACCAAAATTCGATGGATCTTCTTGTAATCTCATTTATATCGATGGAATTCTAAATACTTCCCTTACTCGAGGTAATGGTAAAACCGGTACTGATATCACCGATAAAATGAAATTGATTGTTCCTACTAAAATCAATATTCAAGGTATCGTCGAAATTCGAGGTGAAGTCATAATCAAAACCGGTTTATTCAACGATAAATATGCCAAAGATTATAAAAATCCTAGAAACTTCGTTGCTGGAATCTTAGGAAGGGACGAAACATCTACCGATATAATCAAAGATTTCGATTTTATTGCTTTCGAATATCGAGTTCACAATACAACTCTTTATCAAGATTATAATCATGGAAACGATGCATTCGAAACATTATCTAATAACGGATTCATTATTCCTGCTTATTTCGAATCATTTCAACCAAATCAATTCTCTGAAGTATTCTTTAAAATGCTACAATTCAGAAAAACTTCAGAATATGGATTAGATGGTTACGTTATTAAATATCCAAATGAATTCCGTAATCAAATTGGTGAAACTGATCACCATCCAAAATGGGCAACTGCAATTAAGTTTCCACCAACCGAAATGGTTACCACAATTAAATCTATTGCTTGGAATATCGGCCAATCTTCCGAATTCAAACCTATCGGTGTTCTCGAACCAATCGAATTAGACGGAACAACTGTATCTAACGTTGCTCTTCATAATATCGGAAACATCGTAAAACATGGTTTATTCCCTGGTGCTAAAGTAACAATCGTAAAATCCGGTGATATTATTCCTATCGTAAAAGATATTATCGAACCTGCATTCGATCAAAAAATCGAAGATAATATTCCTTCTACATGTTCAACTCCTCAATGTAATATCGAAATCCAAGGGGTTCATTTGGTTTGTACAAATCCAAATTGTAGATCACGTTCAATTGGTAGATTAGGAAATGGTATATCAGCATTCCGAATGGAAAACATCGGTGGATCTACTCTTAATAAATTATACGATGCAGGAATCGAAACAATTATTGATCTATTCGATAAATCAAAATTCAATCAAGAAAAGCTGATCGAATCAGGTCAATTTAAAAAAGGACGAGCATTGGATATCATATTCGAATCATTCGAAAAACGTGCTCCAATTACAATGGTTACTTTAATCGCTTCATTATCTTTCAAAGCAACCGGATGGTCAACTTCTAAACAAGTAGCTAAGTTATACGAAGGACAAACACCCGATTGGTATGGAATTAATTACGCTGCTTATTCACCATTCTTAAATCCAGAATCCGAAGAATCTAAAACAGTTCAACGATTCATCGATACAATTAATCAAAATGGTTATGTAATCGAAAAGGAACAACAAACACAAATTACCGCAGATACCATTACTTTTGAAATGACGGGTTCACCAAAAGAATTTGGATTCAAAACAAAAGATGAATTTATCAAAATGGTTAATGCTAAAGGATTTGTACATACACCTTTACAAAAAGGAACTAAATACTTAATTACAGATGATGTAAATTCCTCTTCTTCTAAAATGTCAAAAGCTAAAAAATTAGGAATCGAAATTATATCATACGATCAAGCAATAAAAATGTAATATGAAAACAATTAGAATTTACGATAAGCAAACTAAAGCTTGGGAATACACATTGACTTCAGAAGAAGTTAAAAAGGGAACTCGTTACACTTTGTCTTATTCCGAAGCTGAACATTGGACAAATCCAGGAACTGAAGTTTTAACGGTTATCGATACTGGTAACGATTACAAATTCGAAAAGGCTATTGGTAAAACCCTTCAATCCGATGAATTAGTAGAACTTCAATTGTTGTTAACTTTGATTAGACTTTCGGATCCGGTCCTATCTCCAATGTATGAATTTATTAATGCTAACGACGTAAAAGAAATCTAATGGTACAATCAGCAGGCTTAGCAATCATATATCAAAACAAAATTTTGTTGGTTAAACCTACAAATGCTCGTTGGTGGAAATCTTATGGAATCCCAAAAGGACATGTCGAAGAAGGTGAATCTACTATAGATGCAGCAATCCGAGAAGTTAAAGAGGAAGTAGGGATCGAAATTCCTAAATTTATGATCGGTGAAGAACATGAACTTTTCTACGTAAGAAAAGATAAACCTTGGAAACGTATAGCCTACTTCTACGTTCTTATTTCTGATCTTTCTGATATCGGATTAGAATCTGAAATTGTTCCTAAAGAGATGCTTCAAGCCGAAGAAGTTGAATGGGCAGGATTTGTTCCTTTTGAAGAAGCCCGTTCTCGAATGATCCCTTCGATGATAGAAATTATCGATTGAGATACATAAATAAATTAAAATAGCGTAATGGCAAACACAATCAAAGCAAATACAACAGCTTTAGATCTAGTCCTTAAAATGGAATCCCTAGAGGATATGATGGAAATCCTAGACAAATATGGAAATCCAGATGGAGATTATAAAGTCGGTACTAAAATCATAGTAGATAATAAAATGCAAAGAGGTTATTTTTATGAGTTAGTAGAACCGGTTGGTAAGAATTTTGCAGAAGACTTTAAACCTCATTACACACCACTACAAATGCTACGTGAAGGAGTTTTCGGTGGTAAATATTGTAACGATACAATTCTCGAATATCCAAAATCTTGGTTTGTTGATGGTAGATTTTCTCCCGAAGGAAACAATTCTTTGATGAATCGTTTTAAAGGTGATAGTAGAACTCCCCTTGCAAATTGGAAGAAAGAAGGTTGGATAAATAAGTACGATCCTAGAGGTTGGTTTGAATGGTATATGAGATACTACTTAGGTCGTCGTATCGAGGAAGAATTTGAAGGTGTTCCTTATGACCGATATCAAATTAATCGTTGGAAATCTTTTGCAAGACACTTTGGCCAAGTAAAAGTAAACTGCGATGGCAACGATATGGAATGTCGAGCTAATCAAAGACAAGCTCTTTTACAATGGTCATGGCCTGCTTACGGTACATCTAAAAAATGGGTGGATTTTAGTCCTCCAGCAAAAACAGAAGAATAATGAAAAACATACCTACATACGAAGAGTTTATTAACGAATCGGAATTAAACGAAAATGCACCTGATTCTAGAATTGAGGATTTGGCAAAAGATCCTGAGGTACATAAAGCTCTAGGAACTTCCGACGAAGCTAAGTTGAAAAAAGCTTTTATGGCTCTTTGGAAACGAGGGTACGGTGCAGCAGTTACTAACTGGGCAGCCGTAAATCCTAACATTAAAAAGCTTGGTAGAACAGCGGCCCTTTCAGCTTGGGGTTATGCTCGCTTAAATGCATTCATTAAGAAAACTAAAGGTTATGAAACAACAGATTCAGATATTGCTGATTATCTAAAAGGTAAAGGACCTGAACCAGAACCAAATACAAAATAATGAGAAACCTACCTACATACGATTCATTCTTAAACGAATCTCTTGTTATCCTTTCTATGAAAGGTTTAATGAAGAATGAGTTTATGAATAACATAGAACTTAAGGCCGATTTTGAAATGGCCAAAAGACTTTTCTTTGATAATGGAGGTTCTCTACTTACACATATCGAAGGTGAGAATTTTGAATTGAGAACTTATGCAGAATTTACGAAAGAAAATTTAACAGAGATGATCGATTCAAGAATAAATCCTTCAATGACTAGAATGAAATTTTCACGTAAAGGTGTTTCTAAATCGTCGAAATTAAAAGAACATGTTTGGACAATTACGGCTAAGATTTGAGACTATTTTACACATTATTCATATGATAATAAAAAAATTATGCTCCGAACCTTTAAAACCTTCGAAGAAGCTTTTCTAAAAATCAATAAGGAAATTACTGAAAATCCTCAGTACACTACAACTTCGAGAATAGGTGATGTTAGTGAAATTCAAGGTTACACTTACCGAGTTAATGATCTCGGTTCGTTTGTTTTTAATGAAAAGCTTATCGGTAGATTAGATTACGATTATGCCGAAACCTTTTACGATTGGATGATATCAGGCTCTTCCGATAATAAAGCTGTTATCGAAAAATATCCAAACGTTGCAAGATTTATGGAAAAACCTAAATCTGATCAACTCCCACAAAACTTCAATACATTCTACGGTCCAAGGATTTTAGATCAATTACCTTACGTCCTAAAAGAATTAAAAGAACATCCAGATACTCGTCGTGCTGTTATCTCAATTTTAGATAGTCAAGATCTTTTATTGTTAGATAAAGACGAAACGTTGGAATTTCCTTGTTGTGATTCTGCAACATTCTCTATTCGAGATAATAAATTAAATGTACATGTACATATGCGTTCTCAGAACATGGGTCAAGTCTTAAAGCTAGACATGTATCTATGGGGTCGTTTTACTTGTGAATTAGCTACTGAACTCAATATCGAACCAGGTATCTTTACATCAACTGTTGTATCGGCACATGTTTTTAACAAAGATATGCCTTACCTAAACAGTTTATTCCAACAATACATATAAATTTTATAACAATTAACTAATATGAAGAAAAGAACTAAAGTCTTCTATGCTGTACAAGTGTCGAATTTTACTATCACCGAAGATGGACCTAAATGGTTACTTCGTAACGATGCATGTATGAACATAGCAATCGGTATTATTTCTAACATCCTAGAAAAATATCCTAACGATTTCGAATTCTTGGTTAAACTTCCTTTTGCTTCTGATTGTGATGATATTTTTGATTTGGATCAACTGTTCCAAGAAAAATATTTAGATCGTATCGAATTCTATCGTGAAGATTTACCAGTTTCTCCCGTAACAAGTCGTTACAATTTTAATTTTGCTTATCATGAAGCAAATAAAGATATCCTAAGCACTGTTGATATTATGATTAACGATGAAAACACTCTAACTAAGAATTGGCGTGTATTCTTCGATTCAATCGGAAAAAGATTCCCTATCGTATCAACAAATTACTTTATGGATTCTCCAATCTCACCAAAATCGGATCCTAAAGTTCGATACTACGAACGACAAATGGAATCTCTTATTGCATCCGATATGTTTGCATATCCTGTTCAATCTGCATTAGATGAAGCTTTACAAGCTTATGATTACATGTTTAAAGATCGTAAACACTTAGGACTTCCTGCAATTTGGAATATCGGTGCATACTATGGCGAAATTAAGAAAGGTCATAAAACAAAATCAACCGATAAAATCAAAATCTACTTTGGTAATCGTATTACTGATTCCGCAGGTCGATACACAAATTGGCATCTATTCGCTGAAGCAATCGGTTATCTTTCTAAAATGATAGATCCATCTACCTTCGAAGCGATTATGTTAAATCCAACTCGAAAGGTTTCAGATGAACAAGCAAAATTAATCAATGATCTATCGAATGGTCACGTAATTGTTTTACCTAACGATGGTAAATTTACTCGTGAAGAATATGTTGAATTTATTAACGATGCACATATTTCATGTAACTTATTCACAAACGAAGTACATGGTGGCCTAACTCACGTAGAAGCTATGATGGCTGGATGTATTGTTGTTGCACCTGCATTGAATGATTATCTTCACAAATATGCTGATTCTGGAAATGTAGAAAATTATCCTTTCTTAATCGAAACTCATGATAAACAAATCGACATGAAACATTATGTTGAATGTTTATATCAAGCTATTCTAGCTGCACAAAATTCGGAATTAATGAATTACTATTCAGAAATGAATAAAGAATTAGCTTACAAATATGCATCATACGAACATTCAGCTGATATCATTGTAAGCGACCTAAATAAATTACTTGAACTTTACAACAAATAATATGAATATAGTAGTAACCGGCTCAGCAGGTTTCTTTGGAAACTTTGTAACAAATTACTTAATGGATCGTGGTCATTATGTCATTGGATTAGATAACCTTTCTCGTAGAGGATCTGCTCTTAATGCACAAAAACAACAAGAAGACTCTCGAATGATTTTTAAAAGATGTGATATCTCAGATAGCCATCAATTAGAATATTGCTTAAAAGCAGAAGATTTCGATTGGATAATTGATTGTGCCGCTGAACCTTCGGTTCTTGCCGGTTTTGGTAGTGGATCTAAAGATTTGATTAATAACAATCTTATTTCCACTATCAATCTACTAGAAATTTGTAAAGAACGTAAATGTGGATTCATTCTTATGTCTACATCTCGAGTTTATTCAATTAAAGAACTTTCTAAAATTGAGATATTTGAAACTCAAGATCGTTTCGTTGCAACATCAAATCGAGGAATTACTGAAAAATTTTCAACGGGATCTCCTGTTTCTCTATATGGTTCTACTAAATTAACTTCAGAAATTCTTGCACAAGAATATTCACAAATGTTCGACTTTCCAGTTTGGATAAATCGATGTGGTGTAATTGCAGGTGCTGGTCAATTCGGTAAAATCGATCAAGGGGTATTTTCATTTTGGATCTACTCTTGGTTAAGAAACAAACCAGTAAAATATATCGGCTTTGGTGGAAATGGAAAACAAGTTCGAGATGTAGTCCACCCAGAAGATATTTGTCAGGTTATGTATCGACAAATACATGATCGAACAATTGAAGACGAACCGATCTATAACTTAGGTGGTGAAGAAGAAAATTCAATGTCACTTAAAGAACTTACTGAATGGTGTCAATACAATATCCGAAAAGATGATTCAATGGTTACCTCATCACCTGAACAAAGACCTTTCGATATTCCTATCTTCATTATGAATAGCAGCAAAGCAAAACAACGATGGGGTTTTAAAAATACACGAACCATGGATCAAATTCTTGAAGAAATTCGAGATTATGCAGTAGAACATCCTACTTTCATGGAATACTTACATTCATAAACTACATATAAATAATATGGCAAATCTAATTATTCTCGAAGGTCTTTCTCGAACAGGAAAATCTACAATCACAAAAGTCTTATCTGAAAAATATGGCTTTCGTAACATTTCCATTAAAGAAAAAATGCCTGATTATGTAACAAATCTTCAGGACTTCTATCATGGAATTCATATATTCTCAAATCTAATTTATCGAGAATTTCCAGAAGAAACATTCATTTTAGATCGATCTTTCTTATCCGAATTGGTTTATTCAAAATTCTTTAATCGACCAACACATCAAACTAAATGCGATTCTGTTGCTGATTTGTTATTCGATAACAATTTTGTTTTGATTAATGTTTCTAACACCTACGATAAATACTTAGAACGTCAACCGAAAGATAAAATTATCTACACACAAGAAGACTTCATTAAACAAAAAGATTTGTTCTGTTGGTATTTCAATCAATATCAAAATCATAACGATTCCCAATCTTGGAAAACTCGTTTCATTGAATTGGATTCTTCAACTCGATCAATCGAACAATGCATCGAATCTATTGAACAACTATTAAAAGATAAAAACATCATAAAATAAAATATAAATGAAAACTGCAATTGTAACAGGAAGTAGCGGATTGATTGGTTCACAATCAGTAAAATTCCTAATTGAAAAAGGCTACTATGTAGTAGGTATCGATAATGATATGCGAGCTTACTTCTTCGGAAATGAAGCTTCAACTAAAGACAGTGAAAAGAAAATGGTTGAAGATTATGGAATTAATTTCAATCCACTACCGGTTGATATTCGAGATTATGAAACTATGGAAGTCGTATTCCGTGGACTTTCCGAAGATCCTGATCACGATTTAGATTTGATTATTCATACTGCTGCACAACCATCTCACGATTGGGCTGCTAAAGAACCACTTACTGACTTCTCAGTAAATGCTATTGGTACGATGAATATGTTAGAATTGACTCGTTTATATGCACCTAAAGCTTCTTTCATCTTTACATCAACTAACAAAGTTTATGGTGATACACCTAACCGTTTAAATCTTGTTGAACAAGAAACTCGTTACGAATTTTTCGACAAAGAAGCAGGAAGATTTGGTGAAATCGACGAAAACATGTCTATCGATCATACTAAACATTCTATCTTCGGTGCATCTAAAGTTGCAGCCGATGTAATGGTTCAAGAATATGGCCGATACTTTGGTATGAATACGGTTTGTTTTCGAGGTGGATGCTTAACTGGACCTAATCATGCAGGTGCCGAATTACACGGATTCCTTGCTTATCTAATCAAATGTATTGTAACTAATAAGCACTACAACATCTTCGGTTATAAAGGAAAACAAGTTCGTGATAATATCCATTCATGGGACTTGGTAAATATGTTCTGGCACTACCATCAAAATCCTATTCCAGGAGCAGTATACAATGCAGGTGGAGGTAGAAATAATGCAACATCTATTTTAGAAGCAATTGATTCTGTAAATAGAATACTTACCGAAATAAATCCATTGCATGAAACTTGGAAAAATTACAATGTTCTTGAAGAAAATCGAATTGGTGACCATCAATGGTATATTTCTGATCTAGCTGCATTTACAAAAGATTATCCTGAATGGCCTGGAATTACAATTTCATTAGAAGAAACAATTCGTCAAATGGTTCAATTTGAATTATCAAAAACAGCGGTGAAACCCGTAGCATAACATATGAAAACTATCGACATAGTACAATTTACTCCAGTCATTGGAGGTGAAACAACACTTGTTAAAACGATGGTAGATCTTTTAGCGGATATGGGTTACTCTGTACGAGTGATCCATCCGTCTAAGAGTGGTAAGAAAATGAAAGATTGGTGTTCTTTTGATGGACAAAACTTTGTGAAAATTTCGGAGTTTGGTAAGTTTGTTGAAGATACTGATGTTCTATTCTTCATAAATTCTATCCATCTAAAGAAACATAAAAAGATTGAAGATCGTGAAATCGTATTTCAATCAATACAACCTATTTATGGATTTGAAAATAAGAAGGTAATCTTCTACGAACACGGAAGACATAGCTCGGATTTGTATGATTATCCAACAATCTTTAAAAAGCTAACCGACCAAAATAATCAGGTCATCGTATTTACGAATACTAATGATGTGATTCCTTATTACGAAAACATGGGTTATTCAGCTTTCCTAATCAGACAACCCTTTGATCCTCAAAATTATCCTGAAATCGAAAGACCTGACGGTAAAGGTGATGTTCAAATTGCTTTCAATAGTCGATATACTGCTAACAAAAGACCTCAAAATGTTCTACCATTTTTCTCTAAATTCTTAGGAATTGAATCTTCATTCCGTCTAAATTTCAGAGGTAATGTTCGAGATAACGTTTCTATTTGGTATAATTTAATGCATTACTTCAATGATCCAAAGATTGTAATGAATGGTTATGCTGAAAAATTCTATCAAATTTACAACAATCAAGATTATTGCTTGTATGGTGGATATACTACAAAATCGGAGAAAGGAAAGATGGAGTATTCTATGTTAGAACCTTTCTTTTACGGAATTCCTCTTATTGTAGAAAAGGATGTTATTCAACATTTTAGATATGAGGAGTATGGAATTCCTAGAGAAGAATTTATGAGATCTGTAATTCCTCTTACTGAAGAGAATCTTGATTCTATCATTAACCGAACTTTCGATTGGAAACCTTATGCCGAAAATGCTAAGAAAATCGTAAACGACTTTTTACCTGAAGCAACTAAGGCTCGCTTAGCTATTGGTCTTGCAGGTTTTGATAAAAAGCCAAAGCCTAAAAAGGAACCGGTCCCACTCTTTTAAGTAAAAGCTCCCAGATAAATATAAGAAAAAGAACCTCCTTATGAGCTTCAAAAAATTTGACCAATTCATAGATAATGAAAATCTTGTAGTTTATTCCTTCACAGAAGAAGGTGTAAATGAAGCAACTATGCCATTTCCGATTGATGATAAGATGCTAAAAGATAAGATTGCAATATATACATCAACATATAATATCGGAGAGAACACAAGAGGAAGAGATAAGTATATTACTTATGAAAAGATGCTAGGTGACCTGCTTGAGTCTCTAAAGAGCCAGAAATACACTAACTGGAAACTTTTTATTGTTGGAGATTGTTTTCAACCTGAAGAAGAACTTACAAAAATCTTAAAAGATCACCTTAAACCTAGTCAATACACTTTCCATAATTTGGCAGAACCTGGTGAAAGAGGTAAAATCGATCCTGAATTCTTAAGAAATTCTGGTGGAACTAAAGCTCGTAATAAAGCTATTTCACTTGCAAAAAGTGAAGGTTTTGAACATTTTGCTGCAATTGACCATGACGATTATTGGAAACCTGACCACTTAGAAAGTATGATGAAAGCTTTCCAACAAGATCCAGATATTTGTTTTGGATATCATAGAGCTTCTAGAGCTAGAGTAAAAGGTGGTAAAACAGGGGTTTATTATTGGGGTGGTGAAGGTAAAACACCTACATTGTATTACGATGACGTACCTACGAAAATCATTGAAGCACCTCATTCAGGTATTGTATGGCACGGTCCTTCTTGTGGATGGCCAAAATACAGAACAGTTCCTCAAATGAGATCCGAGGCTCCAAAAAGAAATAGAATTATGGGTGCTGATGAAGACTTCATTCGTCAATGTCATGATTCAATTATCGAAAAGAATAAAAAAGCTGTTTACGTTCCAAAATTGGTTGTAAGATTAAGAAACGCTAAAGGTAAATTACCTTAATAGTTTTTAACATATTAACGAAAGGTCGGTGGTTTCATAACTATCGACCTTTTTTTGTACATATAAAAATAAACGGAAATGAACATATTTGTACTACATGAAGATCCTAAAATTGCTGCAGAAATGCATTGTGAAAGGCATATACTTAAGATGATTATCGAACATACTCAGATGATGGCGGCTACCTATTACCATACATTGGGAATAAGCCGTAAAAAAGAAATTGCCGATAACCAAGAAAAGGTTTCTGAAATATTCCGAGGATTCCCAAGAAAAGATGAAAATGGAAATGACAGACCTTATGCAATATCTCACGTTAATCATCCTTGTACTGTTTGGACTCGATCTTCCTTATCTAATTTCTATTGGCTTTTAGATTGTACAAAAGCTCTTTGTGAAGAATTCACTTACCGTTATAAAGGCAAACATTCCGTCGAAGCTATCGTGGATTGGATGTATGCTAATCCACCTAAAATCGAAGATATCGGCCTAACTCCTTTTGCTCAAGCAATGCCTGATTTTTATAAAGGACCTGATGCTATTGAAGCATATCGAAAATATTATGCATTTAAAACCACTTACATGAAAGTAAATTGGAAGCTAATAGAAAGAACACCATCCTGGTGGACACCCGAGTTCATCTCGGAATGTATAAACATTTTTGAAGAAAATAAGAAAATAGTTGCTTAAGATGAAACCCGTACATGTTAAAAGTCATATAACCAATACAGGTTTTCAGGTAACAGTAATACAGTTACGTCGAGCCAGTTCAGTTCAAACCAATTCAACACACTTCATATGGCTATAATTCAACAAGAGTTTCAACACGACCCATGGAAAATGTTGATCGGTTGCATCATGCTAAATCAAACTAGCAATAAAAATGTTCGACAAGTCATTTATGATTTTTTCGAAAAATGGCCAACTCCACAATCTGTTCTAGATGCAGACGAAGAAGAAATCAGAGAACTAATCAGGCCACTCGGCTTCTATAATATCCGTACAAATCGAATTGTCAGATTTTGTCACGAATATATAAATAAAACGTTCACTAAAGCGTCGGAATTGTATGGTATCGGTAAGTATGCCGATGATTCGTATGAAA
>Ga0075471_10000341_pt1 | contig 27681 bp, 26 predicted proteins | sample DEB19_08_DNA_2_FD_74787 | JGI IMG/M metagenome (GOLD analysis project Ga0075471, IMG submission 74787) | Aqueous microbial communities from the Delaware River and Bay under freshwater to marine salinity gradient to study organic matter... | ecosystem: Environmental > Aquatic > Marine > Coastal ...
TCGCGTGCGACGCGTGCACGCTGCTCGGCCCCGCCCTCGGCCGCCCGCACGAAGTCCGGGTGGACGCCGGCGAAGAAGCCGGCCGGGGTGACGTTGTGGTCGCGGACGACGCGGGGACCTCTCGCCGCCCGGAGCAGGTGGAGCCCGCGGTCCCACCAGGTGGACTGGTGGTAGACGACCAGCGTCGAGGGGCGCGCGAGCAGGCGACCCGCTTCGCCGGCGGGCACGAAGTCGATGCCCGGGCCCGCGTTCTCCGCGACGAGGCGAACGTCCCAGCCGGCGTCGCCGAGGATGCGCGCCATCGCGAGCGCGTCGTTCCCCGTGGCGTCGCCCGCGAAGAGCGACGGCACGAGGATCGCCGCGACCGCCCGGCCCCGGCGCTCAGGCCCGCGCCACCAGCGCATGGTCCTGGGGCGCGAACAGAAGCTCGTTCAGGCGGCGCGCGTTGCGCGACTCGCGATCGAGGTCCGGCCCCTCCTCGAGCCGCGTCCGCTCGTCGACCGGTCCCGAGAACACGATCTCGACCTCGGCGAATCCTGCCTGCTCGGCGAGGAAGCGCAGCGTCTCCGGGTGGACCGGGTGGCGATGCGTCGGATCCATGGACCAGGCTCGCGTCCAGGGAAAGACGCTCTGGACGTTGACCGTCTCGAGCACGAGGCGGCCGCCGGGACGGAGCTTGCGCCGGGCGAGCGCGAGCAGTTCGAGCAGCCGCGGGAACGGGAGGTGCTCGATGACCTGGAAGGCGACGACGCCGCCGAGCGACGCGTCCTCGCAGCGGTGGAGTTCGGCCACGGCGTCGCCCGGACGGACGTCGAGCCCGCGGGCGCGGCCGGCGAGCACGAGCTCGGGATCCGACTCGATGCCGATCGCGACGATGCCGCGCGCGCGCAGGAGGTCGAGAAACTCGCCGCGCCCGCAGCCGAGGTCGACGACCGGCCCCGCGCCCGCGTCCGGGAACCAGCGAAGGTAGGCCGACTGGCCCGCGCGGACGTGCTCCGGCGAGCCGCGAAAACGGTCCCCGAACGCGCGCGCGTCGAAGGCGCCCGTCGAACCGGCCGACGCGTCCGCGTCCACCCCGGCGCGACGCTCGAGGGCCTCGAGCCGGCTCTCGATCGAGGACGCCCGGGTCGCGCCGGTCGCGTCGAGCGCCGCGAGCGCGTCGACGACCGAGCGGTTGAACGCGCCCTGGCGGTCGAGGATCGGCGTCAGCAGCCGGCGCAGGAGTTTCTTGGCCTCGACGACGACGCGCCCCGACCGCGCGCGGTGCGAGTGGAAGGCCACGTCGCCCGGATCGGCGAGGGCCGCGAGGTTGCCGAGCCGGAGGCCCGCGGATCCGCCGGGTCCGCCGATCGAGGAGAGATCGACCGCCCCGGCGCTTCCGACCGCGGCGAGTGCCGCTTCCCGCGTCTCCGGTGGCGGGACCGAGCCGGCGCCGGTCGAGGTCCGGATCCGGCTCGCCTCCTCGCGCAGGTCGGCGACCAGCGCCTCGACGTCGATCGGCGGATCTTCAGCCAAGCGAACTCACCCCTCCGCCGGGGGCATCAGCCCGCGGGCAGGCGCGCGGGCGCGTCGAGGAGAGCGAGCAGCGCACCGGGCAGATGCTCGACCAGCCAGACCCCGAGCGCAAGCGCGATCGCCTGGAACCAGGAACCGTCGAAGGCGGCGCGGAGCGCGACGACGAAGGCGACCAGCAACCACGCCGGGACCCCGATCGCGACCGCAGGCTCGGCCTCGGGAATCGCGCCGATCGCGAAGAAGAGGCCGGGGGCACCGGCGAGCGCGATCGGTCGCAGCACCGCGCCGAAGGGCAGACGCCTGCCGAGAGCCCAGCGGCCGAGCATCCAGGCGATCCCGGCTTCGACCACGAGAGTGGCCATCGCCCGGATCGCCTCCACCACGACGAGCAGCGGCGGCGCCAGCGCGATGCGGCCGGAGACGCAGAGCCCGTAGGCGATCGCCCCGAGCAGGGTCGCCGCGAGACAATGGTGGGTCGCGTCGGGCTCGGCCGCGACGTGGCGGTAGGTCTCCTGGCGGAGCCCGATTCCGGCGAGCAGCAGCGAGACCAGCTCGGACGGACCGACGTGAGTGCGCAGGCGCGGGGGGCCGGGAGCCTGTCTCGAGGGTTCCACGGGAATCGCGACCTCCCGGGTCCCGGGAGGTACGGGCCCGAAGGGAAGACGGCGCCCCGCCCTCGAGGCGGGGCGCCGTCGTTCCTGGGAAAGCGGGAGAGCGCCGCTCGCGCCCTCCCCGCCCGTCACTGCGGGACGAGTTCGACGCGCCGGTTCTGGGCGCGGCCGACCGCCGTCTCGTTGGTCGCGACCGGATCGGCCTTGCCGTAGCCGCGGGTGGTGAGGCGCGAGGCGGGGACGCCGCGCGACACGAGGTACTTCTTCACGGTCTCGGCGCGCCGCTCGGAGAGCCGCAGGTTGTAGCCGTCGGAGCCGACCCCGTCGGTGTAGCCGCGGATCTCGACGTTCACGTCCGGGTTCGCCTTCAGCATGTCGGCCGCCTCGTCGAGGATCGGCAGACCCGCCTTCTGCAGCGTCGCCTTGTTGAAGTCGAAGTTCACGCCGCGCAGCACGAGCTTCTTCGCGATCGGCGCCGCGACCGGCGGCGGCGCGGGAGGTGCGGGAGATGCAGGCTCCGGATCGAAGAGACAATGGCCGATCAGGCCGCCGATGATCGCGCCGGTCGCGATGCCGATGCCGATGCCGGCGCCGCGATCGGAGTCCTGCCGGGTGAACGGCGGGTGGACGTTGTTCGCGATGACGCCTCCGGTCGTGCCGAGTGCCGCCGCGCCGACGAGTGCACCGCCGACCGCGCCGGAGCCCCACTCCCTGCGCTCGCACCCGCAGCCCGACACGACGAGAGTGAACGTCGCGAGCACGATCCCTGCCCAGATCCGCCTGGCCATCGTGGCCTCCTCTCTCTTCCCGTCTCCGTCGCGGGAACGAAGCCGCTCCGGGACCGGTCCACCGAACTGCCGCGAACTCGATCGCGCGCGGCCAGAGGCGCTTAAACGCCATGTCGACGGGCGATTCAAGAAGACGCCCGAATGCAGAGAGGCCGGCCGCGGGGCTTCGCCCGTGGCCGGCCTCCCACTTCCCCCGCGCCACCCCCCGGGGGGCGGCACGGATCTCCCTCAGCCCTCGCCGTGCACGGCGACGGGCCCCACGCCTGCGCGGGCCGTCTTCTCCGTGGCGGGCGCCTTCGCTTCGGCCGGCTTCTTCTCGTCGACCGGGGCGGGAGCCGCCGCGGGCGCGGGCTCCGGAGCCGTGGTGCCATGCCCGATCGCTCCGGCGGCCTGCACGGCCGGCTTCGCGCCGATCGACATGATGTAGTCCCGCATCGCGACGATCTGGGCGTCGGTGTTCCCGCCCAGGACGTCGTCCGGACCGGCCTGCCCTTCCTCGTAGAAGGCCGGCATCTTGGTCCCCGGCATGAGCGCCTGGGGGTTCTTGATCCAGCCGAGGATCCAGTGCGGGTTCAGCCGCTCATGGGCGTAGGCGAGATTCGGCGCCCACTGCTCGGGCGGGCCCGACGGCGTCTCGCTGCCGCGGACGTGACAGGAGAAGCAGGCGAAGTAGTCCTGCGACATGAGCTTCTTGCCGTCGGAGATCTGCTGCGGCGTCGAGTCGATCGCCGGATCCCAGAAGAAGTACGGATCCTCGAGGTCGGCGCCCGCGTTGAAGTAGTTCACGACCTTCGTGCGCTGGGGGGAGTCGAGCCCGAAGCTCGGCATGCGCACCTTGAGCCAAATGCGCAGCGGCTGGGCCTGCGGCGCCTGGAGGAAGCCGTAGAGCCACTGCGGCTGCACCTTCGCGCCCTCGTTCAGCAGCATCGGGGGGGCGAGAGTCGGGTTCTCCTCGTAGAGGCGCCGGATGTAGCCACCCTGCCCGTCGATCTGGTGGCAGCCCTGGCAGTTGTAGAACTCGACGATGCGGCGTCCCTCCTTGTAGGGCTGCCAGCGCGAGACGTTCTGCGGATCCTGCCACTTCGCGGGCGGGATCCTCTCGATCCGGCTCTGCAGCCAGGCCCGGAGCGCGCGGACGTCCTCGTCGGCGAGGTGGAAGTTCGGCATCAGCTGTTCGACGTGCTCGGTCTGGTAGATCCGCGGGTTCTTCAGCTTGTTGAACGTCCAGTCGTCCCAGGTCCGCGGAATCTCCGCCTGGGCCCCGAAGAACAGCTCCTCGATGCCCTTGCCGCCGAAGCCCGAGAGCTCGACGCCGATGCGGGACTCGCTGTCCATCCCGTTGATCTGGTGGCAGCCGTAGCAGCCGTACTTGCGCACGATCGCCTTGCCCTGCTCGGCGAGCTGCGGATCCTCGAGCATCGCCTGCGTGACCTTGCCCTCGGGCGCCGGCGACGGCGCCAGGCTCAGGAGGTAGGCCGTGACCGACTTCGCCTCGTCGTCGCTCAGGCGAAGACTCGGCATGAAGGTCTTCGGCGAGTAGTCGTGGGGGTTCTTCACCCACCAGTAGATGAATCGGGAGTTCGTCTTGTGGGCGACCTTCTGGAGATTCGGACCCCAGTCCTTCACCGCGCCGAGCGGGGTCGCGATCTCGTCGGGCGACACCGCGTGGCAGGCCCGGCAGCCGACCGACTCGAAGACCGTCTTGCCGGCGGCGACCAGGTCCGCGTTCGACGCGTCGACGCCGGGGTCGGGGTGCTGCTCGAGCCAGGCGTCGCCGTCGGCCTTGCTCGACTGCCAGATGTAGGCGGCGACCGCGGTCGACTGCTCGTCGTCGAGCAGGAAGTTCGGCATCTTGGTGCGCGGCCGGAACTCGTAGGGATTCTTGATCCACGAGACGAGCCACTGCGGGTTCACCTTCGCCGCCTCGCGGCGGAGGTTCGGGCCGACCTGCGGAAGCGGGTCGTAGCCCTGCACGAGGTGGCAGCCGTGGCAGCCGAGCTGCTCGAAGAGGTACTCGCCGCGCTTGATGTCCTCGGCGCCCTCGAGCTTCGTCACGTCGGCGTGGCACCCGATGCAGCGCGACTGCATCTGCTCGCCCTCGAGCATCGGGTGATTCCAGAACTCGACCTCGCCGTGCGCCTGCTCGACGGAGTTCAGCGCGACGCCCTGCCCTTCGTGGCAGGGCGTGCAGCCGAACTTCTCGGGCGGGTGGCTCCGCAGCAGCGTGTCGAGCTTCGGGTGGGTCTTCGCCGGGTTGGGCTCGTTCTCGAAGCCCGCCTTGGCGATCGTGACGTGGCACGAGGTGCAGCGGTCGACGCGCGCGATCGGCTCCTCGAAGTTGTTCTTGTCGAAGTCGGGGAGCACGATCTGCTCGATCGCCGGGATGCGCGACACCGAGAGATTCGCGACGTTCGACTTCATGCCCTCGATCTTCGTCGCGAGGCGCTCGCGCTCCTCCGAGAGGGTCTTCAACTTCGCCTCGACCGTCTTCGCGGGCGCGCGGATCTCGTCGATCTCGGCCTGGATCTGGGAGACGGTCTTCTGGGTCGCCGCCCACTTGGCCTCGAGGTCGGCGCGGGAAGTCGCGAGCTCGTCGCGGCGCTTGCGCGCGGCTTCGACGTTCCCGCCGGACTCGAGGGCGTGGTCGTACTCGTACCAGGCTTCCTCGAGCTCGCTCTTGACGAAGCGGACCTTCAGGTCGGCGTCGGTCTCGTCGAGCTTCGCCGCGGCCAGCCGTCCCTCGGCGTCTGCGAGCTTTCGCCCGCTCTCGCCGCTCGCGATCGACTTGTTCGCCTCGTCGAGCTGCTTCTCCGCCTCGACGTAGGCCGGGTCGTTCCGCAGCTTGTCCTCTTCCTTCGAGAGGTCCGCCTTGGCGCGCGTCTCCTCGATCTGGAAGGCCTCTCGTTGGTATCCCTTCCACGGACGGCGGAAGAAACTGTCGTCGAGCAGCGCCCAGATGGCGCCGACCACGAGCAGTGCCGCCGAGAGGAGCCAGATCCCCGCGTAGCTGCGCTTCTCTTCGTCGAGATTGAGATCCCTTCTTGCCATGGTCCCCTCCGCGGCGTTCTACGGACTAGGCCGTGCCGCGGCCCTCGATCATCCGACCCAACAGGAACACTGCCGAACCCAGGAGCAACATCCGGAGTTCGAGCCTCAGACCGGCCTCGTTCGCGAGCCCGTACACGAGGCCGAAGCCCACGGTGCACATGCCCACGAGTTCGAGGAACTTGGCCAGGTAGAACGTCACGCTTCCCCCTAGACGTTGATCCAGGGAGTCTCCATCACGTACTTGATGTTGAACATGTGACGCATGAGCATCTTGATGACCACCGCCACCATGTTCAGGAACAGGAACGAGGTGATGCCGAAGCGCACTGCGCCCCATCGCTCCATGAACTCCGAACCCTTGAGCCAGATCACCCACGCGTACATCGCGATCGTGCCGACGACGAAGAAGCCGAGGATCGCGACGAGCCCGAAGATGGCGGCCCAGAAGTAGTCGCGGATCCCGAGCAGGTAGGGCAGGTTCACGCTCGTGAGCGCCTCCACCTTGTGCGGATCCCAGTACTCCCAGGGCCAGAACCAGTTCCAGCCGGGCCCCCGCAGCAGCGTCCCGATCACGATCAGCGAGATCCAAAGGACGTGGAAGCCGAGGAAGAAGGTCAGGATCTCCCACTTGCGCTCGCGGAAGGTGTAGTAGCCGTTCCCCTTCGGGTTGATGTCGATGTACGGGATCACCATCAGCCCGACGATGATCAGGCTCGGCAGCACGACGCCCGCGTGCCAGGGGTCGAAGAAGACCAGCATCTCCTGCAGCCCGAGGAAGTACCAGGGCGCCTTGGAAGGGTTCGGTGTGCGCGAGGGATTGGCGGGCTCCTCGAGCGGCGCGTTCACGAGCAGCGCCCAGACCATCAGTCCGAACAGCACGAGCACCGAGCAGAGGAACTCCGCGCGCACCAGGTGAGGCCAGGTGTGGACCTTGTCGTCCCCCGGCCCCATCGCCTTCTTGATGCTGACCTCGACCCGCTTGCCGGCCGGGCTTCCGGGTGAGCTCACCGTCGCCATGATCGTCACTCCCCTCCCCGCGGCCTAGAGATCACGCCCCGGCTTCGCCGCGACGTAGAGCCCCCAGCAGACGAGGCAGAACAGGATCGGCAGGACCAGGACTCGCATGCTCTCGCCTCCTCAGAGCGCCGGCCCGGAGAAGCCGTCTCGGCGGATCCGCCAGAAGTGGACCGCCAGGAACAGGCTCGTCACGAGCGGAATGAACACGCAGTGCAGGATGTAGAAGCGGAGCAGCGTGTGCGGCCCGACCTCGCCGCCGCCGAAGATGAAGGCGCGGGCATCGTACAGCGGATTCACGCCGAGGAGTTCCTTGAACGGGCCTTCGTGGCCGAGCACGGGGGTCGCACGTCCCATGTTCGATCCGACGGTCACGGCCCAGATCGCGAGCTGGTCCCACGGCAGCAGGTAGCCGGTGAAGCTCAGGAGCAGGGTCAGCACGAGCAGGATCACGCCGACCACCCAGTTGAACTCGCGAGGCGGCTTGTAGGACCCGGTCAGGAAGACGCGGAACATGTGCAGCCAGACGGCGATCACCATGCCGTGGGCGGCCCACCGGTGCATGTTCCTCATCAGCATGCCGAAGGGCATGTCGAATTCGAGGTATTTCATGTCCGCGTACGCGTACTGCGCGACGGGGCGGTAGTAGAACATGAGGTAGACGCCGGTCACCACCGTCACGAGGAACATGAGGAAGGTGATGCCCCCCATGCACCAGGTGAAGCGCATCCTCGTCGCGTGGCGACGGACCTTGGACGGGTGGAGGTGAAGCCACACGTTGCCCGACACCATGAGGACCCGGTTGCGCGGCGTGTCGTCGTATCCGTGACGGAAGATCGACGTCCACACCTGGGACTCGGTGATCTGATCCTTGACTTCCTGCCACCAGCTCACGGGATTCTCCCCTGACGTCTCGTTGCGATGCGGACTTGCCGTCGCGGTCGCGGCTCCCGGGCGATTCCGCCGGGCCACGCCCTCCCCGGCGCGAGATTCAGCCCTTCAGGAACGATCCGGGCTTGCCCCACTGGCCCTTCTCGAAGAGGAACTTGACGCTCTTGTCGACGACGATCTGGCCGTCGTCGGCGAGTGCGATCTTCAGACGCTCGAGGGGACGCGGAGCCGGCCCCTCGAAGTTGATGCCGCTGCGGTAGAAGCCGCTGCCGTGGCAGGGGCACTTGAACTTGTTCTCGGCGACCAGCCAGCGAGGCGTGCACCCGAGGTGGGTGCACTTGGCCCAAAGGGCGTAGAACCCGTCGGTCTCCCGCACGATCCAGACGCGGTAATCCTTGGTGAACTTGTCGCTCACCGCGCCCAGCGCGAAATCCTTGGGAAAGCCCGCCTTGAACGTCGATGGCGGAAGGAAGAGCACCCGCGGAAACGCCGACCGGAGCGCCGACAGCAGGGTGACCAGCGAAAATCCACCGAACAGCACCCACCCGAGACGCCCCATGACGTCGCGGCGCGACCAGAGGCCGCCCATCGCGGCCTTCTCGCGCTCGCGCTTGGCGCGCTCGAGACGCTGCTCGTCGCGCCGCTGGGCGGAAAGGTCCCCCGCCTCCACTTTGGCTGCCGTCGCTTCGCCAGTCGCCATCGAGTCCTACCGCCTGGCCTCCGGCCTCGGCCGGGGGTCCGTCACGTCCCGAACCTACGCCCGGGAGCCCTGCCCCTCCAATGAAAAGGGCATCGAGTCGCACATTAGAGGTGCTTCCGCCCGGTCAGCCAGCCTCGCTGCCGACCTGATCCCCGATTCCCGGATCCGCGCCGAGCCTGCCGCGGATGCCACCGGCGACGGCCTGCACCGCGCCGACGAGGCAGGAGACGCAGCCGAGCAGGAAGATCATCAGCCCGACCGGTGGGAAGAGGAAGAACATGAAGACGCCGACCGGCAGGAGCGGGAGCCCCAACGCGAAGGGATTCATGCCGCGGCTCGCGGCGCGCGCGAGCCCCTCGGCCTGCCTCTCGGCGAGCGCCCGCTCGCGCGCAGGCTCCTTCAGAGCCTCGATCGCCGTCTCGCGCACTCCCGGGTGCCCGGAGGCCTCCGCGGCTTCGATCGCCTCGTTCAGCCGACGAGCGAGGTCCGCGATCTGCGGATCGGTGGTCTCGCCGCGGTCCAGGTCGGCAGGCGCCCCTCCGGCACGCGGGCTCTCAAGGCTGCCCACGTTTTCCGGGTAGTGGAGCCCGCCGGGGTTGTCAACGCGGTGCGCGGCCCTCGGGCAGCATCAGGGACGCCCGAAGCCGCGCGCCGATCCCGGCCAGGTCGTCGAAGGCGGGGCCGCGCTGGACGAAGCGCTCCCGCCCGCTCTTCCCGCCTCGCTCCCGCACGAGGCAGCCCGTCTCGACGAAGCGCGAGACCGCGTTGCCGAAGGTGACCTGACTCGCACCCTCGGGCTTCGTGACCTCGCCGAGGAGCAGCGCCGCGTCGAACCGCCGCCGCATCTGCTCGATGAGGTCGGCCTCCGGCACCGATCCGCCGTCGAGGTCCTGCGCGGTGCGGGCGGCGACCCAGTAGGCCTGCCGGAAGTTCTCGAGGATGCCGGCCAGGGCGAGGACCAGCGGCGAGCCGTGGAGGTCCTCGCCCGGCACCACGCCGTGCGCACGGAAGTAGTCGAGCAGGCGCCCCACCTCCGCAGCGGCGGTCTCCCGCCCGGGCAGGGCGAACTCCCAGCGGAAGAGCTCGAGCCACCACCAGAGGTCGTCCTCGAGCGCCGCGCGGTCGAGACCGCGCAGCCCGGCGTGGGCGACCAGGGACGGGAAGAGGAAGAAGTGGATCGAGTTGTTCTTGTAGAAGTCGAGCATGTTGCGCTTCTCGACGGGCACCTCGAGAACGCGGGTCCCGTCGCGCTCGTCGCGCAGCCGGACCAGGTCCGAGCCGACGAGGAAGGACGTCGCCTCCGCGAAGTCGGCGGGCCCCAGGTTGCGCTCGAGCGACGGCGTGAAGGCGGCGCCGCGCCACCGCAGCAGCGTCGCGAGCGTCCGGGCGTCCGAGGCGAACTCGTCGTGGCGCAGCGGGCCGTCGGCCGAGAGCAGAACCGTCGCGGCGAGCGAGGTCGCTCCCACGACCGACACCTCGTTCACCTCGCGCAGGATCCGGAAGCCGAGCTTCTGGACGAAGCGGCGCTGCTCCTCGACCACCTCCGGCTGTCCGGCCCCGGACTCCAGCCGGGGCAGCCGGTCGCCGAGCGTGTCCCGGAGCGAGAGCGGCTCGGCGAAGCTCACGTAGACCGTTCCGTGTCGCTGCTTCAGCACGCTGCGGGCGCGGAGCAGGGCCCCGAAGGTCTCCTTCTCCTTCTTCGCCCCGCCGAGCTCCGCCGTGTAGGCGCCCTCCTCCGCGATCCGGCCGTAATGGATCGAGACCGGCACGAGGTAGAGGTCTCGGCGCACGCCGCCGACGAAGGCGTCGACGATGCCGCCGAGCATGCCGAGCTTCGGCGTGAGGATCTTGCCCGTCCGGCTGCGCCCGCCCTCGATGAAGAACTCGAGGGTGTAGCCCTGCCGGATGAGCACCGTCAGGTAGCGCTTGAAGACCAGCTTGTAGAGGTCGTTGTTCTCGAAGGTCCGCCGGATGAAGAACGCCCCGGCCCCGCGCAGCACCGAGCTGATGGGCCAGAAGGCGAGGTTGATCCCCGCCGCGATGTGCGGCGGCGAGAGGAAGTTCTCGCGGAAGATGTACGAGAGCACCATGTAGTCGAAGTGGCTGCGGTGACAGGGCACCAGCACGACCGGGTACTGCTTCACGGTCTCGACGACCCGGTCGAGGCCTCGGACCTCGAGTCCCGAGAAGGCGCGTCGCCAGATCTGGTGGAAGAGGATCTCGACGAAGCCGAAGGCGAAGCCGTTGAAGTTCGCCGCCATCTCCCAGAAGTACCCGCGCGCCTCCCGCCACACGCGCCGCTCCGAGACCCGCCGCTCCGAGGCGATGCGCCGCACGGTGGAGGCCACCTCCGGCCCCTCGAAGACGCGGTCGGCGACGACGTGTCGCGGCAGCAGGAGCGGGCCCCAGACCGCCTGCTCCTCCTGGGCGAGCTCGCGCTGGAGGGAGTTCGTGAGCCGCCGGGCGAGGCGCGCCTCGCCGAGGCGACGGTGGGCCGAGACGAACGAGTCGAGCGGCAGGACCTTGCCGAAGACGAACAGCAGGTCCTCGCGGTTCACCCGGTAGGTGAGCAATTTCTTCAGGTCGCTCGGGGCGTCGTGCACGCTGTAGGCGAGCGCCGACAGCCGGCTCGCCTGGCGCCGGAAGGTGCGGCCGCGGAAGAAGGACACGGGCACGAGGTGGATCGGCCGGTCGGTGTCCGACACCCGGGCGCGGCGCACGATCTCGCGCAGGTAGTCGGAACCCGGCCGGGCCGCGGCGACGAGCGTGCGGCGGTTCCACAGGAGACGCGGGCTCCGCGCGCGCAGGAAGATCAGGATCGGCTCGCCGTCCGCGACGAGGTCGCCCGCGATGCGGCGCTGGTCGGCCGCGCGTGCGGAAAGACTCTGGACGCGCCACTTCCGAAAGCGCTCGACCAGCCCGCGCCAGGCGCCCGTGAGCGGCAGGAACCAGGTCGACGAGACCCCGTTCGCGAACCGGGGCAGCGGCAGGTGCTCGCGCACGAGCAGCCAGTTGATCAGCATGTAGTCGAGAAGCGAACGCTGGCGAAGCACGTAGACGATGGTGCCGGTCCGGGCGAGCTCGCGGATGCGCTCGACCGACCGCTCGTCGATGTGGACGTATTCGGTGAGCCGCGACGCCACGTAGCGCTGCAGCCAGCCGAAGCGCTCGGTCATCGCCGAGGGCTGGGGCGGGATCTCGCTCACCCGAGCTTCGCTTCCGACGCGTCGAGCGCGTCGAGGAATGCCACGACGTCGCGCGCGTCCTGGTAGTGATGCGGCGCGATCCGGATCCCGCCGAAACGCACCTTGGTCACGGCCCCGCGCTCCCAGAGCTCCTGTCGCAACCGCTCCGGCGCGGCTCGCGGCACGAAGGTCACGATCCCCGAGGCCGCGGCGCGAGGGTCGGCCCCCTCCCGCCAGCGCCGCCCGAGCAGGCGGTAGCCGCGCGCGCGCAGTCCCTCGGCGAGGGCCCCGGTGAGGGACGCGAGCCGGCGCTCGATGGTGGCGACGCCGACGCGCTCGACCAGCTCGACCGCCGCGGCGAGCGCCTGCACGCCGAGGAACGAGAGGCTCCCGGCTTCGAGGCGGGCGGCGTCCGGCCGGAGCCGGAAGTCGTAGGGATGGTATTGGCCGGACTCCATGACGCTCTTCCACCCGAGTTGCGTCGGCCGCAGTCGCTCGAGGAGCCGGTCGGAGAGCGCCATCAAGCCACAGCCCTCGGGGGCGCAGAGCCACTTGTGCCCGTCGGCCACGATGCAGTCCAGCCCGTCGCGCCGGAAGTCGAGTTCCACGGCGCCGACCGCCTGGATCCCGTCCACCACGAAGAGCGCGCCGTGCTCGCGGCAGGCGGCCGCGACCGCGGCGAGGTCGAGTCGATCCCCCGTCCCGTACGACACGGCGGAGAGCGCGACGACCCGCGCACGCCCGCGGAGTTCTTCGAGCAGTCGCGACACCTCCCCGACCCCGAGCCCTTCGTCTCCGACCGGGAGCATGCGAACCTCGACGCCGGAGCGCCGAAGTCCCCACCACGGGTAGACGTTGGAGGGGAACTCGCGATCCGCGACGACGACCGCGTCGCCCGCGCCGAGGTCCAGGCCCTCGGCGACGAACGAGAGCCCCTCGGAGGTGTTCTTCACGAAGGCGAGCTGGTGGGGGTCGCAGCGCACCAGTTCGGCGCAGGCTCGCCGGGTCTCCTCCGCGTGCTCCTCCCACTGCGGGTAGCGCAGGGGCATCTCGACGAGGGCTTCGGCGGCGAAGCGCTCGATCGCCTCGCGGACCGGCTCGGAGATCGGCGCCACGCCGGCGTGGTCGAGGAAGATCGACCGGTCCGCGATCGGGAAGGCCCGCCGGAACGGAGACGGCTCGACCCCGCCCGCGACCGGGGCGTCCGCCCTCCCGCCCATGACTCGATCGTCCACGCGCGCCAGCATAAACTGATCGCGTGGCAGCCGCACCAACCACCCCCTCCGACCCGGGCCGCCTGCGGCTCGTGGGCGCGGCCGACGCCGGGCGGCGGATCGACGAGGTGGTCGCCGAAATGCTGGGCGTCGGGCGACGGGCGGCCGTGCGGCTGCTCGACGAGGTGCGTCGCGACGGAAGGCGCGTCCGCAAGGGCGATCGCGTCGTCGCCGGGGACGAGATCCTGCTGCCCGCGACGGCAGCGCCGGGCGCGACCGCGACCGTCGCGGGAGGCGACGACCTCGTCGGCGCGTCCCCGCCCGTCGTGGTGCGCGAGACGCCCGGGGTGCTCGTCGTCGACAAGCCGTCGGGCCTGCCGAGCGTCGCGCTCGCGGGACTTCGCGGCGAGAGCCTCGCCGCCTGGGTCGCGCGTCGGGAGCCGTCCAGCGCGGGCGTGGGCCGCCCGGGCGAACACGGGCTCGCCCACCGGCTCGACGGCGAGACGTCGGGGCTCGTGCTGGTGGCGCGCACCGACGAAGCGTGGTCCGACCTGCGAGGACAGTTCGACCGGCGCGAGATCGAGAAGACCTACCTCGCGCTGGTCCGCGGAGACCCCGGCCGGGAACTCGACGTCGACGTGCCGATCGGTCGACACCCGAGAAGCCGGCGACGCATGGTCGCGGTCGCGGGCCCTCGCGACCCGGTCCGCTACGCCGCGCGCCCCGCCCGCACCCGCGTCGAGACGGTCGAGCGCCTGGGCGACCTCTCCGTGGTGCGGGCGCGGACGAGCAGCGGCGCGAGGCACCAGGTGCGTGTCCACCTGGCACATGCCGGCCATCCGCTCGTCGGGGACGTGCTCTACGGCGGCGAGCCGATCCCGGGGCTCGTCGGCTTCCTCCTGCACGCGAGCGCACTGCGCTGGCGCGAGCCGGGGACGGGACGCGAGGCGACCGACGAAGTCGCGCCGCCGGGTCGTTGGGACGAGGTCCTCCGACGCCGAAGGTGAATCCGGCGCCGGGGCGGACGCCGGGCGAGGCGTCAGCGGCCCTTGCCGCCCTCGGCGGCCTTGGAGCAGACGACGCAGACGTTGTTCACGTTGTCCGCGTCCTCGATCAGCCCCTCGTCGAGGTTGTGGCACACCTGCCGGCAGGAGACGCAGATGAAGTAGATGCCTTCCTGCGTCTTGTCGATCCGCTCGCGGTTCAGGATGCGACCCTTCAGCTTCTGGATCCGGATCCCGAGGAGGTCCTCGTACTGCCGCTTGATCTTTCGGCGGCCGACCTCGTCCTTCGGCAGGCCCTCGTCTTCCTCGCCGCGCGGCTTCTCCTCGTCGTCGAAGATGCTGAAGCCCTTCTTCGGCGCCTTGGGCTTCGCCTGTTTCTTCGTGGTGCGCGGCATCGTCGTCCTCGGGGGCGGCGGGTCGTCGCTCGGACGCGGCGCGCCCTCCGACGGGCGCGACGCGATCCGCGACGACGGGATTGTCCGGAATGAGGCACGGCAACGCAAGGCGACCCCGTTGGCGGCTCCCGTCGGAGTCTGGTAGCGCCGCGCCGTGCGCGTTCGCTTGAATCCCCAGGGCAAGGATCTCGAGGTCGACGACGTGCGGCGGGTCGGCGACCTCCTCGGACGACTCGGCATCCTGCCCGGCACGGTCCTCGTGATCCGGGGCGACCGGCTGCTCACCGAGGACGCCGCGCTCGCGCCGAGCGACGAGATCGAGCTGCGCTCGGTCGTGAGCGGCGGATGACGCGGGTGCCCTCGACGCCCGGGAGGACTCCGCCGTGAAGTGCACGCGGTGCCGCGAACCGGCCGAGGTGAAGCTGCGGTCGCACAACTCGGCCTTCTGCCGCGAGTGCTTCCTGCTGTTCTTCCGCCGCCGGGTGGAGCGTGCGATCGAGCACCAGGAGATGTTCCGGCGCGACGACCGCATCCTCGTGGCGGTGTCCGGGGGCAAGGACAGCCTCGCCCTGTGGGACGTGCTCGCCGACGCGGGCTATCGGACCGTCGGCTTCCACCTCGCACTGGGCATCGGCGGCTACTCCGACCGCTCGCGCGAGCGCTCGGAGAGTTTCGCGCGGAGCCGGGGCCTCGAGCTTCGCGTGACCTCGCTCGCCGACGAGAACCTCGCCATCCCGACCGTCGTCGGCGCGACCCGGCGCCCGGCCTGCTCGGCGTGCGGGACCGTCAAGCGGCACTACTTCGACGCGGCGGCGCTCGAGGCCGGCTGCAACGTCGTCGCGACCGGGCACAACCTCGACGACGAGGCGGCCCGCCTGCTCGGCAACGTGCTCCACTGGCAGGTCGAGCACCTCGCACGGCAGCGACCGGTGATCGAGCCGCGCCACGAGAAGTTCGCCCGCAAGGTGAAGCCTCTCTACCTCACGAGCGAGTTCGAGACGGCGACCTTCGCCTTCCTGCGCGGCATCGACTACGTGGTCGAGGAGTGCCCGAACGCCGTCGGCGCGACGCAACTCGCGCACAAGGCGGTCCTCGACGGCCTCGAGAACGCCTCGCCCGGCACCAAGCTCGCCTTCGTCGGGGAGTTCGTGACCCGCGGCAGCGCCGGCTTCCAGCCGACCGAAAGGCCCGACGCCGAGCGCAGCTGCAGCAGCTGCGGCATGCCCTCGTGGGGCGAGACCTGCGGCTTCTGCTCGCTGCGCGCGCTCGTCGACCGGAAGACCGGGCGCGCCGCGACCGTCGCCGACGATCCCGCGGAAGACCGGCGACCTTGAGCCAGAAGCGCAAGTTCGCGCCGCTGGTCGGGCCGCGCCCGGAGCCGGGCGCGCCGCTCGCCCACGGCGACGTCGTGCTGCTGGTCGACCCGAAGGGACGGGAGTACCTGCGCGACCTCCGCCCGGGACGACGCTTCTCGCTCCACTGCGGCATGATCGACGCGGACGACCTCGTCGGACGCCCCGACGGCCTGCGCGTCGCCTCGTCGCAGGGTCAGCCGGTGCTCGTCCACCGGCCGACCTACGCCGAGCTCGTCCCCCACCTGCCGCGCGCGGCGCAGGTGGTGTACCCGAAGGACACCGCCTCGATCCTCGTGTGGGGCGACATCTACCCCGGCGCGCACGTGGTCGAGTCGGGAGTCGGGCCGGGAGCGCTCACGCTCGCGCTGCTGCGCGCCGTCGGGCCGACCGGTCGCGTCACCTCGATCGAGCGCCGGGAGGACCACGTCGAGATGGCCCGGGAGAACGTCGCCCGCTTCCACGGCGACGCGCCGAACTGGCGGACGGTGCTCGCCGACGCGGTCGACGCGCTCGCCGGAGAACGCGCCGACCGCGTCGTGCTCGACCTGCCCGAGCCCGGCCCCCTCGTCGCCGCGGCCGCAGACGCGCTGCGACCCGCGGGCCTGCTGACGATCTACGTGCCGACCACCATCCAGGTGAAGGAGATCGGCGACGCGCTCCGCGCCGAACCGCGGTTTGCCCAGGCGAAGACCTTCGAGACGCTCCACCGGGGATGGCACGTCGCCGAGGGGTCGGTGCGGCCCGACCACCGGATGGTCGCCCACACGGCCTTCCTCACGACCGCGATGCGCGTGGCCGACTGAGTCGCGGGCCGCGGGCCGCGCCGGAAGGGGTCCGGGTTCACGGACGTGATCCCGCCCGTTATGCTTCGCGGGGGTCGGGGAGGAATCCATGTCCGGGGAGCGCGAGGGCGACGAGGAAGAAGCGGAAGACGAAGGCGGCACCTCGTCCGCCGCCGAGGGTCTCGAAGGCATCGAGGAGGACACGAGCAACGTCGTCGTCCCCGAGCGGCTTCCCGTCCTCGCGCTTCGCGGCGTCGTCGTCTTTCCGTCGGCGATCGTGCCGCTCCCGATCTCGCGGCCGGCGTCGCTCCAGCTGGTCGAGCAGTGCCTCGCGGGCGATCGCATGCTCGCGCTGGTCGCCCAGAAGTCGGCGGAGGAGGAGCACCCCGGCCCCGACGGCCTCTACACCCGCGGGACCGCCGGCCGCCTCCTGAAGATGCTGCGCTACCCCGACCAGAGCGTCCGCGTCCTGGTGCAGGGGCTGCGGCGGATCGAGATCGACGAGATGGTCTCGACGGAGCCCTTCTTCGTCGCGCGCAACCACGTGCTCGTCGACGAGTACGAATCCTCGTCCGGACTCGACGCCATGCAGGCGCACCTCGTGAACCAGTTCGCGCGATTCGTCTCGATGATCCCCTACCTGCCCGACGAGTTGCAGCTCGTCGTGATGAACATCAAGGATCCCGGCAAGGTCACCGACCTGATCGCCTCGAACCTGAACGTGTCGGTCGAAGAGAAGCAGGACCTGCTCGCCACGCTCGACGTGCCGGGCCGCATGCAGAGGCTCTCGACGATCCTGAACCGCGAGATCGAACTGCTCGAACTCGGCTCGAAGATCCAGGGCCAGGTCCAGAGCGAGCTCTCGAAGGGCCAGAAGGAATTCTACCTCCGCCAGCAGTTGCGGGCGATCCAGAGCGAGCTCGGCGAAGGCGACGCGCGCACGGCCGACATCGACGAGCTGCGGGCGAAGCTCGACGCGGCGAGCCTTCCCGAGGCCGCCCGCAAGGCGGCCGACACCGAGCTCGACCGCCTGCGGCTCATCCCGCCCGAGTCGGCCGAGCACTCGGTCGTCCGCACCTACCTCGAGTGGCTCGCGAACCTGCCGTGGGCGGTCGCGACCCGGGACGACCTCGACATCCGGCATGCGCGCGAGGTCCTCGACGAGGACCACTTCGGGCTCGACCGGGTGAAGGACCGCATCCTCGAGTACCTGGCCGTCCGCAAGCTGAAGCCCGACCCGAAGAGCCCGATCCTGTGCTTCGCGGGCCCCCCGGGCGTCGGCAAGACCTCGCTCGGCCGGTCCATCGCGCGGGCGATGGACCGCCGCTTCCTGCGCCTCTCGCTCGGCGGCGTGCGCGACGAGGCCGAGATCCGCGGCCACCGCCGGACCTACGTCGGCGCGCTTCCGGGCCGCATCGTCCAGAGCCTGCGCTCTGCCGGCTCGAACAACCCGCTCCTCGTCCTCGACGAGATCGACAAGCTCGGCGGCGACTTCCGCGGCGACCCGGCATCGGCCCTGCTCGAGGTGCTCGACCCCGAGCAGAACTCGACCTTCGTCGACCACTACCTCGACGTTCCCTTCGACCTCTCGAGAATCATGTTCGTCACCACGGCGAACGATCTCGACGGCATCCCCTGGGCGCTGCGCGACCGCATGGAGGTGATCGAGATCGGCGGGTACACCGAGGAGGAGAAGCTCGAGATCGCCCGGCGCCACCTCGTGCCCAAGCAGGTCCTGGAGAACGGGCTCTCCGGCGAGAACCTCCGCTTCTCCGACGAGGGAATCGCGAAGATCGTCCGCGACTACACCCGCGAGGCCGGCTTGCGGAACCTCGAGCGCGAGATCGGCCGGGTGTGCCGCAAGGTCGCGCGCGAGGTGACCGAGGGGCGCACCGAGCCGGTGGTCGTCGATGGCGCGAAGGTCCGCGAGCTGCTCGGCGCCGAGCGCTTCGTCTCCGAGGTGGCCGGACGCTCCGCCGAGACCGGCGTCGTGACCGGCCTCGCGTACACGGCCAACGGCGGCGACATCCTGTTCGTCGAGTCGACGCGCATGAGCGGGCGCAAGAACCTGACCCTCACCGGCAGCCTGGGCGAGGTCATGAAGGAGTCCGCCCAGACCGCGCTCTCGCTGGTCCGTTCGCGGGCGGAGCACCTCGGCATTCCGACCGACTTCTTCGAGGTCTCCGACCTCCACGTGCACGTCCCCGCCGGCGCGATCCCCAAGGACGGCCCCTCGGCCGGCGTCACGATCGCGACCTCGCTCGCCTCGCTGCTCTCGGGTCGCCCGGTGCGCCCCGAGGTCGCCATGACCGGCGAGATCACGCTGCGCGGCGCCGTCCTGCCGATCGGCGGCGTGAAGGAGAAGGTGCTCGCGGCGCGGCGCGCGGGCATCCGCGAGGTGATCCTGCCCAGGCGCAACGAGAAGGACCTCGAGGAGCTCCCGGCGGACGTTCGCCGCGACCTGCAGTTCCACCTCGTCGAGCGCTTCGAGGAGGTCCTGCCGATCGCTCTCCTCGAGGCCCCCCCTCGCGAGGACGGCGCGCCGGCGAGGAGCGGTGGCTCCTCCCCTGCCGGCGACTGAACCGGGGCCAGCCCTTCCGCCCCGCCGGCGGGTTCAGACCGGGGCCGCGGGCCCGGCGCAGAGCGGGACGATCGCCCCGGCCTCGGCGACCAGGTGGTCCGGGCGAGCGGAGCGCAGCTCGTCGAGATCGCGCAGTCCCCAGGCCACGGCGCAGCTCGCGACGCCACCCATGCGCGCGGTCTCGACGTCGACGGCGGAGTCGCCGACGAGGCAGGTCTCGGCCCGCCCGAGCCCGGAGCGCTCGACCAGCCGGAGCAGCCCCTCGGGATCCGGCTTCGGTCGGGACACTTCGTCGCCGCAGACGGCGTCGACGAAACGGTCGGCGACGCCGAGTCCGGCGAGGATCGGTCCGGTGAACGCGCGCGGCTTGTTCGTGAGCAGCGAGAGTCGCGCCCCGCGGCGGAGAAGCTCGGCGAGAAGGCCGTCGACTCCGGCGTGCAGCCGCGTGCGGTCGAGCAGCCCCCGGCCGTAGGCTTCGCGGAAGCGCGCGGTCGCCGGTTCGAGCAGGGCATCCGCGCGCCCCGGGGCCGCGGCTTCGAGGCTCGAGAGCAGGAGGCGCCGCATGCCGTGCCCGACGAATCCGATCACGCGATCCTCGGGCAGTTCGCGCAGGCCGAGCCCGCGCAGCGTCTCGTTCACGGCCGCCGCGAGATCCTCCCCCGAGTCGACGAGCGTCCCGTCGAGGTCGAAGACGAAGTGGCGATAGGCGCCCGACGCCGGGCTCAGACCGCGAACGACGAGCCGCAGCCGCAGGTGCGCTGCGCGTTGGGGTTCACGAACTTGAAGCCGGCCCCGTGCAGCCCGTCGACGTAGTCGACCACGGTGCCGCCGAGGTAGACCGCACTCGCCGAGTCGACGAAGACCCGGACGCCGCCGATCTCGAGGACCTGGTCGTCGGCGGTCGGGGCGTCCTCGAGTCCGAGCGAGTACTGCATGCCGGAGCATCCCCCGCCCACGACGGACACGCGGAGCCCGGCCCCGTCGGCCCGGCCTTCCCGGGCCAGGAGAACCTTCACCCGCGCGACGGCCGTGGGCGAGAGGGAGACCGCGGCGTCCGCGCTTCCGGTCGGGTCGGTGACGTGTTCGTGCCCTGCCTGTTCCATGTCTGGTAGGATGCCACACGGCCGTCCGTTTTCCAGCCCCGATCCCGGCCGGACGCCCCGGAGAGGGAGTCCCCGGCCCCCGGCGAGAGGCGCGACCGAAGAGAATTCCCTCGAGCCACGTCCAAGCACCCGATGCCGCGGGATCGCCCCGCGCCCTTCGACCCGAGGAGACCCCTGACCGTGACCCATCGCCGACCGCCCCTCTTCCTGCCGCGTGCGGCCTTCGCCGCGACGCTCGCCCTCCTCTCCCCGGTCGCGGCGCAGGCCCGCAGCGCGAGCCTCCCGGGCTTCACCGAAGTGGCCAAACTCGTCCGCCCCTCGGTGGTGAACCTCGCCATCACCCAGACGGCCGAGCCCCCGCGCGGGCGGCGCGGCAGGGGCGGGCCCGGCGGGCCGGGCATGCCCCCGGGGATGGACCCCTTCGACGACTTCTTCCGACGCTTCTTCGGCGAGGGCGCGCCCGGCGGCCGCGGCGGCATGGGGCCGGCCCCTGCCCAGCGCAGCCTCGGCTCCGGCTTCGTGATCGACGCGGAAGGCTACATCGCCACCAACGCCCACGTGGTGAACCACGCGAGCAAGGTCGTCGTGCGGCTGTCGGACAAGGCCGAGTACCCGGCGAAGATCGTCGGCATCGACGAGAAGACCGACGTCGCGCTGATCAAGATCGAGAACCCGAAGGAGAAGCTCGCCCCGGTCACCTTCGGCGACTCGAACGCGCTCGAGGTCGGCGAGTGGGTCATGGCGATCGGCAGCCCCTTCGGCCTCGAGCAGACGGTCACGGTGGGCGTCGTGAGCGCGAAGGAGCGCGTGCTCGGCGCGGGCCCCTACGACGACTTCATCCAGACCGATGCCGCGATCAACCCCGGCAACTCCGGCGGTCCGCTGGTCGATGCCGACGGCCGGGTCATCGGCATCAACGCGGCGATCTCGAGTCGCAGCGGCGGCAACGACGGCATCGGCTTCGCGATCCCGATCAACCTCGCGCGCGGCGTCCTCGAGCAGCTCAAGCGTTCGGGCAAGGTCGAGCGCGGCTGGCTCGGCGTCTCCGTCCAGGGCGTCACGCCCGAGCTCGCCGAGTCCTTCGGGCTCTCCGAGCCGACCGGCGCCCTGGTCGCCGCCGTCTCCTCGGGCAGCCCGGCCGAGAAGGCCGGCCTCGAGCGCGGCGACGTGATCCTCGCCTTCAACGGCACGACCATCGGGGAGAGCCACCAGCTCCCGGCGCTGGTCGCCGAGGCCCCGATCGGACGCACGGCGACCGTGACCGTGCTGCGTGCCGGCAAGCGCATGGAGCTCGGCGTGAACGTGGTGCGCCAGCCCGACGACCTCGACGAGGAGGAGTCCGGCGCCGGCGACCGAGGCGAGGGCGGCGACGAGGCCCCCGGCGCCCCGGCCAAGACGCTCGCGCCCTGGGGGCTCGAGACGATGGAGATCACGCCCGAGCTCGCTCGTCGCAACGGCCTCCCGGTGAAGCGTGGCGTCGTCGTGAGCGACGTCGCCGAGGGCAGCCCGGCGGCGGAGGCCGGGATCCAGCCCGGAGACGTGCTGCGCGAGGTGAACCGCGCCCCGATCTCCTCGCCAGCCGACGTGCGGACCGCCCTGCGCAAGAGCACCCGCAAGGACCTGCTGGTGCTGGTGCAGCGGGGGGAGAACACCGCCTTCCACGTGTTGAAGCGCGAGTAGTCACCACGGTGCGGGGGGCGGCCGCGCGCCGCCCTCCGCACCGGAATCGACCACGCCGAGACGTTTTCCCGGTGGATCGCCGGGCCGAATCGGCGTAGCCTCGGGGCCACGTCGGAGGGCGGCTCGTCGGGCGGGCCGCAGGGAGGTGGCGGATGGCGGAGCAGGCGATCCTCGAGACCCGGCCCACCGAGTTCTTTCGCGACCTGGTGCGGTCGGCGATGCGCACCCAGCGGGTGGACGACGGCGAGGAGACCGAGTTCTACCTGGTGAACCTGCTCGCGAAGCACGTCCGCGCCGAGCCGGAGATCCTCGATCGTCCGCTCGCGCTCTCGTTCCTGGAGGCCCAGGGCGAAGGCGGCGCGCTGCGCTTCGAGCGCTTCAGGCGGGTCGGCGACACGGCCCTCTTCGTCTCCGGACTGTTCACCGACAGCCTCGAGGGCTCGCTCGTCCAGCCGTCGTACTACGTCGAACTCGGGCGACTCGCCTACCAGCGCACGGCCGAGAGCACGCGGCCGCCCCTGCGCGAGTTGTTCCGGAGACTCGCCGGCCACTTCACCTCGCTCGTATCCGTGCTGGGCGAGATCTCGTCGAGCGACCTCTTCGCGTCCGACCGGGACACGCTGCGCCTCTACCGGCGCTGGCTGCTGACGCGCGGCGCCGTCGACGCGGCGAGGCTCGTCCGGCGAGGCATCATCGCCGGCGAGCCGAGCCCCTCGCGGCAGTGACCGGCTGCCGCCGGGATCGAGCCCGGGCGGAGCGGCCTCGCCCTCGCGTCAGGCCGTGGCCCGGCTGCGAGACGGGCCGGGCTTGCGGGCGATCATCACCGTGAAGAGCGACTGCGGCGAGGTCTTGTAGCGACGCACGAGTTCGACCGGGGCCGCGTGCAGCAGGTCGTCCGCCCGCAGCGTCGTGCGCCAGCCGAGGTGACGCGTGACCGGGTCGACCTTGTCGACGATCCAGGCGATCGGCGCCCGCTCGCTGCGGAAGTGGTTGATGATGACGATCGTGCCGCCGGGGCGACAGACGCGCACCATCTCGCGCATCATCTTCTGCGCGTCCGGCACGACGCTCACGACGTGGAATGTGACGACGTAGTCGAAGCTCTCGTCGGGATAGGCGAGCGCCTGGGCGTCGCCGACCTCGAACTTCACGTGCGAGATCCCGAGCGCATCGGCCTTCTGCCGGGCGCGCTCGAGCATGTCGGGCGCGAGGTCGATCGCGGTCACCCTGCAGTGACGGGGGTAGGCCTCGAGCGAGAGGCCGGTGCCGACGCCGACCTCGAGGATCTCCGACCCCGCGGGCATGTCGAGATCGCCCAGCACCCGCCGGATGCGGTGCATGAAGACGTTGGTGAAGATCCGGTCGTAGAAGTGCGAGAAGCTCGAGTAGATCTTGCTCTCGTGTGCGGCGGGAAGGCTGGTCGCCATGCTCATCTCCCCCCGGGCCGGGCCTCGGCGGCGGGACTCGTCGGTCCTGCGGGGGCCGCGGTCGAGACCGCCTCGAACCCGCCGCTCGGGTACGCCTCTGGCGTCATCGACCCCGGCCCGGAACGCTCGATCAGGCCGCCGAAGCGCCCTGCACCTGCCGCTTGAAGGAAGCGATGTCCTGGCGCCGGAAGCGCCACTGCCTCCCGGTCTTGAAGGCGGGCAGGATCTGCTTGCGGGCGAACTCGTTGACCGTGTCGGGGCTCATGTCGAGCAGCCTCGCCACGTCACGGCTGTTCAGCAGCGGTTCTTCTCTCTCCACCATGGCTCGTCCCCGGGTCGGCGACCTGCCGCGGTGGCTACCATGCGGTCCCGACGGGGGTCAACTCGCCCCGCCGGGCCCCCGGCCGGCTCGACAGAGAACGGCCGGTCCAGAAGAAAACCTAGTCTTTTCAGCAACTTGACGGGCTCACCCCCGATCCTGCCGGATCACACGCTGATCGACGGGAGGCTGCCTCTGGAGAGGCGCCAGTCGTAGTAGATGCGGGTCGCGAAGACGGCCGTCAAGATCGTCGTGAGAATGCCCAGGCAGAGGGTCACGGCGAAGCCCCGGACCGGGCCCGTCCCGAACTGGAACAGGATCAGGCCGGAGACGAAGGTCGTGATGTTCGAGTCGCGGATCGCGGCCCAGGCTCTCTCGTAGCCGGCCTCGAGCGCCGCCCGGGGGGTCTTGCCCAGGAGGAGCTCTTCCCGGATGCGCTCGTTGATGAGCACGTTGGCGTCCACGGCCATGCCCATCGTGAGCACGATGCCGGCGATGCCCGGCAGGGTGAGCGTCGCCCCGAACAGCCCGAAGGCCGCGAGCAGGAAGAGGACGTTCAGGATCAGCGCCAGGTCGGCGACCAGGCCCGCTCCCTTGTAGTAGAAGAGCATGAAGGCGACGACCGCGAGGCCGCCCACCAGCAGCGAAATCACGCCCCTGCGGATCGAGTCGCGGCCGAGCGACGGCCCGACGGTGCGCTCCTCGATGATCTTGATCGGAGCCGGCAGAGCGCCCGCCCGCAGCACGATCGCGAGGTCGCGGGCCTCCTTGATGTCGAACTGCCCGCTGATCGAGGCCCGCCCGCCCGAGATCTTCTCGCGGATGACCGGCGCCGAGGCGACCTTGCCGTCGAGCACGATCGCGAGGTTGCGACCGACGTTCTCGGCGGTGACCTGCTCGAAGGTCCGGGCGCCCGCGTCGTTCAGCATGAGCTCGACGTAGGGGCCCTCGATCTGGGTCCCGGGCCGCACGCGCGCGTCGCCGACCGCGCCGCCGGACATGAGCACCTTCTTCTCCAGCAGGTAGTCCGACCGCCCCTCGACCGGGTTGGCCGCCGCGACGGTCTCGGTGTCGGGCCCCGCCTTCTCGGCGACCAGCCGGAACTCGAGCACCGCCGTCTTGCCGATCAGCTGCTTCGCACGCTGGGGATCCTGCACGCCGGGCAGCTGGACGACGATCTCCTCCTTGCCCTGCTTCTGGATGATCGGCTCGGAGACGCCGAACTGGTCGATGCGGTTGCGGATCGTCTCGAGCGACTGGTCGAGGGCGAACTGCTTGATCTGCTCGCGCTCCTTGATCGAGGGCGAGAAGACCACGTCGCCGAGGGACGCGCCGTCGGGCGAGGACTGGATCTCCAGGCTCGGGAACCGGCGACGGACCGCTTCCTCGAACGCGGAGCGCTGGTCGGCGTTCGCGAGGTGGACCGTCAGGTTGCCGTTGGCCGCCTCGAATCCCTTCACGTCGATCTTGTCGGCGACGAGGTCGCGCTTCATCTCCTCGCCCATGTGGCCGAGAGCGTTGTCGACGGCCTTGTCGACCTCGACGTCGAACAGCAGGTGCGTGCCGCCGCGCAGGTCGAGCCCGAGGCGGATCGGGTTCTTCGCGATCGCCTCGGGAAGCTTCATCCACGACGGCGCCCAGGTCGGCGCCAGGTAGACCAGCGCTGCGAGCGTCAGGGCCAGCAGCGCGAGTGCGCGCGCCTTCACGTTGCCTGCGTTCACGACTTCACCTCGGACTTCTCCTGGGTCTTCTCCAGGCGGGCGACGCGGCTCACGGCGTCGCGATCGATGCGAATCTGCGTCTTGGGCGCGATCTCCAGGAAGATCGTCTTGTCGTTGTTCACCTTCGCGACCCTGCCGTGCAGCCCGCCGGTGGTCACGATCTCGTCGCCCTGCCGGATGGCGGCCTGCATGTCCTCGATCTCCTTCGCCCGCTGCTGCTGGGGTCGGACGAGAAGGAAGTAGAACACCCCGAGGATCAGGGCGAACGGAAGCAGGTTCACGAGCGGCGAGTTCGGCGACAGGGCCTCCTGCATGGCTCTCTCCTGGGGGCGGCCGCCTCGGTCAGGCGGGCGCGGGCTCCGTCGCGGCGAGCAGCGAGCGAGCCTCCTCGGCGAACCGGCCGAGGGGGATCGCCTCGCGCAGGCGCTCCATCCGCGAGAGGTAGAAGTGGAGGTTGTGGGTCGTGAGCAGGCGGGCCGCGAGGATCTCCCCCGCCACGAAGAGGTGGCGGACGAAAGCCCGGGAGAACCGCGAGCAGCAGGCGCAGGTGCAGCCCTCCTCGATGGGGCGGAGGTCGTCGCGGTTCTCGGCGTTCTTGATCACGAGCCGCCCCGAGGAGGTGAACGCCATCCCGTTGCGCGCGTTGCGCGTGGGGAGCACGCAGTCGAAGAGGTCGAATCCCATGGACACGAACCGGACGAGCTCGTCCGGCATCCCGACGCCCATCAGGTAGCGGGGGCGATCGCTCGGCAGCATTGCCACCGTGTGCCGCGCGACACGCTGCGTCAGCCCGCGCTCCTCCCCGACCGAAAGGCCGCCCACGGCATACCCGTCGAAGGACAGGGCGGCAAGCTCCGAGGCGCTTCTCTCGCGTGCGGCGGGGTCCATCGCCCCCTGCACGATCGCGAACACGAGCTGGTCGCGGCGACGGCGGGCCGCCGCCGCCCGCTCGGCCCAGCGGGTGGTCCGCTCGACCGAGCGCAGCACCTCGGCCGGGGTCGCGTCGGCGGCGACGCACTCGTCCAGGATCATCGCGACGTCGACGCCGAGCGACTCCTGGATGCGGATCACGTCCTCGGGCGAGAAGTAGTGCTTCGAGCCGTCGACGTGGCTGCGGAACTCGACCCCGCCGTCGTCGACCTTTCGCAATCCCTTCAGGCTGAAGATCTGGAAGCCCCCGCTGTCGGTCAGGATCGCGCGGCGCCAGCCCGAGAAGGCGTGCAGGCCGCCGTGCGCGGCGACGATCTCCACGCCCGGCCGCAGCGCCAGGTGGTAGGCGTTGGCGAGCACCATCCGGGCGCCGAGCTCCTCGACCTCCCACGGCGCCATCGCCTTCACGGTGCCCAGCGTACCGACCGGCATGAAGGCCGGTGTCTCGACCGGCCCGTGCGCGGTCCACAGCCGGCCCCGGCGGGCCCCGGTCTCGGGATCCACCGCCAGCAGCTCGAAGCCCAGCCGCGGGCTGTCGGTCTCGCTCGCCACCGCCGCCGTCTAGCAGACCGGGGCCGGTCCCGCGCCGAGAGTCGGGGTCAGAGCACCAGCATCGCGTCGCCGTAGCTGTAGAAGCGATAGCCCCGGGCGATCGCGGCCTCGTAGGCACGGCGCGCCGTTTCGACGCCCGCGAAGGCGGCAACGAGTGCCAGCAGCGAGGAGCCCGGCAGGTGGAAGTTCGTCAGCAGGCCCTGCACCACCTCGAAGCGACTGCCCGGCCCGAGCACGAGCGATGTCTCGACGAGCCCCTCGGGCCAGCCGGCACGCGCGGCGGACTCGAGGGCACGGGTCGTGGTCGTGCCGACCGCGATCACCCGCCCTTCCCCCGAAGCCCGCGTCCGGGCGATGGCCTCGCGGGTCGCGCGCGGCACCTCGTAGCGCTCGGGCTCGACGGCGAGCGCGTCGCGGCCGGGCTGCCCGGCGAGAAAGGTCGCCGGCCCGACGTGAAGCACCACCTCGGCGGTCGCCACCCGCATCTCGGCGAGCCGTCCGAAGAGCGACTCCGTCAGGTGGAGCCCCGCGGTGGGAGCGGCGATCGAACCGGGTTCGCGGGCATAGACGGTCTGGTAGCGGGAGGCGTCCTCCTCGGTCGGCCCATCGGGCCGGCGGATGTAGGGCGGGAGCGGCGTCTCGCCGATGCGCTCGGCGAGGTCGATCGCGCGGACTCCCGCGGGCAGCGCGATCTCGAGCCAGCCGTCGCCGCGACCCGACACTTCGACGACGACCTCGCGCGGACTCGACGCGCCGCCCGCGTCCGCTGCGTCGGCCCCGTCGCGCGCGTCGAGCAGCGCGATGCGCTGGCCCACCCGGAGACGACGCGCCGGACGGGCGAGCACGCGCCAGCGCTCGCCGACCTC
>Ga0075471_10000342_pt1 | contig 27634 bp, 35 predicted proteins | sample DEB19_08_DNA_2_FD_74787 | JGI IMG/M metagenome (GOLD analysis project Ga0075471, IMG submission 74787) | Aqueous microbial communities from the Delaware River and Bay under freshwater to marine salinity gradient to study organic matter... | ecosystem: Environmental > Aquatic > Marine > Coastal ...
CCTGCCCCATCTGCGCCCACATGGCCGACCTCGACCGACAGGGGCGGGCGCTGGCTGACCTGCTCGACAGCGGCACGGTCGATCCAGTGCTCCGGGCGGCGATCCTGGGGGCGAAGTCGTCGGCGGGGTGGTCGGCGGAGGTGAGGGAGATCGTAGCCCAATGCAGGTAACCGACCTCCTCGCCGCCGACCCTCGCGACGTCGCCGCGCTCGCGGGGCTGCGCGTGACGCACCAGCGGCAAGGGGGTGTGTACCTGGCCCCGTGTCCGCTGTGCGGGCGGGAGTCGGCGCACGAACGGCAGGGCGATCGGCGCGGGCCGATCCATCTGCGCGACGGGTGGCACTGCTACGGGTGCGGCGAGTCGGGCGGGCGGCTGGACCTGCTTGCGCTGGGGCGACTCGGGCGGCGGTGGGCCGAGCTCACGAGGGCAGAGCGTGACGGGCTGCTCGGGAGCGAGGCGCCGTCGCGGAGGTCGGAGCCCGCACCGCCGCCGCCTGGACGTGTGCCGCCTGAGCTGTGGGCCGCGCTGGTCCGGGCGTGCGTGCCGGCGAGGCGGGATGCGCAGTGCAGGGCGTGGGCGGCGCGGCGCGGACTACAGCTCGGGGGCGACCTGCTGGCGGTGGTCGCCGGTCCGTGTGACCTGCCGTTGTGGACCCGACCTGATCCCCCGGCGCGCCCGCGGTGGATTCCCGACCTGGGGCTGCGGCTGCTGTGCCCTATCTACGATGAGACGGGGCTACCGGTCGGGGCGAGGTTGCGGCAGGTGGGCGACGGGCAGCGGAAAGAGCTCGGGCTGCCGGGCTTCTCCTCGACGGGGACGTGCTACGCGAGTCGGCAGATCCGCGAGGCGTGGATGCGGGGCGAGGTGCCATCGTGTCCGGTGATCGTCGTCGAGGGCAAGCCGGACTATCTCAGGGCGGGGATGGCCTGGGGGCGCACACACGGGATCATCGGGCATTTCTCGGGCTCGTTCGCCGGTTCCTGGGTCCAGCGGCTCGGGCCGGATGTGACCTACGTACATCAGGTGGACGCGCCGGACCGGCAGGGGCGGCGGCAGAGTGACGCGTATGTAGCCCAGTTTCGGCATGGGTGCCCACATGGGAAGCTGCTGCCGGTGTCGAGGCTATATCAGGCGGCGGGCGTGGCGTGGGAGGAGGGGCGGGACCTGGACGATCTTGGGGCGGTGGTGCCATCGTGGGTTGCATTGCAACCGGCGGGCGGATAGGGGATCGGCGGAGGTCTCATGTCCGATCCTGAGAGGTTCCGCGCCGCACGCGAGGCGGCCGGAATGAGCAAGCTCGCCCTCGCCCATCGCTGGGGCATCACGCGGCAGGCGATCCAAAACTTCGAGCGCGGGAGTACGCCGATTCCGGCCGCACGGATGGAGCAGATCCGGGCCATCGCGGAGGGGCGATGACGGAGACGTGGGCCGAGCCCACGGGCATCTCGACGCTACAGCAGCTCCTCGCGGCGGTCCAGGCGGCGCCGGACAGGGCGGCTCGCGTGGCGCTGATCGCAGACGTCTTGCGCGACGAGACGGCGATGGCTGGGCTGCGGGTGACCTGGGCGCACTCACCGGCAGCGATAGAGGCCGAGCTCGCGGCGCTGGGTTCCTCGGCGGGAATCAGCCGCGACGTCTCGACGCTGCGGCGGCTGATTCGGACGCCGCTGCGCGTGGTCCAGGCGCACGACGAGGGGCCGGACCTGCCCCCGCCTGATCTGCGTCACGAGCTCGGGCGCGATGACGTGCCGCCGCTGGTCATCCCTGAGACGTGGGAGATCGGACCGGCGGGGCTGTGGCGCGTGCGGACGGTGGACGGGGAGACAGAGCGCGACCGGGTGACACATCAGCCGATCGTCGTGACGGGGCGCCTGCTGGACCTGGACACGGAAGCGGTGCATCTCGCGCTTGCCTGGCCCGGTCCAACGGGGCGGCTGAAAGAGGTGGTCGTGCCCCGGACGCAGGCCATGGACGCGCGCGAGCTCGTGAGCCTCGCGGGCGCTGGGGCTCCGGTCAACAGCGCCGAGGCGGGGCGGATTGTCCGCTGGCTGGCCGACCTCGAAGGGGTCAATCAGCGGATCCTGCCTGTCGGCTATAGCTCGACGCGCTGCGGGTGGCTGGGTCGCAAGATGTCGTATTTCCTGGCCGGCGATGAGCTGCTGAGCAGCGGCGAGCCGCAGCATGACGTCCGGCTGCTCGCCGAGGATGGGGCGGCGCAGCTCACGGACGCAGTGCGGGTCGCTGGGTCGGCGGACGCGTGGGAGGCGGTCTATCAGCGCGTGTCCGGCTATCCGCTCATGGTCGGCGCCCTCTATGCCGCGATGACGGCGCCGATCCTGCGGATCCTCGACTGCGACAACTTTCTCTTCAGCCTCGACGGCGAGAGCGGGCGAGGCAAGACTACGGCGCTCGCGTTCGCGATGAGCGGGTGGGGCAACCCGCGCGAGGGCTCCGGGCTGGTCCGCGGGTGGGCGACAACGGCAACAGGGGCCGAGCGGACGGCAGCGGTCCTGTGCGACATGCCGATCGCGCTGGACGACGCGAACAAGGTTCCGGATCGGGACAGGCCCAGGATCGCCAGCACTCTCTACATGATCGCCAACGGGGCGGGCAAGCCGCGCGGGACGATCAAGGGGCTGGCCCATGTCGTGTCGTGGAAGACGGTTGCCCTTTCGACCAGCGAGGCGCCGATCACGAGCTACACCCAGGATCAGGGCGTACATGGGCGCGTGATCAGCGTCCAGGGGCACCCGCTGGGTGAGGGCAACGCGGATCTGTCGGAGTGGGTCCAGCAGCAGATCATCGCCCACCACGGACATCTCGGGCCCCGGCTGGTGCGGTGGCTGCTCGACAACCGCGACACCTGGGACACCATGCGCGACGGGTGGCGGGCCTACATCGCGCGCTTCGGCGAGCAGGCTCCAAACCACCTGGCCCGGCGCGTCGCGAAGTACATCGCCGCCATGCGGATCGCCGCCGACCTGCTGCACGGACCCCTGGGGCTGCCGCAACCTGCGGTGGACCCCTTCGCGGTGCTGTGGGGGCATGTGACGACGACGACGACAGCAGCAGACAAGGCGCGGGTGGCGCTGGAGTCGATCGTTGCGTGGGCGGTGGCGCAACGGCATCGGTTCTGGACGCCGGGCCTTGGAAAGCTCGATCCCCCCGGCGGCTACCTGGGGCGATGGGACAGGGCCTCAGATCCTGGCTGGCGCGGTCCGCTGGAGGAGACGCCCTGGCAGGATGACCCGCATGAGCTGCATGTGCTGCCGGACGCCCTCCGCCACCGTCTCGCCGAGCTGGGGCATCAACCCGACGGCATCCTGACCGAGTGGCACACGCGAAAGTGGCTGGTCACCCAGCACAACGAGCGGGTGAACAAGATCAGGATCAACGGCTCGCCCAGCCCCATCCGGGTCTACACCCTGCGGATCGATGTGCTGGACTGAGTGCCGGCAGGATGGAGATCAAGCCGCCCTTCGGGGCGGCTTTTCGTTGTGCCCTCGTCGCCATGTGCTCAAGCGCCACACCAGAAATCAAAAGCGCCCATCGAACGCCGGTGTTCCGTCTACTCGTGTCAAGAGCAATCGCGAAAACATAGGGGGTAATACGATGTTCCGGGTGTTCCGGGTTAAAAAAAAGTTTGTTCCGGGTAAAGTGTGGCGTTGTACCTCAATGTTCCGGGTGTTCCGGGTTTTTACAACCAGGACTTACATGTGCGAGGATTTTTCGCTATGCTGCATTGCAGCATACGGTTCTAAGCCAACTATTCGGCAGCGCGCGCGCACGCGAATCTCCTATAGGGTATGTTGTGACCCGGAACACCCGGAACACCCGGAACATCGGCGTTCGACCATGGTCGGCACCCGGAACAGCACCCGGAACAACCCGGAACACGTTAACATCGAACGGACAGACACCCGGAACAGCTCGCGGTGGTGGTGCGGCTGACAGGTTGGCGCGCACGCCATGGGCTGTCCACGCACTTGCGCGCGCTTATGCGCCGGGCTATGGTGTGGGGGTGCCGGGCGTGTGCCTGGCCGACAGGAGATCATGATGCGTGATACCCTCGCCGCCCGCCTCATCGCCTGCCCCCGCTTCCGCTGGCTGGACGGCATGCGCATCTCCAGCCCGCCCGAGCTCGCCGGGCTGCGGGTGACGACCGGCTCCGTCGTCTCACCTGCCGCCCTACCCGATCTCGACGATCCCGCCACCGTGGGGTGTCTGCGCGCCCTGGTGCGCGAAGTCCGCCGCGAGCCGCACGGCTTCGTCCTGCCGCCGGGTGCGCTGACCGATGGGTGGGCGTGGTGCCGATCGGCGGCGCGATCGCCGCCGGAGCCGATGCTGTTCGAGGGCGACACCGAAGCCGCCGCGCTCGTCGTGGCGTTGGAGTGGATGTGACCCCCGCGCGCCTCGCCCAGATCCGCGCCAATCTGGATGCTGCCCGCCGCCGCAACGACGACGTCTCGCGGGCCTACGTGCGCGATGTGGGCGACCTGCTGGCGGAGGTAGAGCAGGTGCGGGTCAAGCTGGCCGACGCCGATCGTGTCGCCGCAGAGACGATCCGTCGGTCCAACAACGAGATCATCGCGGACAGGTGGGAGGCGACGGCTAAGTTTCAGCAGCGCGCTCTGGTGGCAGAGGCTGAGGTGGCGCGCCTCAACGTGCTGCTGACGGCCAGCGTCACTGAAGCCGCGCAGATAGGCTCCGAGCTTTCCAGCAGTCGCACGCTCATGTCCGATCTCCACGACATCCTCGACCGCGCCGGACTGCCCCCGCGCGACGGCTACAGCCTGCGCGAGCGGGTGCGGCTGGCGGCAGAGCAGGGGCTCCCCATCGGTGCCCCGGATCCGGCATGGGAGCCGTGTGGTGGTCTGCTGCGGACGTGGTGGCGTGACTACCGCGATGGGACGATCGGCACCGTCCAGGGCGCTCCTGATGGCGGTGCTCGATGGTGGCGCGGCGAGCCCGGGACTCTCGCGCTCGGCAACGGCACCGAGTCGCGTGAGCCGTACACCATCGCTGAGGGCACCGCCGACAGCAAGCGCGCCACCATGCAGGCGGCGGACAACGTGACCCTGTAGTACCTCCCACATCGCACATCATGGGGTCGATCATGGGCTATACCATCACCATCGGGCAAGCCATTTTCACGGCACCCGAGCACATCGGCGACCCAGGCGACTGGTCTATCGATCGCATCGAGCTCGACGACGCGCCGCACTTTCCAGACAGTGGGCGCAGCAATTGCCGGTCGCCGTCGTATGGTGTCTGGCACGGCTTCGCGCGCGCCGCCGGGCTGGGTCACCTGTTTGACACCGAGACCCGCGAGACGGTCGAGGGGCACCTCTGCCCGAGCTATCCCTGTGTCGCGCCCCTCACACCCGAGCACGTCCGCATCATCAGCGAAGCGCTGGCGGCGTTTCGGGCGGCACATCCGGACGCGCAGCCACGTTGCTCGACGTCCCTGTTTCCGCCGCATGATGACGTCGGCCCGCACGACGCTCACCTGATGCGGCTGGTCTGGCTGGAATGGTGGGTTCGCTGGGCGGTCGAGCACTGTACGCACCCCGCGATCGAGATGGGGTAGCCCCTCCCCACCCCCCGTGTTAGCGCCCTCCGTATGCACGACCACGCAATCGCCGCCCTCCTCGCCGCCCGCGACTACGATGCCGCGTGCGATGCGGTCGGTCGCGAGGCGGTGGATGCGGCGGTGACCGACCTGCGACTCCCGATCCTCGCCGCCCCGGAGATCGCCCTACTGGTCGAGGAGTGGATGGCACTCCGCCGCCTGCGCGCCGCCGAGGATGACCTGATTACGGGGCGCGGCGTGGTGCTCGGGGCGCTCCAGACGTCAGACCCGGACGCCGAGACCGACACGATCGCCCCCCGAGCTCGTGCCCTGTCCGTGCTGGCGGACTCTCAGACCCGCATGGCGCGCACCCGGATCGACCTCCATCGCTCGCTCGAGGACCGGATTACCCGCGTCGCATGGCGCCTGTGGCAGCTCCGGCAGTCCACGCCCACCGAGGCGCGCGATCGTCTCCTGGGCTACCTCGCGTGTGCCTCGCCGTCCCTTGACACCGCGCTCGCCCTGGCCCGCGTGTGGCGCCTCCCTGCGCGGCCTGTGGTGGCCCAGGACGGCGTCAAGGACGCCGCCACGGGTCTACCCGTCCACGAGGGGCTACGCGCGGCCCTGGAGGCCCTGGCGGCCCGCGCAGAGGGCTCCGGCGATCTGGCCGTCGCTGTGTCCGCCCACGGTCGCATCGCCGAGCTGACCGACGCCGCGTCGAGCACCGACCCGATCGCGTCCATGACCCCCGAGCAGCGCAAGGCGGCGCTCGCGGACACCCTCGCCCGCCTGGGGTAGCATCTTTTTTTCTCGCGCGTGTTGACATCCGACACGCGCGAGATAAGATGTGTTCATGAGGGCGGCGATGATGCTGCCCACGAGGGAGATAAGATGACCCGCCTTCAGACCGCCGCCGCCCTCGATATCCGCACCTGCAACCGTGGCCTTCCGCCCGCCGCCAGGTTTATCGGCACCTGCGGCAAGTGCAAGGCCGTCCACGTCTTCAACGGCGAGACGGTCGAGGGCCGGATCGACGGCAAGTGGAAGTGCGGCTGGCGCACCGAAGCGGGCGAGTTCATTCCCGAGAACCAGTCCAGCCGCGCGAACTGCGCCGCGTGCGGCAAGAGCTTCTACGGCGTCGAGCTTCGCCGGATCGCCGGCCGCGTGGTGGACCACAAGTGTGGCGCGAAGTGCCGTAACAGCCGGGGTCATGTCTGCGATTGCTCCTGTGGCGGCAAGAACCACGGCGCCGGATTCGAGTGCTAACCATGCCATGATCGGTTAGCCCCGCTCCGTGGACCCCACCGAGCGCGCCCTCCGCCTTGCCCTTGCCGTCGAGACCGACCGTCTCCGGCAGCAGCTCCGCGATGACCCGGGCGCCGCCCTTCCGCGCCTCGACCCTGTCCGCTTCTCGGGCGGCTTCGACCCAGCAGGCCCACAAGCCGCCGTCCTGCGCGCCTACCACGACACGCCGCCTGTAGGCCCTGGACGCACACCCTATCAGGTCCTGGTCGAGGGCTACCGCGGGCTGGGCAAGACCGAGATCGCCCGCGAGATGGCCCTACAGCGCCTGCTTGACGGCTCAGAGGTCGGCGTCCTGTACGTCGGTCGCACGCCCCCCGACGGCGCCGCGCACGTTGCCAGCTACCTAGACCGCATCCCGCCCCTCCGCCGTCGCGAGGACCCACGCGATCCCGCCGTCGCGACGTGGCGCGTCTCGCCGCTGGGGCGCCTCTACCCCGACGCCCGGATCACCGGCGGTGTCGAGCATGCCGAGATCCATGTGTCGGGTCGCGTCGCCCACGTCTGGAGCCGCCCCGCCGGTGGGTCGATCCGCGGCATCAACGTGGGCGGCGTCCGTCCCTCGCTGGTTATCCCTGACGACCTCGTGACGTTGGAGGCCGCGCTTTCCGCGAAGCAGACTGCGACCCTGACCGCGATCGTTGACGACGACATCGGCGGGCTGGGCACGATCTCCAGCCCGATCGCCATCTGGCTGCTCGGAAACGCGATCGCCCAGGATGACCTGCTCGACCGCGCCGCCCGATCGGGTCGGTGGCGCGTCGTGCGTGTCGCCGCCTGGACGCCGCACCTCCCGCCGCAGAGCGCCGAGAAGAACGAGCTTCTCCGCCTCCTCTGCGCCCCCGGCGGCGAAGAACCGGCGCTCGCGTACTACGCCGCCCACGAAGCCGCGATCCTGGGCGGGGCGCGACCGACGGATCCGAGCGTCCACCCCCTGATCCTCCTGCGCATCGAAGCCGCACGCGGGACCGCCGCCTTCCGCCGCGCGTACCAGTGCGAGCGTCTGGCCGCTGATGATCGCCTCCTGCCGATGGAGCGCGCGGTCCTCGTCGAGCGCCGTGGACACGAGCTGCTCTACCCCGACGGCACGCGCCTGGACCTGGCCACCTGCCGCGCCGGGATCTGGCTCGACCCGCGCGGCATCGAGGACGCCGCCCGCGGCGACTTCGCCGCCGTCGCCATCTGCGTCCGCGAGCCCGGCGCCCCCGATCGCGCCCGCCGCGCCGTCCTCGATGTCCAGATGGAGCGGTGTAGCGCTTCGGGCCAGCGTGCCATGCTGTGGGAGATGCTGGACCGCGCGCTCTCCTGGGGCATCCGTCCGGGCTCCATCCGTCTCGGATACGAGACGAACAACGCCGCGAAGCTGGCGCATGAGACCTTCTTCGACCAGGAATCCCGCGCCCGCCGCGCTGCTGGACTCCACACCCCCGCGATCGAGGGGTCCTGGTCCTCAAAGGACAAGTACGGCATCGAGCGAATCGGCGGGCTCGAAGGTCCCATCCTGACCGGCCGCCTCGCCTTCGCTGCCCACCTCCGCACATCCGAGGCGTGGACCCAGCTCGAGCGCGCGCCGCACGCCGACCATGACGACGCGCCGGACGCCATCGCCCAGGCGGACGGGCTGACCGCTACGATCGACCCCGCCGCAGCCGCCGACCTTGTCCGCCGCACCATGGCGGCCTATACACGTCGGGTGTAGCGCCCCGACGCCCCCCGTGTTAGCGGGCGCACATGCTCTACCGCGACGGCTTCCGCCCGACCCTGCCGCCCCTGCCGACGCGCCGGCCTCGCCCCGCGATCCGCACGGATGCCATCAGCACCGGCGATTCGATCGCCTCGATCCTGCTGAACGAGCTGACCGGCGCGGGCGACAGCTCCGACCCGAACGGCGCATGGTCGATCTTCACGGGCGGGCGCGAGCTCTGGCCCCAGGAGATCGCCCGTCTCGCCTCGCACTGGCTTGGACAGCGCGTCGTGTCTGAGCACCCGCTGTGGCTGTGGTGCGCGGGCGCACGGATCGAGCTGGACGGCGCTACGGACCGCGCACCGCTCGACGCCGCCCTGCTGGACCTCGGCGCCCGAGACGTCTTTCGCCTCGCCCACGAGCTCGCGCGCACCCTCGGCGGCGCGGGCGTGCTGATCCGCACGGACCCCCAGGGACCGCTTGATCGCCCACTGGACCTGACCGGACGTCGCATCGTCGCGCTGGTGCCGATCGACGGCTACCACCTGCGCGTGAAACGACTCGGACGATCCCCCCTCTCGCCACGCTACCTGCGCCCGACCCGGTACGCGATCGACCATACGGGCGAGGATGACGAGTGGTGGGCGGGCGACGTCCATTGGAGTCACATCCTCGACTTCTACGGCCCCCGCCGTGTCCTGCCCGAGCTCGCCCCTGGCCGCTGGTCGGAGTGGCCATCGGTGTCCGTACTCCAGGTCGCGTGGGAAGCGGTCCGTGGCTACCTCGCCACGTCGCTGTCGAACGAGGACGCCATGCGGCGTCTGTCCGTGTTCGTCGTGAAGCATCCGGACTTTCTCGCAAAAATGGCGAACGATCCGGACGCTTTCGCCGAGCTCCTGACCACGATCACCCAGAAGCTCGGGACGCGCGACACGTACCATTCACCCCCCGGCGGCGACGTCTCGACCGCATCCCTCTCCCTGTCCGGGCTGGGCGAGGGCAATGCATGGTTCAAGGAACAGTTGGCGATTGCGGCCGATATTCCGCACCCGCTGTTGTTCGAGGCGTCCGGCTCGGGGCTCTCGAAGGAAACCCTGACCTGGGATGCCTGGACCACGCGCCTCACGGGCCACGCGAGCGCGTCCGGCTTGATGGACGCCTACCGCCGACTGGTCGATCACCTGCTGCCAACCCTGTATCGCCGTCCCGTGACGATCCGCCGCATAGAACCTGGCGACTTCCGGCAGCCAAGCGACGCCGAACGGATGCAACTCCGCGTCCTCGGCGCGCAGGAGGCGGCCACCATCGTAGCGACCGGCATCGCGCCTGCCGCCGCCTTCACCGAGGCGCGCTACCGTGGCGCCTTCGCCACGGACATCATGGCGCCCGAGGTGCTGCCGGTGCCCGCCGTCACCGCCGACGCCGCCGACCGCTACGCCGTCCCTGCCGGTGCGCGCGGCAATGCGCGCCAGGTCCTGGAATGGCGCCGCGAGCACCCCGATACGCGCGGCATGACAGAGACCGGCTGGGCCCGCGCTCGACAGCTCGCGACCGAGGACACGATCAGCGCCGAGGACATGCGCGAGATCAGGGCCTGGTTCGCGCGCCACGGTGCCCAGCGTGCCACCCGCGCCGTCTCGCCCGAGTACGCCGATACCCCATGGCGTGACGCGGGCTACGTGGCGTGGCTGGGCTGGGGCGGCGACACCATGGCAGCCCACGTCGCACGGCTGACCCTGGACGCGGCAGATGGCACCCTGATCGCGCTGGAGGTCGATCCCGCGTCCGTGTCCCGCCTCGCCGCGCAGGTCCGCGCCATCCTGCCCGACCTCGCGCCCGAGCTGTGGCCCCATGTGACACTGCTCTACCTGGGTGCCGTCCCCGATCGCGATCTCCCCACCGTCGAGCGCGCCGCCGCCGCCTCGCGTCCCTGGCCCACCGAGATCGAGGCTGACACGGTAGGCCCCCTCGGCGACCACGGCGCGATCGTGCTGCACCTCCGCGCCCGTGGTCTCGCCGCTCGACAGGCGCGCCTCCTGCGCGCCCTGGCCCCCCGGGTCCGCGCCGAACAGTTCCCCGCGTTCCTCCCGCATGTCACCCTCGGCTACCTCCCGCGCGCCCTGACCGACGCGGAGATCGAAGCCCTGGACGCGCTCGACCTGCCCACGATCTCGACCCCCCGCCTCACCCTGCGCGCTGGGCCTGACGCCCCCGCGACCTGGAGCCTGTGATGTCCGCTCGCGACCGATCGCCCGACCTGCTGCACGACCGTCCGATCTCCGTCGCCGGCATCGCACTGCCTGTTCCCGATGCGTCCGGCGCGCTGGCCTATGTCCCGAGCTCGACGCCGTGGCTTGCGTCCATGTCCGACCCGACCGCATCGACGCTGCCCGCCGGCTCGCTGATCCTGGGCTCCGGCGTCCCCTACTACATGGCGTCGGGCATCCCCACGGCTCTCTCAGCCTATGACGCGGGCGTGGCATCCCTCGCCTCCGCCGACGCGGGCGCGGGCCTGGTCTACACGACGGCGGCGAACACATGGGCCCGGCTGACCCTCGCGGCGGACAAGGGGATCTACGCCACATCGGCCTCTGCGCTCTCGACCTTCGATCTCACGTCCGCCGGTCGTGCCCTGCTCGACGACGCCAACGCCGCCGCCCAACTCGCGACCTTGGGTCTGCATGCCGACGCCTTCATCCGCGCTACGGTGTCGGTCGCGGACGTGACCGGCGGCGCAACCGACGGGCCGATCAGCGTCACCGCCTACCGCCTCGACGGCACCACGCCGATCGCCAGCGCCCGCCAGATGATGATCCTCGCGCAGTCCGTCCAGTACAGCCCGCGCGACATCGATACGAGCGTGACCTTCTCCGCGGCGACCGTCGGCACCCTGATCGCGTCCGGTACCGGCTGGGCGATCATCGAGACCACGGCGGCAGGACTGTTCACCTGCACGGTCTCGAATAGCGCCGATGAGACCGTCTATTTCAGCGTCTCGCACCCGCACAGCGGGCTGTCGGATGCGTCGAAGTACGCGATGGTCTGGAGCAATGTGGACGGGGCTACGTGGTCAGCCTGATCGCCGCCGAGCACTCCTCGGTGGCGGTCCGTCCCATCGGGCGGAGGTCGGTGGCGGACTGTGAAGTTTGATCGTGGTGGTTGGCTCCTCCCACGCTCGCAGGGCGTCGAGCAGTGGCGGTCCGCGCCCGTCCGTGCCGCCTCGGTCGAGGACCCAGCCCGGGCTAACCTCGGGCTCGTGGCAGGTCACGATGATGTGCTGCTCGCCGAGCTGAATATAGGTCGCGGGCTGTCCGTTGATCTTGAACGGCTTGGAGCGGTCCATAGTCGCAAGGTCGATCGGGCGGATCTCCCCTTCGATCGTGACCTGCCGCCCGGTGGCGTCTGTGAAGGTGACCGTACTCATGCCCGCCCCATCTCGTACACCAGCACGGCGCGCAGGCGTTCGGCGGGGGAGGATGGCGGCGGTCCGGGCAGGTAGGTACGCTCGTACGTCTCTTCCGCGCTGTCGATCCGCTTGTCCCACATCCATCGGTGATCAGCATCCTCACGCCCGATCGTCCAGAGTTCGACGCACCCGGATTCGATCCACATCCCGTCGGCATCGGGACCACGCGCCACCGCCAGCAGCCGCTGTGCCCACCCCATCGCCGCCGGGCAGACCGGACCGGTCCCGAGGTACAGCACGTACTTCTCCGGCACGTCATCAAGCGTCTCGTACGGTCGCCCGTTCCAGGCGCTGAGCACGGTCCCGCCCATCGAGTAGGGCGCGCCTTCGAGCACGTCGGGCGAGACCCCGTGACGGATGAGGTAGGCGAGGACGGGGCGCAGGGGGATCGTGATCACAGCTTCTCCACAGGGCGAACCAGCGTAGGGCCGTCCATGTCCACGATGAAGACGTGTGTGCCGACGCCGACCAGCACTCGCGAGCCCTGCCGCGCCAGCGTGCGGGCCTGGGGCGGTTGCGACGTTGTGGGTGCCGTGACCCAGCACCCGCGAAACATCTCCGCCGGATCCTCCAGCATCAGCAGGCACCAGTGAAAGAATCGGCAAAGAATGCGTCTCATGGCTCTCTCCTCTCGTTGCCGTCCGCGTCGATCGTCCAGACGCCATCAGGGCCGCACCAGCGATCGCCTGGCGACGGATACCACAGGTCGAGCGCATCGGTCTCCGGGCCGCGCAGGATCGCGCGCCCGTTCGGATCGGGGAAGCCGCCGATCGTGGCGTCATAGTGCAGGATAAGGCGACGCTCCCACACACGGTCTCCACGCATCATGCACACCCACACCCGCAGCGTTCCGTCGCATGTGGTCTCTGGCGCTGCCGTGGTCGAGATCGTAAGCAGTTCGCCCACCGGCAGGGCGGACCGCTGCACCTCTACGCTGCCTGTTACCATCGTGCGAAGGTCACCGAAACGTGACTTCATGGCTCCACCTCTGGATTGCATCGGTCACAGGTCAGCGCCCCGAACGCCGGGTCCACCATCGTCTTTCCGCAGCCGGGGCAGCGGGCGACAGGAACGCACCCCCGGCACCACCGCCCGTCCACCGACGCCGCGTTGCCGCACCCCTCGCAGCGCGCGAGCAGGGCCCACAGCGGGTCGTCGTCGGCGATCTCCAGCGCGTACACCGTGGGCGTGTGGGTCGGCAGCACCGAGCCCGGACCGACCTCGACCGGCAGCGGCTGCGGGTCGTCGAAGGTCAAGGCGAGGTCGATCGCCTGTGCGACGGGGCCGAGGTCGTCAGCGGTCATGGTGATGTAGCGGTCCTCATGGCACCCATCGCAGATGACCGCGTCGGGGCCGATCAGGGCGCGGCAGGTCGGGCAGCGGGTCATGGGCACCTCCGCATCCATTGCTGCCAACCCCGCAACAGCGCGGACATCGTTTGGTCTGCCGCACGCCGCTGCTGCATCTCCCGCGTCTTCGCCGTCTTCCGCTGGCGGCGGGTTCCGCCGTGGGGCTTACGCGTCCCCATATTGCGGGGTAGCACCCATGCACCGCTGGTCCAGCGTGCTTCGATCATGCGCCCTCCAGACACCGGCACCGATCTATCCCGACCCGTGCCCCACAGGTCGCGCACGTCGGCAACTCCGGCGCCGCGACCTCTCCCGACGGACACGCGGCCACCTCGATGGGCTGCCCTGCCGATTGCCGCTGCTGGCGGTACTCGTTGACCGCCTCGACCCGATCCCGCGCGCCCAGCCCCGAGCCGGCGATCAGGCAGCCGATCCGAACCCCCTCGCCGCGGAACCAGGGCGGACGATGGTAGTGCCACCGACACGCGCGGCAGGCCCCATGGATGTGCTCATGACACGCTGAGCACAGGGTCAGCGGGTCGAAGATCACGGCGCCGCAGCGGAGGCAGTGCATCACGCGCCACCCACAATCGCGATCCCCGCCTCGGTCGCCCACAGCGCCGCCGGTGGGCTTGCGTAGCCGGCGCGGTACAGGTCCTGTAGCGTCTGCCGCAGCGCCCCGGACGGGTCCGCCGGATCGAGCCCGAGCCTCCGGGCGATGTCTTCGACGGCGAGCCCGTCCGGCGCGCCCGCGAGCAGGTCCAGCACCTGCCGGTCCTGCCCCGATGTGCGCCCGATGCGGTCCGCGCCGATGTGCGGCATGAGGCGCACCCGGGCGGGCGCGATCCATCCGATCGCCCGTAGCCTCTCGACCCACCGCGATGGGGCCGGAATCCCCACTTGCGGCGGCTCGGCGACGCACACGCGCCCGTAGCAGAGTCGCCGGTCGGAGAGCTCGCCGGGGAAGCGGACAACCTCGGCGAGTACGGCGCGAGCAAAGGAGCCGGGCTTCGTCGAGATCATCCGATCCCCCTGATCATCTGACGGATCTGCCGCCTCAGTCTGAGCATGTCCGCCACCCCATCGCCGATCGCCTGAGGCTCGACGCGTTGCTCCTGCTGCTGGACGCGGACCTGGGTCTGGATCTGGGTAAGCCTCATCCTACCTCCACCCCATCGAGAATGACCCGCCATCCCGCCGCGACCAGATGCGGCGCATACCACCGCCGATGGCACTCCGCCCCACGGGCGCAGGCGCAGAGCAGTGTGTCGCCGTCATCGACAGGCGCACAGGCGACCCGGTCCCCGTGACGCGCCCATGGCAGGTGTCCGGGGCGCAACATGTCGTTGAACGCCGCGCCCCGCCAGTGCTTGTTCATGGCGTCGCGGTAGACATCGAGGGCGGCGTGTCCATCGCCGGATCGACGCTCCACAAGGGCGGCTTGCATGAGCCTGATCAGGTGTCCCGACGGCTGGCCCATCATCTCGTAGCCGTCGCCCATCTCCCACGTCCGGGGGCGGGCCATGATCGTGAGCTTCCGCCCAGGGCCATGCAGGGCGCGGGATGACCAGTTGGTGAGGTAGATCGTTGGCTTCATCGCCCACCCCCGAGCCCGCGCGCAGTCACCACGATCACCGCCCCGAAAAACACCGGCCAGCCCAGCACCCACAGCGCGGGATCCGGGCTCAGATCCATCGGGTCCACACACGCCTGCGCCTGCCGAATCGCTGCCCTCCAGACGTGCCGCACCTCGGGCGCCGCCCTGCGCATCTCGCGCCGCATGGCCCAGATTGCGACCTGTCCAGGCCACCGATCGGCCCGAAGCAGCGGGAACAGCAGGACCCCGACGGCGAGATAGGCGGCGATGAAGGCGATCATGGCACCTCTCCGCGCCACCCGACCATGGCGATCTCCTGCTCGACGCGGGCCATGGCGTCGTGGATGTCCTGGTAACACCCGCCGCGCGAGGTGATGTAGCCGCACATGTCGCGCCGGACCCGCCCGCGCTCGACGAACTGGCCGCTGGCATCCTGCATCAGCACGAAGCCGTCTCGCGTGATCTCCCAGCGCCAGCCATACGGCAGGACCTGCCGACGCATCGAGCGGGCGCCGAGGAGGAGATCGAGCGCAAAGTACAGCCCCGCGCCGATCAGCATCGAAAGAACGGAGACGCCGAACATCATGCCCTCACCCCCACCATTTCCGGACGCATCTCCGGCACCAGGCACCCCAGCACCCGCAGCCGCTCTGCCGCCGCGAGCTCGGGCCCACGTGCGCCGCGCGCCCTGGACGCGATCAGCAGCCGGTGGTCGCGGCAGAGCGGATCGTAGTCCCCCGCGACGACGCCGATCGCCTGCTGGGTGCAAGCGCCTGGGTCCATGTGGTTGAGGCCGCAGCGGGGCTCACCCGAGGCGGCGGGCGGCTGGCGTGGGGTCATGGCATCCCACCCCAGACCAGCGCAGCGCCGAGGGTGAAGCCCCGCCCGAAGCCCAACAGGAAGCCACGCACGGACGCCCACGGCGTTGGGCGCCACGCCTTCATAAGCTCGCCCATCTGCTCGAAGGTGCGGCGCCGCGGCTCAGGGAACGCGGCGAGGTAGTCCATGGTCATCCACCCCCGGTAGGCCCACATACACGCCCAGTAGCCCCACGCGAGCCCGAGCGCGGGCATTAGCGGACGCCCGAGAATGAGGCAGACGGCGGGAACGCCGATGAAGGTCAGAATGAAGGCGATCATGGGCGCACCCCCTCCACAACCGCCACCGCCCGCCCGTGGACCGCGACAGCGAACCGCGCGCCCTGCCGTAGCAGCTCGGCGCGCGCCAGCTTCCCGCGCCGCAGCTCGGCGACCGACACCACGTCGATCCCCGTCGGCGCCTCTGCACGCCATGGCAGCCGCGTCAGGTGCGCGATGACGCGCCCCCGGTAGCTGACCTCGACGCGCACCCCCCGCCCGATGACCTCGATACAGGTCGTGGGCTCGTCACACAGGCGGCTATAGGCGATGGGCATGGACAGGGCATACCATGCAGACGGGGCAGCGTCAAGCCCCTACCGCGTGACTACGGCCCCCGCGCGTGCGATAGCGGGGCCATGACCCTCCGCACCGATCGCGACGATCTCCGGCTCGATGACGCCCTTGCGCGTCCGGTCCGCATGGTCGGCCCCGGCGAGCACGGTGGCGCGATCCTGGAGGCGGTTACGGCGGTCCTGACCGACCTGCCCTACCCGACCGGTCTGGAGCGCGTCGCCCCCGAGGCACTGTCCACGCGCCTCGATGAGTGGGTCGGTCGTCCGGTCGTTCTCCAGGGGCCCGCCCACGACGCTCGCGCCCTTGCCGCCGACCCGACGATCCAGGGGCGCGAGGCGATCGGGACGGTGCTCAGCGCCCGCTACGATGCCGCCGCCGGGGAGCGCATCATGCGCTTCTCGGTCCATGATCCCGGCGACCTCGACCAGATCGCCACCCGCTACCCAGCGACCTCTGAGGCGTACCGCGCGACGACGCGCGAGCCCACCGCCGAGGAGCGCGCCGCCGGAGTTGTCGCCGTCCAGGTCGATCGCCTCCCCCTCTCGCTCGCCCTCGTCGATCGTGGTCGGGCAGGTCCCCGCGCCCGCGTGCGCACCGATGGAGCAGACATGCCGATGACCCCCGACGAGATCAAGGCGCTGGCCGAGGCGCTCGGTCCCATGCTCATGGCCGCGATGAAGCCTGCCGCCGAGGAGCCGACCGGCGAGATCGCGCCCGCCGTGGACGTGGCCGAGATGGAGAAGGTCAAGGCCGATCGCGACGCCCAGCGCGCCCGCGCGGACGCTGCCGAGGCCCGGCTGCTGAAGGCCGACGCCGCCGAGATCGCCGCCGACCTCACCCGCCTGCGCGTGACCTGCGACGGCTTCGACGCCGCCGCCCCGACCGCCGAGAGCGTGGCGAAGGCGCGCGCCATGCGTGACGCTGCCGCCCTCGCCCACATCCGGGCGGACCGCATCGACGACGGGCCCCAGGGTCAGCGCCCCGACGCGCGCCCGAGCCGCGACCAGAAGCCCAACGAACCCCTGATCCCCGCCGGCCGCTACGGGCGCGGCAAGGAGTCCTGATGTCTGTCGCCTCGACCTCTCCGACCACCGTGCAGATCACGTCGGTCCGCGCGACCCAGCAGGAGCGCCACCTCGGCGCGGTGCTGGGCAGCGGTGCGCAGCTCATCAGCGCGCTCAACGCCGCGTCCGTCCTGCTCGACACCTGGACGCCCACCGTGGGCGGCGCCTACACCGACTGGACCTACCAGGCGCCCGACGCGAGCTCGGGCACGACCTACAGCGACACGGGCTCGACCGCCGGCAACCTCGCCGACGACATGCGCGAGCAGGACGCCGTCACGCGCTGGTTCAACATCTCGACGTCGGGTGTGCTGACCGCGAAGTATCCCGGCGACATCGCGACGCTGACCAACACCACGAACGTGACCTGGGCGCACACCTACACCGGCGCCGAGGGCTCCGACATCGGGGTCGGTCGCGCGGTCATCCTCGACAGCTACCACAGCGGCGAGGCGGGCGCGGTGCCCATCATGGGGCTGGCGACCTCGTCCAGCTTCAGCGCGCAGGTCAAGACCTACGCCGTCACCTCCGCCGCGAGCGCCCTGTTCCGGGCGTTCGTCAAGTGGAACGGGCGCATCTATGAGAGCGCGACCACGGTCCACAACACGGACACGACCACCACCGTCGGCGACCTCGTCACCGCGATCAACGCGGTCATGCCTGCCGAGTCGGTCATCGCGTCCGTGTCCACCAACGATCTCGTCCTGACCAGCGAGGTCGAGGGCCAGGGCTTCGAGGCGTGGATCGCGGTGTCCGGCAGCGGCTCGGCGGAGGCGGTGCCGACCTACACCACCGGCGCCGAGGGCAGCACGACCAGCGACTATGGCGCCAAGTTCCTGGGCATCCTCTCGCGCCACGCGTCGGTCAACGACAGCAGCGGTGACGCGGTGATCCAGGCGTCGAGCACCGGTGTCGTGTGCCAGCGTGGACAGATCGTCGTCGCCAACTCGCAGGGCGTCTCGTTCGGTCAGCAGGTGTTCGTTTCGATCGCCAGCGCGACCCGTGGCCAGATGTTCAACGCGAACAGCACGGACTACATCCCCCTCCCCCTCTCGCGCGCCCGGTGGGTCCGCGACCTCGGCGGCGGCTATGCCATCGTCGAGCTCCTGTAGGAGATCGCCATGATCCTCGAAGTCACCCCCTCCGGCTCGATCAGCGCGTTCGATCAGCGCGATCCCCGTCTCGACACCGCCCAGGCCCTGCGCAAGCGCGTCATCGCCGCCGAGCTTCTGACCCGCGCCGAGCTCGGCGTCGGGCTGCGCATGGACGCCGCCGACCCGGACGGTGTGCGCAACCGCGTGGACCTCGCGCAGTTCCACGCGTCTGTTCAGGAACGTCTCCTGCGCCCCATGGGCCGCATGGGCGCGCCGCTGCTTCAGCAGATGCACACCGACGGCCTGATCCGCGCGGATCAGGCTCGCGACCTCGGGATCCGCGCCGACGCTGACTTCGGCGCGGGCGGCGGTGTCGCCGCGAACCTGGTCGTGTACGCCGCGCGCGTCCTGCGGGAACCGGCCCCGGTCCTGAACATCTCGCGCGTGTGCGCGATGTTCAACACGCTGCCGCCCGGCGCGACGGACTACCAGTTCATCAAGGTCGAGTCGTCTGGCCAGGCGAAACTGTGGGCCGGCGGCGAGGAGGGGGACTACAACGTCTCGACGGGGATCACCGCCTCAACCATGCGTCAAGCGTGGTTGATGTCGTCCGGTCACATCACCGTGCTGGACGAGGCCCGCTTCTCGATGATGAACGTCAACCAGGAGGTCGAGACCAGGCGTCAGCTTGAGCTGGGCCACCTGATCACGCACAACCGGCTCGGCTGGCTGGGTGACAGCAAGGCGCGGCTGCTCGGGCTGCGCAACCAGCCGGGGCTGGCGCAGGCGGGCTCGGGCCTGTCTCTCGCGACGTGTACCGGCGATGAGCTGCTGGGTTGGGCGATCGGCCTGATCCGTACCCCGGTCGAGGAGTCGAAGCAGGTCTACGCGCCCACCGTCCTGATGGTCGGCGTGAAGACGATGACCAAGATGAAGCGTCTCACCATCTCCGGCTCCGACGCCAAGTCGGTGTACGAGGTGCTTCGGATGCGCTTCCCCGAGGTCAGCATCGAGGAGGCGAACGAGCTCGACGACTTCTTCGCGACCGACCTGCACGCTGCGTTCGCCTTCCCGCGCGGCAGCGACGCCGCGCCGGTCATGGAAGCGGCGCCGCCCTACTTCCTGCCGGTGTACGTCCAGGGCATCGGGATCCGTCTGTACTGCGTCAGCCGCTACGGCGGCGTCGTTGTTCCCGCCCCCGTCGGCGCCCGCATGGGCGTGATCGCGAGCTGACCATGCGCCTCACCAACAGCACCCCGCAGCCGATCGTCCTGACCGTGATCCCCGCCGTCGCGGACGCGGCCGGCTCTCTGCGCGATTCGCTGGAGCTTCGGATCGGCGTCGCCCACCCGGACGACGCCACCCGCCCGATGGTCGAGGGGCAGCCCTCGCCCGTCGTCGATCTCGACGTGTGGTGCAAGGCGAACGCCGACGCGCTCGACAAGCTGTCGGCACCTGCCGCGCTGCTCGCCCACCTCCGGGCGAGCAAGAGCAACGCGCCCCTGCTCGGTCGGCTCACGGTGACCTGATGGCGACCTGGACGGGTGCCGCGCCCGCCGACTGCGTCTCCTACTTCGAGGCGCAGTATCCGGCGATCTACGCGGCGAACACGTCCAGGATCTCCAACCTGCTCGACATGACCGCTCACTACGACATCAAGACCCGGTCTGTATGGACCGGCGATGATCGCGTCAAGGCGATCTGTGCGTTGACCGCGCACAAGATCGAAGCGGGCCCCATCAATGGGCAGAACGCCCGCGCTGGTGGACCGCTTACGGCGAAGTCGAACGAGCGCGGGTCATCGAGCTACGCAACGATCAGCGTCGGACCCCTGTTCGGCGTCGCCGAACACCTGCTGCAAGGCACCCAGGGCGGGCGCGACCTGATCGCCCTCGCCGTCTCTACACCCGCTCTGTGCGGCGTCTGCCGCTGAGGTCCCCATGGCTGCGCTCGCTTCCGTCTCCGGCTTCATCTCTCTGTCGATCCGTCTCGCCGCCCTCGTGGACAGCGAGGGGCGCGGCAAGATCGACCTGCCCGCGCTGATCCAGGAGATCACGCTGGTTACCGGCACCGGTAGCACCGGCATGACGGCGGACATGATCTACTTCGACGAGATCGAGCTGTCGGCGGGACAGGCTGCATCCGACGCGATCGACCTCGCGGCGCTGTCGCAGGCGGGCGCCAGCATGAACATGCTGAATCCCAAGGCGGTGGTCCTCATCTACCGCAGCGGGAACGGCAAGTTCTTCCTGGACCGTGGCGCGACCAACGGCTACAGCGGCTTTCCGGCGGACGGCGTGGCGGTAGACAAGGACCATCCGATCGCCGTGATCCCCTGCTACAGCGCGACCTCGGGCTCCTCGAAGACGCTGGCGACCAGCGAGACCGCCGGAACCAGCGCCACCGTCAAGGCTCTCGTCGCCGTGTACGGGACCAGCGCCTGATGGGCCTTCCCGCCGCCAATCCGGCGTTCGTCGCCGAGGTTCAGCGCCTCGCCCGCTGCTTCGATGCCGTTCCAGGCATCTTCGCGGCGGCATTGGGCGTGCGCTTCGACGAGCTCGCGGCGGTGTCGGATCAGTGGGCGTGGACCTTCCCCGGCGGCGCCCTGTCCGTGACCTGGACGGACGATCTCCTGGCCCTGTTCGGCGGCGCCCTGGGCTACGATGAATCGGCATTCGCGGGCGAGGTTCACGTCGAAGTCCTGCCGACCAGCGAGAACGACACCATGTCGTCTCGCCGCGCGTTCGCCGTCCTCGCTCTGCGCGCCCTGGACGCGCGCGGCTCGATGCTCGCACAGGACATGGCAGCGCTCGACCTGGGCCCGATTCGGCACGTCTATCCCGCCAGCGACGACAGCCCCGCCGCCCTGCTGATCATCCCCTTCCGCCTGCGGATTCAGCTTCAGACCACGCTTGGCGTTGCCGGCGAGGATCTGACCGAGACCGCCCGCACCCAGCATCTGTAGGAGCCTCCATGTCCACCGTCCCTACCGCCGGTATCCGCTATCTGACGCTGGAGATCAGCGACGGCACCCGGACTCGGTCGTTTCCCTGCACCGAGCTGTCGGTTCCATCGCCGACGGACCCGGAAACGGTCGAGGTGTTCGCCGAGGGCACCCTGCACAGCGTGCTGCGCGGCAACGACGTGATCAGTGACTTCTCGTTCTCGGTGCCCTATGGCGCGTTCATCGACCCGTCGTCGCCCACGATCGACGAGATCCTCGGCGGGACCGGGCTCGGCGCCGCCTGGACCGCGCTGAACGACAGCATCTCCGCCGTCCGCGTGGACAGCTCCTACCGCTGCCTGCGCTTCACCGCGCGTCTCGACACGCGGAAGCTCGGCGGCACCGTCACCACCCGGACGTGGATCGGGTATGCGCGTCGCGCCGCCACGATCCAGCGGGCTGATCCGATCGTCGCGACGTACACCGGTCGCGTGTACGGCACGATCACCGATGCGCAGGTGGGCTGATGCTGCATCTCGTGCGCGAGATCGAGCGGCGCGAGCTGGTCGAGACCTATCGGCAACTCCACGCCGATGGGCTCGCCTCCGAGCGAACGCTGCTGCGCCTGGCGGTCGCCACGATCGCCCTGTCCGGCAAGCGCCCCGAGACCCTGCGCCACTATGAGGCGTTGGGGTGCCTGCCGCTGTCCCTCGGCGCGGCGCTGTGGGAGCCGTTCCGCCGCGCCGACCCTGCCGCCACGCATGACCTATGCCGCGAGGCGCTGGACGCGCTCCAGGCGGCCGTAAAGGCTGAGGACGAGGCGGCGTCGGCGCGGCGTCACGAGGAGCAGGGCGCGCTGCTGCCGCTGGACTTCTCGATCGCGGGGATCACGCTGGACCAGTTCGCGCACCTGCGCGCCGCCCGACCTGACGATGTCCGCATCGAGGCGGCGCGAGCGGTGTTCGCTGGTGCCATCGAGGCCCACCGCGCCGGTCAGCTCGGCGAGTGGATGGACGCGCACCCCGACGCGCGGGCGGTGTGGCCCGGGAGGCGCTGATGGCGGGCTATACCCTGGTCATCACGTCCCGATCTCCGCGGCTTGATCCGGCGGCGCTGTATCCGCGTGGCGCCGAGATCCTGTCCGCGTTCGCGCGCGTGGCGCAGTTGGAGGTCCAACGCAACATCTGGAATCATCGGATGTTTGTCTATCGCGGGCTGAACCCGAAGCCGACGACGTCCAGGTCTGAGCTCGCATGGCGCGGCGAGGCAAGCATGTCCGATCTGTCGATCTCCCTTGTCAACGACGCGACCAACCGACGCGGCAAGGCTTACGCGCGCTACGTGCATCTCGCTGGGCGACCGAAGGGCGAAAAGCTCTGGTACAAGGTCGAACAGCATCTCTTCACGTCGGTTGCGCCGCGCATGGCTCGTGCGATGTCGCATGACATGATCACCGCCGCCGCCCGCGTCGAGACGCGCGCCATCAAGGTGTCCTGATGGCGACCACCGAGGAAAAAATCAAGGTCCTGTTGGACATCTCTGATGTCGTCGTCAAGCGAAAGCAGGAGATCGACGAGGCCAAGAAGGCCGAAAAAGAGAAGGTCGCCGCCTACAAGCGCGAGGCGGCAGTACGCGCCGCTGAGGACAAGGAGGCGTGGCGTCTCCAGGTGGCGGCGGCGAAGGCTGCCGCCGCTGAAGAAGAGGCTGCTGCCAAGGCGTCCGCCGCAAAGCAAGCTGAGATCGCCCGCTATCTCGCGCAGGTCAAGGCCCGTTCTCTGGCTGAGGAGCAGAAAGCGCGCGACGCCGCGACCCGCGCAGAGGAGCGCGCCGCCGAACGCGCCGCCCGCGGTCCGTCCGAGTGGACGGTCGCGGTTAAGGCTCAGACCGAGGCCCTGAACAATCTTAAGGGCACGGTCAACCAGTCGGGCGAGGCGCTGGGCAAGCTGGCGGCGGGACTCGGCGCGATCAGCCCCGAGCTCGGAGCCGTCGCCGCGGGCGCCCAGAAGGCGTCCGGCGTGCTGTCCGCGGCGACGACAGCGGCGGGCGCGACGGGAACGGCGATCGGCACCCTGGGCGCTGCGCTGGGCCCCGTGGCGCTGGCGGTGGGCGCGCTCGCGTTGGCGTGGCAGAGTTATGAGCAGGACATCGAGGACGCGAAGAAAGCCACCGAGGAGGCGCGGCAGGAGCAGGAGCGCATGGTCGAGGCGATGGGCGGGATCCGCTCGATCCTCGACAGCAACGCAAGCGAGATCGATAAGCTGAAGGTCAACTATGGCCGGATGACCGAGGCTCAGAAGGAGACGGCGGACATCACACGCCGCTATGCCTCCCAGCTTGCCACCGCTCGCGCCCCACTGGAGGCCATGCGCGAAGAGCTGCTTCGCACCAACGATGCGAGCACTGAGCACGCCGAAAAGCTCGTTGCCGTCGAAAGCGCACTTCGGGCGGCAGATGCGGCGAATCGCGCGGGCCTCGATGCTGCGCTTCAGAACGCGGAGATCGCGCGCGAGGCGGCGGAAGCCAACGACGTGCTTCGCCGGCGAGAGGAGGAGCGCGCCGAAGCGGTCCGCGCCACCGCCGAAGCCGAAAAGGCGGCGGCCGAGGCTACGGATCTCCGCGTCCGTAATCTTGAGTTCGCCTATCAGGTCTTTCTGCGCGAGGAGCAAGCGAAGGCGGACGCGCGGAAGGCGGACTACGAGCACGCGCAGTGGGAAAAGGAACACGCCGAGGAGGTCGAGAAGCGCGAGCTTGAGGCGGCGAAGCGGCAGATCGAGCTGAGCAAAGAGGCGGCGAAGCAGCGCGAAGAGGCGCGACAAGCCGATCTCGAAGCCGTGTCCGACGCTGCCGACACCGCCGCGTCGATTGCGGGCTCCATCAGCGACGTGTTCGGCACCGTCCTCGATCTCCGCGAGGAGACAATCTCGGACCTTCAAGACCAGTACGAAGAGGCGATCGAGAACGGGGATCAGGCGCAGGCCAAGTCGCTGAAGAAGAAGATCGAGGCCGAAAAAGAGGCAGCGCTCAAGACGTGGCGGGCACAGCAGGCCCTGTCGATCACGTCGTCTCTGCTCGATGCGGCGGCGGGCGTGAGCAAGGCGGCGGCGTCGGCTCCACCGCCCCTCAACCTGATCCCCATTGCCGCCGCAGTGGCGACCGGTGCCGCGAACGTGGCGGCCGTCGCTGCGGTCAAACCGCCTGAGTTTGACGACACCCCTGGTGTACAGACCGCCGCCGCCCCTGCCGGACGGGTCAACGTGAGCCTCAAGGCGGGTGACAAGTTCGCCGCCGCACAGGATGAGGACGAGCTCCGGCGGCAGGTCGGCGCGCCCCATCGCCGCGAGAGCCTGGCGCGCGGCATGAACCGCGCCATGGCAGGGCGCCTGTTGACCTCGGACGTGTGGGCGATTACGCGTGGACCCTGGAGGCGTCGGTGAGCACGGTCACGATCTCCCCGTCGGCGTTCCCTGGGCTCCTCCTTCCCTGGCCCCTGGAGGCCGATGTGGACGCGTCCACCGTCGGGCAGGTGTCCGCCGTGGCGGGGCGTCCGCTGCCCTCTGAGGACGCCGTAGGGCGCACGCCGGGGCTCAAGCTGGCGGCGTCGGGGGCGCAGTCGGCGACGGTCCATATCGCCACCCAGCGCGCCGGAAACGTGGGACGCGCCACGTATCGGTGCCGGCGGACCGTGGCGGGCGTGACCGACGACAGATGGCGGGGCGCCGACCTGCCGAACGTGCTGCGGGGCTTTGACGGGATCGGCTGGGATTCGGGCGTGGTCCAGCGCTACCCCCATGCGATCACCCTGCCCGACGATACGCAGGTGGTCGTGTACGCCCAGCGCCCCGATCTGGTCAGCACCTGGACGATCCGCGTTCGGGTGTGGAGCCCGACCACCGAGACCTATGGGTCGGCGGTGACGCTGGCCAGCGGGCTCGACGCATCGCACGCGCCGTGGCCCTGGCTGCTGCCGATCCCCGACCCGCAGAATCGGCACGCGACGCCGCTTCTTGTGTGCGGGTGGTGGGCGATCGATGACTCGGTGGCCTACGGCAACATCGACACGGCGATCTCGCGCGATGGCGGCGCGACGTGGTCCACCTATGCCCTGGGCGTTCTGTCCGCCGACATCTCGACCACCGGGACCACTTTCGGGCGCGTCCGCGCGTGCATGGTCGGTACGCAGGTCGCCCTCTGGGCGCACTTGACGAAGACCAGCGGGGTCTATGAGACCATCACGCAGTACGCCTCCGCGAGCCTCGCGGCGGGCTTCGACATGGTCGGGATCGTTGGTGACCAGCTCGATCCTACCGGTTGGCCCGATGCGTGCAGCGTGGGCCCCTATGGCGTGCTCATCTGGACGCGCGACACGCTGGGCCAGATCGCCACGGTGTCCAACGCCTTCGTTCGCGTCGCGACGGCGCAGGCGACATTCACGTCGGGTGCTGCGGTCACGGGGTCTGCGATCACCGATACGATCACCTTCGCGGCGCCCGCCTGTTGCGCGCGCCCGGATGGCAAGGTGGCGATCGTGTGGACGGCGGCGAGCAGCAACACACGCCCCGGGTGGTCCGCCCTGTATGACCCGATCGCCCGGACCGCCGTTGCGCTGTACCAGAACGTCGGATCCTGGTTCTCCGACGGCAAAGCCACCGCCACCGAGTACCCTTTCGACCTCGCCGCGACGCACTACCGCGGGCAGGTGCGGGTGTACAGTACGATCGAAAGCGGTACGGCGACGTACAAAAACAAGCTCACCCGTCTCGACCTCGGCGGGCTCTCGACGGTTACGATGCCGGGGCTTCAACTCACCAGCGCGACGTTCGATCAGGCTTACGCGTGGGAGCAGACGTACATCCCCGGCGCGCTGCCGACGGGGTACACGGGCTGGGCGGCGACGGGTGCAGGTGCGGACGACATCACGACCACGGCGGGCCGGCACCGGATCACGACCACGGCGAATCAGCGGTACTATGAGCGTTCTCCGGCGTCGGCCCCTTCGGACGGGTCGAAGCAGATCATGGCGGCGTGGCGCATCTGGCGGATCGCGGGCGGGTCGGTCGCGGCGCGAGAGATCGTGGTGGGGCTGCGCTACGCCTTCGCAGGGACCGGGTATCAGGTCGAGGTGCGGTGTTCGTCCACGCAGATCCGTTCGTTCGACGTCAACGCAGGTTCGACCCTCTCGACGGCAACGGCGGACGTGGCTGGCGGCGTCGAGGTGCTGATGGCGCTGTCGGGGACGGGCAAGGTCTCTGTCTACTACCGCGATCTCGGGACCGACGAAGATGGAAACTTCGCGGCGTTGGAGGACCAGACCAGCGCGACCGATGACGCGGGCGTGGGCGGTACGGTGTGCGTGTACTACTATGGCTCGCTGTCGGTCAGCACGGCGACGGGCGAGTATGTCCCCCTGGGTCAGCAGGTCATCACAACGTACGGACGCGACGACTGGGCGACGGCGGAGAGCAACCCGAGCACCCTGCGCGGCATTCCTTACGGCACAGGCTCGTATGCGCTGGCGGGCGTGACGCTGGCGGCGACCAGTGGGCCCACGGTGTCGGGCGACGCATGGACCGTGACGCCGGATGCCACGTATCCGATTCGACACCTGATCCCGAACCAGGATCCCGAGTCTACCGCCGAGATTCAGGGCGGGCATCGGACGTCGGCGCGGGATGCGGCGTCGGGCTGGCGATCGTCGGCGCTGTCCGGGCGGCTTGCGTTCCGTTGGCGCGGCTCACGCAACCGGTTCGCGCCCGCCGCTACGGCGTTCCACGAGGAGTTCCTGAACGTCCCCTCCTACGTTGCCCAGGGCTACAATGAAGACTCGGCGTCGTGGGTCACGCTCGGGACGGTCAACAAGTACAAGACTGTACGATTCACCCGCACGAACGCCAACAGCCCGCGGATCAAGGTAGATACGGGCAACACGAGCACGGACGAGCCCTACCTCTATGCGGGCGAGTTGGTCGGTGGGTGGGTTAAGTTCGTGACGTCCGGCGATGTCCGCCCGATCGTGTGGAATGAAGAGGGGCGGTGGAGCGGGGATGCGGCGCACGGGCTGCCCTTCATCGATCTCGACCCGGACAGCATCGACGGCACCGAGGACACGACGGGATCGCTGGAAATCTGGT
>Ga0075471_10000343_pt1 | contig 27590 bp, 39 predicted proteins | sample DEB19_08_DNA_2_FD_74787 | JGI IMG/M metagenome (GOLD analysis project Ga0075471, IMG submission 74787) | Aqueous microbial communities from the Delaware River and Bay under freshwater to marine salinity gradient to study organic matter... | ecosystem: Environmental > Aquatic > Marine > Coastal ...
CCGCCCTTCTTGAAGGCGCGGCGCGTCAGCGGGCGCATGCCCACCTTCATGCCGGTGTTCATCATCTCGGGAGGCGACCACGTCGACGCATCGACCTTGGTCTTCGGTTCGCCCTTGCCGCCCATGCGGGTGGCCTTGGCCTTCATGGCCGCGCGTGCGGCCTTTGACATATCGCTCATCTATTTTCTCCTTACAGCCGCGAGCGCACGCTCGACAATGGTGGACTTCTTACTCGTTCTTCCGCCGCGCTTGAAGCCGCCGCCGCCGCCGCCAAGCATCTCTGTCGGCGAGACGGAGTAGTTGAGCGGCTGGTAGGTCGGGTAGGCGGGCGGTGGTGCTTCGGCGGCCGCAGCGGACGCGGCAGGCGCGGCTGCGGCCGGGGTTGCAGCCTTCGGGAACAGTTCGTCGTAGCTCTTGCCGTTCAGCGCCTGCGCCAACATGCGCTGATAGGCGGGGTCCGGGTCCTGCTGCGTGGCCTGCCCGACCATGCCCTGATAGTCGGCAGGTGCCTGCTGCTGGGGTGCCTGCTGCTGGGGTGCCTGCGCCGCAACTTGCTGGTTGAGATTGCTGAAGGAGCCCTTCAGGTTCTGCAGGAGCCGGTTGACGCCGCCGCCGGGTGCGTAGCCCGCGCGGCCGCCGGTTTTAAACGGTTTACCGCGCATACGTTCATAGTAAGCGGCCAAATTGTCGGCCATCTCGGGCGTTACTTTTTGCATCTGCGTCGTCAATTGCAGTTTACGTTGAATCGCGTTGGGCACTTCGTCAATTTCAGGGTCAAGGTTACCCGCAATAGTCTTCCACGCTTTCGGGAACATCAACCCGACAGGCGTCGGTCGCTCAAACCCTCCGTGATACGTTCCGGGTGCCTGTATGGGGTAGCCGCTGTGGGGGACTTTTGGCTCGTATAAAAGACCCTTCTCTGGATGCAACTTGGACAGCACTCGACCTGCAGACATGGAGCGCGGCGCAAGATATTCAGGTTCTGTGACCGCCATGCGTATGGCCCCCGGTTCAGGCAACCCGGCAACAACATTTGCGCTTTTCTCAATAGCGTTCATGAGTTGATACCGCTGGCTCAAATTAAGTTGCTTGGCCACCCAGTCAGGAAAATCTCTGTGCCCAATACTTGGGGCGTTAGGAAAAAGGGGCTCGCCGGTCTTGGGGTGGGGGTGCGTCCGAATAGTTTTGTCAATCTTCGCGGCGTTCGCTTTGCTGATCTTGGCAAACGGCAGCATTTCAGCCAGCATGTTCCATACAGCGGGAGTGCTGCTTATAGCCCCACGGCTCATAGAAATCGGTACATGATATGCCGGACTGCCTTGCCTCTCAGCTTGCAGCGCGGCGTTAAGCTGATCTTTGATCGCTTTCTCGTTTGACGCCCATGCAGTACCGGCTTTTCCACGACTGTAGAAAGGCCCCCCTTCGGTATGGACCGGGTTCTTGAAAATGTTCCCGCCGATGCCGTGGATCGTCATGTCGGTGGCAAGCAGATCACCCGGCCCTGAAACCAGTGTGCTGCCGATCATTTTATGCGGGTCCAAGGGTTTGTGCGGCACAAGCGGCTGTCGCGCCCGCAGCACCGCCATATTCTCCCAGTCGCTATTCGGCGTTATGGTGGATAGTTTGTTAATCGTGTCTTTGCCGCGCTTGCGCAGGCGCGGGTACAAACTTGCAGGAGTATGCCCGCTGGCCGCCGCGCCCTCTTCAAGCGGGTTCACCCATTTTGGTTCCACTTCGCCTCCGCGCTTGAACTGGCTGAAGCCGTTGCCCTTGATGCTGTCGCGCATCTGCGGCGTGATGTCGAGGCTGTGGAGATCGCGGCGCGCGTCCGGCACTTGGCGCTGCGCGCCAGACGGATCGCGGTCGAGATAGTCGGCCTGTTCGTCTTCGGGCAGGTCTTCCACGTTCTGCGGCGTCCGCAACGTGAAGCCGCCCAGTTGCACCTTTGCCTGCGGGTCGTGCTGCTGCGCGAGCGTCTGCAGGCGCTTCGGCAGGATGTTGTCGTAATAGCCACGCATGCCCGCGCCGCCCATCTTGAGGTCGTCGCCTTCAAGCTCATGGTAGAACTCTCCGCCCAGCCGGCCTCGGCCCTCGTAGCGTTGCGGCTCGTACTTCATGATCTTCTCGGCGGCTTCCTTGCCGATATGCGTCGCGAGATCGCCCGGCTTCACGTCTTCATGCTCGACGCCTTGGTTGTCGTGCGTCGTCGCGTGCAGGTAGCCGATGTCGGGGAAGTACGTGATGTTCTTGACCTGATGGCTCAGGTCGTACCGCTTGTTCTGCTCGTCACCCGGCGTGACGACGACCTTGTCGTAGCCGCCGTGCGCGGCTTCGTGCAGCACGCGCTTCAGCGCGAGGTCGGTCCACTTCTGGGTGCTGTCGACATAGGGGCCGTGTGGGACGCCTTCACGTTCTTTGTATGCTTCCTGCTGCTGCGCGAACAAGTCGGGGTGTCGTTTCCAGACGCCGTCCCATGCGTGGGGGTCTTCGTCATTGAGCTGCGGCTCGCGGCGCTTGACCTCTTGCAATATGGCATCGAGCTTCGCGTCAGGGTCGCCTTGTTTAAACCCCTGATCGCGCCCCTGCTGCCCCCAGTCGCTCTGGACTTCCTCGACGTGCAGCACCTTCTCGCCGTTCGGCCCCCTGCGGTCGGACATGCGAAGGTGCGCGAGGACGTTGGGCTCTTCCCAGTGGCTCGACTTAAAAATGGGGTCGTGGGTGGCCGTTTCGACGCGACTGACAACTGCGCCTTCCGGGGCAGCCGCTTTCGCGGCTTCTTCGGTGTCAAACCCCTGCTTAGTTCTTTGCGTCGCTGGGTCGAACCATTCAAACGTGTAGTCGCGGCGCTGTTTATCAGGCAGATGCAACAATACCTCTCGGTAGTTCTCGCCGCCGGGGAGCTGGTAGGTGTGGAACTTGGTGTCGCCGTCATCTTCACGCACGTCGTCGTGCGGCGCGTAGTCGCCTTCGTAGTGGCGTAGGAGCGTCTCCTGCAACGGGACCGCATTGTCCTCAAGGTGCTTGATTACCTCCTCTCGGGGGAGGGCCTTCGAGCCCAGCGTGTCAAACTTGGAATGCTTCAGCTCGTCGGGCTTGATGCCCGGCATCGCCGCGTATTGCTGTGGCGTCGCTTTGGCCTGACCCTTGGTCTTGATGATCTTGGCAGCGCCGCTGTGCAGCTTGAAGGGCGGGACGTTGCCGCCAGTGGCGCGGCCGATGTACCCGCCTCCTGCCTTGCTGATGTCCGGATCGTTTGGGTCATATGTGCCACGGTTTCCAATGGCGCTCTTGATCTGCCTCGGATCAAACGCAATCCATGACGTGCCGCCCTCGACTTCGTTCTTATACTTGATGCCGTCGTGGCCCTTAGCAATCAAGTGGTCGCGTAACTTGCGCGCCATCTCTTGCGCCGTTTCATACGTCGGCTCGTCAGACTCGTGCTCAAGGCCGAGAACACTTTCGTTGATGTGCCGTCGATAGCCCGAATCTTTCTCATATCTCGCGCGCATCTCGTCGTCATCGTTAAGCAAGTGCTCAACCCACGGCGTCGAAACCGACTGGCGAAGCATCCAGTCGTGCATTTCTCTTTCCGTGGTGACGTGCGGGTTTTTGATTGCAAGATGCACCGGATAAACGCGGTTGCCCGACGTGGTTCCCTTGCGTTCGCCGTATAGCCCTCTGGCGAACCTGTTAGCGACTTCAGGTTCTTCAGCAAAGTGACTGCCAAGGTATGTCGTCGGGTCGGGGCCGCTGCCCTGCCGCTGTATACTTTCGCCGTGTTCATCTTCGACATAGTGAGGCTCGCCGACGCCAAACACTGAGAAATCCGTGGGCTCAACCGTGCCGTGGTATAGCCGCAAAGGTGCCTTGCTGCCTTTTAAAAAACGCGCCTTGGCATCTGCAGCGCCGCCTTTAGCCAGTCGTGACGGGCCGATGTACTTGCCGCCGCCGGGGCCGCTGTAGCCGCCACCGCCGGGCGACGGGTCCAATCCCCCGCCGGGGCCCGGATAGATGTTGGCGATGCGCCGCAGCAGGGCGCGCTGATCGCGGGCGATCATCGCTGCGCGACGGACAGGGTCAGCCATGGCAGAGGGCCCGTAATTTTGTCGCCGTCGTGGAAGTTTCGGCGAGGTAGTTGTAGTACGGCTTGAGCAAGTCCTTCACGGTTTCCGGTTGAACGCCCACAATCTCGCTCCACGCTTTTTCGGCGGCTCGCGCTTGATCGGCCATAGGCACTTCGTCCTTCGCGCCATACGCAATCAGCACCGTCTGCGTCAACTTGATCTGAATTTCGCGAGGGGTCATTTCGGTGCCTTCGGCTTCAGGCGCGCGAGTTCCTTCTCGTGCGCGTGTTGCGCCTCGCGCTCGCTCGTGGCGTGCGCCTGCGTGGCCTTGGTCTTTAGCAGGTCACCCACGAGCCGCAGGTTGGCCTCCTGCAGCTCGGCCTGACGTTCGAGGTCGCGGTTCTCGTCTTCCTTCAGCGCGCGTTCCTGCTTGAACTGCACGTCCTTGGCCTTCGACGCGATGTCGGCCGCCTTCAGGGCCAGCTCTTGGCTCTTGTCCTCGGGCGGCGCGAGCCCCGTCGGCTGCTGCGCCTTCATCGCCTCGACCTGCACGCGCTGGCCTTCGATCTGCAGCTTGCCGGCGTCGGCCTGCGCCTTCTGCTGCAGCGCCTCGCGCTTGATCTGCTGGTCGCCCTGCTTGAGTTTCAGTTCCTCCATGCCCTTCTGGACTTCAAGCGGCGGCTTGTTCATAGCCGCCGGGGGCACGAAGAATTGCTCGGGGTTGTTCCAGCCCAGCGCCTGCAGCGCCGCCGTATCGACCGCGATGGGGTCGTACAGCGTCGGGCTTGCCCCCTGCAGCTGCTTCAGGGCCATGACCTTAACGATGCGCTGCGTGTGGCTCGCCGTGTTCGGGTCCGCCTGCGGCACCAGCGACTGCGAGTACATGTCGAGCGCGTCGGTGAACGTCTTCTGGTCCCACTCGAACGCCGGCTTGCGGTTGCGCTGCCAGAAACTCTCGGGATGCTCCTTGAAGCACTTCACGAGGAGCTGGAACTCCTCGGCCTGCGCCGCGTGCATGCGCTTGTGGACGCTGTTCAGGATTTTCTGCGCCTGCTCGATCAGCGCCAACGTCGTGCCCACGGGCGCGTCGGCGCGACCCTCGCCAACCTGCTGCTCGCTCGTGCCGCCCAGCCGCTGCCCGGTCGTGGCGATGTTCTCGACCAGCGCCATGAGCGCCTGCGACGGCTCCTTGTACGGGAGCGGCATGATCGCCTGATTGAGCGGCATGCCGCCCGTCTTGACGAGCGCGCCGCCGCCCGGCGGCACGCGGAAGATGTTCGTGTTCTGGCGTCCGCCGGCGTCGCTGAACAGGAAGCCGGGGAAGTTCGCGTACATGCCCGCATCGAGCAGCTCGCGCCACGCGGCCGTGATCGCGTTGGTCGTGTTGCCGAGGATATGCAGCAGGCCGAGCGGATAGAAGCCGAAGCCCGGCACGAACATGTAAGGCACGAAGACGGCGCGCGCCTCGGGCAACTCGGCCGTGTCTTCGTCGTAATTGCGGACGATGGACAGGATTTGCTTGGAGCTGACGTCGATGGTCACGCGCCACGGGATTTCGAGGCCGCTTTCCTTGCCCTTCCACTTGTGCTCGAAGCCCTTGACGTTCAGCTCGCAGTAGCACTCGTAGATTTCGCGGTCGCGGTCTTCCGGGTTCAGCGCCTCGGGCTCGACGCCCTGCTGCGCCTTCTTCTCGCGCTGCGCGCTGTCGAGTTCCTGCGGCATCGGCGTCGAGAGCGGCACGTCACGGTAGACGCCCAAAATCTGCAGGCGCTTCACAGTGCTGGGTCGCATCTGGACGCGATGTGTAACGCGCTTGGCACTGCGGATGTCGGTTGCGGCCGCGTTGACGATCAGGTCTTCGGCGTCGACCGTCTCGCTGATCGGGCGATTGCGAAGCGGGCAGAAGTAGACCTTCTTGAACGCCAGCCCACCGAAGCCGAGCATCAGCAGCATGCGGTCGGTATCGGGATAATACTCCGTCGCGATGGCCGTCAGGTAGTGATTGAGGTCGCGCTCAAGCGCGTCAGCCATGCGGTCGGTCTGGAACGTGCCGTTGTTGTCGTCGACCCTGATCTTGACCGGGCCGTCAGTCGGCAGCAGCTCGGCGCGGGCGTTCGCCTGAAAGCGGAGCACGGCTTCGAGCAGCAGCGGGTGACGGACGCGGTTCATGCCCTCGACGGGCGCGCCCTCGGCGGCGCCACCAATGCCCGGCACCTCGATCTTCAAGCCCAGCAGCTTGATGCCCTGCGCGCGGTCCTCGATCCACTCCTTGCGACTATCGATGTCGTCGCCGATGCCCCGGATCAGGTCGTCCGCGATCTTGGACAGCTCCGCGTCGTCGATCTTGCCGACGAGGTTGCTGAACCACTCGGACGTATCTTCGCCGGCGCCTTCCTCGACGGGCTTGCCGTCAAGGCTGATCGTGATCGACCCATCGGGATGATCGATCTTCAGGATGTTGCCTTTGTCGTCAAGATGCTCGACGTCTGCGCCCTCGGGCGCGTTCTCGACAACAACATCTTCGCCCGGCGGCAATGCGTCGGGGTCGGGCTGGACCAAGCGGATGTTGGGGCTCAGCCCCGGCACTAGCGCCATTCAGAAACCTCGCGAGACGGTCATGATACCACGACAGCCGTGGCGCATACTACTGACAGGTTGTCAAGACTAGATGCCGTACAAGCTCGCCGGTGGGGCGCCTCTATGGCGAAGACTTTCGCCCACTTCGGCAATGTGTTCGCTGCTGCGCGTGAGCATCGATGCCTGCCGCAGATGCGTCAGGGCTTGCGATACGGTGTCGACGAGGTCGTCATGTTTTCCTCGCGGGAACGTCGATGTCTGTCCGATTACCATCTCGGCCCACTGGCGGTCGGGCGCGAACACCATGCCCTCGGCGAACAGGTGCTGCACGGCGTAGACGCGCGCGACCTTGTCGAGCATGCCGGGGTTGACGAGCTGCACGGCGAAGCCGTCGTAACCGAAGAGGCGGCGCAGCTCCTGCGCGACGCTGTGCCCTGCGGCCTTGTCTTCGATCAGCAGCCGGTCGACCTTCATCTCCTTGCAAGTCTTCTGCACGCGCAGCACGAGGTCGTGCAGTTCGAGACGTTCCTGCCACGCGTTCATCAGCATGACCTTCGGCGCTTGATTGCCGTAGTCACGCGGATCGACGCTGGTCAGGCGCTCGCCTCGGATGACCTGCTTCGACGGCTGCGCAACGGTGTCGGACGTGAAGATGCCCCACACGGTGAGCGCGCTGAAGTCGTTCTCCTGCTTCGTCGTGAAGGCGGTGTCGAGGCTCGCGATGACGTAATCGAACTGCGGGAAGTGCGGCGCGTCGTGCAACTGCCACCAGTCGCGCTTGATGATGCCGCCGCCCTTTGGCTCGGGGCGCTGCTGTAGTTGCCCTGCGGCCTTCCACGGGCCCAGCCGCTTCTTCAGCACCTCAACCTGCTCTTCGGCAAAGCGTTCGGGCCACAGCAGCTCGCCCGCCTCGGTGCGCGGGTCTTCCCACCCGATGCTGGTCGCGAAGCTGCGCTCGGGCTCGAACTCCATGGGCAGCATGAGATGCGTCCACCCCTCGTCAGTGTCGAGGATGTGGCCGGTCAGGTCTTCCTCGCCCAGCCGCTGCTGGATCACGATGTAGGCGCCGGTGCGCGCATCGTTGAGGCGGGTCGACATCGTGCCGTCCCACCACTCCTTCGTCGTCTCAATCAACGCCTCGGAGAGCGCCTCGTTGGCGGCGTTCGGGTCGTCGACCACGATGATGTTGCCGCCTTCACCAGTGACGCGCGCATCGACGGCCGTGATCAGGCGTTCGCCGCGCTTGTCGTTTTGAAAGCGCCCCTTGGTGTTCTGATCGCCAACCAGTTGAAAGCGGGAGCCCCACAACTTCTGGTACCACGGGCTCTCGATCAGGCGCCGCGTCTTCACGCTGTCGCGCATCGCCAGCGACATCGCGTAGGAGGCGTGTAGCAGCGGCACCTGCGGGCCTGATACGGCGCTGATCTCGCGCTGCGTCCAGACCCACGCGGGGAAGCAGACGCTGACGATGCTGGACTTGCCACAGCGAGGCGGAATGTTGATCAGCAGCTTGCGGATGTCACCGTCGACGACCGCTTCGAGGTGCTCGCACATGGCTTCGAGCGGCCACCCGTGTGTGAACGGCGACGGGTCAACGTACTTCCAAGCCTTCTGCACGAACTCGTAGAGCGACGTCTCGCACTCGACGCGCTCGATCTCGCGTAGCGTCTCAAACGGGTTGAGGTCCGCTAGGTTCATGCTCGCTTACGGCGAGTGCGCGACGGTGTGTTGGCTTGCACGCGCTTCGCGATCTCCTCGCGCAAGTGCCAGTGGTCGTAGTACGACTGGCGTATCTCGGCGGCTGTCAAGGTTTGGCCTCGAAATACTGAGCGCGAGGTCCGCAGAGTTCCCTGCCGGCCTGCGGCGGCCCGTGCCGCTCGGCGTGGCAGTACAGCGGGCCGGTCGGCGGATCGACAGGGCGGCCGCACATGACGAGGCCGTCGCTGTTGACCCAGTGGTGCGTGCAGTTAACGCAGTAGGGCTCCATCACGACACCTCGACGCGGGGAACGTGCGGCGTGGTCGGCGCGACGAACACCCAGCCGGCGGCGACAAGCGCGGCGAGGCCGTGAAAAGCCTCCTGCACCAGTTTTGAGCGCATCTCACCGTCCAGCTCGTCCCACTCGACGATGCGCAGCCTGCCTGCGCTGGAATCGCGATAGCGGCCCTTGCCGTCATCATCGCCGGCTGCCGGGCGCGCCCACCCATTCGCGGCGTAAGTGCCTTTCGCGGCCTGCTCGGCCATCGTCAACAGCAGCGTGTGGTTCATTGCAGCCTCGTGAAATCGCCCGCGTAGTACATTCCGTAGAGCACGTCAGGCGCGTAGGGGCTGCTCATCAGCGCCTCAAAGGCCGCGCGCTGCCTGCTGCTGCGCCCGTCGGTGATCTGGGCGTAGCAGGCGCCGGTCGCCTCCTCCCAGCCCACCTCGACGCCCGCGCGCATGGCGGCGCGTAGCAGCTCGGGGGCAGGCAGGACAGGCACCTTCACGGCGCAAGCGTACATCATTCGACGGCCCTGAAACAATGCCAGAGAGCGTATTCGTCGAGGTAGCCCTCGACGTCGAAGGTGCCGCGAAGCTGTGTCAGCGCCATGAACAGCGGCAGCAAGACAGGCAGGTTATCAGCCGCGACCGCCTCGGGCACGAACTCGTAGACGCCGGCGCCGATGTGGAACTTCAGGTCGCTAACGGCTCTCATCACACTGTCACCCGTATGCAGTAATCCTCGCCGCTTTCGCGGTACACGCAATGTATTGCTTCCAGCATCTGTTCAAATCCAATTGATGTCATCGACGTGATGGTCCCCTCCGAAACAGTGTGGCCGCCGCTCACGACTTTGAAGCGAAGCGTGATGGGGATGTTTGCAACGGTAAGCGGCGCCACTGCAAGCGCGGGCGCCCCGACAATCAAAGCCCGACGATTAAACATTTTCAACGCTCCTCCTCGGTCTTTCCCTTCGTCGCCTGCAGCAGAATTTGTTTGAGCTGGTCGCGCTGCTCGGGGTCGAGCGCGAGCACGTCGATCCGCGTCGCCTGCGTCTCGATGGGCCCGCCGTCCTTGCCTGTCAGCTCGGTGATGATCTTCTCGCCGTAGACCCTCGGCAAAACCTTACCCAGCAGCCACTTGCGCGTGTCGATGCGCAAGCGCGACCGCATGATGTGTTCCATGTCGGGCTTCAACGATCCGTCCTCGTCGACGTAGTAGTCGCCGCGCTTGTCGCGCGCGATCTCGTCGAGGTCGTCCGCCCAGCCGAGGGCCATCAGGTGCCGGGCACGTGCGTAGGCGTCCGCGAAACCTTGATGATTGTCAAGCACCCATGTATAGACCGTCTGCCGCGCGATCCCGATATCGCGACAAACCGTCATCAGCGGCTCTCCTTCTGCGATCCTCCGACAGATTTCGGCCGCGACTGCGGCCGAGTATGTGTCTTCCGGGCGCCCGTTACGTGGGCGTTGCCGAACCCCTTGACGACCAGCGCGCCCCAGAGGGCGAACCATATCGGCCACATCAGCGGCAGGAGCAGGATCAGCACCAGCGTCGGCAGGGCGAGCATTACGGCGAGCCATCGCCAGATCACGCTCGCGCCTTGAGAAGCTCAAGCATCGCCACGACCGACCGGGGGACCGGCGTCGTGCCCGCAAGCCACCGATACACCGTGCGACTGCTCACCCCCGCGAGCACGGCGAGTTCGCTGTTCAAAATATCCATTTCGTCGAGCAGCCGCGCCAGATGCAGCGGCGTCAGGTCAGTGGCAATCTCAGTCATGCTGGCAATCTACGCCAAAACGACAAAAAGCGCCAGCCCTTCGGCTGGCGCTTTCTGAGACGACAGAACTACGCGATTTTCTGGTTCGCGCGGGCGGCGACCGTGATGCGCGAGGCGGTCGAGGTCTTGGTCGCCTCCGCGATCTGGGCCTCCGTCAGCCAGCCCTTCACCATCGCGGTATCGAGGCGGCTCGTCTCGTAGGTCGTGACCTTGAGCGCGAACTTGGTGCCCGCGACCTCCTCGACGCCGAGGTCCATGATCTTCGCCTTGAGGATGGCGACGGTCTTCTCCATCGCCTTGAGCTGCGCGACGGCGACGGCATACTCGTCAACGAACTTGCTGGTCTTCATCTTCATCTCCTATCCAATCGACACATCCCTTATACGGAAAAGTTATCCACATGTCAAATCGTCAATCTACTCCGCTTTCGCGGAGGGTGCCGGATAATCACCCCGTCAAACGGCACGCGCCGGTAGGTGCGCCGCCACTTGATATCCGCGATGGTGTGCTTCCACGTGCCGTGCGACATCGCAATCTCGCCGTAGGGGCGAACGTCGGCCAAGATTGAACGCACCTCGTCGTTACTGAATACCCTGCGTTTCATGCGCCCTCCAACTTCGCGAGCAGCGCCGCGCGCTCGTCGTCATACCGAGCCTTCAGCGCGCGCAGTTCGGCGCGTACTGTCTCGCGCGCCGACAACGGCGGCGTCAGATCGCGGGTGACATGCGTATACGCGAGGCCCTGCTTGATCCGGCGGACTGTGTGCTCGCTGACGCCGTGGTGGGCCGCAATCGCGCGCGATGAACCGGGGGAGAGATATATTTCCGCCACTTTCCCGGCATCGCCGCTGCGGGTGCCGCGAGGGATGTCGCCGGCGAACGAAACGTGCGCGTACAGCCGCCGCGCCTTGATCTGCGCAACCGTCTGATAGCTGACACCGTAGTCGTGCGCGATCTCTCCATATGGCCGAGGATCGGCCAACACCTCTCGCACGACTTCGGCGGGCATCTTCTGGCGGCGCAGCGCCGCCGCTTCATCCACCTCCAACACTTCGAGCGCGTCTCGCGACCGCGCGACGACCCACGGATGCACCATGATAATAACCCTCCAGACTGTCTGGGTATTTCCAGACCGAGCTTCAAGCACATTTCCTATATCATTTAAAGAATACTAGCGCCACTCACTAGGTCCTACGCGCGTTTAGTATATTTAATTCTTTCTCGCGATATTTATGGAGTTAATAGAGACAAAAGACCCCCGGCACTCGGAAAACGCCGGTTTTATTGACTTTTCATATAGGGGTCATAGTTCCAGACTGTCGGTCCGCACCCCCGGAAGGAGCGCCCCGACTGACGTTTTGACGAGCGTTCGCTGCGGCTAACACGATTTCAGCCGTCTTTTTATGTTTGACAGACTGTCAAAATCGAAGGTATGAAGGGCTCCTCAGACAGGAGATCGACATGGACATTGAAGCCCTTCTTTCCGCCGACGTCATCTACAACATCGACTACGTCGCGATGCGGGCCACTCTGAACCGGGCCCTTGAGAAGGCCAAGGCGGCCGCCTCGGACGTCTACCTCGCCATCCCCTACGAGGACCGTTGCACCGACGAGCTGTCGGCGCAGTACCACGGCACGATCTACCCGCATACGCTGCCGGGCTGGTTGAAGAAGCTACCGCAGTCGGTCAGCCCGACGCACGCCGCAGCCCTTGAAGCTTACCGGGCTCTCGAAGCCCTCGCCCCGATCTGCGCTAAATTCGTCGCCGCCAAGGGCCGCGTCGTGAAGGCCCGCAAGCCGTCGACCGCCGTCCGCAAGACCCCCGCGCGGACGCTTGATAACACCGGCACCTGCGCCTGCTGCGGCCAGAACGTGAAGCTCGACGGCGGCGTCATCGTCGCCCACGGCTACACGATCCGCTGGGGCTTTCAGTCGGGTTCCTGCTTCGGCGTCGGCTTTCGCCCCATCGAAGTGTCGGACGAGGGCCTGCGGGCCGCCCTGCAGGGCTTTGAGAGCCGGCTGGGCAAGGCCCGCCTCTCGCTGGAGTACGGCGCCCTGACGCGCCGCGAGCGGGCCGAGCTGGAGGGCCGCGTCAGCGGCTCGAAGGCGGCCATCGCGCACTACACGGCGGCGATCCGCGACTGGGCCCCCCGCCCCCTCCCCACCGAAAAGAGGAGTTAGACATGTCGCATGATCAAGTGCGAGCCTTTCGGGCGGCTGACTGGGTCGTAAAACCCGCACCCTTGGCCGACGGTCAGAGGATGGTTCGCGAACATCACTACGCACGCGGCGGCAGTAACACCTGCGTGTATATGCACGGCTTGTACAGACGCAGCGACGATACGCTCTGCGGAGTGGCATGGTGGCTGCCGCCGACGCGCGTCGCATGTGAGAGCGTCAACAAGGCTGATTGGAAGCGCGTGCTGTCGTTGACTAGGCTGGTGGTATTACCGAACGTGCCCGCGCCTAACGCGGCATCCTATTTGATTGGACGGTCAATTAGGTTAATTCGCGCGGAGGGCCGTTTCGTATCGCTGGTCACTTACGCCGACGAGTACATGGGCCACACGGGCGGCATTTATCGCGCAACCAACTGGCGGTACGTCGGCCGCACGGGGCCGTACCCGCGCTGGGAAACCGCTGAGGGCAAGCAGGTCGCCGTTAAAGCCACGGTTAATCGCACAAAGGCTGAAATGCTCGCGTTAGGGCACCACCGCGTAGGTGCGTACTACAAGCATAAGTTTGTGATGCACTTACACCCCGCCCCCTCCGAAAAGAGGATTTGACACCCCTCCCCACCTGCCCCATAGTCGGGACATCGAATAGGAGATCGTCATGAGCACACCCCGCCAAGTCAACGCCGCCCTCAAGAAGATGAGCTCCAAGCACACCTTCCACCGCAACCAGCTCGGTGGCTGCTACTACTACTTCGCGGGCGGCGCCTTCGAGGTCCCCTCGCTCTACATGTGGACGATCAGCGACTACCCGCTGGAGCGGATCCTCGACCACTACAAGGCGGCCGTCGCCGCGCAGGAGGCCTAGGCCATGAGCACCAAGCACATCGTCACCGCCTACTGCCCCTTCGGGCTCGGTGAAATCGCGGTCGACATCGTCTACACCTACACGCCGGGGCGCCCGGCGCGCGGCCCCAGCTACGCCAGCGGCGGCGAGCCCGCCGACCCCCCGGAGGTCGAATTTGTCTCGGCCGCGCTGCCCGAGGGCACGCTCAATCTCCATCACCAGGCGATGCTGGTAGAGTGGGCCGAGGAGTGGCTCGCGGCCGAGGGCTACGACACCGCCGTCGCCAACGCAGAGGAGTTCTGATCATGGCCTACATCGACCGCACGACTTTCGAAGTCGACCGCATCGCGCACATCGTCGGCAAGACGGGCTACTGCATCGTCTACGCCTACGGCACCGTCGAGGTGACGCTCCGAGGCGAAACCAAGCGCGTCGAGGCTACCCGCTGGCAGGACAACGACATCCTCTGCGGACGCGCCCTGCTGCACCGTTTCCAGCCCGGCGCCGAGCCCGCGAAGCTGGTGATCACCAGCACGTCCGACGGCCGCGAATTTTACAACAGCCACCTCCCCGCCAGCGTTACGTGGGCGTGAGAGGTTATTGACGGCGAGAGCCCCGCCTAGGGGCTCGACCCGCCAGCAACTTCGCTGGAATATCTGGAGATCATGACTATGCCATCGATCAGGCTCACCGAGAACCACCGGCGCTGGCTGCGCCTCCTCGCCCGCAACACCGTGAAGGTTCCCGACAAGCAGGCCGCCTACGACGCCGCCTACGCCGCCGCCGCGCCACTGGTGCGCAAGCTGGTGGAGAAGCGGTACCCGCCGGAGGACATGAAGTTGCTGGCTAAGTACGACGTTGCGGGGCCTGACTGCTGCATCCGCGTCATCCTGACCGCCGGGGGTGTCGAGCAGTTTGAATTTCGCACCGACGAAGAGAGCCCGTGGAGGCCTGATAGAGCCGGCTGCCGCAGCCACCTGTATCAGGCTGACGACGTCACGACTGCCGCTGTGCAGGCGTATGTGGCCGCAATGGACGCCCTCCGGGAGGCGACTGACGCCAAGCTGCGCGACTACAATTCTTTGATCGGGCACAGCAAGAAACTTGAAGAGGTCGAGGCCGTGTGGCCCGCTGCCACCGCCCTGCGCGCCACGCTCGACCGTACGCTGCCGGTGACCCTCTCCGAAGACGTCATCGCCCGCATCCGCGCCGATGTCGCCGCCGTTCCTGCGGAGGCTTGAGACGTGAGGAAGCGCACGATTGACGATGTGATCCGGGCCGTTCTGCAATAGAGGATACGACTAATGCCGATGATCCGTAAGAAGTTCGTTGAAGCCCTCCAATGGGATGGGACACCGCAGGCGCGCAGAACGGTTTCCATTTGGTCGCCGCTTGTGACGCAAACGCTGCATGCCGATGGATCACTCGAAATACCGACGTTGGAGGGGCGCATGCGCGCGGATGTTGGTGATTGGATCATTCGCGAATCGTTCCCGACCAGAGGTCGCAGAATTTACTCCTGCAAGCCCGACATCTTTGCCGCGACTTATGAGCCGGAAGGTCGCGATGAAGTCGCGGAACAGGTGCGAGCGTAATCGCGAGTTAGTCAAAACCCCTCTAGGAGTAGAGATATGACAGAGAGAGAAGAAGCATTAGAGGAAGCGGCGAAGGTGGTGGATCAGTATACGCGAGTATCTCCGCTCCATAATTACGGCCCCTCGGGCGTCTCCCGGACCGAGAAAGCGGCGATGGACGCCGCAGTAGTCATCGCGCAAGACATCCGCGCGCTCAAGTCCTCCTCCCCTCCCCCTAAAGGGGGTGAACGAATTGCGGCGTTGCGAGAGGCGATGCAAGCGGTTGGTTTGTCCGCGTGGAAACACGCGGGAGAAGACGCCTATTCGCAGGGCATGGACGCGGGCGCACGCCATCAGCTTGCAGCGTGCCTGCGGGCCATTCGCTATCTCTTACCTGACGGGAAAGCCACGTCGCCGGACGAGAAGGCTGCGAGCGAACACCTCCTCACAGAGAACGCAAGGCTGAGGGAGGCGCTGGGAAGCATAGCGCGCAATACGTGTTGTGATCCGTGCCGCGAAGCTGCCCTTGTTGCCCGCGCCGCCCTCTCCGAAAGGACAGACTGACGTCGTTAGCCCTGATCCGGCCTGTGGTTAAGTCATTTGACAACCTCTCCTGAATGCCCCATAGTCGGGGCATCAGATAGGAGATGGCAATGACACAGATCAAGACCCGCACCGTCACTTGGGGCTCCATCGTAGGTTCCGCCGCCTTCCGCGCGGGCGTCGAGGACTATCAGGCGGGGCGCGCGCCCGACTACGACAAGTACCCGCTAGCCAAGGGCAACTGGCAGTACGAGCGCGGGCGGCAGTACGCCGCCGCCTGCGCGGGGCAGGGCAAGACCCCGCAGCGCAACCGCTGCGGCCGCAGTGTCAGTCGGTCCGCCATCCACGACTTTGCCAACATGTACGGCCCGCAGGGCGTCCTGTGAGCTGCGCGGAAAGGAAAATCACAATGTACACGATCCTTTGGAGCCGTTCGGGCAATTACGACGGTATTGACTGGGACGACGAACAGACGATCACGTTCCGGCGGAAGCGCAAGGGCTTCGAAGTCGTTTCTCTCCACCCCGGCGCAGGCTACCACGGCGCGTTCACCGACATTGCTGACCGCATGCTGCTCGATGAGGCCACGGAGTGGCTTAACAATGACGGCTACGCCGTTGCAAAAAAGACGGCCGGACCCGCCACCCCTCGTCGCAAGACCCACGCCCGCGACTACACGCACACCCGGACGTTCTGCGGCCGCGCCTTGGTTGGCCGGGCGCAAAGGCAGGCGACGAGCGCCGAACAGACAACATGTGTCATCTGCCTCCGAAAATGGGCGCACAGCATCGAGGGAACCCTTAACCGAGCGATGTCGGATGCGGTAGACGCGCAAAAAATAATAACTCAGTTGCGCCGCGATCACGCAACGCTTCGTCGAAAAGTGAAAAAGAACCGTTGACCCCGGCTCCCGATCTGCCCCATAGTCAGGACATCGAATAGGAGACAGCATCATGATCGACCTTTTCATCGCCATCGACCTCGAAGACAAATATCGCCGTTGGATGCAGGTTGAGCCCGCCGCTTGGCGGCTCGACGACAGCCACCCTCGCGACACCCGCAGGGTGTTTATTCAGTTGTATCGCGCGTTTCCAAGCGATCTGCTGCTTGAGTACGAAGTCACCGCCAGCGAAAGGAGCGTCGCATGATTTGCTACTTCCCCGCCATCTGGGACGAGGCCAACACCGTTGGCCTCGCAGCAGGGCGCGCCTGTCGCCCCATCCCCATGACCGTGCTGCAGGACGGCCGCGTCGTCGAAGTCGTTGACGACGGCATGTGCGGCTTCGGGTGGGTTAAAATTCGCCCCGCCAACGGCAAATTCGCGCGCTGGCTGAAGGCTCAGAACATCGGGCACAAGGCATACGACGGCGGCTGGGACGTCAGCGTCCACGCCTTCGGGCAGAGCTGGGAGCGCAAGAGCGCGACCGCAGCGGCTATGGCTGACGTGCTGGTCAAGCACGGCATCGACGCAACTTCACACAACAGGATCGACTAAAATGGAAAAGAAGATCGTTCGCACACCCACCCGCGCCGAAGGCGGCATCACGCCCGAAGAAAAAACCAAGCTCGATGCTCACGCGCAGCTTTGGGTCGGCCGCGCTCTGCGCACGGCCCCCATCGAACCGGACAAGATCGTCCCCGCAATCGAGGGAATATACGCAGCGGCCGGTCTGAAGAAGCCCCGCGTCGTGATCGTCCCCTCGCCGCTGGTGATGGCGATGGCTTACGGCGCGGCAGCCGCCGTATGGTATTCGAGGGGCAAGGCGGCGACCGTCGCGACGACCCTCGCGGCGACCGACGTGGCGACCGACGTGGCGACCCGCGCGGCGACCGACGCGGCGACCGACGCGGCGACCGACGAGGCGACCCGCGCGGCGACCGACGAGGCGACCTTTGCGGCGACCGACGCGGCGACCGACGTGGCGACCCGCGCGGCGACCTTCGGAACGGCCTACGAGGCGACCAGCGGGGCGACCGACGAGGCGACCCGCGCGGCGACCTTTGCGGCGACCTACGAGGCGACCGACGAGGCGACCGACGCGGCGACCCGCGCGGCGACCCACGCGGCGACCGACGAGGCGACCCGCGCGGCGACCCGCGCGGCGACCGACGCGGCGACCGACGCGGCGACCTACGCGGCGACCCTCGCGGCGACCGACGCGCCGACCGACGCGGCGACCCGCGCGGCGACCAGCGCGGCGACCAGCGCGGCGACCGACGAGGCGACCCGCGCGGCGACCCTCGCGGCGACCGACGAGGCGACCGACGCGGCGACCTACGCGGCGACCCTCGCGGCGACCGACGAGGCGACCCTCGCGGCGACCTACGCGGCGACCCTCGCGGCGACCCTCGCGGCGACCCGCGCGGCGACCCTCGCGGCGACCTTCGGAACGGCCTACGAGGCGACCGACGCGGCGACCGACGCGGCGAAAAGCACCCCGGAAGAGGATGCGGCTCGCGCGTGTTACCGTATCGCCGGTACGTTCGGCCTTGAGTGCGCGCGGCGGTGGTCAGGGAGTTATCAAGCCGGGAACATGTGGGCCGGGTACGAGTCGTTTTTGACCGGCGCACGCGACGTGCTTGGGCTGCGACTGCCAGCGCACGCGAATTACGCGCACTGGGAGCAGGCGGCGATCCACGGCGGGTTTCGGGTCCTGCACCCGGAGTTTTGCATCGTCTCAGACTTCCCTGAATTGCTGAAAATGGACGCCGAAAATCGACCTCACTGCGAAACGGGACCGTCGCATCGCTGGCGCGACGGGTGGTCGCTCTACCACTGGCACGGAGTGAAAATTCCCGCTGAGTGGATCGAAAACAAGGCGGCGCTTAGCGCAAAGACGGCGCTGACGTGGCCCAATGTCGAGCAGCGCCGCGCGGCGTGTGAGATACTGGGTTGGGCTGCGATCTTGACGGAGCTGAAGGCCAAGACCATCGACCGCGACGATGACCCGGAAATCGGGGAGCTTGTCGAAGTGACCATCCCGGACATTGGCCGGGAACGGTTTCTTCGCGTGACCTGCGGGACTGGACGGCAGTTTGCTTTGCCGGTCCCGCCAAAAATGAAGACAGCCTTGGAAGCCAATGCGTGGACGTACGACCTTGACGGCGACGTTCTGCGCAAACTCGAAGTGAGGACCTGAAATGAAGACGTTCAAAAACCTTTGCGCGCAGGGCGACATCCTGATCCAGCGCATCAAAGAACTCCCCAAGGGTGTCGTGCCCGTGCCCCCGGAGAACGGCAAGGTGATCGTGACGCACAGCGAGACGGGTCACCACCACGTCATGCTGGCCGAGCGCACCACGGCATATCGGCTGCCCGACAGCATCATGGACATCTTCTTGACTGTCGAGGAGGGCGACACGCTGGAGCATCTGCGTGCGCACGATACGCACGAGAGCATTCGGTTCGACGCGGGCGTCTATCACGTTCGTCGGCAGCGCGAGTACGTGCCCGAGGGATTTCGCCGCGTCGAAGACTAGCGCCAGCAAGATAGGATAAAACAGTGCTGACCATTCACGATTGCACCTTCCAGATATGTTGGAAGGGCTGGGGGCCTTTCACGCCGCACGTCGAACGTGTGGCGGCGGACGTCATGTTCGAACTGCAGCAGATGAGTCCCGAAAACATCAAGCGGCTCGCGCGATCCTCGCGCGAGCTGGCTTTGACGGCGCGCGTCGCGCGAGCGCGCGTCGCCGTCATCCTCGCACACCGCAAGAAGCGCGTGCCGCCTGCGGCGAGTATCGTTCTGGAAGTCATGTAGATGCCGAAAACCATTGTCCCGCAGCCGGGCGAGCCTCGCAGGCTCGCCCGCATCGGGTTCCTGCTCTACGGCGCGCATCACATCGGCCCTCTCTCGCGCCTGCTGGGCGTAGACCGGAAGACTGTGTATCGATGGCGCGCCGGCGCGACGCCGGTGCCCGCCTACATATGGGAGCCGCTCATGGTCGCGTTGATGAAGCGCCGCAACGACATCGCCGACATGTTGGACACATGCACCGATACATTATCGCCCTGATTGTCTTCGGCCTCGTGCTGCTCTTCTGGGGCGCCGCGAGAGCCGACTGGCAGCTTCAAGAGTGGGACGGCGCAGCGTGGCGGGTAGCCGCCACACCCAAGGGGCGCGCCGCCGCCGCCAACATCGAGAAGACGGCTTGCGAGCTTGATCTTGCAAGCCTCTCAACGGTCAAACCGTCGGGGACACGCCTGCGGTGTTTGAAGGTGAAATAGAATGGAAAACGATATCAGGCTGGTCATCAGGGCCAAAAACAATCTGCTCCTGTCTTGCATCGAAGAGAGGGGCTTCGCGACTATTACGGCGTTCTGCCGTTTTGCAAACATACCGAATCAGACGCTCAACGAGTACATATGCATGCGCGGCAGCCCGCGCATGAAGAACGGCAGTTGGCGCAAAACAGCTCTCGACATAGCGGAGGCGTTGGGCGTGGCGCCGGAAGATTTGTGGTCTGCTGAACAGCAGACAATGACGAAGTCTGTAAAGATCGCCGAAGTCGTGATGTCGATGGCTGAATACGGTCGGCGGCTGGCGGCTAGCAATCCTGAACGTCAGATCGAGGCGCGCCAGTACCGGGACTTGATCGCGAGCGCCGTCGACCAGCTCAGCCCTCGCGAGCGCCAGATCGTGCGCCGCCGGTTTGGCCTTGAGACAGGTGAAGCGGAATCTTATCTCGCCATCGGCAAAGACTTCGGCGTGTCCGGGGAGCGTGTGAAGCAACTCGAACGCCGGGCTCTTCGATACATGAAAGGCCATTTACGCAAGATAGACATTACAACCGCGACGGTGGACGACGTCGAGGAGACGCTCGTCACTGACTAAACACCGCGTCCTGCACCTCGGCCTTGAACGTCAGGCGCGGGTAGACCGTGTCATCCTCGACGGTATCGACGGCGACGGTCGCGTAGCTGATCGTCTCCGGTGCCTTCTGGCCCTCACGCGCCAGTCGCATGATGGTCTGCTCCCAGAAGTCCAGACTCCACGGCAGCGAGCACCAGCACACAATATGGCCGCCAAATTGAAGATTGAGCCCGTGGCTGAACGCCGCCGGATGCGCGATCAGCACGCGCAGCTTGCCCGCATTCCAGTCCTCGACGGCCTTCGCCGCAACCTTGCGCTTTGTGCCGCTGCCCAGCACAGGCGCGCCGGGATAGCGCAGCTTCAACTCGTCAAGCTGTTCGCGATAGTCGTAGACGAGCAGCACGGGCGACGTCTGCGCGTCCACGACATTGCAGATCGCATCGACGCGGAACATGTCGAGCCGCTGTCCCTCGCCCGTCTCGTCATAGTAGAAGCCCGCGCAGACCTGCCGCATCTTGTTCACGACCTGCGCGCGCCCGCCGGGCATCAGCACGTCGCCCGCGACGTCTGCGACGCTGGTCGTATCCAACTCGTCGTAGACGCGCCGCAAATCAGACGGCAGCGTAACCGGCACCTTGACGTGGCGCACGGGAGGCGGGGACCAGTTCTCGGGCGACAAAATGAACGTCATGTCGGCGATCTTCGCGAGGGTCTTCTCCAGCGTCCCCTTGCGGCACTTCCACACGTTCTCCGTCTGCTCCCACATGTTTGCCGCGCGCCACTTGACCCAGTCGCGGCCGAGCCTGTGGCCGTGATCGACAATGCGCGTCTGCGCGAACAGGTCTTCGGGGCCGTTCGGCACCGGCGATCCGGTGAGGCCGATGCGGACCTTCATGTGCGCCGTGTGCTTCAGCGTCGGCCGCCACTTGGCCGACGTGGGCCCCTTGAACTTGCTCAGTTCGTCGATCACGAAGCAGTCGAAAGCCTTGCTGTGCTTCTCAAGAAAATCGACAAGGTTCTCGTGATTGACGACGACGATGTCGCCGTCGGCCTCGTCGCGCTCCTTCGGCGTGCCCGTGGCGATGCCGATCTTGAGGTGACGCAGGTGATCCCACTTCTGGCCTTCCTGCTGCCACACCAGCTCAGCTACGCGCAGCGGAGCCGTGACAAGCACACGGCGCACGATGCCGTCGCGCAGCATCTCGCTGAGCGCCGTGAGCGTCACAACCGTCTTCCCGGCGCCGGGGCGAGCGAAGATCATGCTTTCGTTGCGTTCGTAGATGTGTGTGATTGCCTGCTCTTGCACAGGCCGTAGATCAGGCATCACGGCTACCAAGAATGCGCTCGACTTCAGCTTTCACGACTTGAAGCGCGTCATCGATATCGATTTCAGGATCGAACTTGGGGTCGTCAAGAGCGTCGCAAATCAAACGCGCGGCGACGCCAATAAAACATTCAAGCGGAACGCCGCCTTGCGCCACGCACACGTTACCGAAAACGCGGTGCAGAAATTCAACCTCTTTCTCGTAAAGGCTGACGGGGCCACAGTGGAGGAAGCGCAGGGCGTCGGTCATGGGCATATCCTTTCAAAAGCCGATACGTTGTCGATGACGTGTACTTCGAAGCCTAGCGCACGCAGCTTCGCGTGCCAAGCCGCCTGCAGCGGCGTCGGCTTCCTGCCGGGTGCCTTGAACTCGATGAACACGACACGGCCGCCGTGGGACAGCATGGCACGATCCGGGACACCCGGATATCCCTGCACGACAAGCTTCCAGAAGACGTGGCCGCGCGCCTTGGCGATCTTCCGACACTTCGTTTCTATATGTTTTTCCATGCTTAAACGTACCACGCTTGACGGATACGAACGAGCCCCCGTAGTTTCCCGACCATCAAACAGGAACAGGTCACGATGCAGCACGCCCCCTTTGGGTCTTCAACCGCCGACCGCGTCATTAACTGCCCCGGCTCGGTCGCCCTCTCAGCCAAGTCTCCCGAGCAGCCCGCGAGCGAGTACGCCGCGAAGGGCAGCGCGCAGCACGCCCTGATCGAGCACCTGCTTCTCGAAGGCGGCAACCCCAAGGACTTCATCGGCGCGACGTTCGCCGACGTTGTCATTGACGAGGAGTTGGCCGAAGGCGTGCGCATCGCCTTCGATGCGGCCGAGGAACTGCTCAAGGACTATGAAGGCGACCAGCTTGTCGAGCAGCGCCTCGTGATTGTCGAAAATGAGGTTTTCGGCACGGGCGACGTAATCGGGATTTCCGGCGACGGCACACGCGCCCTGATCGCCGACCACAAGTTCGGTTACATGGAAGTCAGCGCCGACAGTTCTCAGTTGAAATTTCTTGCGGCTGCGCTGCTTGCCGACCCCGCCATGGCGGCCATCTCGAAGGACATCGAGGAGTTCGAACTGGCGATCATCCAGCCCGCTTTCGATCCACCCGTCACGAAGACGACGATAACGCGCGCCGAAGCCGAAGTGTTCCTGCGGACCATCAAACTGGCGCACTCGGCCAGCAAGGCGCCATCCGCTGAAGTGCGCGTCGGCACTTGGTGCAAGTGGTGCCGCGCCAAGGCGATCTGCCCCGCGCAGCGTCAGATGTTTGCGGACCTCGTCGACATCAAGGCTCACCCCGACTGGTCGCTTGCTGATCTCGGCGAGTTGCTGGTGAAGGCAAAGGAAGTCGAGAAGCTGATCGAACATGTGCAGGACCGCGTGAAGCATGAGCTGGCGAACGGCCGCACGGTGCCGGGCTGGCGCCTCAAGGCGGGCTCGACGCGCATGACGTGGGCGCAGTCCGCGAAGGCCACGATTGCCGCGCTGCGCGGTCTGGGTATGAAGCCCGACGCAGCCGTTCAACCCATTACACCGGCGGCAGCGAAGAAGGCGCTGAAGCTGGACGAGCTTCCCGACGATCTCGTCGTGAAGAGCACGAGCGCGCCGTCGCTCGCGCGTGACACCGACGCCGCAGACGCTGTCCTGCCGGCGGCGGCCTTTGCAAAGGCAGCAGCACTGTTGAAAGGAAACAGGTAAATGAGCAATCAACTGAGCCTCTTCTCGAAGGGCGGCCTGCCGCCCGCCGACGTCAACGCCTTCAAGCAGTCGCTCAAGGCGATGTCCACGGCGGCGAAGTCGTCGCTGGGCGGCCTGCCGTTCCTGCGGATGGGTAAGGACGGCGAGTGGGTCTACGGCGCGGACAACACCGAGGTCGAGGAAAACAGCCTCTGGGCCGTGAACCCGTTCTCAATGTCGCTGGGCTTCATCGCGTGGGGTACCGGTGGACAGGAGGGCACCGTGCTCGGCGAGCAGATGGCGCGCGTTGGCGAGACGCCGGTACAGCGCGGCAACCTGCCGGATGTCGGCGCGGAGTGGTCGCCGTGCTGCTCGTTCGAGATGGTTTGTCTCAACGGCGAGGATAAGGGTACCCACGTCCTCTACAAGACCAACTCAGTTGGCGGCCGCCGCGCATTCGCCGACATGATGCAGTTGATCGCCGCCGCGATGGACGACGCCGAGGGCAAGTGCGTCCCCATCGTCAACCTCGACTGCGACAGCTATCCCCACAAGAAGTACGGCAAGATTTACACGCCGATCTTCGACATCAAGAAGTGGGTGATGCCCGACGCGCAGGAACTTGGCGGCGCGCCGGCCGAGGAGAAGGCCGAGGAGCCGAAGACGCAGCCTGCCGAGGAGGGCACGGTTCGCCGTCGTCGTCGCTGACGCCTGACTGGGGGCGGCCGCAAGCCGCCCCCATTTCTTTAGCGGATTGGAGAATATAAATGTCGTATGACCTTAACCATGTGAACCGCGAGCGCCGCCGCCGGGGCTTGCCGCCGCTGTCGCCTTCTCAGGCTAGCAGCGCGGCCGCCTATCGATCTTCCACTAGCAGTAACGATATGACGATGTGGTTGATCATGTACGCCGCGATGTCTCCTGCGTACACCACTCCTGCGGAGTGTTCGTCGTCCAGTTACGACAGTGGCTCGTCGTCCAGTTACGACAGTGGCTCGTCTTATTGACGCCTGACTGGGGGCGGCCGCAAGCCGCCCCCATTTCTTTGGAGGATAGAATGGGATTGATCTGCAGCCTCGACTACGAAACACAGAGCCCCCTCGACCTGACTGAGGTCGGAGCCTACCGCTACGCCCCGAGCGCGAAGATCATGTGCGCCGGCTACGCGATCTACGAAGAGAACACGTTCAAGCCCGAGATGGTGAAACCGTGGCGCGCTTGGAAGGGCGAGCCGATGCCCGACGATCTGCGCGAGGCGCTGCAGCACCCCGCCGTCAGAAAGTTTGCGTGGAACGCTCAGTTCGAGCGCCTGATCACACAGCACGCTGCGGGTCTGTTCGTGCCGCACGAACAGTGGTTCTGCACCGCCGCCCGCGCGAGGGCGTCTGCCTACCCCGGCAAACTCGACCTGTGCGCGAAGGCGCTGGCGATCCCGCAGAAGAAGGATTTGGCGGGCGGCAAGCTGATGAAGAAGCTGTCGTCCGAGGGCACCGGCACCGAGGAGGAGTACGAGCGCGTCCTCGAATACTGCCTGCAGGACGTCGTGGTCGAGGCGACCATCGGCATGGTCATCCGCGACATGACCGCCGAGGAGTGGCTCGATTACCACGTCTGCGAGCGCATGAACGACCGAGGTATTCCCATCGACGTGGAGTTGGCGCGCGCCGCGCAGAACTACGCCGAGGTCGAGGCGGCAGAAATAGCCAAGGAATTAACTGCCGCGACAGGCGGCGTGATTACAAGCGCCAAGCAATTTGCCCGCATCAAGAAATGGGTCAGCGAGAAGGCCCCCGAGGTCATCGAGATGCTGACGGGCGAGGACGGCAAGGTGTCGCTCGACAAGTCGGCGCGCACCGCCATCTTCGAGAGCGACCTGCAGCTCAGCGAGGAAGTTCGCGAGGTTCTGGAACTGATCGACGACGCGGGGCGCGCAAGCACGGCGAAGTACGCCGCCATCGAGAACCGCACCGACACCGACGGCCGGCTGCGCGGCGCGTATCTGTTCAACGGCGCGGGGCAGACAGGTCGTTTCAGCGCGATGGGCTTCCAGCCGCATAATCTGGTGCGCGACAAGCTTGAAAACTCAGGCGACGTGATTGAGGCCGTGCTGGACGGGGCCTCGGCGGACGAAGTCATCCGCCTCTCCGGGCAGAACATGCTGACGACACTGGGGCGCATGCTGCGGCCGACCATCGTCGCGGAGAACGGCAACGTGCTGGTGTGGGCCGACTACTCGGCGGTGGAGGCTCGCGCGTTGCCGTGGCTGTCGGGATCGGCGGCGGCCGAGCCGCTGCTCGACATCTTCCGCAGGAACGAAGACGTCTACAAGCACGCCGCGACGGGCATCTATGGCGTGCCCCTCGACAAGGTTGATAAGGCGCAGCGCCAGATGGGCAAGATTGCCGTGCTGGCGCTGGGCTATCAGGGAGGTAAGAACGCTTTCCGCAAGATGGCGCGCGCCTACGGTCTGAAGATCAGCGACGACACCGCAGAGGAAATCAAGGTCGCGTGGCGGTTGGCGAACCCGTGGGCGCGCACCTTCTGGCGCGATCTGGAGACCGCCGCGATCCGCGCCGCGCGCCATCCGGGTACGGTTGAGGAAGCCGGGCGCATCAAGTATCTGATGCATGGCGACATGCTCTATGCGCTGCTGCCCTGCGGGCGCCTGATCGCGTACCCGGAAGCCGAGGTGGTGACGGTCGAGGGCAAGTACGGCCCGCAGCCGCGCCTGTCGGCGCTGAAGGCATCGATGCACCCGAAGAAGGGCGAGACGGCGTGGCCCCGCGTCGATCTCTACGGCGGCCTTCTTGCCGAGAACGCGACGCAGGGCTTCTGCGCTTCGCTGCTGCGCGCCGCCGTGCGCCGCCTTGACGAGTGGGAGTGGCCCGTCGTCATGCACACACACGACGAAGTACTCGTCGAGGTTCATGAAGACGAGATCGATGACGCGAAGCGGGCGCTGCAGAAGGCAATGCTGACGAACGAGTGGCCTGATTTGCCGCTTGCCGCCGAACCGGAGCACGGCTACAGCTACGACAAGTAGAGGTCGGGATGGAATTGAATACATTCATGGAGCGCGTCTTCGGTGACGTGCCCGACGACGAAATCATCGGCATTGTCCAGCGCGGCAAGGATGGCCGTGGCTGGCTGACGACACCTTACAAGGCCGGGCGCACGAAGCTGCGCCCCGACGCCGCGAGCTACTACTGCATCTCCACTCTGAAGAGGCCGCCTGCGGGCGAGCCGCTGCGGCGGTTGATGCCGAACATGGCGCGGACCCACGTTATCGTCCTCGACGACATCGGCACCAAGATCGACGCCGAGAAGTTCAAGGGCAAGGCCGAGCCGCACTACGTCATGGAAACGTCGGCAGGGAACTATCAGTACGCCCTGCTCTTCGATGGCACGGTCGAAGAGGCGCAGGTACTGATCGAGGCCCTGATCGAGGCCGGATACAGCGACCCCGGCGCCCGCGACGTTCATCGCCTCGTTCGTTTGCCGGGTTCGTTGAACTACAAGTCCAATCCGCCTTTCGTTGCACGCCTCGTCGCCGAAAACTGGGACCAGCCCGCGTGGACGTTCAAGGAGTTGTGCGAGGAGTTTGGCCTGACGCCGCGAGAGCCGACGAGCCTGCGAGCTACGAAGCGCGCGTGGAACGGCGACGCGGGGGGCGATGTCATCCTGAAGTGGCTTACCGAGAAGGGCATGACGCTGTCGGAGCCCAACTCCGACGGCTGGATGTTTATCGAGTGCCCGTGGGCCGACGAGCACAGCGACGGCCGCACCGACGCCAAGTGGCAGATCGGGAACGGCGCGACGGGCTCGTATCACTGCTTCCACGGCGGGTGCCAGCATCGCACGCAGCAGGATTTCCGGCTCTGGTGTACCGAAAACGGCGCGCCTGATTTTGAGGCGGAAGAGGCTGCCCAGATTACTGCTATCGGCCAGAAACTGGCGACGCTGCCGAAGGGAGCGTTTGCCCCGCCGGGCCCTTTGCAGCCCCCGCCGAGGGGAACCGCTGCGGGGGATATCCTTACTGGGCTCGTGCTGAAGTACGCCGGGCGCGCGAAGAAAGAGATGCTGCCGTCGCTCGAAATGACGTTGAAGGCGAAGGCGCCAAAAGACGTTCAGAAGGCCACCGTCGAAAACGTGCAGTATGTCGTCGCGGAATGCGGCTTCTCCGTTCTAAAAAACCACATGACCGGCGAAATTGAATTGTCGCA
>Ga0075471_10000344_pt1 | contig 27579 bp, 33 predicted proteins | sample DEB19_08_DNA_2_FD_74787 | JGI IMG/M metagenome (GOLD analysis project Ga0075471, IMG submission 74787) | Aqueous microbial communities from the Delaware River and Bay under freshwater to marine salinity gradient to study organic matter... | ecosystem: Environmental > Aquatic > Marine > Coastal ...
GGCGGGGTCCTCGTGGCCGGTGACGATCGTGACGTGCGTGGAGACCTTGCGGTGGGTGACCGGCACGCCGGCGTACGCCGCGGCGGCGATCGCGCTCGTCACGCCCGGCACGACCTCGAACGGCACGCCCGCGGCGATGAGGGCCTCGGCCTCCTCGCCGCCCCGACCGAACACGAACGGGTCACCGCCCTTGAGCCGCACGACCTCGAGGCCCTGGGCCCCGCGGTCGACGAGCACCGCGTTGATGCCGTCCTGGGTCATGGCGACGTCGCCCGGCGCCTTGCCGACGTCGACGAACTCCGCGTCACGCGGGGCGAGCGAGAGCAGGGACGGGTGGGCGAGCCGGTCGTAGACCACCACCTGGGCGCGGGCGAGCAGCGCAGCCCCGCGCTGCGTGAGGAGCCCCGGATCACCCGGGCCGGCGCCGACGAGGTAGACGGTCACGGTCGGTCAGTCTCCATCAACTCGGCGGCGAGCCTCCGACCGAGCGCCTCGGGGTCGGCGTCCGAGCCCGTGGAGCGCCGGGGCGCCGACGCGTCCGGATCGGCGAGCAGGGCCTCCATGCGCACCGCTGCGCCGTCGAGCACGGCGAGTGCCCCCACGGGGAGTTCGCAGCCGCCGCCGAGCGCCCCGAGGAAGGCCCGCTCCGCGGTCACCACCCGGTGGACCTCGGGATCGTCGATCGCTGCGAGGGCCTCGCTCGCCGCCGCGTCCTGCGCGCGGCACTCCACCGCGAGCGCGCCCTGCGCGACCTGGGGCAGGAGCACCGCCGGCTCGAGCCGTTCCGCGATCCGCTCGGCGAGGCCGAGACGATCCAGGGCCGCCGCCGCCACGACGACCGCGTCGACCTCGGCCGCCTTCGCGAGCCGGGTCGCCATGTTGCCGCGCAGTTCGACGAAGGTGAGGTCCGGACGCAGGGCCGCGAGTTGGACCCGTCGGCGCACCGATCCGGTGGCCACGGTCGCGCCCTCGCGCAGGTCCGCGAGCGTCGACCCGACGAGTGCGTCGCGCACGTCGGCCCGCTCCGGGAAGGCGCGCAGCACGAGCCCGTCCGGCGTGGCCGCCGGGAGGTCCTTCGCCGAGTGCACGGCGAGGTCGGCCTCCCCGCGGCGCACCGCCTCCTGCACCTCCTTCACGAACACCCCGGTGCCCCCGATCGCGTGGATCGGACTCGTGAGGTCACGGTCCCCTGCGGTCTCGACGACCACGAGTTCGGCCGCGAGGCCGGCACGGTCCGCGAGCAGCGACGCGACGCGCTCGGCCTGCCAGCGCGCGAGGGCCGAACCGCGGGTGGCGATGCGCAGCGGGCCGCCCGACGGGGCCGCCATCACGCCTCGGTCTCGGCGTCCGGTTCGGGGAGGTCGAAGAGCGCGGCGAGCGCGTCGGCGAACAGTTCGCCGCGGGCGGTGCCGGCGGCCTCCTTGAGACGGGTGGTCGGCTCGTGGAGCAACTTGGCGATGATCGACCGGGTCAGCGCGTCGACCGCGGCGCGCTCGTCCTCGGAGAGACCGGCGAGCCGGTTCGTGGAACGGGCGAGCTCGTTGTTGCGCACCTCCTCGCCGCGCTCGCGCAGCGCCGCGACGAGCGGGGCCACGGTGCGCATGGTGCGGTCGAGCTGGAACCGCTCGATCTCCTCCATGAGGATCGCCTGCACCTTGCCGACCTCGCGTCGCCGCTCGTTCATCGATGCCTCGGTGAACGCCTTGAGCGAGTCCATGTCGAGCAGCGTGACACCCTCGAGGTGGCCGACACCCGGATCGACGTCGCGGGGCACCGCGCAGTCGACCACGACGAGCGGTCGGCCGCCACGGGCCTCCATGACGGCCTCGATGTCCTCGCGCTCGATGTGGACCTCGGTCGAGTCGGTGGCGGTGAGCAGGAGGTCGACCCCGCGGAGCACGTCGGTGACCTCGGGGAGGGTCACCGGACGACCCCCGACCCGGGCCGCGAGCTCGACGGCGCGGGCGTGGGTGCGGTTGGCCACGGCGACGTCGGAGACGCCGGCGGCCGCGAGCGCGCGACCCATCCCCTGGGCGACATCACCGGCACCGAGGATGAGCACGGAGCGACCCTGGAGGGTCTCGAGGGTGCGCTCGGCGAGCGCGACCGCGGCCGAGGACACCGAGAGGGTGTTCCGACCGATGGCGGTCTCGGTGCGAGCCCGCTTGCCCGCCTCGATGGCGTGGCGGAACACCCGGTCGAGCATTGGACCGGCGGCGCCCTCGGCCTCGGCGAGGCGCCAGGCCTCCCGCACCTGCCCGAGGATCTCACCCTCGCCCACGATCATGGAGTCGAGGCCGGCGGCCACCCGGAACAGGTGCGCCACGGCACCGTCGTCGTAGTAGGTGTAGAGGTGCTCGGCGAAGTCGTCCGGCTCGAGCGAGGCCTGCTCGGCGAGGAAGTCGAGGACGTCGGAGACGGCGTTGTGGAACTTCGTGCAGCGGACGTAGACCTCGGTCCGGTTGCAGGTCGACAGCAGCACGACCTCGGCGAGGTGGTTCCGGGTGGCGAGGTCGTGGACGGCCTTGACCATCCGGGAGGAGGGCACGGCGACCCGCTCGCGCATCTCCACCGGTGCGGTGGTGTGGTTGAGCCCCACGACGATCACCGACACGTTCGAAGCGCCTCCCTGGCCGCTTCGATGCGGCCCTGCCGGACGTCCTCAAGGATCCCCGAATCCAGCGCCCGTCGCCAATCCAGCGCCTCGGTCGGACGCCCTGCGGCCCGCTCCTCCTCCCGCACCTCAGCCATGAGGTCGAGGAGGGTGGCGACCTCCGGACCGAGGTCGGCGGCGATCCGGTCCCGCAGCCACGCGGCGAGCGCCGGGCTGCGCCCGCCGGTGCTCACGGTCACGGTGACGTCGCCCTCCCGGAGCACGGACGGCACGGTGGCGGTGGAGGCCGTCGGGTCGTCGGCCGAGGCCACCCACACCTGCCGTTCGGCGGCCGCGGCGGCCACCGCGGCGTCCACGGCCGGGTTCCCGGTGGCCGAGAGGGCGAACCAGGCCCCATCGAGGTCGGCCGCCTCGAAGCCCCGCTCCCGCCAGGTGACGAGCCCGGCGGCGACGGCGTCCCGGACGGGGTCGCCGACCTCGGGCGCGACCACCTCGACGAGCGCCCCCGCCTCGAGGAGGGCGGTGAGGCGGCGGGCCGCGATCCGGCCGCCCCCGACGAGCACCACTCGGCGGCCGGCCACGACGAGGCCGACGGGGTACGGGTGGTGCACCGGGCGGTCCGTGGGGTCCGTCACGGCTCCGACCGTACCCGGCGACGGGCCTCGCCTCTACGCTCCCCCGCCATGGTCAGCGCGCTCGCGTTCGGTGCCACCGCCGTGGCGACGCTGTTCGCACAGGCCACGCTGGCCCGGGCCACCCGGAACCGCAGCCCGCACGAGGGAGCGTGGGCGTTCGCACTGTTCCTGTTCGCACTGGCCTCCGCCGCGCTCGCGATCGGCGTGACCACCGGGTGGGACAACGGCACCTTCCGGGCGTTCTACCTGCTCGGGGCGATCCTGTCGGTGCCCTGGCTCGCGCTCGGCACCGTGTACCTCCTGCTCGGTCGTACCGTCGGGCGCCGGGTCCAGTGGGTGCTCGTCGGGTTCTCCGGCCTCGCGGTCGGAGCGATGCTCACCTGCGCGATCGACGGACCGATCACCGGCACCACCATCCCGGTCGGACGCGACGTGCTGCCGGTGCTCCCCCGGGTGCTCGCCGCCGCGGCGAGCGGGATCGGCGCGATCGTCATCATCGTCGGTGCGCTGGTGTCCGCGGCGCGCTTCGCCCGGCGGCCGGAGCGCACGGCGCGGCGCCGGGTCGTCGCCAACGTGCTCATCGCGCTCGGCACCCTCGTCCTCTCCGGCGGCGGACTCATCCAGGGCGTCGTCGGCAAGGACGAGGCGTTCGCGCTCTCCCTCGCGCTGGGCATCAGCGTGATCTACGCGGGCTTCCTCGTCGCCGCGACCGGCCCGGTGCGTCGGCCCGACGCGCGCGACGCCAGCCCGTCCTGAGGGTTCAGGCGGACTCGGCAAGCGCGCGGCGCAGCAACTTGCCCGCCGGGCTCCTGGGCAGCGACCCGACGATCGTCACCCGCGTCGGCACCTTGTAGCGCGCCAGGCGCGTCCCGACGTGGGTCCGCAGTGCGTCAGGATCGACGGTCATCCCCGGCTTCGCCACGACCCACGCGCCGACGGCCTCACCGGTGCGAGCGTCCGGGAGCGCGGCGACCCCCGCGTCGGCCACCGCGTCGTGGGTGAGGAGCGCCTCCTCCACCTCGACCGGGTAGACGTTGAACCCGGAGACGATGATGAGGTCCTTGAGACGGTCGACGAGCGACAGGTAGCCGTCGGCGTCGGCCACCGCCACGTCACCCGTGCGCAGCCAGCCGTCGGGCGTGATGACCCGGGCCGTGGCCTCCGGGTCCTCCCAGTACCCGGCGAAGACGTTCGGACCCCGTACCCAGATCTCCCCCGGGTCGCCCGCGACCACGTCGTGACCGTTCGCGTCGACGAGGCGCACCTCCACGCCGGGCACGCTCGGACCGATCGAGCCGTGACGGGTCGCCCCGCCGGCGGCGGTGCTGGTGACGATCGGGGCCGCCTCGGTGAGGCCGTACCCCTCGTGGATGTCGAGGCCGTACCGCTCGGTGAAGGCCCGGGCCCGGGCCGGGTCGAGCGCCGCGGCGCCCGACACGGCGAGGCGGACCCCGCCGAACGCGTCCGCGGGTGCGTCGGGCAGCGCGGTGAACAGGTCGTACATGAGCGGGACCGCGGCGATGACCGTGACCCCGTGCTCGCGCACCGCGGCGACGGCGCGCGCTGGGTCGAACGGTTCGATCGCCACCACCGCCGCTCCGGCGGTGAGCGCGACGCCCAGCACCACGTTGAGGCCGAAGACGTGGAAGAACGGGAGCACGCCGAGCGTGCGGTCCTCCGACCGCACCGCCAGCCCGGGATCGCCGAGGACCTGACCGATGTTCGCGGCCAGGTTGCCGTGGGTGAGCATCGCCGCCTTCGGCATGCCGGCGGTGCCCGAGGTGTAGAGCAGGACCGCGACCTCGTCGTCGTCCCGCTCCACCTCGACGGCCATCGCGTCGCCCGGCGGGAGTGCGTCGTACGCGACCGCGCCGGGCAGCCCGAGGTGGGCCGCGCCCGCCGGTCCGCACACGAGGACACGGGCCTCCACCCGGGCGAGTTCCTCGGCGATCACCGGGCTCGGCACCTGCGGGTTCAGCGGCACCGCGACCGCGCCCGCCCAGAGCGCGCCGAGGTAGGTCGTGACGAACGCGAGGTCGTTCCCGCTGGCGATCGCGACACGGTCGCCGGGGTGCACGCCGAGGCGGGTGAGACTGCCCGCCGTCGACGCGGCGAGCGCCTCGAGCTCGGCGAAGGAGAGCGTGCGGCCGGCATCGATGAGGGCGGGCGCATCCGGGTCGGCTCCGGTCGACCGGAGCAGCATCGAGACGAGGTTCACGACACCGAGTCTCGCAGAACCGGGAGCCGGCCCGCCTGCCGACCCCACCTCACCGGCTCGGCCACCAGCGGTCGCGCAGGGCCACGAGCACCACCACGCAGATGCCGAGCAGCAGCACGCTGAGCCCCACGGCGACCTGCGGATCGGCGTCCAGCAGCAGGTACACGGCGAGCGGGACGGTGCGGGTCCGTTCGGAGACGTTGCCGGCGAAGGTGATGGTGGCACCGAACTCGCCGAGGGCCCGGGCCCACGCGAGCGCTGCGCCCGCGGCGATGGCCGGCGCGATGAGCGGCAGCGTCACGCGGCGCAGCACCGTGGCGCGCGACGCGCCGAGTTCCTCGGCGACCTCCTCGAGGTGGGGATCGAGGGCCCGCAGCGCGGCCTCGACCGTGATGACGAGGAAGGGCATCGCGACGAAGGTCTCGGCGAGCACCACGCCCGCGGGCGAGAAGGTGAGTTGGACGTCGAACCAGTCGTACAGCGCACCGCCGACGAGTCCGGACCGACCGAACGCGGCGAAGAGGGCGACGCCGCCGACCACCGGGGGTAGCACGATGGGGAGCAGCACGAGCGCGCGCACGATCCGGCGACCGGGGAACTCGAGGCGCGCGAGCACCCAGGCGAGCGGCACGCCGAGGACGACCGACGCCAGGGTCGCGAGCACCGAGCAGACGAGTGAGAGGCGCAGCGCGGCGATCGCCTCGGGACTCCCGAGGGTCGCACCCAGATCACCCCAGGCGACCTGGCGGACGAGTCCGAGGAGGGGGATGAGGAGGAACGCGAACCCGACGACGGCGAGGGCGACGACCCCCCACGGCGGCCGGCGCAGCCCGAGGTTCATCGCCGGGTCGCCGGCGGCCGCATGAACCCGGCCCCGAGGAGCACCTTCCGGGCCCAGCGCGATCGCACGGTCGTGACGAAGGCACGGGCGAGCGCGGGATCGGCGGCCGCAGTGGTCGGTCCGACGGAGTAGAGCGAGAGGTCCTCGACGTTGTCGTGGTTCCCGACGTCGAGGTACCGCACACGCCGACCGGCGGCCCGTGCGTCGGAGCGGTACACGATCGCCGCGTCGGCGTCGCCCCGGGTCAGTGCGGCGAGGGTCGCGCGCGCGTCCGCGGCCCGGGTGATGCTCGACTCCGGGAATGCCACCTCGGCCCGTCGCAGCAGCACCTCACCGAGCCCGCCGCAGGGCGCGCTCGTCACGCACATCGCGAGCACGCGGGCCCGACGGACGTCGCGCACGGACCGCAACCGGATCGGGCCGTCGCGCCGCACCGCGACGACGAGTCGGTTGCGGGCGAACCACGTGCCCGGACCGCCCGGTGCGACGCGTCCGGCAGCGGCGGCGGCCGCCCACGACGACTCGGACGCCGAGGCGAACACGTCGACCGGTGCACCCTGGACGAGTTGGGTCGCCAGCGTCGACGACGATCCGAGGTTCAGGCGCACCCGTACCCCGGGGTGCGTGCGCTCGAAGCGGCGCGCGATCCGGTCCATCACGTCGGTGAGGGAGGAGGCCGCCGACACCGTGAGGGTGCGCGAGCGCGGGGCGGTGGTCGAGGTCGATGCGCCTGCCGGCGTCACGGCGAACGCGGTGGCGGCGAGCAGCACTGCGAGGCCGGCTCGCCGCGGACGGGTCACTCGGTCTCCACGATGACGTTCGTCGCCTTCACCACGGCGGTGGCGAGGTCCCCCACCGCGAGCCCGAGGTCGTCGGCGGCCTCCCGGGTGATCATCGAGACGATCCGGTGCGGCCCGGCCTGGATCTCCACGACCGCGGTGAGTCCGTCGCGTTCCACCCGGGTGACGATCCCCGGCAGTCGGTTCCGGGCCGACTGCGGGGCCGACGCGCCTCCGGCGTGCCGGTCGGCGAGGAACCGGGCCACCGAGGCTCCGTCGATGAGGCGTTGGCCGCCCTCGGTGCGCACGGTCTCGAGGCGACCCTCGTCGGCCCAGCGCCGCACGGTGTCCACGCTCACGCCGAGGATCTCGGCCACCCGGCCGGGTCGGTGGTTGCTCATGCGCCGGGAAGGTAGCGCCCGAACCCGGTACCAGCACACCCGAATGACTCTGAACCTTGCAGACACGAGGTTCTGGTCCGGATCGCGATTCCTGGGTCGGACGGTTCAAGTGACGGCCGGCCCCGACCGATACCCCCTCTGGAACGGGGCACAGCCGAGTGCCCCCGAGGACACGGGAGGTGAGCGATGCGAACTCGACGGACCCTGCGGAGCCTGCTGGTCGGGACGGCCCTGCTCACCGCGGTCGTGGGCTTCGTGCCCGCCACCACCGCCGGCGCCACGAACACCGCGGCCGCCTCCCAGTTCATCTCGCTCACGAACTCCCTGCGGGCCAGCCGCGGGCTGCCCGGCCTCCAGGTCGACGGCACGCTCACGGCGAAGGCCCAGGGCTGGGCGCAGTACATGGCCGACAACAACGTGCTGGCGCACTCGACCCTCACCGCCGGGCTCCCGGGCAACTGGCAGCGGGTCGGCGAGAACGTCGGGCGCGGCGGGGACGTCGTGACCGTGCACAACGCCTTCGTGGCCTCCGCCGGCCACCTCAAGAACTTGGTCGACCCCGGGTTCACCCACATCGGGGTCGGGGTCGTCGACACGCCGGGCGGCCTCTACGTCGCCGAGGTGTTCATGCAGACGAAGTCCCAGCCGAGCGCCCCGGCGCCCACGGCCGGGACCACGAGCCCGCAGACCGGGTCCCCGCGACCCGTCGCCACGGCCCCGCGGAGCGGTGGATCCACCGCCGCCCCCAGCCGTTCGACGGTGAGCAGCGTCCCGGTTGCGCCACCGCCGCCCCCGCCCGCCCCGGAGCGGTTGACGGCGGTCCTGGAGCGCCTCCGAGCGCTCGACGGGTAGGCCTCGCCCCCCGGCGAACCCGCCCCTGTCAGACGGTAACGAGAGACGATGCCCCGGATGCCCGCCGGGGCATCGTCGCGCAGTGGTCGTGTGCCCCAGGCACACGACCACGGAGCGACGCAGAGGATCAGGTCGCACCCCCGCACCACGACACCCAGGCACACGACCACGGAGCGACGCAGAGGATCCGGTCGCACCCCCGCACCACGCCAGCCAGGCCCACGATCACGGAGCGACGCAGTGGATCGGGTCGCACCGCTCAGCGGTCGCGTTCAGCCGAGCTTGAGGACGAACTGGAGCAGGGCGGCGATGAGGATGGCCGCCATGAGCAGGCCGAGGGTGATGACGGTGCCGGGCCTCACTGGTCCTCCTCGGGTCGCGTGGTCGAGATCGACACGCGGGTCGTGGCGCCCTCGATGCGGGGCGTGCCGGGCGGCGGCGGCGCGATGAGCACCTCGGTGCCGATGCGCAGCGAGTGCTCCTCCGCCGCGCTCCGCCGGTCGAGTGCGATCGACAGCAGCCCGTAGGAGTCGACCACGAGGACGAGTTCGGACGGCTTGGCCTCCGCGTAGGTGTGCACCCACCGGACCATGCCGCCGCGATCCCGGATCGTGAGCTCGATCGGGTCCCCCGGTTCGATCCGCCGCTCGGTGAGGACCTCGGGACCGACGTTGAGCTGCGCGTTGCCGAACCGGTCGATCCACCAGACCTCGGCCCGCACGGTCTCCCCGTCGATCTCCGCCACTGGCAGCAGTCCGGGGGTCAGGGTGATCGGGTCGATCGGTTCGCCGAGGTCCTCGAACGGCACCCCGGCGGCCAGGAACCCTGCGGCCGGCGCCATGATGTCGCGGCCCGCGAACGTCGGTCCCGGTGCGTCGATCCGGTGGTCGGGGTTCGTGAGCGACACGGCGCGGGTCGCGCCGCCGAGCATCGCGACCGCCGGCGCGAGGAGCCCGTTGTCCGGGCCGATGAGGATCGCCCGTTCGGTCTCGACGGCGACGCAGCGACGTTCCGTGCCGACCCCGGGATCGACCACCGCGAGGATGATGCCGACCGGCAGGTACTGCGCGGCGCGCACGAGGGTGAGGGCGCCGGCGCGCACGTCGTGCGGCGGGACGTCGTGGGTGACGTCGATGATCCGCAGGTGCGGGGCGAGGGAGAGCATCACCGACGTGCAGACGCCGACGAACTCGTCGGACCGGCCGTAGTCGGAGAGGAACGAGACGAACTCGTGGCGGGGGGACGCCACCTCGGTCACGGACGGCTCAGGAGGTGTAGCGGGCGCCGAGGTACGCGTCGACGTCCGATTCGCGCACCCGGAAGGAACGCCCCACACGCACGGCCGGCAGGTCGCCGGACTTGATGAGGCGGTACACGGTCATGGTCGAGACGCGCATGAGGTCGGCGACCTCCTGGACCGTCAGGAACCTCGACTTCGACAACGGCTGAGACACGTGAGAAGACCCTCCACTCCGAACGGCGGTGACCCTAGGCGGGTGGTGCGCCTGTTGTCGAACGTGAGCGCTGTGACCCACCGTGCCCGATCAGGTCGAGGCCGCACTCGCCTCGTTGGCGAGGGCGGCGAGCACCCGGTAGGCGGCCGGCGGCCGACGGTCCTGCACCGGCACGACCGTGACCGGCAGGCCCCGGCTCGCCTCGGCCCCGAGGGCCACGGCGTCGAGATCGGCGAAGGCGACCGTCTCGATGCCGGCCCGCACCGCACCGGCGGCGAAGCCCCGGTCGGCCACGACGAGGTCGGGCATCTCCACCGCGAAGAGCAGTTCGTGCGCCGCCCGGAGACCCACGTCGGCGACGATCGAGTCACCGTCAGTGATGACGGCGACACCGTCCGGCCACCAGAGACGACAGCGGGCGTGCCCGGCGGCGCTGAACTCACCGGACTGGGTGCCGATCGCGATGTCGGCCCCGGCGGTGATGGCGACGCGCACCAGGTGGGTGTGCAGCGGCAGCAGCGAGGCCGGTCGGCTCGTGGCGAAGGCGATCCGGCCACCGCGTCGGGCGACGTCGACGATCCGGGCCGCGCCGCGTCGCATGGCGTCCACGGTGCGCTCGGGGTCGGTCCACGACTCGCTCGCCTCGGCGCGCCAGCCCCAGACCGACCGCGCCACCGCCTCGAGCGATCCCTCGGTGAGCGCGTCGAACCGGTCGAGCCCGAGGAGCGCGTCGCGGTGACCCATCGCGACGCGCCGGAGGACCGATCGGAACTCGGCGACGCCGATGCGTTCGTGCCGGCCGGCGAGTCGGGCCGACAACACCTGCTTGGCCGGGTCCGGAGCGCGCCGTTCGCGCACCTCGCGCCCGGCGGCGGGATCGCGCGGGCTGGGCGGTTCGGGGTCCTCGAGGTGCGGCGGACGCCGGTTCACGTGCGCCGACCGAGTTCGCGCGAGCGCTCGGTCGCGGCCGTGACCGCCTCGAGGAACGCGGCCCGCACTCCGTTGCGTTCGAGTGCGGCCAACCCGGCGGCGGTCGTCCCGCCCGGGGAGGTCACGTTGGCCCGCAGCACCTCCGGACCGTCCTCGCTCGCCGCCAGCAACTCCGCCGATCCGATGATGGTCTGGGTGACGAGGTCGACCGCGAGGTCGCGCGGGAGCCCGTTGAGCACCCCGGCCTCGGTGAGCGCCTCGACCACGAGGAACACGTAGGCGGGACCCGAGCCGGAGAGCCCCGTGACCGCGTCGAGGAGGTGCTCGGGGACACGGGCCACCGTCCCGACGTGCGAGAGCAGACGCTGCGCGCTCGCGAGGTCGTCCTCGGTCGCCAGGGTCCCGGCGGCGATCGCGGTGGCCCCGCGTCCCACGAGTGCCGGGGTGTTCGGCATGGCGCGCACCACGGGACGACCCGGCGCATGCGCCTCGAGATCCGCGATCGTGACGCCGGCGGCGATGGAGACGATGCACGCGTGCTCGCCGAGGGCGTCGATCGCGCCGTCGAGCACCGCGGCCACGTCGTTCGGCTTCACCGCGACGACCACGACGTCGGCGTCGGCGACCGCCCACGACGCGCTCGGCCCCACGCGGGTGCCCGGCGCGCGCTGCTCGAGTTCCTGGCGTCGCTCGGCCCGGGCCTCGGCGATCGCGATCGCATCGGCGTCGTACCCGGCGTCGAGCAGGCCGGCGACGAGCGCCTCGCCCATACGGCCACCACCGAGGATCGCGATGCGTTGCACGGACCCGAGGGTAATGCTCCGCCACGCCGATCACCGGGAGTTCCACTCCGGACGCGGGTGGGCCCGAGGAACCTCTCCTTCCCCCGCACTTCCCCGAACGGAGGAGGATCAGCACCTCGGGCCGCACCATCGTCCCCACCCGTCGGTGGCGACGAGGCGAACCTACCGGCGCGTCCGCGCACCGGCAAACGGCGAATCACACGGTTGTACGTCGGTGGCGCGGCGCGCGCCGTGGACCACGCGACGCGCGCGTCGATCAGGGACGCGGCCCGTACGCGATGCGCACCGCGGCCTGGAACCAGCGCTCGGTGACCTCGTAGATCACCCCGATGATGCGGTCGATCTCGTCCTCGGTGAGGTGCTCGAGCGCGACCCGCCCCGTGAGGTAGACGTCGCCCTCCGGACCCATCGAGAAGCGGGTGCCGTAGAGCTGGTGGTTGCGCTGCAGCAGCCAGATCGCGAGTTCGCCACGCCGGGCCGGGTCCTCCGGTGCGGGCAGGAAGAACACCTCGTGCCGCAGGGTGCGCTGGTGGAGGTCGAAGTAGATCGTGGCCGCATCCCGACCGTCGCAGCCGAACCGCACGTACCAGCGCCGCAGCGACGGGTCGTACTCGACGTGCTGGATCGCCTCGAGGTCCCGGATCGGACCCATGAGGTGCCGGTCGACGAGGGCGTGGGCCTCGTCGATCACCGACACGAGACCGGCTCGCGCGACACCAGGTCGTTGAGGAGCCGACGCAGCCGGGCCGCGGTCATCGTCCAGCCGAACCGTCGGGCGCGGGCCTCGGCCGTGGCCCCGATCCGGTCGGCGAGCACCGGGTCGGCGAGCAACCGGTCGATCGGCCCGGCGTAGGCCTCGGCGGCTCTGGACTCCACGAGGTAGCCCGTCTCGCCGTCGACGACGATGGAGGTCAGACCACCCACCGCCGCCGCCACGACCGGCGTCCCGCAGGCTGCGGCCTCGAGGGCGACGAGCCCGAAGGACTCGGCCCGGCTCGGCACCACGCACACGTCGGCGATCCGGTAGAGCGCGGCCACCGCATCGTGGGGCTGTGGCGGGAGCCAGCGGATCCGGTCGGCCACACCGAGTTCGGCGCTGAGCGCCCGGAGGGCCGCGGCCTCCCGTTCACCCTGGATGCCGCTCGGACCACCCACCACGAGCAGGACCGCGCGGCGGTCCTCGAGCGCTGCGAGCGCCCGGACGGCGAGGTCGGCGCCCTTGAGCGGCTGGATGCGCCCGGCGAACAGCAGCACCGGACGATCGTCGAGCCCGAGTGCACCCCGGGTCGCAGCGCGCTCGGCCGGCGTGCCGGGGTTGAACCGATCGTGATCGACGCCGGGCGGCACGACCGCGACCCGGTCGCGCACCCCGTCGTAGTGGTGGACGAGGTCGTCGACCTCGGATGCGGTCGACGCGAGCATGAGGTCGGCACAGCCGATGATCTCGTGCTCGAGCCGCGTGCGGTCCTCGACGTCGTCGTCGATGCCGGCCTCGGCCTTCACCCGGGCGAGGGTGTGGAAGGTGGCCACGAGCGGGAGGTTCATCTCGTGCTTCAGGCGATGACCGACCGCACCGGAGATCCAGTAATTCGCGTGGAGCACGTCCGGTCGCCACCGGTCGAGGTGGTCCCGGGCCGCCGCCGTGAGGTCGTCGACGAGGTCGACGAGGTCGTGCTTGCTCACGGGGGCGGTCGGTCCCGCCTCGAGGTGCACAACCCGGAACCCGGGTTCGACCTCGACGATGGGTGCGAGGCCCGGGGCGTCAGCCCGGGTCAGGACGTCGCAGGCCACACCGGCCCGGGCCAGGGACGCCGCGAGCGCGCGGACGTAGACGTTCATGCCACCACCGTCACCGGAGCCCGGCTGGGCGAGCGGGGAGGTGTGGACGCTCAGGACGGCGACGCGCCGGGCCCGGTTCACGGCTCGGATGCTACCCGTCACCCTCCGGATCCCCATCAGCGGCGGTCCCGCCGGTGAACGATCGGTAGATCTCGATGAGGGTCTGCTTCTGGCGGTCGTTGAGTCCCGGATCACGTTGGATGTGCTCGACGAGGCCGGGTTGGTCGTGCTCGTCGAGGATGCCGGCGCGCACGTACAGCGTCTCGGCCGAGATGTGCAGCCCCTTGGCGATCGCCTGGAGGATCTCGGCGCTGGGCTTGCGCAGCCCGCGTTCGATCTGGCTGAGGTACGGGTTCGAGATGCCGGCGAGCTCGCTCAGCTTGCGCAACGAGATGCGATCGCGGTGGCGCTGCTCCCGGATGAACTCGCCGAGGTCCCGCAGGCGCGTCTCGAGGCCGTCGGTCGCGGCCACGGCCCTCAGGCCCCGGTGTCGGCGACGCGCGGACCGAGGACGTCCTCGATCGCGTCGATCACGCCGTGCAGTTGACGCCGCGTGGCCGACACCTCGCCCTCGAGCGTGCGCAGTGCGTCGATCGTCTCGTCGAGTTCGGCCTCGCTGAGGGTCGGCAGGTTCACGAGCGTGTCATCCGCGATCAGGTACTCGGTCCCGCGGCTCCAACTGATGCTCATCGACGGGGCGAGGATCTCCGGCATCCGCGCGTTGGCCGCCGCGGGTCGGGGGCCCTTGTCCGCGAGGATCTCGGGCAGGCGGGCGATGAGGTCGGCGATCGAGCCGCCGTCACGGCGTCGCTGCTGCTCGGCCTGCAGGATCTCGGTGCGGGCCTGAGCGAGACGCCGGACGTAGGACACCTCCGTCTCGACCTCGACCGCCTCGCGCCGCATCCCGCGCAGCGTGTCGACGTCGCGCTCGGCGAGCCCCTCGATGTACTCGGGGGCGAGGATGCGGTCGATGCGGCGCACGTACTCAGCCATCGAGGTGAGGTTATCCCTCCGCCGGAGGGTCAGCCGCCGCTCACGGGCGGGAGGATCGCGACCTCGTCGCCCGCACGGACCTCGGTCTCCGGGCCCCGCACCGGCTCCTGCCCGTTGACCCAGACGCGCGACACGGCGAGGACCGCGACGAGATCGGGGCCGGCGCGTCCGACGAGATCCTCGAGGACCACGCCGAGCGGACCGGGGGGCACCTCGAACTCGGCGGCACCGGCGGCCTCTCGGGCCGCGGCGAAGAGCCGGACCCGGGCGGTCCCGGTCAGGCGGACACCTCGGCGAGCCCGTCCTTGATCACGACGTCGCCCTCCGCGGTTCGGGTCTCGTAGCCGAAGACCCGGTTCGCCCCGTTCGTCCCCGCGTCCCAGAACGTCGAGACGATGGTCTGGCCCGGCAGCACCGGACGCGAGAACCGCACGGCGAGACGACGCAGCCGGCTCGGGTCGCCGTCGGCCACACCGGAGATCGCGGCCCAGGAGGTGAAGGCCATCGTGCAGAGCCCGTGGATGATGATGCCGGGGAGCCCGACCTTGGTCGCGAACTCGGCGTCGAGGTGGATCGGCATGCGGTCGCCGGATGCATCGGCGTACCGGAACGTCTGGTCGGTGTCGATGGTCTGGGTGACCGTGGCGACGGGATCCCCCGCCTTCACCGCGGCGGTGAGCTTGTGGTCGGGTGCCTCCTCCCCGGCGCCCTCACCCCCGGTGACGCCCCGGTAGAAGGTCGTCACGTACTGCTCGACGACCAACCCGTCGTCGGCCGCGTCGCGGGACTCGACCTTCACCACGACCGTCGTGCCGTTGGGCTTCACGTGCACGCCGACCGCCGCGGCGCGCGAGCGGAGCGTCATCCCCGGGGTGATGGCCCGATGGAACCGCATGTCCTGCTCGCCGTGCACCACGAACGCGAGCGCGTCCGGCGGGACGACGTCCATCATCGCCGTGCTCATCGTCCCCCACACCGGGACGACCGCGTAGACGGGCGGGGCCTGCTCGCCCGCGAGGTGCGCCGCGATGGGGTCGTTCGTCGCGGCGGCGTACGCGATCGTGCCGTCACGGTCGATCGTGGTCTCCACCGCGTCGGTCCAGCGACCGAGGCCCTCGAGTCCGAACTGCATGTCGTTCCCTCCGTCGGGTGCGTCAGCGACGCGGATCGGGGTGCACGTTCGTGCGCGCCGTCGGCAGCGCCTCGAGGCGCGCCGGGTCGATGGGCTCACCGGTCTCCTCGTCGATGCCGTAGGTACCGGCCTCGATGCGGGCGATGGCCGCCTGGATCTCCGCGAGTTCGGTCTCGAGGCTCTCGAGGATCGTGAGCTCCTTCTCCTTCTCGAAGAGCTCCGAACCGGCGTCCGCGGGGTGCTGGGAGCGGGTCGAGAGCTCGGCGTGCTCACCCTCGACCGCGTCGGCCACCTCCTCCCGCAACTCGGCGATGAGGCCCGAGACCCGTTCGTTCTCGGCCTCGAGGCGGGCCCGTGCTGCTGCGTCGTCCATGCGGCTCAGGCTAGCGAGCCGTCGTCGTCGAGGCGATGCCGCAGGACGACCTCCGCGTCCTCGAGAGCGGCGAGCAGGGCGTCGACCCGCGGCGCGAAGCCATCGGTCGCGAGCAACCGGTGCGCGTCGAGCGGTCCGATCGGGGCCCGGGCCGCGGCGGCCCAGACCGCCGCCACCGGGTCGTCGGGCAGCACGGCGGTGAGGTCGGCGTCGAACCCGGCGGCCACCGCGGCGGTGAGCACCCGCTCGAGCGCTTCCGCGACCCGGCGCCGGGCCGACGCCCCGTCGGGGCCCGGGTCCGGTTCGTCGAGCACCTCGACGACCGCGCTCGGGTACACGGTGTCGTCGCGCCAGGCCTGCACCCGCAGACGGTGCACCCCGGTCACCACGAGCGCGTACCGACCGTCCGGGAACCGGCCGGCCTCGACGATGCGCGCCAGCGTGCCGACCTCGAACCGGCGGTCCCCGCCGCCGACCTCGGAGCCGCGTTCGATGAGGACCACGCCGAAGGTGCCCTCGCGCTCGAGGCAGCGTTCGACGAGCGCGCGGTACCGGTCCTCGAACACGTGCAGCGGCAGCATCGCCCCGGGCAGCAACGCCGTGCCCAGGGGGAACATCGGGAGTCCCTCGATCAGTTCGCCCGGGCTCGCCAACCGTCGGCCTCCGTCGTGACCACCGCCGCCTCGTCGTCGGGGAGCGTCGCGGCGAGCGCGTCCAGCGCACGGGCCGCCTCGGTGTAACGCCCGAACCCGCCGAGCACGTTGGCGCTGCGTCGCCGCTCCGGACCCGGGAGCCCCGGGACCAGCAGGCGGAGGCGCGCGCTCCAGACCCCCTCGGCGCTGCGGCGCGCGACCGCGCCCTGCTGGAGGTTCGCGAGCATGCGGATCACGATCTCGGTCGGGCCGACCGGTGCGAGGAACGCGGGGTGCCAGAGCGCGGCCGAACCCGCCACCGAGCGGAAGCGCTCCCGGCAGCCGGCGCCGTCGAGCGGACGCGCGTCGGTGAAGGGATCGAAGAAGACGTCCGGATCGCGAGCGTCACGGGCGAGGAAGTGCCCCGGCATCCCGATGCCGAGCACCGGCACCCCGATCCGACGGCCCACCTCCATCATCACGACGACGAGCGTGATCGGGATCCCCAGGTGCCGTGCCAGCACGTCGTTGAGGTAGGAGTTGCGCGGGTCGTCGTAGGCCGCCGTGTTGCCGAGGAACCGATCACCGGAGAACAGGTGCTCGGCGAGCGCGGCCGCGTCGACGCCGGGGGCGTGGAGATCGGGGTGGCGCGCGATGCGGTCGAGCGCGACGAGCTGCTCGTCGATGTCGAGCCCGGGGTAGGCGTGCGCGGCGATCGCCATCGCGGCGACGTCGAGGCGCATCGCGTCGGCGCGTTCGACCTCCTCGATGAAGCGCAGGGTCGCCGGTGCCGTCTCCCACTCCACGGTGGGCACGGTAGTGGCCCACGTACACTCGCCGGGTGCCGACCGACCCCCGCGACGCCGCCATCACCCGACTGCGCGCGGCCGGGCAGCGCGTCACGAAGGGGCGCGAATCGCTCATCGCGGTCCTCGCCACGACCGATCACCCGCTCACGCTGCCCGAGATCCTCGCGATCAGCCCCGGGCTCGCCCAGTCGAGCGCGTACCGCAACCTCACCGCGCTCGAGCAGGCCGAGGTCGTCCGACGGGTCAACGGCGCGGACGAGTTCGCGCGCTACGAGCTCGCCGAGGACCTGACCGAGCACCACCACCACCTCATCTGCGGACGCTGCGGTCGGGTGGTCGACGTCGGCGCGCCGGCGGGGCTCGAGGACGCGGTCGAGCGCGCGGTCCGTGAGATCGAACGGGACCACGGCTTCGCCGTGCGCCACCACCGCGTCGACCTCGTCGGCGTCTGTGCGGACTGCCGCTAGCGGATCGTGACCGTGGCGGTCGCCGATTCCTCGGTGATCGGGTCCGTGAGGATCTTGACCGTCATGCGCCAGTCGCCGGCGACCGGCAGGGCGAGTCCACTCGACAGGTAGTGGTCGACGCCGGCCCGCCGCAACGGGACGTCGATCGGGTCGATGCCGGCGGTGGGCAGCTCGAACTCGACCGTGACGTTGAGCGCGCCGGCCGGACCGCCGGTGCGCTTCGCCAGCGTGAGGTGCACCTCGTTCGGACCGACCCGGGCCGGGGTCACCACCACGTCGACGAGGACCGGCCCGGCGTCGAGTGTGGACGCGTAGGGCGCAGTCCGGGTGGACGCGGTCGGAGCGGTGTCGACGAGGAGCGCCGTGACCCCGAGCACCGCGACCAGCAGCAGGACCTCGACGACGACGGAGCGGACGAGGTGGCGACGCGCCACGTCCTCGGGCAGGACGTAGCGGAGCGGGTCCACGCCCTCCCCGGACGGCACGAGGGAGTGCCCGCGACGGGTCGGCACCGGCGCACCCGCCGCGATGCGCTCGGCCCGTGCCTCATCGGCCGCCGCACGTTCCTCCGCATCGAGCGCCCAACGTCGGTGCACGGCGTCGCGGGCCACCGCGGCGACGAGCAGCGTGACGAGCACGAGGCCGACCTTGATCGCGAGCAGCCGTCCGTAGTCGGTGTCGAGGACCCCGGAGAGGCCGCCGAGCTCGCGCCAGGCCCGAGCGACGCCGGTGAGCACGACGCCGAGCACCGCGAGGGTCGCCACCCGCGACCAGGTGGGCATGGCCGCGAGCACATCCTCGGCATCCGCGCGGATGACCAGCACGCACAGCAGCACCAGCCCACCGACCCAAGTACCCATCGCGAGCACGTGCAGCGTGTCGACGAGGATCGCCACGCCGTTCGCCGGTCCCACGCCGGCGTGGCCGCCGAGGCCCGGCGAGGCCGCGATGCCGACGAGCAGGACCGCCATGACCGGTACCGACCAGCCCGGGCGCGGCTCGCGACGTGCCGTGAGCAGGACCGGCAGGAGCGCGAGCACGAGCGCGGCCCGGACGAGGAGCACTGCGCCCAGACGGGTCCCCGCCACGTCGCCCCACAGGCCCGGGCGGAACCCGTCGGCCAGGGACAGGCCGCCGGCGTAGGGCCCTTGGACCATGAACGCGAGGAGGGTGCCACCGAGCAGGACCCCCCACGCGATCCAGAGCACCCGCCTGACCCGGTCGCGCCCGAGCGCACCACGCCACACCGCGGTCGCCGCGACGAGCAGTCCGATCACGAGGGCCATCGCGGCGAAGACGAGGAACCGGACGACGGTGTAGGTCAGATCGACGGCGCCGTCGGTCGTGCCACCGGCGAGGAAGTCGCCGGCGATCCGATCCGCCGCCACACCCTCGCTCGCCACACCCACCGAGAACGTGAACGCCCCGCGCACCGGGTGCGAGTCACCCGAGAGCACGCGCCAGGTGACCACGTAGGTCCCGTCCTGGAGGTCCGGGAGCGTGGTGCGCACGACGGAGGGCCGACCCGGGACCGTCGCCGCTTCGCCGGTTCGGACGGTCTCCCCACCGGCCGCGAGGACCCGGACCCCACCCAGCCCGATCGAGACCTCCTCGGTGAAACGGAGTTCGATCGCACGTGGCGCGGTCTCGACGATGGCACCGGCGGCGGGGTCGGTCGCCTCGAGCGACGCGTGGGCGTGCGCGGGAGCCGCGCCGAGCCCGAGCGCCACCGCGGCCATCGCCGCGACCGCGGCGAACCGACGCAACCGACCACTCCCCCACATGGCCGGGCATTCTGCCCGCGAGGCGGCCACGGCGAGGGTCGCCGGTACGATCCGGACACTGTGGCCCCGACCCCCCGCCGACGCGCCCTCGACGCGGCGGCCCGAACCGCCGTCGCCGTCGTCCTCGGGTTCGTGGCCGTCCTCGTGATCCCCACCGCCACCGCGGACCCGGCCTCGGCCCACGGGCTCGGCGGTCCGGAACCGACCGACGTGCTCGTCACCGTGACCGGCCTGCGGCCGCCGACGCCCGGCATCACGGTGCGTTCCATCGACCTCGGGACACGGGTCGAACTCCGCAACCGGACCACGGGGACCGTCGTCGTCCTCGGCTACGAGGGCGAGCCGTACCTTCGGGTCGATCGGCGCGGCGTGTGGGAGAACCGCCGCGCGCCCGCGACCGCCCTCAACCGGTCGAACACGCCGACCGGGACGGTGCCGCCCGGACTCGACGCCACCGCGCCGCCCGACTGGGTGCGGATCTCGGCTTCCCCGGTGGCCCGCTGGCACGACCACCGGGCACACTGGATGGGCCGCGGGGCGGTACGGGACGAACCCTGGGAGATCCCGGTGCGCGTCGACGGCACGCGCGCCGAGATCGTCGGGTCGCTCGACACGCGCCCGACGCCGGCGACCGCGGCGTGGCTCGGTCTCGCAGCGGCGGTCGCGGTCACGATCGGTCTGCTGTCCGGTCTGCGGCGCTGGCCCGCGGTGCTCGCGGTGGGCCTCGTCGTCGTCGTCGCGAGCGAGACCCTGCACACGATCGGCGCCTGGTCGGTGTCCTCGGCCGGCCCCGGTGCCCGGGTGCTCGGCGCAGCTCCGTCGATCCTGGCGATCGCCATCGCCGTCGGCGCCCTCGGCCGCCTCGTCGGCCGGTGGCGGAACCCCGACGCCGCCACTCCGCTCATCCTCGTCGCCGGCCTGTTCCTCGCGATCGCCGGCGGCATCGCCGACCTCGGGTCACTGACCCACGCGGTCGTGCCGAGCGACCTCGATCCGCTCGTCGTCCGGCTGACGATCGCCATCGCCCTCGGCGGCGGGGTCGGGCTCGCCATCGGCGCGGCCCGGCACCTCCGACCGGTGGGCGTGGTCCGGGCACCGACCGCCGTGGAAGGCTGACGCGCCATGGCCACGATCTTCACCCGCATCATCGACGGCGAGCTCCCCGGTCGCTTCGTCTGGCGTGACGAGCACTGCGTCGCCTTCCTGTCGATCAACCCGTTGCGCGCCGGGCACACGCTCGTCGTGCCACGCGCCGAGGTCGACCACTGGGTCGACCTCGAGCCGGCGACGAACGCGCACCTCATGGCGGTCGCACAGCGGATCGCGCAGGCCCAGATGGATGCGTTCGCGCCGACCCGTGTCGGGCTGATGATCGCCGGGCTCGAGGTGCCGCACGTGCACCTGCACGTCGTGCCGATGGACGGCGTGCACGATCTCGACTTCGACAACGCGGCGCGCGATCCCGATCCGGACGGGCTCGATGCGGCGGCCGAGGCGATCCGCGTCGCGTTGCGGGGCCGAGGCGCGGCGGGCGTCAGCGACTAGTCGCAGCCGAGCGCGGTGCGGATCCGGTCCAGGTTCCGTCGCATGAGCGAGCGGTAGTCCTCCCCGCCCCGGCGCTGCGCCGGCGTGAGCGACTCGATCGGGCTGAGGACCTCCGTGCGCACCCCCGCGTCGCGGGCGAGGACCCGGGCCACCTGGGGCGACACGAGTTCCTCGGTGAACACCGTCGTGATCCCCTCGTCGCGCACGAGGCTGGCGAGCCGGGCGAGCCGACGCGGGTCGGGTTCCTGCTCGGGCGAGATCCCGGCGATGGACTCCACCCGCAGGTCGTAGCGCGCGCCGAGGCGGCCGAACGCGTCGTGCGCGGTGACGAGGACGCGCCGGTCGCACCGGGCCAGGCCGGTGCGGTACTCGGCGTCGAGTCCGGCCAGACGGGCGAGCGCGGCACGCGCCCCGGCCCGGATCGACGGCGCGTCCGCTCCGTCGATCGCGAGGAGCGCGTCGCGGGTCGCGCGCACCACGGAGGCCATGGCGACGGGGTCGAGCCACACGTGCGGGTCGGTCCCCGTGATGCCGGGCGCGTCGAGCACGACGAGCGTCGGACCATCACGACGGTCGGCGGCGTCCTCCAGCGCGGGCTGGAACGCGCCACCGGCCACGATGGCCAGGTCGGCGTCGAGCAGCGCGTCGACCTGCTCCGAGGTGACCTCGAGGTCGTGGGGTTCGGTCCCGGGCGGCGTGAGGTCCTCGACCGCCACCCGGTCGCCGCCGACCCACCGCGCCGCCTCGGCGAAGGGGTTGGCCGCGGCCACGACCCGGAGGCCGCCCGACTCCGAGGAGGAGGACCCCGCCGAGCAGGCCGCGAGCGACCCGGCGAGGAGCACCGACACGAGGAGCGGCGCGAGGGTGCTCCTCCGGGGGTCGCGGACGGGCCACATGGGAATGGATCCTAACAAGCACCCTCAGTAAGATGGGAACGACTCTCAGGAGGACCCATCCCCGATCCGCTGCTCTCCGCCACCGACGTCTCCCTCGGCTTCGGCCACGGCCCGGTCCTCGACCGGGTCTCGGCCCGAGTCGACCGGGGGGAGTTCGTCGCGCTGGTCGGCCCGAACGGCAGCGGCAAGTCCACGCTGCTGCGCGTCCTCCTCGGCCTGCTCACCCCGGACGCCGGCGAGGTCTCGCTCCTCGGAGACCGACCCGGGTCGCTCGCCGACCCGGCCCGCCTCGGCTACGTGCCCCAGCGGGGTCGGTTCGCGCCCGATCTGCCCGCCACGGTGGCCGAGGTCGTCGCGACCGGACGCCTGCGCCGCCGCGGGTGGTGGCGGGGCCCGCGTGCGGTCGATCGCGCCGCCGTCGACCACGCGATCGACGCCGTGGCGCTCGGGCCCTGGCGGGACCGGCGCGTCGGGGAGCTCTCGGGCGGGCAGCAGCAGCGGGTGATGATCGCCAAGGCGCTCGCGAGCGACCCCGAACTCCTCGTGCTCGACGAACCGGTCGCCGGGGTGGACGCCGAGTCCCAGCGCCTGTTCCGGGACTCACTCGTGCACCTCATCGAGGCGCACGACGGCGCGGTCCTCCTCGTCTCGCACGAGCTCGGCGCGGTCGCCGAGGACCTCGACCGGGTCATCGTGCTGAAGCACCGCGTCGTGTTCGACGGATCGCCCCAGGACCTGCGGGCCCGCGGGGTGAGCCTGGGGGTGCACGCCGACGACCTCCCGCTCTGGCTCGAGGGGCTCGACTGATGGCCCTCCCGTTGCCCTGGCCCTTCGATCGTGAGTACATGCAGCTCGCGCTCATCGGCGGCCTCGTCGTCGGCGCCTGCGCGCCGCTCGTCGGCGGATTCCTCGTCCAACGACGCATGTCCCTGCTCGGCGACGGGATCGGCCACGTCGCCTTCGCCGGGGTCGCCGCGGGACTGCTGCTCGGGGTGTGGCCGATCTGGACCGCGCTCGTCGCCGCGGTGCTCGCCGCGCTCGGCATCGAGTGGCTGCGCGCCCGGGGACGGACCTCGGGTGACCTCGCCCTCGCGGTGTTCTTCTACGGGGGCATCGCCGCCGGCGCGGTCATCGCGAGTCGGGCCACCACCCTCGGCCGACCGGCCAACGTCCTGCCCTTCCTCTTCGGGTCGATCCTCACGGTCACGACCGCGGACACCGTCGCGGTGGCCGTGATCGGACTCGTGATCGTGGCGACGGTCGCGATCGCGGGCCGTGCGCTGCTCGCCGTCGTGGTGGACGAGGAGACGGCACGGGTCGCCGGACTCCCCGTCGACGCGCTCAACGCGGCCCTCGCCGTGCTCACCGCGGTGACCGTCGTCGCAGCGATGCGGGTCGTCGGCCTGCTGCTCGTCGCCGCCCTGCTCGTGCTCCCCGTGGCCACCGCGCGCCTGCTCGCGCGGTCGTTCCGGTCCACGATGCTGACCGCGGTCGCAGTCGGAGTGCTCTCGGTGGTGCTCGGCCTGGGCGCGAGCCGGGCGTGGGGCCTCGCGCCCGGCGGCACGATCGTGCTCGTGACGATCGCCGCGTTCGCCGTGACCTCGGTCGCCAGACCCTCGACCGCCGTCCCGGCCAGCCCGCACGACCACTGACGCGTCGATCCGGCGCCGACGGTGGCCGCGGGCGGGTGGCCTACGCTCGCCCCCATGCGCACGATCACGCACTGGTCCGACGGGGCCCCGTACGCCCCGGCCGGACCGAGCGCGCCGGTCTTCGATCCGACGACCGGCACGGTGCAGGCCGAGGTCTCCCTCGCGGGCCCGGCCGACGTCGACCACGTGGTCGCCTCATCGGTGCGCGCCGCCGCGGCATGGCGCGAGACCTCGCTCTCCCGCCGGTCGAAGCTGCTGTTCGAGTTCCGCAACCTCATCGAGGCCCGCACCGAGGAACTCGCCCGCATCATCGCGTCCGAGCACGGCAAGGTCGTGAGCGACGCGGTCGGCGAGATCGCCCGTGGTCTCGAGGTCGTCGAGTTCGCCTGCGGGGTGCCGCACCTGCTCAAGGGCTCCCACTCCGAGAGCGTCTCGACCGAGACCGACGTGCACTCGATGCGCCAGCCCCTCGGCGTGGTGGCCGGCATCACCCCCTTCAACTTCCCGGCCATGGTCCCGATGTGGATGTTCCCGATCGCCATCGCCTGCGGCAACGCGTTCATCCTCAAGCCGAGCGAGCGCGACCCCTCCGCCGCGATCCGCATCGCCGAGCTCTGGGCCGAGGCCGGGCTCCCGCCTGGGGTCTTCAACGTGCTCCAGGGCGACAAGGGTGCGGTGGACGGGCTGCTCACCCATCCCGACGTGCGCGCGGTGTCCTTCGTGGGCTCGACGCCCATCGCCCGGTACGTCTACGAGCAGGGCACCGCGCACGGCAAGCGGGTCCAGGCGCTCGGTGGGGCCAAGAACCACATGGTCGTCCTGCCCGACGCCGACCTCGAGGTCGCGGCCGACGCCGCCGTGAGCGCCGGGTACGGCTCCGCGGGTGAGCGGTGCATGGCGATCTCGGTGGTCGTGGCCGTCGGACGGACCGGCGACGAGTTGGTCGAGATGATCGCCGAGCGGACGCGTCGGGTGCGCGTCGGTCCGAGCCTCGATCCGAGCTCCGAGATGGGACCGCTGGTCACCGCGGCCCATCGCGACAAGGTGCGCGGGTACATCGATGCCGGCGAGGCCGAGGGTGCGACGGTGGTCGTGGACGGACGCGATCCGGTCGTTGAGGGCGCACCGGAGGGGTACTGGGTGGCACCGACGCTCCTGGACCACGTCACCACCGACATGCGGGTGTACCAGGACGAGATCTTCGGCCCCGTCCTGTGCGTCGCACGGGTCGACACCTACGAGGAGGCCGTGGACGTCGTCGCCCGGAACCCGTACGGCAACGGCGTGGCGGTCTTCACCCGGGACGGTGGGGCCGGTCGCCGGTTCGCCCACGAGATCGAAGCGGGCATGGTCGGCATCAACGTACCGATCCCCGTCCCGATGGCGTACTACTCGTTCGGCGGCTGGGGGCAGTCCCTCTTCGGAGACACCCACGTCCACGGCACCGAGGGCGTGCACTTCTACACCCGGGGCAAGGTCGTGACGACCCGGTGGGCCGATCCGGCGACCCGGGGTCCGGACCTCGGGTTCCCGACCAACCGCTGACGCGGTTCAGACGCCGCTGCGGCGACGTCGGCGTTCGCCGGCGAGGGTCCCGATCGCGAGGATCGTCACGCTCACGATGAGGATCATCGTCGAGAGCACGTTGATCTGCGGCGGCGTCGCAGTGCGCGACTGGCCGAAGATGCGTACCGGGAACGTCGTCGTACTCGGACCCGAGACGAAGTACGTGATGATGAAGTCGTCGATCGACAGGGCGAACGACAGCAGCGCCGCGGCGAGGATCCCCGGCGTGATGAGGGGCAGTGTCACCTTCCAGAAGGTGCGGGTCGGCGTGGCTCCGAGATCCATCGCCGCGTCCTCGAGCGTCCAGTCGAACCCGCGCAGGCGGGCGCGCACCGTGAGGGCCACGTAGGACACGAGGAACATGATGTGGGCGATCACGATCGTGGCGAAACCGAGCGCGAACGAGATGTTGAACAGCCACAGCGTCGGGGACAGGAAGAGCGTGAGCAGCGACGCGCCGAGCACGATCTCGGGTGCGGTGAGCGGCAGCACGAGCAGGAAGTTGATGCCCTCGCCACCCCGGAACCGGTACCGCACGAGCGCGATCGCCAGGAAGGTGCCGAGGATCGTGGCCACCACGGTCGAGATCGCCGCGACCCGCAGGCTCAGGAGCAGCGCGTCGACGAGCGCCTCGTCGGCGAAGGGATCGAGCCAGTTCGCGAAGGTGAAGTGGTTCCAGACCGCGTTGAACCGCCCCACCGGGGCGTTGAACGAGAAGGCCACGATCACGAAGATCGGCAGGAAGAGGTAGAGGAGGCCGGCCCCGGCGGCGATGTTGATCGCGCTGCGTCCGACCCGACCGCCCGGCGACATCACGGTGCCGTCGTGGGTGCGACGCCGGCCCGACCGCCGACGTTCCACGGTGCGGCTCACGTGAGGTCCTCCGTTCCGAGCAACCGCGAGTAGACGGCGACGATCACCATGACGATCGCGATGAACACGAACGAGAGCGCGGCCGCGACCGGGTAGTTGTTCTGCACGAGGAACTGGTCCTGCACGACGTTGCCGATCATCGTGGTCTTGGCGTTGCCGAGGTAGTAGGCGTTCACGAAGTCACCGGCCGCGGGGATGAACACCAGCAGGCTGCCCGCGAACACGCCCGGCAGGGAGAGCGGGAGCACGACCTTGCGGAACCCCCGCCAGGTGTTCGAGTACAGGTCGCGGGCGGCATCGAGGAGCTTCGGGTCGATCTTCTCGAGGGACACGTAGATCGGCAGCACCATGAACGGCAGGAAGTTGTAGGTGAGCCCGCCGATGACCGCGATCGGTGTGCGGAGCAGGACCTCGTTCGCATCCAGGATCCCCACCGTGCGCAGCAGGCTGACCACGGTGCCCTGATCCCCCAGGATCGTCTTCCAGGCGAGCGTCCGGATGAGGAAGTTCGTGAAGAACGGGACGACGACGAGCCCGAGCAGGATGTTGCGGTACCGACCGCCGCGGAACGCGATGACGTACGCGACCGGGTAGGCGATGAGGAGCGCCAGCAGAGTGGCCGCGAGCGCGTAGGTGAACGAGAGCGTGAACTGGGCCCCGTAGTCGGAGAACGCCTGGTCGTAGTTCGACCAGGCCCAGGAGAACTCCGGGATGGCGAACCGGCTCGGCTTCGTGCTCAGCGACATCCGGAACAGCGAGTACAGCGGCAGGTAGAAGAACCAGAAGAGCCAGAGGACACCGGGCGCGAGCAGCAACCATGGCGTCCACCGGGCCGTCCGCCGACCCTGCGCGTCGCGCTCGATCGACCCGCTCACCTACGCCCCCGTCAACGCGGCGAACCGCGCGTCCATCGTGTCGGCGTCCTCATCGCTGAGGATGCCGAAGGCGGCGACGCCGGCGAGCAGTTCCGGGGTCGGGACGACGAGCGGGTCCTCGACGAGGCGGGCCGCCGCCCCGCCGAGCCTCGTGAGCTCGTCGGCCACCCCCGCGACCGGCGAGATGTACTGGACGTACGCGGTGAGGCGGGCCGCGTTCGCCGGTTCGTAGAACCAATCGATCCAGGTCGTCGCTGCGCCCGGGCGACGGGCGCCGCGCGGGATGAGGTGGTTGTCCGACCAGATGAGGCCGCCGCTCTCGGGGAGGACGAACCGGACGTCCGGGTTGTCGCGCGTGATCTGGGCCACGTCGCCCGACCACGCGAAGGCCGCCGCGAGGTTGCCGGTGGCGAGGTCGTTCACGTAGTCGTTCCCGGTGAACGCGTCGATCCGACCGTTCCCGACCGCACGCTCGAGCGCCTCGAACGCGGGCTCGGCCGCCGCAGCCGACGGGCGCGTCACGTCGGCCCCGGTCGCCCGCATGACGAGCCCGACGGTGTCCCGCATCTCGGTCAGCACCGCGGTCGTGCCGTCGACGGCGAGGAACTCGTCGAAC
>Ga0075471_10000345_pt1 | contig 27569 bp, 24 predicted proteins | sample DEB19_08_DNA_2_FD_74787 | JGI IMG/M metagenome (GOLD analysis project Ga0075471, IMG submission 74787) | Aqueous microbial communities from the Delaware River and Bay under freshwater to marine salinity gradient to study organic matter... | ecosystem: Environmental > Aquatic > Marine > Coastal ...
TGGTCAACCCGCGCCTGAGCGCGTTCGCTCTCAGCGCCTACGAGCGCTTGGTGGTGGATGTGGGGTACGTCGACGCCATGCAATCGGCGGCAGCGCAGTCGGCCGATGCCGTTCTGATCAACTCGTTCGCCGATTACGGCGTCGACGCCGCGCGCGCGGCGACGGCAACGCCGGTGATCGGTGCCGGTGAGGCGACACTGCGTGCCGCCTCGCAGGACGGCGCTCGTCCGTTCGCGATCGTCACCGTTTGGCCGGCGTCGATGGGATTTTTGTACGAGGAGCGTTTGCGCGCACTCGGACTCGGCAGCCTCTGTCGCGGCGTGCGGCATCTTTCGCCCGAAGAGGAGCTCGCCCGACTCGGCAGCGAAGATGACGTGATGCAACGCATGGCGCGTCACGACACCCAAGTGCTCGAGCGTCTCGTCGATGCCTGCCGGCTTGCGGTGCGGCATGACGGAGCGGCGGCGATCGCTCTCGGTTGCACCTGCATGGCGCCGATCGGTCCGGCGCTCGCCGCGCGCCTCGACGTACCGGTGTACGAGTCGTCGCGCACGGGTCTGCATGCGGCAATCGACGCGGCCCGTGACGGTGCGCGTCGGGAGCCGACTGCTCGATATCCCGCATTGATACCGAATATCGTCTCGGCATGGGCCGGGACTGTCGAAGCGGTGGCGAACGTCGGCGTCACCAACACCGACTGCCCCGTCTGCATCACCACGGAAGATCCGACATGAGCGACACGACGCGCCTTGAAGCGCTGGAAATCAAGACGGCGCATCTCGAACACGCCGTACAACAATTGTCGGACGCCCTGTACCGCCAGCAAATCGAACTCGAACGCGTCATCGCGCGCAACGCGCAGTTGCTGGCCGAACTCGACGCCGCAGCGCCCTCGGATGCGGCGACCCGCCACGAAAAACCGCCTCACTACTGAACATCGCGGAGTCATGCAATGATCAATCTCAATCGTCGTCGCACTCTTGCACTCGCCGTCGGTGGCACGGCGCTCGCCACGCAGCTGCCTGCCGTGCTGCGGGCCGCGGAACGTCAAGCCGCGCTGCGCTATCCGCTGCGGCTGTCGGCCAACGAAAACCCCTGGGGGCCCGGTCCCGCAGCCCGCCTCGCGCTGGCGGCCGCGATCGACGACTCTTGTCGCTATCCGATGGAATCATCGGCGCGATTGCTCGCCGCGATCGCGGCCAAAGAAAACTTGTCGGCCGACAACGTGGCGATCGGCTCCGGCTCGGCCGAGTTGCTGAACGTCTTGGCGACCGGCTGGTGCGCCCGCAAACGTCTGGTGTCGGCCTGGCCCACCTTCAATCAAATCCACACCATGGCAGCGAGCGTCGGTGCGGACATCGTGCATGTTCCGGTCGACGCCGCGCTGCGACACGACTTGCCGGCACTCGACGCGGCCGTCAACGGCAACACCGGCATCGTGTACGTCTGCAACCCCAATAATCCCACGGGCACCGTCGTCCCGGCCGCTGCGTTGCGCGACTTCTGCAAGTCGATCGGTGAACGTGCGCTCGTCGTGATCGACGAGGCTTATCTCGATTTCGCGGATCCGGCGGCAACGGGCAGCATGGTTGAGCTGGTGCGCAGCGGCGCGAACGTGGTGGTGTTGCGCACCTTCTCGAAGCTGCACGGCCTCGCCGGGCTGCGCGTCGGCTATGCACTCGCCCGTCCCGACCTCATCAAAAAAATCCGCGGCCCGCACCTCGCCATCCCGAATGGCGCAGGGCTCGCCGCTGCGCTCGCGAGCCTCGGCGACCAGCCGTTCATGCAAACGACGCGCGAAACTCTGCTGGCCGATCGCGCGCGCATCACCTCGGCCTGCCAGGCCCTCGCGATCGAGTGCACGCCCTCGCAGGGCAATTTTCTGTTCATGAAGACCGGCTTGTCGCTCGAAGAATTCCGCAACCGGATGCGTGCCGAGCGCATCGAAGTCGGACGCCCCTTCGAACCGCTGCTCGATTGGTGTCGAGTCACGGTCGGCACCACGGCCGAAACCACCGCATTCATCACCGCATTGCAAAAAATCAAGGGAACACGCGCATGAATTCGCTCTCACGCTCGATCCTCGCGCTCGCGCTGGTCGCAGGCTGCGTCGTCAACGTCGGCCTCGCCGCGCCGTCGACGGGCGTGCGCGAAACGTTGTCGGCCGAAAAGATGTGGACACTCGCCCGTTTGGGCGAGACGAGCCTGTCGCCCGACGGCACGCGCGCCGTGGTCACGGTGACGCGCTACGACGTCAAAGAAAACAAGGGGCAGACCGATCTCTGGCTGATCGACACGAAAAGCGGCATCACGCGCCAACTCACCAGCGACAAAGCCGCCGACACCTCGCCGACGTTCAGCCCGGACGGGCTGCGGATCGCGTTTTTGTCCAAACGCGGCGACGACAAGGAAACCCAGCTCTACTTGATCCCGGTCGATGGCGGCGAGGCACGACGCATCACGCAGATTCCCACCGGCGTATCGGCGATCAAGTGGTTCCCCGACGGCAAGCGACTCGCGTTCGTCACCCCGATCTGGATCGATCTCGTCAAATGGGAAGATCAGGAGAAGCGTCGCAAGGAACGCGAAGACAGCAAGATGAACGCGAAGGTGTGGGAGCGTGCCCCCATCGCCTATTGGGACCACTTCGTCGACGACCGCGAACCGCATCTGTTTTCGATTTCGGTGGAGGGCGGTGAACCGACCGCCATCACGCGTCAGTCGGGCCACCACCTCTCCAAACGCGCTTATTCCAACGCGTCCTACGACATTTCGCCCGACGGTCTTGAAGTCGCGTTCGTGTCGGACGTCGATCGCAGCGGCGCGGATCCGAACGCCGACGTGATCGTGCTCGAAAGCTGCGGCTGCAAACCCGCCCGCGATGTCACCAGCGAAAACGGCGCCGACGACGGCATGCCGCTATACAGCCCGGACGGAAAGTGGCTGGCGTACACCGCGCAGACCATCAAAGGTTTTTACGCCGATCGTGCCCGTCTGCTGCTGATCGATCGCAAAAGCGGTGAACGCCGCGACCTGTCGGGCGATTGGGATGGTTCACCGGGCGAACTCGTCTGGCAAAGCGATTCGACCTCGCTCTACAGCACGGTCGACGATGCCGCGACGAATCGCGTCTATCAACACGCTCTCGCGAGTCCAGGCAAGCCGCGCGCGATCACCACGACCTCGAGTTTCGGGAATCTCGCGATCTCCAAAGGATCCAAACCGATCGCAGTCGCGCTGCGCCAGAGTTTTTCGGAGCCGCCGACGCTGGTGCGGCTGGACCTCGGCACCGGGACGGCGAGCGTCCTCACGCGCTTCAACGACGCGGCGCTCGCGACCGTCGATCTAGGCAAGGTCGAGAGCGCCACGTACGCAGGCGCCAAGGGTGATCCGATCCAGATGTGGGTCGTTTATCCGCCCAATTTCGATCCGACTAAGAAATATCCGGTCTTCATGCTGCTGCACGGCGGTCCGCACAACACCATCCAGGATGCCGTGCAGTGGCGCTGGAACGCGCACGTGTTCGCCAGCTGGGGTTACGTCGTCACCTGGCACAACTTCCACGGTTCGAGCGGATTCGGCAACGCGTTCGGTGACTCGATCAATCCGGATCGCATCACCATGCCGTACGAAGACACCTTGCAGGCGGCTGCGTGGCTGGCGTCGAAACCGTTCGTCGATGCAAGCCACATGGTTGCCGGCGGCGGCAGCTACGGCGGTTTCCTCGCCGCGACCTTGCTCGGGCGCGCGCATCCGTTCAAGGCGTTGATCGCGCACGCCGCCGTCTACAACAATTTCACCCAGATCGGCGCCGACTACGGTGCGGAACGCGATCGATTCTTCGAATTCTGGGAACGAGCGGAGGAGTTCGCCCGTTACTCACCGCACACTTCGGCCGGCAGTTTCGTCACGCCGACGCTGGTGATTCACGGGCAACTCGACCAGCGCGTGCCCGTCAATCACGGCATCGAGTTGTTCAACACCTTGCAGAAGCGCGGCGTGCCGTCGAAGCTCGTCTATTTCCCCGACGAGAATCATTGGGTCCTGAAGCCGCAGAATTCCTTGTTCTGGTATCAGAACGTCCGCGAATGGCTGCAACGTTACGCTCCGGCGAACGAACCGACGCATTGAGGTGCAGACGATGAAATTCTTCAAACTGCTGCTGAAAACTTTGGGCGTGCTCGTGCTGCTGCTCGCCGCACTGCTCGCTTCCTACCTGTTCTATTTCAGCGGCTCCTCGCACACGCCGCAGAATTTGCACGCCGCGACCGGCTATCGATCGCCCGCGGGTCCGATCCTGGTGTTCGGCGGCAACCGCGGCACCGGTCTCGACATCGTGCGCAAGCTGCGCGAACGTGGCGAAGACGTGACGGTCGCCCTGCGCAAAACGTCGCAGACCGAAGAATTGCGTGCGCTCGGCGTCAAGACCGTCATCGCCGATGCGCTCAACGCCGACGAAGTGCGCGCCGCGTTCCAAGCGGCTCCGTTCGTCGCCGTGGTGTCGACTTTGGGTACGAGTCGCGGCGAGAACGCGAAGCGCCCCGACTGGATCGGCAATCGCAACGTCATCGACGCCGCCCGAGCGGCCGGCGTACGACGGTTCGTGTTCGTCACGGTGATCGGTGCGGGCGATTCAAAAGCCACGGCACCCTGGCCGTCGAGCAAATTTCTCGCCGAAGTGATGGAACTCAAAACCCGTGCCGAAGATCATCTGCGTGCGAGCGGGCTTGCGTACACCATCATCCGCCCCGGCGGGCTCGGCAACGTCAAAGAAACCGGTACGGCCGTGCTCGCCGAGGATCCGCAGGCGTTCAGCTACATCTCGCGCGCAGATCTGGCGACGCTCACCGTCGCCGCGCTCGGCGATGCGCGCACCGAATTCAAGACGTATTCGGCCTACGATCCGAGCCGCAAGGTCATCTGGAAAATGTTCAACGATTGAGTCGACGACGCGTCGATCACCACGGCAGTTCGCTGCCGTCGTACATCCAGTAGCGACCGGCGTTCTTCAGCGTCAACTGCGCAATCACCTTGCGCATGCCGGCGGCGCTTTCGGGAGCGTCGATGTCGGCGCGCGGGCCGCCCATGTCGGTGCGCACCCAGCCCGGATGCAAGGCGGTGGCGGCGATGCCGTGATGCTTGCCGAGATCGATGGCCATCGAACGCATTATGGCGTTCACCGCAGCTTTGCTGGCCCGGTACGCATACAAGCCGCCGATTTTGTTCAACTCGATCGAGCCGAGGATGCTCGTCAACGTGACGATCTTTTTCTGCTCGGAACTCGCCACGTGCTGCACGAACGACTCCGCCATTTTCATCGGTGCCATGACGTTGAGGCGATATACGGCCATCCAGTCGTCGAAATCGGAACTGCCGAACTTGCCGAAGTCGAGACCGAGCTCGGCGAATTTTCCTTTGCCCATCGTGCCGGCCGAATTGATCAGCACGTCGATCGGCGTGCCGCGCAATTCGAACGCGGCGCGATCCACGGCCGCGTGATCGGTGACGTCGAGACGACGCGGCACGACCTGCGTCGGATGACGAGCGGCGAGTTCGCGCAACGCCGTGGCGCCGTCGGGATCACGGGCTACCGCGAGCACGTTCCAGCCCTCGGCCGCATATTGTCGCGTGAGCTCGAGTCCGAGTCCGCGGGACGCACCAGTGATCAGTACGGTCGGCATGACGATCGCTCCCTCGATTAATATGCGGACATCATGAACGTGCCCGCGCACTACCGCAAACTCGTCATCCACGCGCTCACCGGCGATTTTCGCAGCGCCACCACCGTCGTCGAAGAGCCGTGGCGCGATCCCGGCGCCGGCGAGATCGTCATTCGAAATCGCTACGCCGGTTGCAACGCGATCTTCGACAAGAACCTGTGTCGCAACGCCATACGCTACGTCGACGTACGTCCGCCGTATGACATGGGCATCGAAGCGGTCGGCGAAGTCGTTGCCGTCGGGCCCGGCGTCACCCAATGGCAGATCGGCGACGCCGTCGCACATAGCAAGCTCGGCTCCGGATATCGCGAATATCAACTCGCCGATGCGCGCCGCGCGATTCGCATCCGCGAAGCCTCGCCCGAAATCCTGACGCTGATTCCGACCGGCATTTCGGCGATGGTCGGCCTGGAGCGCGTCGGCGACGTGCGTAGTGGCGAGACCGTCGCCGTATCAGCAGCGGCCGGCGGTCTCGGTCACATCGTCGTGCAGATCGCAAAACTGTCGGGCTGTCACGTGATCGGTCTCACGAGCGATGCACGCAAGATTCCGTTGCTGCGCAGTCTCGGCGTCGACCGCCCCGTCAACTTGCGCGAAGAATCACTGGCCGAGGTATTGCAGCGCGAATATCCGCGCGGCCTCGACGTCGCCTACGACTCGGTGGGCGGCGAGGTGTTCGATACCTTTCTCGATCACCTGGCGATGCGGGGCCGCCTGGTGATCAGTGGCCACACCTCCGACTTCGACAAGGCCATCGAGAACGTCTCGCAGCCGCGCATCTACCGCAAGCTCTACTGGAAATCGGCTTCCGTCCGCGGCTTTCAGAACCAATCGTTCCCGGAGTTCTTCGACGAGGCCGCCGCGCGCATTCTGTCTCTCTATTACGCGGGACGTCTGCGGCCGTTGACCGATCCAACCCCCTTTACGGGTCTCGAGCACGCGGCAGATGCGGTCGAATATCTGCTCTCAGGCCGTAATCTCGGCAAAGTCATCGTCAAACTGTAGGGAAAATACAACACGAGTCGAAGCGATCGGCGGGAGCAGTTATAGTCCCTCGCCGGTCGTGGTCGTGTGCCCCGCCGCTTCATTCACCAACAGGGACTCAGCATGTCAAAAAATCGTTTGTTGCATTTGGCCATCGGCCTCGCTGCCCTGCCCGCTGCCGTCAACGCGCAGCCGGCCAACGAGCAGACGAGCGGCGGTCTTGAAGAGGTCGTCGTCACGGCCGAGCGCCGCGAAGCCTCGTTGCAGTCGGTGCCGGTGCCGGTCACGGCGCTCACCGCAGAGTCGCTCGAGAAAAAGCAGGTGACCGAAGCTCGCGATCTCGCGCGCTACACCCCGAGCCTCAAGATGCTCAACAACATCACGACGCCGACCAACCTGTCGCCCTCGCTGCGCGGCTCGCTGCAGCAAGATGCCTCGTTGATCGTCGCCGAATCGCCTTTCGGCTTGTACGTCGATGACGTGTACCTCGCGCGCCTGAACGGCAACAACGTGGCGCTCGCGGACATCGAGCGCGTCGAAGTGCTGCGCGGCCCGCAAGGCACGCTGTACGGCCGCAACTCGCTGTCGGGCGCCATAAAATTCATCTCGCGCTCGCCGGGCGACAAAGAGTGGTTCGAAACGAGCTTCGGTGCCGGCAACTTCGATCAGAAGCGCGCCAGCGTCAGCGTCGGTGGCTCCTTGAGCGATGATTGGGCGGGCTCGTTCTCGGCGCTCTACAACAACAAAAACGGTCAGTTCTACGATCGCAACCCGGCGATCGCCCAGAAGACCGGCCTCGAGCGCAACTACGCGGCGCGCGGCAAGCTGCGCTACCGCGGCATCGAAAACCTCGACGTCACGGCGTCGCTGTCCTATTCGGATGCGAAGAACGATGGCGGCCAGCTGATTCCGGCGACGACCCCCTCGGTGCCGTCGACCAAGCAATACACTTCGGACGATCTCGTGCCGCAGTTCGGTACGTACATCCTGAACACGCCGCCGCTCTCGCGGCTGGGTGCGCCTTACCGCGATCGCACCGAAGGTTCGACGAAGCAGACGATCGCTTCGCTGAACGTCTCCTACAAGATCGGCGACATGACGCTGAAGTCCATCACGGGCTACGTGAAGACCAAAGACTTCTTCAACAACGACTTCAGCGGCAACGGCAACGTCGTCGCGGTGAACACCGCCGACGCGGACCAAATGAGCGAAGAACTTCAGCTCTCCGGTACGGCGGCCGACGGTCGTCTCGACTATCTCGCCGGCGTGTACCTGTTCAATGAAAAGGGCACGCAGGCGTTCGCATGGGCGACATTCTTCCCGCCCTTGCTGCCGGTCGCGGTACCGATTTCGACCAGCGCGATCCGCGCCAAGACGGACTCGACCTCGGCGTTCGTGCAGATGAGCTACCACATCACCGACGCCCTCAAGGCGACGGCGGGTGTGCGCTACACCGAAGATCGCAAGACCTTCGACTTCACCTTCGTCGGCAAGCTGCCGCCGATCACGCCGACCGCCGGTGCGGTGAACCTCAAGAACACCTACACCCAGACCACGCCGCGCTTCGGCCTTGACTACACGGTCCCCGCGTCGGGCAACGTCGATCGCATGCTGATCTACACCTCGGCGGCGAAGGGCTTCAAATCCGGCGGTTACAACGGCATCAACATCTTCTCGTTCCAGGATGCGCAGAAAGCGTATTTCCCGGAATCGAACTGGACGTATGAAGCCGGCGTCAAGACGGACCTGTTCGGCAACAATCTGCGCATCAACGCGAACTACTACTACGCGAAGGTGTCGGATCTCGCACTCAACGCTCTGGTGACGTTGCCGAATGGCACGACCGCCTTCCCGGTGCAGAACGCCGGCAAGGTCACCATTCAGGGTCTCGAGTATGAAATCACGGCCGTCCCGACCGACGGTTTGACGCTGTTCCTGAGCGGCACTGCATTGACCGACGGCAAGTACACCTACTTGCGTCCGGCCAGCGCGCCGGCGAACGCGCTGCGTGACTTCGGCGTGAATGCGGTTCCGCCGCAGTTGCCGAAGTTCTCCTACAACGCGGGCTTCGAGTACGGTCACGACACCAGCATCGGTCGTGCGACCGTGGGTGCCGACTGGTTCTACACCGACGACTACATCACCTCTGCGACGAACGACTTCAAGGTGAAGGGCTTCGGGCAAGGCAATGCGTTCGTGGGAGTCGAGTTGTCGAAGAATTGGAGCACGCGCTTCTCGGTCAAGAACTTCTCGAACAACGACACCATCCCGACCGGCAGCCGCGGCTTCCTGGGCGGATTCATTCCGGTACGTCCGCGCGAGTATCTGATGTCCTTCAGCTACAAGATGGACTGATCGACCCGCTGCGCACGACGCAAGTCGTGAAAAAAAAGCCCGGACGGTGACGTCCGGGCTTTTTTTATGGGCTGCGTTTCAGCGCATCAGGAATTGCCGGTAGCCTTCAGTTCGCGTTCGGTCAGGCGATAGAAGTACAGCGGGATCATCGACAGCGCGAAGTACAGACACGGCAGGAAAGCCGCGCAGTAGCGAATGCCGTCGATGGCCTCGACCGTCTGCGTCGGCGCCTTCGACTGGAAACCGAACCAGGCATAGCCGAGACCCAGCAAGGTCGGCGCAAAGCTCGATGCCACTTTTTCCACGATGCTGTAGAGCCCCGAGAAAATGCCCTCGCGGCGCAGACCGGTCTTGCGAAAATCGTACTCGATCGTGTCGGGCAGCATCGACTGGCCCATCAACAGCAACCCGCCTGCGGCGAATCCTTTGATCGTGGCACGCAAGCAGAAAAACTCCATCGACTCGTCGGGGCTGGCGAGCAGCCAGGTGAGCGACGCGACACTGAACATCACCGTCGCGACCATATAGGTCGCACGTTTCTCGAAGCGCTTGGTCATGCGCGTCCACAGCGGGATCGACGCGGTCTGCGCCAGGAAACTCACCAACGTGAACAGGATCATCCACTCGCCCGGATTTTCTTTGCCGAGCACGTACTTGACGACGAAGATGCTCATCGCCGTCGAGGTGAACAGACCGAACAGTTGCGTGAACTTGGTGCCGAGCAAGGCGGCGAACGGCTTGTTTTGCAGGCCGAGCCGCAACTGCTCGAAAAACGGCACGGACTGCCGGTCACGCTCGTGCGCACGACCTCCGGCCGTACCCCAGAACGTCCAGCCCATGAACACCAGAATCGATGCGCCCACGTACAGCGCCATGCGCGCATAACCCTCGGCGCCGTCGCCGAGCAACTCGGCCATGCGCTGGGTCGACACGCCGACCATCGTGCCGATGCCGATGAAGAAGACGCGCCAGGAAATCATCTTGGTGCGTTCTTTGTAATCGTCGACGAGCTCCGAGGGCATCGCCATGTAGGGCACGTTGAAAATGGTGTAGCCCGTGCCGACCAAGGCCAGCGACAAGGCGACGAGCACCAGCGAGCCGGAGATCGGTGTGAGCGCGGACGTGAAGAACACGATGAATGCGCCGCCGGCGACGAAGCCGCCGAGCAACAGGTACGGTCGTCTGCGGCCCCAGCGGGTCTGCGTGCGATCACTGATCAATCCCATCAGCGGATTTGCAATCCAGTCCCAGATTTTTGCCACGAACAGCACGAGCGACGCCGTCGCGATCGCGATGCCTAGCACGTTGGTCAGGTAATAGAGTTGCAGAGCCGCGAAGCTGTTGAGCAGTATCGACGCACCGAGCGTGCCGATACCCCAGCCGAAGTTCAGTTTCCAGCCAGGCGAGCTGATTTCGCCACGTTCGTTGGTCATCGAGTTCCCCCCAAAAAAAATCAACGCATCATTCGAGCGGCCGCTTCGCCGGCGAGGCGGCCAAAAGTCGTGGCGGTCAGCAAACCGTTGCCCGCCATGTAGCCCCAGCTCGACGGACCGGAGATGCCGCGCGCCGCACCGCCGCCTGCGAACAGATTCGGCAGCGGCGTGCCGTCTTCGCGCAGCACACGCGCTTGCGCATCGACCGCCAAGCCGCCCTGCGTGTGAAACAGAGCGCCCGTCACTTTGACGGCATAAAACGGCGCGCGCAACTCGGGCTTGTTGCGAAAGTCGCGGCCGAACGCGTCGGATTTCCCGCCGCGCACGCAAGCGGCGACGTCACGCACGGTTGTTGCGAGCCCTGCGGCATCGATGCCCGCGAGCGCGGCGAGCGCCTCGATCGAGTCGGCGCGCAGCAATGCGCGGCCTTCGATCGCGTCGCGATAATCGTCGAACTCGGTCATGAGTTGATGCAAGCGCTCGTCGTAGATGTCCCAGGCGACGCGACCGGGCTGCGCGACGACATCGACCGCCTGCTCGGAATAGCCGCGTGCTTCGTTCGAGAATCGCGCGCCATGCACGTTCACTTGAAAGCCGCCTTCCATGATCAGCGGCCAAAGAATAGGGATGCCGCGTCCCGCGGCCAACCCGCCATGACCTTGATAGCTGTGGATGTCGCGCACCGCCGCACCGAGCGCGAGTCCGAAACGGATCGCATCACCTTTGTTGCCCGGGTGTCCGAAGAACGTCGCACCTTCGATCTCGGGAATGAACTCGCGCACCATCGCGTCGTTGCCTGCAAAGCCGCAACACGCGAGCACCAGCGCATCGCAGGACAAATCCTCGTGCGAACCATCGGGGCGCTGCACGCGTACGCCGCGGACGCGGCCATCCGCATCGGCAAACAATTCCGTAACCAGCGCCTCGGTGAGGATGTCGATGCCGCGGCGCTCGCAGGCTGCGGACAACGCACCCATCAACTCGGCTCCGGTGCGATTCGGCGTGCCATGCATCCGCTTCACCGAGTGTCCGGGATAGAGGAAGCTGTCGACGAGCGTGAGCGGCACGCGATGATCGTCGATCAACCAATCGATCGTGCGTGCCGAGGCACGCGCGAGCTCGAGCGCGATGTCGGCATCGGTTTCACCACGTGTTTTGCGAAGAATGTCGGCCGCGAACATCTCGGGCGTGTCGACGATGCCCTGTTCGGTCTGCGCCCGCGTACCGGCACCCGGAATCAGACCGGTCGACATCGCGGTCGTACCGAGCGCCGAGGCATCACGCTCGAGCACCAGCACTTCCGCACCGCCTTGGTGAGCCGCAAGCGCTGCGGTGAGACCGCAACCGCCGGCACCGACGATCAGAACCGAGACGTGCGCTGAAAAACTGGCTTGAGCGGGCGGCAGAACGGCAGGCCCGCCCGCAAACGTGGGCGTATCCATGTATGGATGCAGACTATCCGGCACGGCCGCTACGCTCAACCTGTTTCATCGGCCACTGATCGGTCGATCGCCTCGGGGACACGGGTTGTGACCGCAGAGTGCCTAGTACGATGCGTCGATGCGCCTACGAGGAGTACACCGATGACCGCCGCCGACCTCTCGACTGCCACTCTGGATTTTCTGCGCCGCAAGCACGGCCACTTCATCGCCGGGCGCTGGGTGCCCTCGGCTTCGGGACGCAGTTTCGATGTGCACGATCCGGCCACGGGACTGACGATCGCGAGCTGCGCGGCGGGCGATGCACACGACATCGATCTTGCCGTGAAAGCGGCGCGCGCCGCGCTCGAAGGTCCGTGGAGCAAGTTCACGGCGGCGCAACGCAGCGCGATCTTGTGGAAGATCGCCGACCTCGTGCAAGCGAACTTCCAGCAGCTCTGCGAGCTTGAAATCCTCGATAACGGTTTGCCCACGCCGCTCGCACAATACGTCTGCGGCATGGTGGTGCCGGAATTCTTCCGTTACTACGCGGGCTGGCCGACCAAAATCGAAGGCGCGACGATTCCGGCTGCGCCGCAGGGCAAACCGCCCGGCGAAGTTTTCTCGTTCACGTTGCGCGAACCGATCGGCGTGGTCGGTGCGATCACGCCGTGGAATTCACCCTTGCCGATGGTGATGCTGAAGATCGCGCCCGCCCTCGCCACCGGTTGCACCCTGGTATTGAAGCCCGCCGAACTCACGCCGCTCACGGCGATGCGCCTCGCCGAACTTTGCCAGGACGCGGGCGTGCCCGACGGCGTGATCAACATCGTCAACGGTTACGGCGCGGATGCCGGCGCTGCGCTCGCGGCGCATCCGGGTGTCGACAAGATCGCCTTCACGGGCTCGACCGAAGTCGGCAAAGCGATCGTGAAAGCTTCGGTTGGCAACTTGAAGAAAGTCACGCTGGAACTCGGTGGCAAATCACCCGTGGTCGTTTTCCCGGATGCCGATCTCGAGCAGGTGATTCCGGGGGCTGCACGTGCCTGCTTTTTCCTGCAGGGGCAAAACTGCATGGCCGGCACGCGTTTGTTCGTGCACGAAAAAATCCACGACCAGGTGGTCGAGGGGATTGCACAAATCGCCCAGGCGATGAAGATCGGCCCCGGCCTCGATCCGACGTCCGAATTCGGACCGCTCATTTCCGCCAAGCAACGCGATCGCGTCACGAGCTTCGTCGAAGCCGGGCAGCGCGAAGGCGGCGAGCTCGTCTGCGGCGGACGCGCCCCGACGCGCCCCGGCTACTTCTTCGAGCCCACGATTTTGACGCGCATGACAAGCGACATGACGCCGGTGAAGAACGAAATCTTTGGCCCGGTGTTGTGCGTACAGACCTTCGGTGACGGCGATCTCGATGTGGTCGCACGCGAAGCGAACTCGACCATCTACGGTTTGTCGGGCAGCGTCTGGACCCGCGATCTCGGCACGGCGATGCAGATGGTGCGCAAGATCGATTCGGGTCAAGTCAGCGTCAACATGCATGCCGCGATCGATCCCGCGATGCCCTTCGGGGGCAACAAGCAGTCCGGTTGGGGTCGCGAATTCGGCAAGGACGGGCTCGAGCCCTATCTCAAAACAAAAGGGATCTCGATGACGTGGTGAGCCTCGAACACATCCGCTGCGGCTACGTCGACGGCGCACACGGCCAGGTCCATTATCGCGAGCTCGGCACCGGTACGCCGCTCGTGCTGTTGCACTGGGCACCTTCGAACGGCCGGCAGTACGAACATTTGATGCCGCTCTTCGCCGCACGCGGATTTCGCGTGCTGGCGGTGGACATTCCGGGTTACGGCAATTCGCACAAACACACCGCTGGCTGGAGCTGCGCGGAAATGGGCGCTGAGCTCGCGATCGCTTTGCACAGGCTCGGCGGCGTGTCGCGCGGATTTCTTTGTGGCGGACATCTGTCGGCGGCGGTCGTGGCCGAAATGGCGATCGCGGAGCCTGCGCGCTGGCCGCGCATCGTGCTCGACGGTTCGCCCACGCTGACGCGCGCGCAGTTCGCGACCCTGATGGCGAGCTTTGCGGATCTATCGCCCAAATGGTCCGAAGATGGCGCGCACGAGCGTTTCGCTTGGCGCATGACCGAACGCTTTCTGCACGAATGGAATCCGGACTACCGCGCCACGCCGGAGAACTTCGCCGTGCAATACGCCTACATGGCGGACTATCTGCAAATGGGCTTTGCGCCGATTCGTGCGTTCATCGAACCGGGCTCGGGCAAACCGGGCGGGCTCGCCACCTATGACGCGCTCGGACGTTGGCCGCTGATCGCATCGAAGGTGCTGGCGCTGACTGCCGAGAGAGAAGCGTTGCGAGTCGGACACGAAGCGGCGCTCGCGCGACTGCAGCATCACGTCGCGCACGAATTCAAAGGCGCGCATCCGCTGTTGATCCCGGAGCGCGCGACGGAATACGTCGCGACGATCGCCGACTTTTTGTCAGCCCCCTGAGGTTGCGCGCGACAAAAAATCCGCGATGCCGTCGATCTCCGGCTGAGCCAGTCCGCGCATCACGCGGGCATGCGACTCGCTGAGCCCGGGTCGACGCTGCTCGAGCACGTCCAGAAACTGCCGTTGCAGGTAGGCGTGATGTTGACCCGCGAGACGCGGTACGTCACCGATCGAACGGCCTTCGCCCCGCGCACCATGACAGGCGGCGCAGCGCTGCGCGTACACGCGCGCACCGAGATCGAGATGCTCGCCGGTACCGCGTTGATTGCCCTGCGTCACGGGCAACCGCGCCACATACGCCGCAACGTCCGCGATCGCCTGCGCGTCACCCATCTGACGAATCTGGCTGGCGTGTTCCATGCGCACGTCCCAACGGACGCCGCCGCGAAATGCGACGAATTGCCGGGTCAACACGCCGACGTGCTGACCGGCGATGGCCGGAATCTCCCCGGCGGCGCGGCCCGCACCATCGACGCCATGACACGCCGCGCAAACGGCATACAGCCGCTCGCCGCGCATGACGTCGGGACTGCGCGCACGCACGTCGGCGACCGTTGGCTCCTGGGCCCGACCGAGCGCCGTGGCCACGGCCGCGAGCACGATCACGACGATCGATAGCCACACCAGATGTCGACGCATGTGAGTTGCCATGGGCTCACTCTAACGGCGACGAGTGCGCGCCCTCATGCGCATTAACCGAAGTTCACCAGCTGCCGGTGTTCGGCATGGAGGCCCAGGGTTCCGCCGGCGGCAAAGCCGCGCCCTCCTGCAAAAGCTCGATCGAAATGCCGTCTGGCGAGCGTACGAAGGCCATACGCCCATCGCGCGGGGGACGCAGGATCGTCACGCCGTGATCGGCCAGGCGGCGACAGGCCGCATAAACATCCGGTACGGCATAGGCGACATGACCGAAGTTGCGCCCACCGTGATACGTCTCGGGATCCCAGTTGTGGGTGAGCTCGATCTGCGCCGACGAATCTCCGGGCGCGGCCAGAAAAATCAGCGTGAACCGACCCTGCGGTACGTCGCGGCGCGAGAGCACCTCGAGACCAAGCGCGTCGCGATAGAACCGCAGCGAAGCCTCGACGTCCGTCACTCGGACCATGGTATGGAGGTATTTCATGGCCGAAAGTATAGGATGCGCGCCATGTCTGCGTCCCCCGAGTGGCAAGCGATCCTGACGAGCCTGGCCGTGGCCGCGCGCGCCGTGGCGTTCGCGCTGCCGCTCGCCATCGCGCTCGCCTTGCTGCTGATGCGCAAATTTCCGGGACGCATGCTGCTCGACGCCATCGTCCATGCCCCGCTCGTGTTGCCGCCGGTGGTCGTGGGCTACGTGCTGTTGCTGCTGTTCGGCATCCAGGGTCCGCTCGGGTATTGGCTCGATCGCTGGCTCGGCGTGCGTCTCGTGTTCACCACCAACGGCGCAGCGCTCGCCGCCGGCCTCGTCGCGCTGCCGGTGATGGTGCGCAGCGTACGTCTGGCCTTCGAGTCCATCGACCCGCGTCTCGATCTGGCCGCACGCTCACTCGGTGCGGGCCGCTGGGATCGTTTCGTCTCGCTCCATCTGCCGCTCGCGCTGCCCGGAATTTTGTCCGCCGCCGTGCTCGGCTTCGCGATGTGTCTCGGAGAATTCGGCGCCGTGATCACCTTCGCCGCGAACGTGCCCGGTGAAACGCAAACCCTCGCGCTCGCCATCTACGGCGCACTGCAGACGCCCGGCGGAGAACCCCTCGCCTTGCGGCTTGCGACGATTTCTTTGACGATCGCCATTCTCGCGCTGGTGATCTCCGAATGGCTCGCGCGGCGCATCGGACGCCGAGGGCCACGCGCATGATCGACGTCGACGTCCGTTTCGAGCGTGACGAGTTTTCGCTGCAGGTCGCCTTCACCGCACCGCCGGGCAGCGTGACCGCTTTGTTCGGCGCGTCCGGTGCCGGCAAATCCACCTTGCTGGACATCGTCGGCGGCGCGCTGCGTCCTGCGAGCGGCCACGTGCGCTACGCCGGCGCAACCCTCACCGACACCGCGCGTGACTTTCACGTCCCCGTCGAAGAACGCGGCATCGGTTGGGTGTTCCAGGAAGGTTTGCTCTTCCCGCATCTGGATGTACACGACAACCTGAATTTCGCCGCGCGACGCGCCAAAGCGGGTCTGCAGATTCCGCGCGCGCGCATCCTCGAAGTGCTCGGACTCGGCGCACTGCTGCGCCGTCGCCCGCATGAACTCTCCGGTGGCGAACGACAGCGCGTCGCCATCGCGCGCGCCTTGTTGTCACGACCGCGTCTGATGCTGCTCGACGAACCGCTCGCCTCGCTCGATGCACCGCGCAAACTCGAAATTCTCGCGCTGCTCGAAACCCTGCGTCGCGAGTTCGCCGTGCCGATGCTTTATGTCACGCATTCGCTCGGCGAAGTGCTGCGGCTCGCCGACCACATGGTCGTGCTCGAACGCGGACGAGCGGTTGCGAGCGGCGCGATCGGCGACTTGTTCGGACGTACCGACACGCCCTTGCTCTCGGAACGCGCCGATGCCGGCGCGTTGCTCGACTTGCAAGTGATCGCCAACGATCGCGCCGGCAGCGTCACTGCGCGCATCGGGGCGCAAACGATGGTGGTCGCGGCGGATGTACGCGTAGGCACGAACCTGCGCGCTTACGTGCTCGCGAACGAGGTCATCCTTGCCAGTGCAAGACCGACCGGCATCTCGGTGCGCAACGTCTTGCAGTCGGTCGTGACCCGCCTCGCGCATCGCAACGACGGTTCGGTGATGGTGGAACTTGCGCTCGGCGAGACAGACTCGCCGCATCGCCTGCTCGCCAACGTCACGCTGGCCGCCGCACGAGAACTCGGCCTTGCGCCGGGTCAGGCGGTGCATGCGCTGATCAAGACGGTCTCGGTGGATGCCCCGGCAGGCGCCCGCGCCATCGGCACGGGCTGAGCGATCAGAACATCTGCGAGGGACCCGGAGCGTCCGTATTTTTGGGCGGATGACGCGCGGCGATGTAGTCACCCGTGATCATCGCGTCATACGACTGGCCGGGGCCGACCATCGGGTACACGCCCGCATCGGGGTCGATGATGACCTCGAGGAATGCGGCGCCCGGATGACGGATGAATTCTTCGATGACGCGCGGTACGTCCGATTTTCGATCGAGACGCACGGCGTATTCGAATCCGTCCGCCTGTGCGGCCTTGATGAAGTCTTTTTTGTGCAGCGACTTGTCGCTCGCCGACATGCGTCCTTTGAAGAACAGCTTCTGCCACTGCTTGACCATGCCGTCGCCGAAATTGTTGAGAACGACGACCTTGACCGGCAAATCGTAGGTGGTGACGGTTTCGAGTTCGCCGATGTTCATGCGGATCGACGCATCGCCGTCGATGTCGATCACCAGCGCGTCGGGATTGGCGAATTGCGCGCCGATCGCCGCCGGCAACCCGAAGCCCATCGTCCCCATGGACCCCGACGTCAACCACAAACGCGGCCGCCGGAAGTCGAAATACTGGGCCGCCCACATCTGATGCTGACCGACGCCGGTCGCGATGATCGCCTCGCCTTTGGTGAGGCGATTGATTTCTTCGATGACGTAATAGGGCTGGATCAGCTCGCTGTCGCGATCGTAGTTCATGGCATGCGTGCGCCGCAGATCATCGAGATGCGCATGCCATGCCGCCAGATCGGGGGCGAAACCGACGCGTTGCCCGTAGGCGAGCAAGGACTTCAACGCGGCGGGCAGTTCGCCGACGTGCGCCCAGTTGACGCGCTTGACCTTGTTTATTTCCGCGCGGTCGATGTCGATGTGCGCGATGTGTTTTGCGTTCGGCGCGAAGCGCCCGGGAACTCCGGCGACCCGATCGTCGAAGCGCGCGCCGACGGCGATCAGAAAATCGCAATCGTCGACGGCGTAATTCGCGAACGCGGCGCCGTGCATGCCGAGCATGCGCATCGCAAGCGGATCGGTGGTGTCGTACGCACCGATGCCCATGAGTGTCGTCACCACCGGGATGCCGAAGGCCCGCGCAAAAGCGGACAGTTCGTTGGAGGCTTCGCCGTTGACGACGCCGCCACCGGCGTAAATCAGAGGTCGCTTCGCGGTGCGCAGCATCGCGAAAAACGCCGCGGCTTCATCGTCTTCGATCGCGGCGTTCGAGGTGGCGAACAAGCGCTTGCGATAGCCGGGGATCGGCAACAAGCCTTCACCGCGGAACGTGCCGCTCCAGTTCTGCACGTCTTTGGGCACGTCGATCACCACCGGGCCCGGACGTCCCGTGCGTGCGATCTCGAACGCCGTACGCACCGTCGCTTCGAGTTTTTCGGGTTCGGTGACGAGGAAAATATGTTTGGCGACCGAACCCATCAATGCGGGGACCGGAGCTTCCTGGAAGGCGTCGGTACCGATCGCGGCGGTCGGCACCTGGCCGCAGATGACGATCATCGGCACGGAATCCGCCATCGAATCGCGCACCGGCGTGACGGTATTCGTCGCGCCCGGTCCGGAGGTGACCATGCACACGCCGACTTTGCCGCTGGCGCGTGCGTAGCCCGCGGCCATGAACCCGGCACCTTGTTCGTTCGCCGGAACGATCAACGGCATTTGCGGCTCGCCGCGTTCCGTCCGCTCCTGGTTGTAGAGAAACACGGCATCGTACGTGGGCAGGATCGCACCACCCGAGTAACCGAAGATCGCGGTCGTCCCCTCGTCGGCCAGGACGCGCACGATCATCTCGGCACCGGTCATGGTGGTACCGGCTAGCGGATGCACGGCTGTGGAACGCGAAGTCGAGGGCTCGGACATGGCTGATGCAACAATGCAACGACGGAAACGGGGAGCGTCGAGACTATCAGTTTGAGCGCCCGGTGCAATATGCTATGCGAGGAATCCACGGTTTTTCCGCAATATGCGCCACATCATCGCCATACGACTGCAGAACGAAGCCGGCGCGCTGACGCGCGTCGCAGGGCTGTTCTCGACGCGCGGATACAACATCGAGTCGCTGTCCGTCGCCGCCACCGACGATCCGACCGTCTCGCGCATCACGTTGGTGACGCGCGGTTCGGATTCGGTCATGCAACAAATCATCAGCCAACTCAACAAGCTGATCGATGTCGTAGCGGTCGACGACATGACGCAAGGTCGGCATTTCGAGCGCGAACTCGCGTTGCTCAAACTCCGTGTGCGGCACGAACAAGCCGATGCGGTACGCGGTTACGTGATTCGTGCGGGCGGACGCGTGATCGATCCGGCGAGCGAAGCATTCATCGTGGAGTTCACGGCGAGCGAAGCCGAAATCGACAAGTTCATCGTCGATTTGTCCAAAGGCGCAGAACTGCTCGAAGTGGTGCGCAGCGGTGCCGTCGGCATCGGCCGTCTCGAGACGACGACACGCGCGCGCAGCGCCTGATCGGTTTCAGCGAAACTCGCGCAACAACGGCGTGACGGCGTCGCGGATCACCTGCGGCACGGCCGTGCTGCGGCGCGTCGCCGCATCGACATAAACGTGCACGAAACGACCGAGGGCGGCGGCGGACTCCTCGCCCGCGGTGAACACGCCGAGTCGATAGACGATGCTGCTGCGACCGAGCTTCTCGACGGCGATGCCGATGTCGAGCAGGTCGGGAAACGAGACCGAACGCAGATATCGGCAGCCGGTTTCGGCAACCACGCCGAGCGCGGGCAAACGGCGAATGTCGGTGCCCGTCGTCTCCAGCAAATAACCGTTCACCGCCGTGTCGAACCAGGAGTAATACACGACGTTGTTCACGTGCCCGTAGACGTCGTTGTCCATCCAGCGCGTCGGCATGGTACGAAACACGACGAAGTCCGCCCGGGATGTCGGTGACGAATCGTTCATGGGCCGATTGTCCTAGGTACGGCCTGCGTTGTCAGCCCGCGTTGCAGTCGCCCGCCCGCGAGGAGTAGCGTCGCCGACATGAAAACCCGCGCAGCCATCCTCACCAAAGTCGGCGCTCCGGCGCCTTATGCAACTTCGCGCCCGCTGGAGATCGCCGACATCGAACTCGCGCCCCCCGGACCCGGCGAAGTATTGCTGCGGATGAAAGCGGCCGGGCTCTGCCACTCCGATCTGTCGGTCATCGACGGCAATCGGCCGCGTCCCGTGCCCATGGCGCTCGGCCACGAAGGCGCAGGCATCGTCGAAGAAATCGGCAGCGGCGTGACGGATCTCGCCATCGGCGATCACGTCGTCACCGCCTTCGTGCCGAGTTGCGGCCACTGCGCGCCCTGCGAAACCGGACGGCCCGCGCTGTGCGAGCCCGGGATGGCGGCCAATACGGCCGGCACTTTGTTGAGCGGCGCGCGACGCATCTCGCGCAACGGTGTGGCCATCAATCACCATCTGGGTGTGTCGGCCTTTGCCGAATACGCCACCGTCGCGCGCAACTCGGTGGTGAAGATCGATCGCTCGCTGGGTTTTGCGGAAGCCGCGGTGTTCGGCTGCGCCGTCATCACCGGCACCGGTGCGGTGATCAACACGGCTGATCTGCCGAACGAGCGCAGCGTCGCGGTGGTGGGCTTGGGCGGCGTCGGGCTCGCCGCACTGCTCGGCGCGCGCGTGCGCAAGGCGCACACCATCGTCGCGATCGATCTCTCGAACAGAAAACTCGAACTGGCGAAATCTTTGGGTGCGACGCACGCCTTCAATGCCGAAGGCCCGGACGTCGTCGAAGCGATTCGCGCCGCGACGCGCGGCGGCGTCGAATTCGCCTTCGAAATGGCGGGCTCGGTGAAGGCCATGGAGCTCGCCTACAAAATCACCCGACGCGGCGGCACCACCGTGACGGCAGGGCTGTCACATCCGCAGTCGATGTTCTCGATCCCGCACGTCGGCATCGTGGCCGAGGAGCGCACCATCAAAGGCAGCTATCTCGGCAGTTGCGTGCCGTCGCGCGACATCCCGCGATATGTCGAGTGGTACCAGCAGGGTTTGTTGCCGGTCGACAAATTGCTCTCCGAAACCATCGCGCTCGACGACATCAATGCGGGCTTCGATCGACTCGCGAGCGGCGAGACGCTGCGGCAGACGATCGCGCTCTGAAGCGGCGACGCGCGCTCAGATCGGCACGTTGCCGGCGTCGTAGTCGTACAGCGTGCGTACTTCGGTCATGCCGTCGGCCAAGGCTCGCACTTGTTGCTGCGGGTCTTCGGCAAAATACAATTTTGCGCGTGCGCGCGACATGGCCAGCGCAGCCGTGACGCGCGCATGTCGCGCACGCTCGTAGCGCTGCAAAGCCTCGTCCGGATCACTCGCGGCCGCCGCAGCACGCCCCAATACGGCCGCATCTTCGAGCGCCATGACGGCACCTTGACCGGTGAACGGCGGCATCGCGTGCGCCGAATCGCCGAGCAAGATCGCGCGACCTCGCGTCCACGTCGGCAAGGGATCGCGATCGAACAACCCCCAGCGAAACAAGCGATCGGCGGGCGTCAGCGCCAGCAGTCGCGTCGCATCGGAATGAAAATCGGCGAACTCCTGCTCGAGTTCGGACACCGGCGCGGCGACTGACCACCCTTCTTCGGTCCACGCTTCGCGTCTGGCGACGGCGACGATGTTGATGAGCGCACCGCGTCGCAGCGGATAACGCATCAAGAGTCGTCGCGGACCGACGTACATGCACAGCGGCGGTTCGACCAAATCTTTGGGCACGGAGTCGCCCGGCACCAGGCCACGCCAGGCGACATAGCCGGTGAAGTTCGGACGATCGATGCCGAACAACTCCGCTCGCATCACCGAGTGGATGCCATCGGCGCCCACCGCCCAATCGGCCGTTGCGCATTCGCCGCCGCGAAACCGCAGCGTCACGCCGTCGGCACGGGCCTCGACGCCTTCGAGCGCACGTCCCGTATGTATGCACTGCGGATCGAGCGCGACGATCGCGCGCTGCAAAGCCGCATGCAAATCGGCGCGATGCACGTGATACAGCGCAATGCCGTAGCGCTCGGCGCTGCGATCCTGAGGCAAGCTGACCAGAGTGTCACCGCTCGCATAATGACGAATGGCTCCCGAGGTCGGCGTACTGCCCATGCGCAGCAGGTCGTCGCCGAGACCCAAGGCCAAAATCGCCTTGCCCGCATTCGGCGTAATGCTGAGCCCCGCGCCGACTTCTCCGAGCGTCGCCACTTGTTCGAACACGCGCACGCGCTGACCGGAGCGCAGCAATGCGAGCGCCGCTGCAAGACCGCCGATGCCGCCACCGACGATCGCGACCGAGGTGTTTTTCATCGTGCGACTCGAATCGGCAACGGCACGTTGCACAAGTCGATGCGCCCCGCCGGTCGTTGGTAGAAATCGTCGCGTCGATTGCGCCGGGCTTCGGTGACGGCCGCAAAACTTGGCGTATCGGTACGCAGCGCTTCGAGCGGAGTGCGCTCCTCTTCGGGAACTTCGCTGGCATAACGCACGCTGCGGATCGGCAATCGCTCCGCCGCCGTTTCATAGAAACCGAGTGCCTTGGTGCCGCGCGGCAGCGCAGCCAGCAACTCCATGCCCTGCACCACCCGACCGATCACCGTGAGATTGCGATCGAGATGACGTGGTGCGTGGCCGATCACGGCATACAACTCCGCCGCGTTGCCGGAATCTTCTGCCGCATCACGACCGACGCCGATCACGCCATAGCAGTGCGCGAGCCAGATGCGCCCTTGCTTGCGGTCGCCGGCTGCAGCGAAGCCGTCGACGAAGCCGACTTGCGGCGCATAGACGTCGCCATCGCGCAGCGCATCGAACGGCACGTCTTTGGTCCAAGCTCGTTCGAATTCCGGCGCGAGCTTGCGCTCGGCGTACGGCATCGGCTTCCGTTCGCTCGCATCGCCCCACTGCGTGACGAAACCGTCTTGCACGCGGTTGATCGACAAGCCATCGAACCAGCGATTGGCTACCAAGGCCTGCAGATTGGCGAAGTGCGCCTTTGCAAAGCGCGGCGCAAGTTCGATGATCACGCGGCCGGCGTCGAGTTCCATGTAGAGCGTGCGCGCCGGATCGAGCGCACGCCATTCGTCGGCTTTCGAAGCGGCGAGCACGGCGGCCATGCTGCCGGCCGGGGCGGCAGGCGACGCAGGGAGCGGCACGCGCGCCACGGTCAACACGCCGGCGGACGGAAACAGGGGCGCGCCGGATTCGCCGTACAGAATGTCTTCGATGCCGAACGTCGTGCGCGTCAATTCATAGGTCATTTCAGGTCGAATGTTCTGGCGGAATGCGGCGCTGCGATAACTGCATTCTTCGCGCTTCACTTTCGCGACGAAACTCAGGGGCCGTGCCCCGCGCCGCCATTTGATCGCGCACTCGAGCGGAAAATTCATCAAGGCGGCAGCTTGCAACGCGGCGATGGCCGCCGGATCTTTTTCGAGATTCGCGCCGCCTTGGTTCGGATAGAACACCCACGAGCGCATGCGGTTTTCCGTGCGCTCCGGATTGCGATCGAAGGCGTAAATTTTTTGTTGGGCGGGACGATCGGCATCGAAGCCGTCGCGTGATATCTGGTGATAGAACACCGTCTCGCCGAACTGGGGCGCTTCGATGCGGACGATCTTGTGGTACAGCGTAATGCGCTTGCCGCTCGCCGCATTGGCCGGATCGGGGACCTCGCCGGCGTAGCGCCCGGGCAGCCACTCGAGCAGTTCGCGCAACTCGCGCTCGAGTCGCGGGTCGGCCGCAATGGCCCCGTTCGGCAGGCAAAGAATCAGCAGACAGAGCAGGCGGGCGATGGTTCGGTGCATGACCCATTCTAGCCGCGGAACAACTGCCCTAAACTTCGCGGCATGAACATCGATGCAAAACGCCGCGCGATGGCCGGCGCGGTCGTCGCCCCTCAGGCCGGCGGCGCCAAGACCATGGTGCGCGTCGGCCGTGAAACCGCGGGTCGAGCCGGCAAGGGAGTCTCGGTGATCACCGGCCTGCCCCTCACCCAGACCGCGCTGGAAGAGTTGGCCAAGCAGCTCAAAAAGCGCTGCGGTTGCGGCGGGACGGTCCGGAACGGCGTGATCGAGATCCAGGGTGACCACCGCGACCTGCTGGTCGCGGAGTTGGTGCGCCTCGGTTATCCGGCGAAACGTTCGGGCGGGTGACGGGCGGCGCGGGTTTCGGCGCCACCACCTCGAACTTCGGCGTCGGCAGGAACGGCACGCTTTGGCGCATCGTGCGCTCGATGTCGCGCAGCAAGCCCGCCTCGTCCGGCGACACCAGCGACACCGCACGACCGGTCGATCCGGCCCGCGCCGTGCGACCGATGCGGTGCACGTAATCTTCCGGGACGTTCGGCAACTCGTAATTCACGACTTGCGGTAATTCTTTGATATCCAGACCGCGCGAGGCCACTTCGGTCGCGACCAAGGCCGTGATGTCGCCACTCTTGAAATCGGCCAGCGCTCGAACGCGCGCACCCTGACTCTTGTTGCCGTGGATCGCGGCAGAGCGAATCCCCGCACCCTCGAGTTGCTGCACCAGACGATTCGCGCCGTGCTTGGTGCGCGTGAATACCAACACCTGATGCCATGCGCCTTCACCCGATGCGCCGTGATCGAACAAATGCACGAGCAAATGGCGCTTCATCTCTTTCGGCACGCGAAATGCGACTTGCTCGACACGCTCCGCCGTCGTGTTGCGCGCGGCCACTTCGATCGCCACCGGGTCGCGCAGAAAGCGCGCGGCCAGATCGCGAATGTCGTCCGAATAGGTCGCCGAGAACATCAAATTTTGACGTGCCGCGGGCAACATGCGCATCACGCGCTTCAAGTCGTGGATGAAGCCCATGTCGAGCATGCGGTCGGCTTCATCGAGAACGAAGTGCTGCACGCGCGACAAATCGAGCTCGCCCTGGTCGGCCAAATCCAGCAAGCGTCCGGGCGTCGCGATCAACAGATCGCAACCGCCGCGCAAACCGGTGATTTGCGGCTTCTCGCTCACGCCGCCGAAAATCACCTGGGTACGGATGCGTTTGTATCGGCCGTAAACGCGCGCGTTTTCGGCAATCTGCGCGGCAAGCTCGCGGGTCGGCGTGAGCACGAGCGCACGCGGCGTACGGCCGTCGGCCGCGACCAGACGCTGCAACAAGGGCAGCACGAAGCCGGCGGTCTTGCCGGTACCCGTCTGCGCGCCGGCGAGCACGTCTCGACCGGCCAGGACTGCGGGGATGGCTTGCTGCTGAATCGGGGTCGGCACGTCGTAGCCTTTTTCGGCGACGGCACGCAACAACTCGGGCTCGAGCCCGAGATCGGAAAACTTCATCTAAAAATTACCTGATGGTTATGAAATCACGCGCCCAGGACGGGCGTCTAGTTGTGATTGCGCAGTATACACGAAGCTCAGCCACGCCGGGCTTCCAACGTGGCCCAGCGCGCGTAAGCGGCTTCGATTTCTTCGCCCAGCGTCTGCAATCGCGACAGTGCGGCCGTCACCTCGTCTTTGGGACGCTGATAGAACGCGGGTTCGGCAATGGCGCTTTCGAGTGCCGCCTTCTCGTTCTCCCAAGCTTCGATCGTCGCCGGCAATGCGTCGAATTCGCGTTGATCCTTGTACGACAATCGACGCGCTCGCGCAGGCGGCATCTCGACCGCTTTGCCAACCGGACGCGTCGATTCGGCGCGGCGCTGCAGTGGTGCACGAGCATCGCGCCATTGCGCATAGTCGCTCCAGCCGCCGACGAATTCCTGCACCTGCCCGTCGCCCTCGAGCACCAAAAGACTCGTGACCACGTGGTCGAGAAAAGCGCGATCGTGACTCACCAGCAGCAAGGTACCGTCGAAGTTCGCGACCAATTCCTCGAGCAGTTCCAGCGTGTCGATGTCCAGATCGTTGGTGGGCTCATCGAGCACCAGCAAATTCGCCGGTCGCGCAAACAACCGTGCGAGCAACAGGCGATTGCGTTCGCCACCCGACAACGCACCCGCCGGCGTGCGCAGTTGATCGGGCCGGAACAGGAAGTCGCGCAGATAACTGGAGACGTGCCGGTTCTCGCCGCCGATCGGCACGAAGTTGTTGCCATCGTTCACGTTGTCCTGAACGGAGGCTGCGAGATTCAGCTGTTCGCGCTGCTGATCGTAATAGGCTATTTCGAGCCGGGTTCCGCGCAGAACCTTGCCCGCGACCGGCTCGAGCTCGCCGAGCAGCAACTTCAGCAGCGTGCTTTTGCCGGCACCATTGGGGCCCACGATACCGACGCGATCACCACGCTGAATTTTGACGTTCAGCTCGCGAATGATCACGTGATCTTCATAGGCGACACGCGCGTGTTCGGCTTCGAATACGCGCTTGCCCGATTCGTTCGCTTCCGTGACCGCAAACTCGGCGCGGCCGATACGCTCGCGACGGTCGCGTCGTTCCGAGCGCATCTCTTTGAGCGCCCGCACCCGCCCCTCGTTGCGCGTCCGACGGGCTTCGACGCCTTTGCGGATCCAGACTTCTTCTTGCGCGAGCTTGCGATCGAATTCCGCGTTCGCCTTCGCCTCGATATCGAGCTGCAAGGACTTTTTGACGACGAAATCGTCGTAGTTTCCGGGCCATGAACTCAACCGGCCGCGATCGAGTTCGACGACGCGGGTCGCCAGACGATTGACGAAGGCGCGATCGTGACTGACGAACAGCAAGGCGCCGCGGAACCCGATCATGGTCGACTCCAACCATTCGATCGCTTCGATATCGAGATGGTTGGTAGGTTCGTCGAGCAACAATATGTCCGGCTCGCTCACCAGCGCACGTCCGAGCAAAGCCCGTCGACGCCAGCCGCCGGACAGATCCGCATAACGCGCCTCACCGTCGAGGCCGAGGCGCGACATGACATTGTCGATGCGCGGCGCGATCTCCCAACTCTCGCCGGCCGTCGCGGGCAAACCCCCGGCGACGACATCGCGCACGCTGGCATCGGCGACGGCATCGAGATCTTGCGCGAGCAAGGCCACATGCGCCGACGGCTTGATCCACACTGTGCCGTCGTCGGGTGTGGCCAACCCCGCCACCAATCGCAGCAAGGACGACTTGCCCTCGCCGTTGCGCCCGACCAGACAGACGCGCTCGCCTTGATCGACGAGCAGCGAAACCCGATCGAGCAGCGGACGAGAACCGAACGCCAGCGAGACGTCGTCGAAACGCAGCAACACCCGCGTTTACTTCAAGGTTTCTGCAGCGCGACGCCGTT
>Ga0075471_10000347_pt1 | contig 27531 bp, 23 predicted proteins | sample DEB19_08_DNA_2_FD_74787 | JGI IMG/M metagenome (GOLD analysis project Ga0075471, IMG submission 74787) | Aqueous microbial communities from the Delaware River and Bay under freshwater to marine salinity gradient to study organic matter... | ecosystem: Environmental > Aquatic > Marine > Coastal ...
CTCGGCGATTCTGGTGGGCAACGAAATCGAGAAAACCTTGGTGCGCTGGATGCGTCCCAACCGAGTGCGAGCGGCGATGGAGGAACTGATCGATGTGGTGCGTGCGCAGGCTCCTCAAAAACTCGTAAGCTATGCCACCTACCCTTCGACAGAGTATCTGGTGCCGCGAAACGCGGACTTTCTTGCCGTGAATGTGTATTTGGAACGTCGCGAAGAGTTCACGCGCTATCTAGCCCGCTTGCAAAACCTCGCAGGTAACAAACCATTGGTGATCACGGAGTTCGGCCTTGATACTGCCATGCAGGGCGATGAGGTTCAAAGGGAGGTTTTTCAATGGTATGAGACTGAAACCCTTGCCGGAGGATGCGCAGGCGCGTTTTGGTTCAGCTATACGGATGAGTGGTTTCGGGGTGGGGAAGAAGTGACGGCTTGGCGTTTTGGCTTGGTGACACGTGAACGCCAAGAGCGTGCGGCCTGCCAGATCCTGCCAGCCAGGCTTTCACCTCCTTCTAATGCACCACGCATCTCGGTGGTGGTCTGCACGCGGAATGGCGCTCGCACGCTGAGCGAATGCTTGGAGTCACTGAAAGCGCTGAACTATCCCCATTACGAGGTGTGGTTGGTGGATGATGGATCGACAGATGCCACGCCGGAGATCGCAAAGGGCTTCCATTTTGTGAAGTATTATCGTCAAGAGCCGGCGGGCTTGAGCGTGGCACGCAATCGCGGCGCGGAACTCGCCACCGGCAGCATCGTGGCCTACACGGATGATGATTGCATAGCTCACGCTGACTGGCTTTTGTATCTCAGTCTAGCCTTTGCCGATGAACGCGTGCTCGCCGCTGGCGGGCCGAACATTCCGCCGCCACCACGGAATCGAGTCGAGCGTGTTGTGGCCGCCGCACCGGGAGCTCCGGCGCATGTTTTGCTCAGCGACACGGAGGCGGAGCATCTGCCTGGGTGCAATCTAGCGATCCGCAAAGTCGCGTTGCATGCCATTGGTGGTTTCAAGGCCGATTTTATCACGGCGGGTGATGATGTGGACATTTGCTGGAGGCTTCGCGAGCACGGTGGGCGCGGCAGCCTGCGCTTTGTGCCAGGTGCGATGGTGTGGCATCATCGCCGTTTCACGATTCGTGCTTATCTGAGGCAACAGCTTGGTTATGGCCGTGCGGAAGCGCTTTTGATGCGACAGCATCCGCAACGTTTTGGGCCGCTTGGCGGCGCTCGATGGCGCGGCGGCATCTATGGTGATCATCTTCCTTCGGATGATCCGATTGAGGGCAGCATCTACCACGGCCCGTTGGGGATGGGGGCCTTTCAGACGATCTATGCGGCGAACAAAGGCTTTCGCTGGTGGGACCGATTCACGGGGGTGATCTGGATCGCGTTCGCCCTGCTGGCAGCCGTTTTGAGACTCGAACCGGTGGCGCTGCTGCTGCTGGTTTTTGCCTCGTGGGCCGCGTGGCGCATCAGTCGGCGGAATGCGCAGGCGGTCTGCCTAGGCGGCTTGCGTGATGGAACTTTACTTTGGCTGCTGAGCTTTCTCCAGCCAGTGGTGCGGGAGTTTGCGCGCCTTTCGGGCATGTTCATCGGAGGCGCGCTGCCGACATGGCGACCTCACGCGCCGGACATCCTGCCGCCGCTCAAGCCTGGCAAGATATCGATCACTCTCACAACGCTGTCGTTTTGGAGTGAGGAGGGCCATGATCGTCATTGTTTGCTCAATGCACTGCGTCACGTGCTGACGGAAAATCGGCGCATGGTTCGCGAGGATGATGGCTGGCGCTGGTTTGACTTCGAGCTCGCTCCACACAGCGATCTTTCGCAGGCCTTCATGACCGTCACCGAGTATCACGGGCATCGACGCTGTCTTACACGGGTGCGCTGCATGCTGCGTATACGCCGCGGGTTGGTTTGGAATCTCGCATTGGGCCTAGTCTTGGCATGCCTGCTGGCCACGCTGCCTCTACCCATCGGCTTTTTTGGTGTGATCGGAGTCGTCGGGATACTCATCGGTATTCCGTTGGCGTTGCGCTTCATCCGCCTTGACATGAAGTCAATGCTTCACCAGGCCGCCGCACAAGCCGGGATGCCAGAAGCCACAAAAAGACCGGCGTGATGGCGCTAAGCGCGATGGCCCAGATAGGTTCGCTTTGACCCAAATGGCCAATGGCAGCGAACGCGAAGCCCAAGGGAATGCTGCCACAGGCCAGCGAGGGCAGAAACACGCGCCAGCTCATGCGGGCAATGCCAGCAAGGCACGCGACTGCCTCCGGCAGCACCGGCGTCCAGCGCGAAAGCGCCACAAGCCATCCGCCGTGTCTATCAAACAAGGCTTCTACTTTTTGCAGACCTTTCTCACCCGCAATCCACGCTGCAGCGCCACGTCCCAGCCAATGACATAAGGCATAAGCGACGATGCCGGAAAGCATCGAGCCTGCCGCACACACGAGGCCGCCTACGAGCCAGCCATACACCCAGCCGATGGCAGACATCACAACGGTGGAAGGCACCGGCAACACGATGTCACTCATGAGCAGCAGGATGCCTCCCACCCAGGCCCACACTCCAAAGCCTTCCATCCATTGACGTGCACCATCAAGGCTGAGCGCCGCGTCAAAGCGCCTGCCCCAGACGAAAAAGGGGATTAGGATGGCTCCCAACAGAACTAGAATCAAAAGCATCAACGAACCACGACGCGCAGGCATGCGATATACCAACACGTCACGAGTTGGATTACAAGGTATCGATCATCGCATTCCCGTTTCTTCAACATGCCGCTGAAGCCGGTGGAGTTTTCACAGCTTTTCCATCAGGGCGAGGCCGCGCTGTGAAATCACTCGCCGCTTTGCGCAGCAACCTTTTCTCCATTGGCGGGATCATGCGAGATCGGCCAGTAGGCTCCCATATTGAGCAAGGCAGGTGGATTCATCTTCAAGGCTTTACCATTTTTCGCTCCGAGGCCTTGATAGGTGATGGGCATCAGTGTGACGCAGAGGCGATCCTGATCAAACTTTTGCACATGCAGTGCTGCGGCAAACGTGTTCTTTTTGTCCAACGTGATCTTGTCACCTGCTTGATAAGGATCTGTCTTTTCCGTGAGACCTGGAAGAACGATCTCCACATCCACATCTTCGAGCTCCACCGAACGCGCACGGATGATCCACCCTTGCGTGATCACGTCGTTTGAGACGAGCGGCCGCGAGTTGATCACCTGATAGTCACCGGTGACGTAGATGGGTTCTTCCTGTTTGTAATTGCGGATGTAGGCACGCTTCAAAAGATCATTCTTCACCGCGAGTTGTTCATGCGAGAAGTTAAAGAATTCCGCTAGCAGATCACGAGAGGGCAGGAACTTGCCACCCGGAACAGAGTACTTCGAGAAAGGGCGGATCGGATCAAGCTTGTCAAACTTGGCAAGCACCCGGTAGTTGAAGGGTTTTTCCGGGTGGGAGAAAACCATGATGCTGAAAAACCAACAAAACGTGGCAACGCCCATGAGGAATGTGATCAGGATCGTCCACCAAAAGATTCCTCCGGAATCTTTCTTTTTTGAGAAGCTACCACCGCCGTAGGAGCGGTATTCACTTCCATCACTTAAAAATCGAACATGCATGGCAAATGGACGAGCCTGATGATAAAAACTGGATTGATATGGTTAAATTCTTACAGATTGTTAAGGGTTTGGAAAGAACATTTCGAGTTCAGTTGGATCATGATTTTGCTATTGTTTTGAAAAGTTTGAGGGTGGAAACCAGGTTTTTTCACAAGGTCCGGAAAAGCATACGGGCGACCCTGCCGGGAACCTATCAATTTAGCAAAACATAAAGGGTGCCAATTTTGAAGTTTCTGAAAGGCGTTTACCTTGCCATTCAGGAGTGGTTTCCATCGAGCGAACCATTCGAAATTGTCTCGAACTAAAAGTGGCGCCTTCCGCTTAAGATTTATTACTATAACTTTGCGTCCGCTTTATTGCCATAAAACGGCTGCTCCTTTCACCTTCACTTCAGGCCGCCAAGCTGGCGGATACGGTCAAAGTGTTTCTTGGAAACTTCGGTGATGGAGAGGCGGTTGCCACGGCGCAGGATGAGCAGATCAGCAAGGAATGGATCAGCGCGCAGCATTTCAAGGCTCACGAAGCTCGGGAAATGGGCCTCCCACTTCACATCGATGAGCAACCAGCGAGGTTCCTCGCGCTTGCTGCCGGGGTCGAAGTATTCCGATGAGGGGTCAAACTGCGTGGGATCTGGCTTGGCCTCGCTAACAAGGCGCACGACGCCCGCGATGCCTGGCTGAGGGCAGCTCGAATGGTAGAAAAAGCCAAGGTCGCCGATGTGCATCTCATCTCTCATCATGTTGCGCACCTGATAGTTGCGCACGCCGTTCCATGGCTCGGTCTTATTGGGACGCTTTTTGAGGTCGTCGAAGGAGAAGACGTCGGGTTCAGATTTGAGGAGCCAGTGCTTCATACTCAAATGGTGATGCGGCGATTGCGTGAGGTAATGGGCCAGCGGGTGGTGAAGCGGCCATTTTCGATAAGATGCGCCTCACCATGCATGGAGACGGTGGGGCAGACATGCCGCGGAATGCCGTGCAAGGCTTGGCCAATAAGGAACTCATTTGCACGCTCGGTCTCAAGCACGAGGTGCTCCTCACTTTGCATCAGCGGCGTGGCATCTGGTAGCTCTTCGAAGCGCACACGCGGATGCGGATTCTCCGGTGCAACAGATTTGTGGCCGAGATCAAGCGTGATGCGGTTTTTGCCAGGTTTGCTGATCACACGGGCGAGCAAGACCGCGGCAGGCTGGAAGGGCAGATCTGGGTGCTTGTCTCCGTAGCCGAAGTCCCACAGCACCGTGGTGCCAGGGCTCAGCGTGCGGTCAGCATGTTTGGCATGCAACCCGAAGGTAGGCGAGCCGCCCGCGACCAATTCTTTGACGAGGATGCCTTCGCCTTGCAAACGACAGCGAAGTTGGTGCACGGAGGCAAAAGCAGCATCGCAACGCTCCTGGCGCACATCGAGGCTCTCATCGTGAATGTGGCCGTCGTAGGCGTGAAGGCCTCGAAACTGCAGTTTCGGTGTATCTTTCATCACATGTGCCAAAGAGGCGGCCTCATCGCCCGGCACAATGCCGGTGCGAGCCATGCCACAATCGATCTCAAGGTAAACGCCAAGCGTGACCCGGTGCTGTTGGGCGGCAGAGGCAAGCAAGCGCAGGCTGTCCTCGGCATCGGCGATGCTAGAGAAGGCGGTCTGGGGGAATTTCAACGCGAGCTCCGCGAGGCGATGCGCGTTCGGGCCAACACATGGCATGGCCAGCAGGACATCATTGGCTCCGGACGCGGCACACATTTCAGCCTCAGCGATGGTCGAGGCCTTGAAACTCGTGATGCCGAACTGCACCTGCCAAGCGATGATCTCGGCACACTTGTGAGTCTTCACATGCGGGCGGAGGCGTTTCGGATCACCGCCGGCAATGTGAATCATGAGCTTCAGGTTGTGCTCAATGCGGCTACGGTAAAAAAGGAGGGCCGGGGAAGGGATTTCGGCTTCGTTTTCGATGTGGAACCAAGCGGGATGCATGAGGCTATGAGAGTCAAAAAGGGCTCAAAGAATCAGATGAACTCGATGACATGCTTTTGGCCATGCTCTTCATGAGCAGGGTTGAGGCTGCGCAGCTCGAACTCGGCTTTTTCGGCCGTGGCATGAACAAGTACCCAACCGTTCGGGCGGTCCTTGCTGAAGGTGTACGCCACGGGCGGGAGGCTAAGCACAGGCAGGCCAGTCTCTGCATGCTTCGTGAGGTTCCAGTTGTGGATATGCCCGTGGATAAAGCCCTTCACTTTTTCATGGGAGGCGAGGATCTTGAAAAGTGCATCACTATCCTGAAGACAGCCGTTCTTTTTTTTGTCGTCCATGCTGGCGAGCATGGGATTGTGGTGAGCGCAGACGAGCGTGGGCTTGTTGGGGAGACCTCGCAGCGTGCGGTCGATCCAGCCAAGCTGCACATCTCCGATGAGGCCGGGCGTCTGGTTCACACTGTGAAGCGAGTCGAGGAGTAGCCAATTCATCGTGGCACTAGAGACGACGGTGACGTGCTTGTCTGCGACAGGGACCTGACGCTCGGCATTCGGGGGCCCAGGAGGGAGGACGGCATTGATGAAGCTCTGGCGGCTGTCGTGATTGCCGAGTGTGCAATGGACTTGCACAGAGTTGCTAGTGAGCGGCTCCATGAGCTTCACAAAAGTGGCGTAGTCCTCGGTCTTGCCATCGAGCAGTGCACAGTCGCCATTCACGATGACGCCGAAGGGTTTCTGGCCGATTTTCAGCACTTGGTTGACGCAGCGCGTGAGATTTTCCGCCATGCAGACCTCACGTGCCACCGTCTTTTCATCCTCAGCAATGTGCGGATCGGAAAACAACACCCAGAGCTGCTCCGGGAGATCCGCCGCTGGCAGTTTCGCGGTAAGAGCAGCGAAGCCAGTGGCAGTGGCCCGCTGTAGCCAGCGGCGGCGTGAGATGAGGGGAAGGGTGAGGGGCATGATGGGGGAGAGAACGCGATGAGAGGAGCGGATTGTGCGTTGGAGTGGCAGCCCAGCGGAGCCTTGGTGGCATTATTTGCGGCTCAACTTGTGAAACATCCAGCCGCCCAGACCAAGGAAGAGCGCATTCGGTGCCCACATGATGAGGTGCGGCATGGCGCCGGGTTTTTCACCAAGGGCCTCGGCGAGGATGATGAAGCTCATGTACAGAAGAGCGGTGGCGATGCCGATCACGAAGCCCGTGGATGTCTCCCGACGCTGAGCCGTGACGCCGAGCGGGATGCCCACAAGAGCGAATGTGATTGAGGCGAGCGAGAAACTGTAGCGCTTATTGAGCTCGGTGTTCGAGAGGGATTTTTCCACCGCACTGAGCTCGGCCCCAGTGAACACATTCTTGCCCGTGCTCACCTCATGGCTCAGCGCGGCGGTGCTTTTCATGCTTGCATTGATGCGCACGGTATCCTCCTGGAGCTTTGCCAACGAAAAAGATAGGGATTTGGTACCAAAATGCATCGCCTGAATGCCCTGGCCTGGCTGTCCGGGAAAATGCTCCAAATGCTCATCACGCAAGTGTAGCAGGAAATCGAGCGAGCCGGGCCTTGAGTGGAGCGAGGCCTCCTTGGCGCGAATGTAGGAGGTGGCGCTGCCATTGATCTGCATGATGTGAAGGTCCTTCAGCTCGGTGCCCTGACGCTTGCCAGTGTAGATCCGGTAGCCGGGCATCTTATCGAGTACGAGGCCCTCTTGGAAGAGTGTCTCCGGATTGTCCGCCACAACGCGATAGAAAAGGCGCTTCATGCGATCCTTGGCCGCAGGGGCAAGATCGACATTCACGTAAAAGCAAAGGCCGCTGAGGAGCACGGCCAAGAGGAAAACCGGCAGGCAGATGCGCGGCATGGACATGCCTGTCATTCGCAGCGAGACGAGCTCATTGTCAGCCGAGAGACGGCCAAAGACGAGCAGAATACCCGTGAGGAAGGCCCATGGGATGGTGTAGATGAGGGAAAAAGGGATTACGAGGGCCACGAACTCGAGCACGACAGAGGTGGGCAGCTCAGAGTTGCCCAGCAGTTCATCGAGCTTCTTATACACATTCCCCAACACCATCACACCACTGAGCAGGCCCACGCCGATGAGTGTCGCCATGCCAATCTGGCGGGCGAGGTAGCGGTCAAAAATGCGAAAGGGCATGGGCGGCGTTCCTTTGTTATGGGTTCTCTGTTCCCAGTTCGCGCTTTTCGCAACGGAGAACCTTGAAGCCTCCCATTTGAGCCTCTTAACTCCTCCCCATGCCGAAAGCCGCCGCCGCGCCGCCCATCCCAGAGCCACCCGATGAGCTCGCGGAAGCGTTTTTGCAGTTTCTGGATGCTGAGCGGCGCAGCTCACCGCGAACACTGGTGCTGTATGAGACAGCCTTGAGGCAGTTCAGGCTGTGGCGCACGCCCTTCCAAGGATGGGACAAGGTAGAAGCAGATGACTTCCGCGCCTTTTTGTTCGACCTGATGAAACAGGAGCGCGCTAGATCGAGCATCCGGCTGCAGTTCGCGGCACTGCGCAGCTTCTTCAAATGGCTCACCCGTCGCCGTGGGTGGAAGCACAACCCGCTCGTGGATGTGCAGATGCCAAAACTGGAGAAAAAACTGCCCGTCGTCTTCACAGTCGATCAGATCGAACATCTGCTCGCGCTGCCAATGAGCACGCCCAAGACGCCCCAAGCTATCGCTTGGGCTGCGGAACGTGATGCGGCCGTTCTGGAGCTCTTTTATAGTACTGGGATGCGCCTCAGCGAGTTGGCTGCGCTGAATGTCGAGGACATCGATCCGATCAGCAAGGTGGTACGCGTCTTGGGCAAAGGCCGCAAGGAGCGCCTCTGCCCTCTGGGCACACCTGCTTTAGCCGCCGTGCAGCGTTACCGACAAAAGGCTGGTGTGCACCATGGTCCGCTTTTCCTCAGCCGCGTGCGGAGGCGCATGACGATCGACGCGATCAACGACGTGGTGCAAAAGTACTGGCGCCTTTCAGGCCTCGCCGTGCACCTCACACCACACAAATTCCGCCACAGCTTTGCCACTCACCTCCTCAACAACGGCGCGGACCTGCGCAGCGTGCAGAGCCTGCTGGGCCACGCCAGCCTCTCCACCACGCAGATCTACACGCACGTCTCTACGCAGCGTATGCAGGAGGTTTATGAATCCGCCCACCCACGGGCCTGATGTGTCACCAACATGCTCGACCGCCTCCTTCCCCCCTCCCAAGATCATCTGCCGCTCATGTGGTGGCGGCAGCACCCGGTGTATCTCTCGGCCATGCTGGCCTTGGCCGCAATGGGGAGCATGGTCCTCACCGCCTTGCTCGGCCCCATCATCGCGGGAGCCATGGTCTTCAGCTACCCCCGCTTTTTTCAGGATTGGCACCTTTGGACGCCATTCACCTGTCTGTGGATGAATCCACCCAGCTTCTGGACAGTCATTGGTTGCCTCCTGCTATGGAATTTTGGTGAGGCGGTGGAGCGTCACATTGGCCGCCGAGCCTTCGCGCGTCTGCTCGTGCTCCTCTGGCTTACCCCGCTGATCGTGATCTCGGTGTTCGGCCTCCTTGGCATCCAAGGCTTGGTCTGCGCTGGCGTGATGGCACTCGAGTTCGCGATCTTCATCGCCTTTGCCACACTTTATCCCACGGCAAAGGTCAGCCTCATCCTTGTCACCCTCGATGCTTGGCTGCTGGCGGTGATTTTCGTGGCACTGAACGCACTGGGCTCTCTTTTCGCGCGGGATTGGACCTCGCTCGTCCTGCTAGCCTCGACAGTGGGTACTGCTCACCTCTTCATCAGGCATGAGAAGGGTGAGCTGAAACTGCCCTCGATGCCAAAAGCTGCCGCCAAGCGATCACAGCCCTCACCCAAGCCCGTCACGAGCCAAGTGAGCGTAGATGACCTCCTCGATAAAATCAGCCGTGAGGGGCTCCATAGCCTTACTGCTCAAGAAAGGGAGGCTCTTGAGAAAGCGAGCCGAGACATGCGACGCCGCTCCGGCTGAGATTCCGATCAAAACGGAATGTCATCGTCTTCCATACCCTCAGTGATCGGACCTTCGCCGAATTCATCGTGCTGCTGCGCGGATGAGGGACGTTGCTGTGAGCGCTGCGCCGAAGCCGGGCCGCCACGCTGCTGCGAGGGCCGCTGCGGCGGGCGGTTGTAGCTGGCGCCTTCTTCATCACCCCCTCCGCCGCCACCCGCGCGTTCACCGCCAGGGCTGCCAAGAAATTGCATCTGCTCGCCGACGACACGAAGGCGCGTGCGCTTCTGGCCGGTCTGTTTGTCCTCCCACGAGTCCATCTGCAGGCGACCCTCGATAAAGACCGGGCGGCCCTTGTGAAGATATTTGCCCGCCAGCTCGGCCATCTTGGACCAGAGCACGACATCCACGAAGGTCACTTCCTCCACTTTTTCACCGCTGTCGGAGGTGTAAACACGGTTCACGGCGAGGCCGATGTCACACACGGCGCTGCCCTTGGGTGTGTAGCGCACTTCTGGGTCGCGAGTGAGATTGCCAATGAGCATGACTTTGTTGTAGGAGGCCATAAATGACGAGGTGTGTTAAGATGAGGTGACAAGGAACTTGGCGGCCAGACGTTGCCGGGGGCCACGCTTTCGGGCAATGTTTTTTTGTCAGCAATGCCGCCGGGGTGCATGCTGTTGCCTGTGCTCCACCTCGTTGACCGCTTCATCCTCCATCTGGCCACGGAACGCGGCCTGTCCGTGAGCTACCAGATTCTCGTGCGCGGGTTTCTGGAGGCCTTCGCCTCCTGGTTCAAGGAGTCTCAGGGATCCGAGGATCCCGCCGAAGTCACCACGGATGCCCTCACCAGCTATCTCGTCCGCCGGAAGAAAGACGGCCTCGCCACCTCCTCCGCCCGCGTGGAGCTCATCGGATTGAAAATCTTCTTCCGCTGGCTCGCCGCCCACAAGCATATCCCTCTTGATCCTGCAGATGCAATTCTCCCACCGCGGGCCGAGCGACACCTGCCCGAAACACTAAATGAGCACGATGTGCGCCAACTCATCGAGTCCATCACGGGCGTCACCCCGCTCGACCGGCGTGACCGGGCTATGCTGGAGCTCTTTTATGCCAGCGGCCTTCGCCTCGCCGAGCTGCTCAATGCCCGGCTGGAAAATCTCAGCCTCGAAGAAGGCTGGATACGCGTGACCGGCAAAGGCTCGAAAACGCGCCTCATTCCCGTCGGAGCGGCCGCACGCGATGCCATCACTGCCTACTTAGAGCATGCGCGACCTGCTCTGGTGAAGGCGAAAAGCTCCAGCCACATCTTCCTTTCCAACCGAGGCCAGAAACTCGGGCCTGACCGCATCCGCGACATCTTCATTGAACGCGCCAACGCCTGCGGTCTCCAGAAGCACATTCACCCCCACAAGATGCGCCACAGCTTTGCCACCCACCTGCTGAACCACGGCGCCGACCTCCGGGTCATCCAAGAGATGCTCGGCCACTCGGACATCGCCACAACGCAAATCTATACCCACGTGGATCAGGCACGGCTGAAGGAAGCGCATCGCAAGTTTCACCCGCGAGCCTGAGCCTGACTCACCCAAACAGTTGAGGAAGCGCCCTGTTTTTTGCTTTCGCCAGAGGTCTGCTTTCCGCTAGAAGCACAAGGCATGTCCGGAAACTCTCCCAACAAACCCACACACGACAGCCACTGGCCTATCGTCATCGCTCTGATCGCCGGTGTCAGCATGGGCATGATCCTGCAAAAGCTCGCGCATCCGGCCAGCGGCGCCACGCCTCACTGGATCCAAACCGTGATGGAGATTTGTCGCTTTGGTTCGGACCTGTTTCTGCGTGGGTTGAAGATGGTCATCGTTCCGCTTGTCATTGCCAGCATCATCAGCGGTATCGCAGGACTGAAATCGCTCGATGGCTTTGCCCGCATGGGCTTGAAGACTTGGGCCTACTACATTCTTGGCAGCCTCGTGGCCGTGTGTGTCGGCCTTTTCATGGTGAACACCATCAAACCGGGTCTCGGCAGCGATGGAAAACCCAATCCCACGCTTGCCGCCGCGATGAATGCCGCGAAGACCAGCCAGAATGCCCAAGAAGTGGGAAATGTGATGAAAAAAGCGGAAGGCGGCGCCTCCTCACTGCTCGACATCGTGCGCCGCGCCATCCCCACGAACATCATCCAAGCCTGCGCCGAGGGCGATCTGCTCGCCATCATCGTCGTGAGCATCCTGTTCGCCGTGGCGATGGTGCTCATCCCCACCGGCCCACCCATAGTGCTGCGTGATTTCTTCAACCAACTCACTGACGTGATGACACTCATCACCACTTGGGTCATGAAGTTCACCCCGCTCGCCGTTGTTTGCCTTGTCATCCCTGCCATCGCGGGTGTCGGTGTGGGGGTGCTGCAAAATCTCGTGCCCTATGTTTTGACCGTCGTTGGCGCCTTGCTGCTCCACACGCTGGTCATTCTGCCCATCGTGCTCAAGCTGGCCGGCGTCTCGCCGGCGCAGCACTTCAAAAACATGAGCGACTCGCTGCTCATGTCCTTCTCCACCGCCTCCTCGAGTGCCACCATCCCCGTCACGATGCGCTGCATCATGGAGGAGTCCAAAGTGAGCGAGCGTGTAGCCTCCTTTGTCATCCCGCTCGGTGCCACCGTGAACATGAATGGCACCGCGCTCTACGAATGCGTTGTCGTCGTCTTCGCCGCGCAGGTGCTCGGCATCGATCTCAGTGTCACCCAGCAGTTCCTTGTCGTGCTGCTCGCACTCGTCAGCAGCATCGGCGTTGCGGGCATTCCCGCCGCTAGCCTCGTCGCTGTCATCATCATCATGCAAAACGCCGGCTTCAGTGAGGACGCCATTAAAGCCTCGCTTGGGCTCATCCTCACCATCGACCGCCCCCTCGACATGGCACGCACCACTGTAAATGTCTTTGGTGATACCGTTGGTGCCGTTGTCATCGCGAAATCGGAGGGAGAAAAGCTCGCCTGTTGAACCTCCTAGGTCAGCGCTTGCCGCGCACCCCAAAAGTCGGAGGGACTTGGCAAGTCTCGCTGCCTGTTGCACAGGAGCACTCTGCCATGAGCCAGACCGCTAATCTCCACATCGCCTCGAACATCGCGCTGCCATCACCGCGTTTGATGGTCGCGGAAATCGCGCCGACGGAGGCGCAGACGGCTTTCATCGCCGAATCACGCCGCGAGATTCGCGACATCTTGTTCGGCAAAGACTCCCGTTTCCTCATCGTGCTCGGTCCCTGCTCGATTCATGATCCGGAGGCCGGTTTGGAGTATGGGCGGAAGCTCGCGTCGCTGGCGCAGGAGCTCAAAGACCGGCTTTGCCTCGTCATGCGAGTCTATTTTGAAAAGCCACGCACCACCGTCGGCTGGAAGGGACTCATCATGGACCCGGACCTCGACGGCACCTGCCACATCCCAGACGGACTGCGCCTTGCCCGACGCATCCTGCGCGATGTGATCGATCTCGGTCTGCCCACGGCCACTGAGTTGCTCGATCCGATCACGCCGCAGTATATTGCTGATTTGATCTCGTGGAGCGCCATCGGTGCCCGCACGACGGAATCACAAACGCATCGCCAGATGGCCTCCGGTCTCTCCATGCCGCTCGGATTCAAAAACGGTACGTTTGGTCACATCGCACCTGCCATCAACGCGATCAAAGCCGCGATGCAGCCGCAGACCTTCCTTGGCGTGAACGAGGATGGCGTGGCCTCCGCCGTGACCACCAGCGGCAATCCCGACTGCCACATCATCCTGCGCGGCGGTGAAAACGGTCCGAACTTCGGTGCGGACAATGTCATGGAGACCCTCGACGGCCTCGAAGCCGCCCAGCTAAAGCCCGCGATCATGATCGACGCCAGCCACGGCAACTGCGCCAAGGACCACCGTCGCATGCCGGATGTCTTCCGTGAGATCGTGCGCCAGCGTGCCGCCGGTCAAAAAGCCATCATCGGCGCGATGCTTGAAAGCAATCTCGTGGGAGGAAACCAAAAATTCCCGCAGCCGCTCGATCAACTCGTCCACGGTCAGTCGATTACGGATGCCTGCATCGATTGGGAAACCACTGAAAAGCTGCTGCGCGAGACACACGCGACCTTGAAGTAGTTTATTCCTCAGGGCATCGGCAATATCTTCCATGCGCCTTCTACCAGATCATCCATTGTGTGATCGCCGAATCGCTGCCTGTGGAGTTTCTCCACATGCCAACCTTGGCTGGCAAACATGCGGCGCACTTGATGGTAGCGGCCTTCGGTGATGGTGAGACGTGCGCTGCGTGGCGAGAGAAGTTCGAGCTTTGCGGGGAGACAGGGCTTTTCTTCACCGCGAAGCATCAGATCTCCCTTCGCGAAAGTTTCAACGAGTGAGGGCTCCAAGTCCCGATCGAGCTCCGCAACATACACTTTCTCGATTTCGGCCTTTGGCGAGGTGTAGCGATGCACCAGCGGACCGATGTCCGTGATGAGCAGCAGGCCGCTCGTGTCCCTGTCAAGCCTGCCCACGCTCGTCACGGCCGGATTGCGCCGCAGCCATTGATCCGGCAGCAGCTCATAAATAGTCGGCCCCTCGTTTCCATCATGCGTGCAGACATAGCCTGCAGGCTTGTGCAGCATCGCGAGCAATCCATCGGGTGCTTCGAGTGGCTCGTCGTCCACCGTCACGGCATGCGGATCGACTTTTTGGTCTGCTTTCGTCAAAACGAGACCGTTGTGCTTCACCCGAGCGTTTTTCACAAACAACAACGCCTCACGACGCGAGCAGTAACCGAGGGAGGAGAGGACTTGATCGAGACGACGCATGCAAAAAGAGAAACGCGGTGATGCTTCGCGATTCCCGCGTCGGATTCAATAGCCGTAGTTGAAGGGATCGCTGTATTTCGGATTCGTAGCGAGAGAGGTGTCCGTCAGCGATTTCATGAAGTTCACCAAATCTGCCTTCTCCTGTGCACTGAAGTTCGGGCGGCGCACACCGCCGCCTTGTTGAGGAGTAAGCCGGAGCGGCGGCGAGAGGTTCGGATTATCAACCACCCCGTTACTGTAAAAGTCCACAACCGCCTCCAACGTGGCAAAGCGGCCATCGTGCATGTAGGGAGCAGTCAGCTCAATGTTGCGTAGCGAGCCGACCTTGAACTTGCCGTTGTCCGTAGTCAGACTTGTGATGCCGCCTTTGCCGAGGTCGATATAAGGAAACTCAAGACCGTTATTAAAGATGGTTGTGCCAGGCACAAAATTGTCCGTGCCGTGGCAGGCACTACAGCTTCCCGGCGCATTGAAGAGCTGTCGGCCGCGTTCTTCCGACTGCGTCCAACTGGCACCGACGACGAAGTTGGTCGTGCGTGCGGCATCGTAGCGTGAGCTCACGGAGATGATCGAACGAACAAACTGTGCGAGAGCTTTGGAGATGCGGTCGGAAGTGACGCCCGGCGTGCCGAAAACTTGGTTGAAGAGATCGACGTAGAAGGGCTCTGCACCTAGGCGGGCCACCAAAGCAGGAAGCGTCATGCCCATCTCGACAGCATTCTGGATCGGCTGGAGCACTTGGTCCTCCAATGTGGCCGCGCGTTCATCCCAGAAAAAGGACTGACGCTGGTACCAGCGGGCATTGCTGAGGCCCATCGAGTTGCGATCCGTGCGGCCACCCTCGAAGCCTTTGCTGAACTGCTCCGAATCGGAAAATCCACGGGTCTGTTGATGGCAGGAGGAGCAGGAGATCGTCTGGTTTAACGAAAGGCGTTTATCGTAGAAAAGGATGCGCCCGAGCTTCGCGCCGGCATCGCTGGTGAGATTGGTGCCGGGCATGTTATCCTGCCCCGCGATGGGATTGACGGCGAAATTGGCGGGCAGAGTGGGATTGTCGTAATCGTAAGGCGTCGCTGGTAGACTCACTGCCGTGGACAGCGTGCTGGCAATGCTGCTCTGGAGCGCGGCTGAGTAGGAAGTGCGGTAGAAAAGGCTTGTTGTGGAGGGTGCGTGGGCTGTGGTGCAATCCAAACGGCCATTGTGTACCTTGTAGCTTTGCACGTTCGTCCAGTTCAAGAGATCTGCGGAGCTTTGCAGCGTCCAGACGTGGTCGCCCGGGTCAATGATGGTGACGCGGCTAGTGTTGGCTGCCGCTCCGGGCGCAAAGGTGATCGAGGAGCCTGCGGGGAGCTGGGCCCGGGCCAGCGTAGCAGCGAAGAAAGCGAGCAGAAGAAAACGGAACTTCATGGGATGCGAGCTGGTTTTACGGGTGTCGGTTCCAGAATAGCGACACAGCTTGAAACAATCAGATGAATAAAAAGTTTTTCAGGATTTTCCCCGAACGGGGTTGAGGCATCCGCCATGCGTGCGCCTCACTTCCTCACATAAAACAGCGCCCGGTCGTGGCAGAGGAGGACGAGGTCGAGTTTGCCGTCGTTGTTGAGGTCGAGGGCGGTGTAGTCGTGGGGTTCGTTTTCGCGTCCGGATTTACCGCGGAAGTGGGGGTCGGTTTCGAAAATGCGGAAGTGCATACGGCTGGTCCATTCCTTGTTCTTCGCCTCGGGCTGGAAGAACTCGATGACGCGGCTCTTGGCGGTGTCGACCAGCGCCAGATCATCCGTATCGAGACCGGAGAAGCTGGCGGCGATCAAATCGCTCGGCTGCGTGTCTTTGAGTTCGCTGTCGAAGGTGCTCACGGTCTCAAGCTGAAGCGATTCGCCATCGAGCGGGGTGATTTGAAAGCTGCTTTTGCCGAGAAGGAGCAGGCGCTGGTTCACGAGGCGAATCCAATCGGGTGTCATCGCGGGCAACGGATGGCTGTGCTGGCTGCGATACACGCCATCGGCTCCGGCGGCGAGGTCGTAGAGCTTGCTGTGCGCGGTATCGATGAGCGTGACGCGGAGTTTTTGATCGGCGTTGCGGTTGAGCAGCGCGGTGTGGATCTCGGCGCTGGCATCCGGGGCATTGAACTGCTCCAAGATGCTCGCTTTGCCATCCGCACCGACGCGGAAGACGCGGGCGAGTTGCTCCCGGGCGATGACGAACTCGTCTTTGCCATCGCCATCGAGATCGCCGGTGGTGAGGGCTGAAGGTGTGAGCTTGCTCACAAAGGTGTCTGGAATGCCTTCGACGCGTTTGAAGGGCGTTTTAGCGTCTCCGGTGCTCAGGAGCACTTGCATGGTGCCGATGCTCGAAAACACCGCGAGATCACCTTTGCCATCTTGATTGGCATCGAGCACGCGTAGGGCGCTAACACGGCTGTTTCCGGTCAATGCGGAGAGTTCGAGGCTGGCGGTGGTCAACTTCTTTTCCTTCGCGGTGATGCTGAGGAGTTGGGGCTTCGATTTGAGCTCGATGACGGCGTGGATGGCGCCGGCGATCGTACCGATGCTGCCGCTCGCGAGCGTGAGCAGCGTCTCACCTTCCTTGGCCTGGTAAACGATCTCGGGATAGCTGAGGCGGCCTTCGTGCCATTTCGCGATGCCGATGGCCTTTTCAGTGGTGCTGAGAAGAATGAGCTCGGGCTTCGAGTCGCCATCCGCATCGGCGATTAGCATGGACTCGACGCCGCTGAGGATGGGAAACTCACGCCCTTGGCTAAAGCCGCCGTTTTTCTGGCCGCTGAAGAGCCACAGGCGGGCGCTTTTCGGTTCGGACATGATGACGTCGGCATTTCCGTCGCCGGTGAGATCACCATAGGCCACGGCACCGCCTTTGCTTTCGGTGGGCGGCATGGCATAGCGGATGGTGGAGGCGCGGTCGCTGTCTGGCTCCGCCTTCGCTTGAGTGAGACGAGCCACTTCAATCATCCCGGTTTCGTTTTGAATCCAGGCCACACCGGTCTTGCCGTCGCCTAGACGCACCGGATGCAGCCAGTGACGGCTGGCGGGGATCTCGATGCGCCATTCCTCGCCAAAGCTTTTGTCGTCCTGCTGCAGGCGGACGAGCAGCGCATCGCCCTCCGGCGCAGTGTAAAAGAGATCGGGCTTTGAGTCGGCATTCAAATCAGCGACATGCAGGCCTGCGCAGCCGCTTTCGCCGAGAGCATAGGTTTGTGGATCAGACCACTCGCCGGCCTTGTCCTTCTGCGTGAGAAGCATGAGCCGGGTATCGGTGAGCAGGGCGAGGTCGGTTTTGCCATCCGCATTCAAATCGGCGGCCGCGAGCACCTCGGTGTCCTCGGAGGTAGAATCGAGCGCGAAGTCTTTTTTCACCGTCCAGCCGCCTTTGGCGTCCTGCATGCGGAGCACGAGCTTGTCGTCATCGGTGATCGCGGCGAGGTCGGGCTTCTTGTCGCCATTCCAATCACCCACGGCGAGCGCCAAAGCGGCACGACCGATGACAAGGGGCTGCTTGTCAAAACGCGAGACTTCAAGAATCGGGTTCCAGCGATCCTCGCGGGAGGTTTTCTCCGGCTCGCTGGGCTTCACGCCATCCTTGCGTTGCAGCAGGATCTCGATGCGGGCGCGATCCGCATTGATGATGGCGATGTCGGTGAGGCCATCGCCATTGAAATCGGCGGCACGAGGGGAGCCAGTAGCCCAGTCGAGCTTCACCACCTCCGGACCATCGAAGCGGAGAGGTGTGGCGCAAAAGGCCGTCGAAGCGATGACCAAGGCGGCCCATCTGGCTGCGGCCATAGGCGTCGAAAACCTCTTCGAAAAGCGAGTGGATAGAAAAGAATGCGGCTTCACGACGAGATTAGCGAAATAGGACTGGGAGAAAGAAATCGCTGATGCGGTTACTTGGCCTCCACGGGCGTCGAGAGCATCTGCACATGAAGGGCATCGGGGTGCGAGTAACTGCCGCTCATCATGGTGCCGAAGTATTTTTGGAAGGTGGCATCGGAGGGGCGGTTTTTGGAATCCACAAACTTCGCGAGGGCATCACCTGCGGCCTTGGCGGTGGTATCACCGCTCTGGGCAGGACCTTTGCCGGGGCCTTTTTTCTTTGGAGTGGCTTTTTGTTGGGTGGCCGCCTGCTTCGAAACCATCTCCATGGCGTTAAAGATGAGGCTGATCATCTTGCTGGAATCGGTGACACCGAGGCCGTTAAAGCCCTTCGGCAGAAGGGCGAGCTGGGATTGGGCGCGAGGCGTCTCCCAGATGGAGGTGCCGGAGGGATCCTTCATGCGAGCGAGCACCTTGCGGAGGGCATTGAGGCTGCCACTACCAATCAGGAAATGCTTGCCGGTGTTGACGTAGGCAATCTCGGGCACAGCCGAGTCACCGCCGCCCGCGGCACCTGTCTTGAGCGTGTAGAGCTTGTAGCCAAGGTAATCGCTCTCATCGAAGGCGGCGAAGCCCATGCCGCCCATGGCGTTTTGGATACCTTTAAGGGCGGCACCGAGCTTGTCGGCATTTTTGATTTTCAGGCCCATGACATCGCTCTGCGTCTTTCCATCGCTGTCGCTGACCTGAAAGTTTTGACCGTCGAGACTCGCAAAAAAGTCATCGCGGATCTTAAAGCCGTTTTGCTGCTCGAAGCCGGCAAGATACATGTTCGCCATCATGCCCATTTGTGGGCTGAGCTTGGTGACCATGCCCATGAGGCCGTCATACATCTTGAGCCACTCGACGGTGGAAACTTGTGCGCTGGCCACATCATCGGCGATGAAGGCGGGCAACTCGACCTCCTTGGCGCTGCTCGAAACCCAAGAGAGGATGCCGGCAGGCTTTTCGGGATGGAAAAAGAGCACGTCCGAGCGAGAGCGATCATCGGCGAAGTCCATGGTGATGGCGAAACCTTGGAATTCATGCATTCCGATGGCCTGTAAGATCTGCTCTGGCTTGAGATCTCCCATTGGATTTGGAGCAGCGTTTTTCGCGTCGCCCGCTTTTTTTTCCATGCTAGAAAAGGCTTTCATCGCCAAATCAAGGATGCGGGTGCCGTTGAGGTAGAACGTCACATCCGCCACGCCCTCACGGAGCTGGGCGAGACGCTCTAGGTGGCCGCGCACCTCATCGCCTGCCTCACCGCTGCCGGATTTTACCGCTCCAATCATGTATTCCATGAGCCTGCGGTTGGTGGCCTCAATCATAACGCCCTCAACGAAACAAAACGCATCCACCCACGGCGCATCCGCCTCCTCGGAATCGGTAGCGATGCTCACGCTGATGCCAGCGATGTCGACGTTGCTCTCCTTGAGGCCGGGATGTTGTTTTTTCTTGAGGTGTTCGCGATGCTTGCGCTTTTGATCTTGGTGCCGGGACTGGTTCTGCGAGGCCTCGCTAAGGCCGATGAAGGGGATGGATTTTGTTTTCTCCATCTCTGCGGCGTCACTCAGCACAAAGAAGGCGACGGCGGGGCCGGTCTCATCTTTCAGCGTTTCATAGAGGCTGGTGCCATAGATGCTCTTGAAGTAGCTGTCCCACGGCATCTCGCCGTTTTCCTTCATCGGCTCGAGCCAGCGCTTCGTCTCCTCGTCCTGCATGAAGTGGCCGAAGGCGCTCTTGTCCCAGTCGGTGAGCAGCTCCGGCATGTTTTTAAAGGCAAGAAGGCCGACGGTGTCCTTCGGCATGAGGTGGATCCATTGTTCGACTTTGTCCGCTGCAAAGGCGGGAAGCGCGAGCAGAAGGCTGGTAATAAGAAGCAGGGGTGTTTTCATAGGGAAGGGTGTTTTCGTCATTCCGCCGCAGGTGGAGGGAGATAGCGGAAGCCGGCGTTGGGATTGCGGGGATCGAAGGCGAAGGCTTCGCGGTTCTTGAGGAACAGCTTCAGCATGTTCGCCGGGATAGAAAAGCCGAGGCCTTCGACGCCGACGCCGGCGGCTTTCATGTTGTTCACGCCGACGACCTCGCCTTTGAGATTGAAGAGGGGGCCGCCAGAGTTGCCGGGATTGATTTGTGTCGTGCTTTGAATGTACCATCGGCCGCTGTTTTCACGGGCACGGATGCTGACGATGCCCTGCGACACGCTGCGCTCCAATCCAAGCGGGCTGCCGATGGCGAAGACCTGCTGGCCTTGCGTGAGCGCATCGGAATCGCCGATGGGGACGAAGGACAGGCTCTTCGCCGACGCCTCGTCGTCGATTTGAAGGATGGCGAGGTCGAGGTAGCCGTTCATGGCAACGATCTTCACCTTCGTGAACGACTGCTTCTCCAGTCCGCCCTGCTTCTTTTTGTAAACGAGCACCGTGATCTCCCGCTCGCCGGCGATGACGTGTTGGTTGGTGATGACATGGCCCATCTTGTTGATGATGAAGCCGGAGCCAAGGCCAGAAGCCGTTTGAATCTGCACGACAGCCTCAGCGACGCGTTGGACGTTCTTTTCGACCGTCATCCCTGCTCGGCCCGGCTCGACGAAGTACATATCCTCGCTTTGCGCGGTGGCTTTCGGGGCGTCGATCGGCTTAGGGGACTCCCTTTCGATACGAGCGATGTCGGCGCGTGGTAGCGAGAGGATCGTGGAGCCGAGGTCGAGCACAAGGGCGTCCTCACGTTCCTTTAGCAATTCCGCGCGGAGCTCGGAGCCATTTTTGAGCACTACGAGCATCGTCTCCGCCGCCGGAACAGCCATGACAAGCATGCCAGAGGCCGCGAGCGGTAAGAGAAAGGTCTGGGGAAACTTCACAGCGAGAAGTTACGCAGCTGCACGAAGAGAGACGAGCACTTTTTGATCCGTTTTGGCCCCGTGAGACCTGCGGTGGAGCGGCATGCCTCGATCCGGAATGCCGCTTGCCAAGCCAGAAACCGCCCTCATATTCGCGCCCCTTTTCCCCTCCCCTCTTATGTTGATCGGCATTCTCACGGTGGTCGAAGTTCTCGTCTGCCTCCTTCTCATCCTCATTGTTCTCATGCAGCGCCCGCGGCAAGAAGGCCTCGGAGCTTCCTTCGGTGATTCCATGACCAGCCAAGTGTGGGGTGCGCAGACCACAAACGTCCTCCAAAAGTTCACCGTCTATCTCGCCGTGCTGCTTTTTGCTCTCACGTTGGCCCTCGCCGTGTTGACCGCACGCGAACAGGCCCCGGAGAAGTCTAAGCTCTTCGGTGACAAGCCCGCCGAGCCACCGCCCGCACCTGCAGCACCGGCGACTCCTGGCCCCATCTCCGCGACCCCAGCTCCTGCTGCGGCTCCCGCCATACCTGCTCCAAGCCCGGCCGCAGCTCCTAAGGCCGACGAAAAGAAAGCCGAAGCCCCCAAGGCTGACGCCCCGAAAGCGCCTGCGACTCCCGCTCCTACCGCCGAAGCTCCAAAGCCCACCGCCGCTCCCGCGACGCCCCCGGCACCCGCACCCGCACCCGCACCCGCACCCGCACCTGCTCCGACTGCTCCCGCCACCCCGGCCCAGCCGAAGTAAGCGGCGCCTCAAGCACCCATCTCCGAGAGGAAGGCCCCACGCCTTCCTCTTTTTGTAATCCCCCATCACTCCCGTTCTCCAAAACTCCACCTCCGTTCTCATGTCTGTCTCCATCACTGTCGATTACACAGGCGATCTCCGCTGCCAGGCCACCCACGGCCCCTCGAAGAACACCCTCATCACGGACGCTCCCGTCGATAACTGCGGCAAGGGCGAGTCTTTCTCTCCCACCGACCTCGTCGCCACCGCGCTCGCCTCCTGCATGGCCACCGTTATCGGCATCAAGGCGCAGCAGAAGCAGCTCGATGTCACTGGCATGAAGGTCAGCGTCGAAAAGCACATGAGCGAGGACAGCCCGCGCCGCATCGTGCGCCTGCCCATCACCATCGAGATCCCGCTGCCGGCCGATCATCCCGAGCGCAAGCTCCTCGAAGCCACCGCCCTCGGGTGCCCCGTCCACCACAGCGTTCACCCGGACATCGACAAGCCGGTGACTTTCATCTGGAAGGCGTGAATCGTCGAACGCGGTTTAGGACACCAGCTCGATCCGGCTCGTGCCTCCGGCTCCACGAATGACACGCACCTGCGTCGTCAGCCGCTCCTTGAGCAAATCGACATGCGAGATGAGCCCGATGGTCTTCCCCCGGGATCGTAAGTTTTCCAGCGCACTTAGAGCCACCTCCAGCGTCTCCGAATCCAGCGTTCCAAAACCTTCATCAATGAAGAGCGAGTCGATCGGATGATGCCGGCTCGCCAGTTCGCTCAGCCCTAAAGCGAGCGCGAGACTCGCGAGAAAACTCTCGCCACCGGACAAGCTCTCCATCGGTCGATCCACGTTCGCTTGATACAAATCCACGATGCGCAGGTCGAGCTCATCCCCTTCTGCCGCCATCAGTCGATAACGCTCTGCCAGCACTTGGAGATGCTTATTCGCCAGACCAATGAGCTGCCGCAGCGTAAGCGACTGCGCGAAGCGTGAGAACTTCGCGCCATCCGCCGAGCCGATCAGCTCCTTCAGCCGCCCCCAGCGCAGCGCCTCGGCTTCCGCCGCCTGCAATTCCGCTCCACCGGCCTCGCGACGCTTCTTCGCGTCGTCGTCATTTTTGAGCTGCTGCTCCAGCGAGCCAAGTTCCGTGCGTTTCTTCGCAAAGGCCTCGCCGAGCTGCTTCGTGGTCGCTTCGAGCTCGCTCAAGGCCGCCGCACTCAGCACGCTCTGTCCCTCGAACGGCTTCCGACGCGTCTCGAGCTGCTCCAGCTTCGCCAAGTTGGCCGCGAGCTGCGTTTGCAGTGCGTTCAGCTTCGTCTCCGCGTCACGCAGCGCCTTCTCTGCCGATGAAACGCGGCCTTCATGCTCCTGCCGATCCTCCGCCAACGTCTTGCCGCCGAGCAGTGCGTTCAACTGCCCCTTCAACGCATCGGCTTGGGTTCGCAGCGAAACGCCTTCGGCTTTCAGCTCATCCAGCCGCTTCGTTTTCGCCAACTCATCCGCCTTCGCGAGCTGCACATCCCCTTCAAATTTCTGGCGCTCGCTGCGTTGCTGCGCGGCCTCCTGCTGATGCTTCGTGAAGGTGCTCGAGCGCTTCTCCAAGGCATCGAGCACCTGCTCCATTTGGAGTGGCGACGATTCGTCGCCCAGACCCTCTTTGGATAGGCAAGGACTCGTCGCCACTCCATGTTTCGCACGCTCCTCGACCTCCAGTGCACTCACATCCGTCACCTCCATCTCTCCAAGTGCCTTCCGCACCTCCGCCGCTTGCTTCTTCTCCGCGCTAAGTTCCGCCTCGAGCTTCGCCAACTCACGCTCCAGTGCTGACAGCGCTCGCTGAGCCTGCTCATGCTGCTTCTCCAAGCCCACCAGCAGCTTCCGCGCGGTTTGCAGTTGCGATTCAAAGCTCGTCTCAGCGCTCGCGAAAGGATGTTCCGTGGCTCCACACAACAAACAAGGTTCTCCGGCCTTCAAATCATGCCGATGCTCATCAAAACCCGCCATCAGCTCTGACTTCCGCACGATCTCGCGCTGCCCCTCGATCTTCTCCGCGAGCCGTTTTTGCTCCTCACGATCCTTCTCGGCTTTTGCGAGGCTTTCAGCGACTTTTTTCGTCCAAACAGCCGTTTGAGCCTGAGAATCGCCAAGACGCTTTTTCAGGGCTTCCGCCTCCGCATGACGCTTCCGACCCTCGGTCAGCTTTTCATGCGCCACTCGCCACTCGCGCACGGCGATGCGAAGTTTCGGCAATTGCTCGCCCAGCTCGGCATCGGCAGCGTGCTGCTTCAACCACGCTTTGAGTTCATCCGTCGCCTTGTCGTGAGCCTCCAAGGCTTTCAATGCAGCTCCACTGCGAGCAACCGCTTCCTTTTTATCTTTGTCCCATATTCCATAAGTCGTTCGACTTTCCGCGAGCTGCTTTTCGAGTTGCTCACTCTGCGCCGCGAGACCTGCCGCCTGTTCCCACACGGGCTCGCGCTTCTTGCGTTGGGCTTTGGCCTCTTCCGCGATGCCTTTTGCCTTCGAAAACTCCTCCATGGCGGTGGATTGCGAGCTTTGGAACTGCTTCACGCCTTCACCGAGCTTTGTGATCTCCGCCACGATGGTCGCGTGCTCGCGTTGCGCGTGGAGGTACTGCGTCGCATCTTGACTTTCGAGCTGCAAACGTGCGGCGGTGGTCTGCGCCTCAGCAAACGAAGTTTCCAGCCGTTGCCTCGCCTCATCATCGAGCACCGACACGGCGCCGAGCGAGACTTTGAGCCGCTGCACCTGCTCGTCCTTCGCTTTGTAGGTCTCAAAGGCCAGTTTCGACAGTTCCGTGTAGATCTCCGTGCCAGTGATCTTTTCCATCAGCTCGGCGCGCTCGTTCGGCTTCGCCTTCAAGAACGCCGCGAACTGCCCCTGCGCCAGCAGTACGGAGCGTAGGAAGCGCTGCGCATCGAGCCCCGTGCGTTCCTCGATGAGGCGATCCATCTCCGCCGACTTCTCCGCGAGGATCTCACCCGTCACCGCATTCGCCAGGCGACGCTCGACGGGCTGCAGCTTGCCATCCGCCTTGCCGCGTGCGCGACGCAGCCGCCAGGTGGCGCGGAGTTTTTCGCCCTTCGTTTCAAAGTCCACCTCGGCGAGACATTCGGCCGTGTGGCGGCTCATCATCTCATCCGCCTTGTCATTGCCGTAACGCGCCGCGCGGCCATACAGCGCCAGCGTCATCGCATCCAGCAGCGTCGATTTCCCCGCGCCCGTCGGCCCCGTGATGAGAAACACCCCCGCCGCGCTCAACGCCCCCTCATCAAATCGCACCTCATGCGCCCCGCTGAGCGAGTTGAGGTTCTGAAGTCGGACGGCGAGGAGGCGCATGGGGCGAAGTAGCCTGATGTGACGATCAAGGCCAGCGTCAACTGTGCCCCCATGCGAGCCGGAGGCTCAAAAGAGATTAGCCGGTGGTGGTGACTGTGACTTATTGGTCATCTCGTCACATTCCGCTCCCTCAACGCCAGCAGCTCATCAAACACGGCCCCGAGTTCCTCGCCTTCAAGCTGTTTTTCTTGGAGGAGTTCGCGAAAGACATCGCGGGGCTGGAGATCGTGGAGGGCGGGGCCGGTGGGTTGCCAAGGAGTGGCAGCGATGGTGGGGAGGTCGGCGAGGACTTTGAGTACGTCGAAACGATCGGCGGTGGCTTCGCGGACGTGGCGGTCGAGATCGGGTTCGGGGGCGTTGAGCTTCACAGTGATCTCCGCCCAACTCCCGGCGGGCACGGTTTGAAGATCGGCGGCCAGCGTGGCACGGTCCACAGTGGCGCGGATGAGCTGGCGTGTGGTCGGAATAGCGAGCGTTTCGATGTTCATGCCCTGCGTATCGAGCACGACGACGGATTTCTTGTCCGCTGCCTCAGAGAAGCTCAACGCGATGGGGGAGCCGCTGTAGCGGATGGTTTTGAGGCTGGCGACTTTTTGCGGGCGATGCAGGTGGCCGAGGGCGGTGTAGTCGAAGCCATTGAAGAGATCTGCGCCGACGGCACCGAGGTTGCCGATGTGGATGTCGCGTTCGCTGTCGCTGGTGGTGGCGCCAAGGACGGTGAGGTGGCCCATCGCGATGACAGGGCGGCCCTGCGCGAGGTGGCGGCACGCGGCGAGCTGCGCGGCGTAGTGGGCGCGGATGGCAGCGCGGAGCTGCTCGTGCACGGCGGTGATGGTTTCACCGGCGGTGGCTTGGCGGAGATCGCGTTCGCGTAAAAATGGCACGGCGGCAACGACAGCTCCGCCGAGATCGACGACGTTGCTTTCGCCCGCGTGGCCAAAGACATGCACATCAAAACGCTTCAGCAACTCACGCGGAGCGTTGAGGTGGGAGGCGGAGTCGTGATTACCGCCGGTGATGATCGCTTTGACTGTCTTCAGATCGGCGAGGCGCTTCAAAAAGTCGAAATACAGCGCGACGGCATCCTGCGGCGGATTCGCGGCATCAAAGACATCGCCACTGACGAGCAGCGCGTCGATTTTCGCGCTGCGGAGCGTATCGAGGAGCCCGTCGAGGAAGGCGGCATGCTCCGGCAGACGATCACGCTCGACGAGTCGAGCGCCGAGATGCCAGTCTGCGGTGTGAAGGATGCGCATGAAGTGCATGGTGTAGACGGGGAGCGCGGAGAGAAAAGAACGAGTGATGGACTTTTGAAGAAATGATGTTGGCCGGAAGGGAGAAAAGAAGCCAGCTTTCCGGACTTTGTCCGCCGAACTCCCGTCCTACTCTGCCCGATCTGTGACATCACCACCATGGTGGTTATGGCCGCATGTGCTGAGCCTGGAGGCACCGCTGGTGGCGGTGCTGTGGCAGATGGGTCTCGCAAAGGCACACGGGCTGCATTTGATGCCGATGGTGCATGCGGGCCTGGGGCTGGTGGTGTGGATCATTTATGTGCTCGACCGGCTGTGGGATACGTTTCGCCAGCCAAAGGCCGAGCTGGATGTACGGCATGCGTTTTACCGGCGTCATCGCATGCTTTTCACGGTGCTCATTCTGCCACTGGCACTGGCCGCGGCGGGATGGATCGCGCTGAGGGAGATCCCGGAGGGCATGCTGTGGCAGGCGGTGAGCCTAGCGGTGTTTGTGGCGCTGTATTTCTTGGTCTATGTGGCGCGGCTGGCCCCGGCGCTGATGCCGCAACCGCATGCGGCGGCACTGCTGTTTGCGCTGGGATGTACGACGAGCATTCGCTTCTTCTCGATGCCGGAGACCTGGACGGACCCGCTGTTGGAATGCGCGATGCTGACGCTGCTGTTCCTCGCGAACCTCAGCGCCCTCGCTGCGAAGGAAGAAGAAGATGCCGGTAAGCCTGCTCACTGGCACGCGGCACATCCCACGCTACTCGGCGGCAACCTACTGGTGATGGTGGCGGTTCTATACTACATCCAAAAAGGCAGCTTCGATGCTGTGCTGTTAACGCCATCTATCGCCGTGTTTGCCGGTTTGGCCCTCATGACGATCCTGCATCGCGTTCGTAGGAAACTGAACATCGAGCAGCATCGCGTGTTGGCGGATCTGGCCATGGTTTTGCCGCTGCCGGTGATATGGATGTGAAACAGGCGCACCATGTTTGCCTGAGCGATAGAACGGCCAAGCGGTTGAAATGAAAAAAGGCCGGATACGCCAACCAAGCGCATCCGGCCGTACATGGCCCAACCTACACGGAAGATGGATCAGAAGTT
>Ga0075471_10000348_pt1 | contig 27523 bp, 21 predicted proteins | sample DEB19_08_DNA_2_FD_74787 | JGI IMG/M metagenome (GOLD analysis project Ga0075471, IMG submission 74787) | Aqueous microbial communities from the Delaware River and Bay under freshwater to marine salinity gradient to study organic matter... | ecosystem: Environmental > Aquatic > Marine > Coastal ...
AAGGGAACCACCGCGATGCAGGCCAAGGTCGGCGGTCTGTGTGAAGCGATCGAGCGCTATTCGGGCGTGTGGCGAGGTGAAGAACCGGTGCGGCGGGCGGCCCAGAACGACCTGGGCAGCGACGCGGTCGGGCCGATCCAGTTGATGCAGTTCAGCCGCGCGCAGTACACCAATCGCTCCTCGTGGAACGCGAAGCAGTCGCACACCCGCTTTCACATCGTGCCCGAGCCGTACGATCCGTCGCTGCCGATCGACTGGTCGCCGGCGTGGTCGATCGTGGAGCGGCGCACGGTGTGGGTGCCGTCGGCGTTCTGTTACTTCGGTCATCCCGATATCCGCGCCCAGTTTGTTTGCCTGGCCGACGCCAACGGCACCGCGGCTGGCAACACGATTGAGGAAGCGACGCTGCAGGGACTGCTCGAGGTGATAGAGCGTGATGCGGTGGCGCTGTGGTGGTACAACCGCATCCCGCGCGAGGGCGTGGATCTCGATAGCTTCGACCTGCCGTACGTGCGCGCGCTGCAGGAATATCACGCGCGACTCGACCGCGAGATCTGGGTGCTCGACATCACCAGCGACACCGGTATCCCGGTCTTCGTCGGCGTGTCGAGGCGCACCGACCGCCCGGTCGAGGATCTGATCATCGGCTTCGGCGCGCATCTCGATCCGCGCCTGGCGCTGTTGCGCGCGCTGACCGAGGTCAACCAGTTCCTGCCGGCAATCCTCAAGCGCAACCCCGACGGCAGCACGAAATACTGGTTTCACGATTCCGATGCGATCAACTGGTGGCAGACAGCCACGACCGCCAACCAGCCCTACGTCGCGGCGGATCCACGCCGATCCGCTCGCCGCCTCGCGGACTATCCGCAGCTGTGGACCGACGACCTCAAGGATGACGTTGAGCGCACGGTGGCGACTCTCGCCTCACTTGGCCATCAGACGCTGGTGATGGACCAGACGCGGCCTGACGTCGAATTCAGCGTCGCCAAGGTGATTGTGCCCGGCTTGCGGCACTTCTGGCGGCGCCTCGGCCCGGGCCGTCTGTATGATGTGCCGGTGCGCATGGGTTGGCTCGACACGCCGACGCCGGAAGAAGCGCTCAACCCGATCAGCATCTTCTTCTAATGCAGAAGCCGCGTTTCAAGCCGCATTTTCACGTCCAGGCGATCGCGCCGCAGCACGTCTTCCTGATCGACGAGACGCGCAACTACGTGCTCGAGGGCAAGGCGTATCACGCGATCGCGCCGCTGCTCGACGGCCAGCGCACCACCGAAGAGATTGTGGAGACGCTCGCCGACGCGGTGCCGACGCCGGAGTTGATCTTCGCGCTGCACACGCTCAAGAAGCGTGGCTATTTGGTCGAGGCGTGGCCGGAGATGCCGGTCGAGCAGGCGGCATTCTGGTCGCGCCTTGATGTCGATCCTGCGGCGGCGCGCGCGCGGTTGCAGGATACCGGCGTGACAGTCCGTGCGATCGGCGGCGTTGACGCCGCACCCGTCGAAGGCGCGCTGCGCGCGATGGGCATCAGCGGCGGCGACGGTCTTGCCGTCCTCGTCACAGATGACTACGCACACGATACGATCGCCGACTTCAACAGCGACTCGACCGCCGCCGGGCGGACATGGATGCTGGCGAAGCCCGTCGGCACGACGGTGTGGATCGGTCCGCGCTTTGTGCCCGGCGAGACGGCGTGCTGGCGATGCCTCGTGGACGTGTTAGTCCGCAACCGCCACGCCGAGCATTATGTCGAGACCGTCACTGGCAGGCGTGTTGTTTCCCCCGCGGCGACGATTTCGGCGAGTATCGGTGTGGCGTCGAACCTTATCGCCACCGAGGTGGCGCGCATCGTCGCCGGCGCGCCTGGCACGTCGTACGACAATCGCATCCTGACGTTCGACCTGCTGACGCTTGAGACGGCGACGCATCACGTGCGGCGGCGTCCGCACTGCCCAGCGTGTGGCACCGCACCGGCCGCGACCGCGCCACCTCCGCTGCGGCTCGAATCGCGCAAGAAGCGCTTCACCGCGGACGGTGGCCATCGCGCGTTCACGCCTGAAGAGACTTGGAGCCGGTTGTCGACGCTGGTCAGCCCGATCAGCGGCGTCGTGACGTCGCTCCTCAGGAAAGAGCAGACGGAGAACGGCCTGACGTTCAGCTACGCCACCGGCCACGACTTTGCCGTCGTCAGCGACGACCTGTCATCGATTAGGCAGAACATGCGCTTCCGCAGCGGTGGCAAGGGGATGAGCGACCTGCAGGCGCGGGTCAGCGGCGTGTCGGAGGCGATCGAGCGCTACTCGGGGGTGTGGCGCGGTACCGAATTCACCGTGCGCGGATCGCGCCGCGCCCTGGGCTCGCGCGCCATCGACCTAAACGACGTGATGCTGTTCAGCGACGCGCAGTTCGCCAATCGCCGCGAGTGGAATGCCACGTGCAGTCCCACGCATTACCACGTCGTCCCCGAGCCGCTCGGTCCGGACCACGAGATCGACTGGTCGCCGTTCTGGGATCTTACTTCCGGGTGCGAAGTGCTCGTGCCGTCGGCGTTCTGTTATTACGGACATCCCGAGACCCGACAGTTCTTCTGCGGCACCGATGCCAACGGCACTGCCGCCGGCAACACGCTCGAAGAGGCGATCCTGCAAGGGTTGCTCGAGCTCGTCGAGCGCGATGCGATCGCGGTCTGGTGGTACAACCGCATTCCGCGCCCGGCGATCGATCTCGATAGCTTCAACCTGCCGTACGTACGCTCGCTGCAACGGCACTACGCGTCGCTGGGGCGTGAGTTGTGGGTGCTCGATCTCACGCACGATCTGGGCGTGCCGGTGTTCGCAGGTGTATCGCGCCGCATCAATGCACCGACCGAGGATTTGATCGTCAGCTTCGGTGCGCATCTCGATCCGGTAGTAGCGCTGACACGGGCGCTGACCGAAACCAATCAGTTTTTGCCGGCGCTGTCGCGCATCAAGCCTGACGGCACGACCATTTACGCCTACGAAGATCCGGACGCCATCTCCTGGTGGAAGACCGCGACCGTCGCCAATCAGCCGTACGTGGCTCCGGCGGCGCCGGCGATGCGCTCGCGGCAGGATTTTGCGGCGCAAGCCACGCACGACCTACGCGAAGACGTCGAACAGGTGACGCGCCGGCTCGCCGACAAGGGCTTGCACGTGCTGGTCCTCGATCAAACGCGCGCTGACATCGGCTTTCCAGTCGTCAAAGTGCTGGCCCCTGGCCTGCGGCATTTCTGGCGCCGGCTGGCACCTGGCCGCGTGTACGACGTTCCGGTTTCACTCGGATGGCTGAAGCGGCCGCTTTCCGAATGCGACATGAATCCGATTTCGATGTTCTTCTGATATGGCTTTCAGGCTTTCTCTTCGCGACGACGTGACGATGGCCGATCGTGGGCCGGATGTTCTGCAGCTGAACGTGCCAGGGCGCCCGGCGACCGTGCTGGCGTTCAAGCAGTTGTCGCCGGCGTTGCGCGAGGTGTTCGCGCGCCTTGGCGCGGGCGGAGTTGACGAAGAGACCATCACCGAAGGTGTGATGGAGCAGGACGGCCCGCAAGGGCTGTTCAAGCTGACGCACTTTCTCAAGAAGCTCGAGGATGCGCGGCTGATTTGCCGCACCGTGCCTGGAGCGGCGGGTCCAATTGCACGCATCGTGCCGATATCGGACCGCTGGGTGATGGCGGAGGCGCCCGCGGCGCCAGTGCGGCTGTCGCGTTTTGCGGCCGTGCGGCGAGCCGGCGCGCATCTCGTCGTTGAATCACCTCTTGGGTACGCGCGCGTCGAAGTGATGTCGCCGGATGCGGTGGCGGCCATCGGCTTGATGGCATCGGCAACGACGGCGGCATCGCTGGCCCACAAGATCGGATCGAGCGTCGAGACCGCGACTGCGTTGCTGACGCTGCTGGCGAGCGCAGGCGCGCTGACGGCCGACGACGAATCCGGCGTGCCTGCCGAGGATACGCATCCGTCGTTGATGCAGTGGGAGTTTCACGACCTCTTCTTCCACTCGCGCAGCCGCCTCGGCCGGCACAATCATCCGTTCGGCGGCACGCTCGCGTTCGAAGGCGTGGTGCCGCCGCTGCCGGCATTCAAGCCGCCGATGGGCGAGCGTATCGCTCTGCCCACGCCTGATCTCGAGCGGCTGATGCGTGAGGACGTGCCGTTCGCGAAGGTCGTCGAAGAGCGCCGCTCGGTACGCGAGCAGGGTGTGTCGCCGATCAGCGTCGCGCAGCTCGGCGAGTTCCTGTATCGAGCGGCGCGCGCCATTGAAGTGTTCTCTACCGAGCACGGCGAGGTCAGCAAGCGCGTCTATCCCGCCGGCGGCGGGCTCTATGAGATGGAGGTCTACGCCGTTGTCGACCGTGCCGACGGTCTGGATGCGGGCCTGTATCACTACGATCCGAACCGGCACGGGCTTGAGCGCGTCAGCGCTCGCACGCCTGCCGTCGATGCGCTGATCGATCAGGCGTTCTACACCGCTGACGGTCGCTCGCGCCCGCAGGTGTTGCTGGTGCTGACGGCACGCTTTCAGCGCATGCAGTGGAAATACCAGTCGATGGTCTATGCCGCGGTCCTGAAGCACGTCGGCGTGCTGTATCAGCAGATGTACCTCACGGCGACGGCGATGGGGCTGGCGCCGTGCGCACTCGGCGGCGGCCACGCCGATCTGTTCGCCGACGCGGCCGGCCTCGATTACTACGCCGAGACGTCGGTCGGGGAATTCATCCTCGGCACACGCTTGGACGCCTCGCGTGCCGGATCGCGGTTCGAGGCGCCGCGATGACGCGCGAGCACCGGATCGCCGTAGCGCCGCGCGGCTTAGAAGCTGTCAACCGCGTCGAGTCGGAGCCACTGGTGACGCCGCGGCCGAGGTTCGGCATACCGGCCCGTGTACAGGAGACCTCCTTTGGCCGATAGTGGATTCGCTTCTTCGGGATGGATCGGCGGCGTGGCCACGGTCCTGGTCGGCATCGCCTTCCTGTGGCGGAACCAGGGACCGATGCCGCAGATCGATCCGACGAACTGGTGGGCGTGGTTGATGCTCCTGCCGGCATTGATGATGCTCCGCGTGGCGTGGCGTCACTGGAAGGCCGACGGTCAGGTCAGTGCCGTGCTGCTGTCTGGCCTGTTGATTATCTGGGTTTCGATGGTGTTCCTGCTTGGACTGCCGTTCAACGGTTCGTGGCCGCTAATGTTCATCTTTCTGGGCACGTTCCTGGTGCTGCGCTCATTCGGCAGATGAGCCTGCGGTCGTACGAGCCATCGGCGGAGGGGCGCGGACTCGACCAGGAGCTGGCGCGTCTCGAGGCGCAAGTCGCCGTCAGCTGGAGCGAGGAAGCGCGGATGCTGGAGCACTTGGGTCTTGAGGATGGCTGCCGCCTGCTCGAAGTCGGATGTGGACCGGGGTTTGTGACGGCGCGCATCCTTGAGCGCTGGCCGTCGATTCACGTCACGGCCGTCGATCATGACGCCATGCTGCTGGCGCGCGCCCGTGGGGCGCTGCCGTCGTCGCGAGTCACAATGCTTGGCGGCGCGGCGGAAGCACTGCCATGTGAAGACGCGGCCTTCGATGCGGTGCTGTTTCGCTATGTGTTGCAGCACCTGCCCGATCTTCGCAAGGCGGTGCGCGAGGCGTGGCGCGTGTTGCGTCCGGGCGGCCGCGCCTTCGCAATCGACGTCGACGCGGCGTGCTGGGGCGTCGCCGCGCCGCAATTTCCAGAAGTGATTCCGATCTTCGCGAAAACCGGCCCCGCGCAAGCGGTGCGCGGCGGCGATCGTCTGATCGGCCGCAAGCTGCATCGCGTGTTGGAGGACGGCGGCTTCCGCGATGCGCGGCTGGATGTGTTCGCATATCACAGCGACGCGCTCGGTCTTGACGCCTTCGAGCCGCAGCTGTCGGCGGACCGACTGCTGCCGCTGGTCGCGGGCGGCGTGATCAGCGCGAGCGACCTCGACGTGGTGCGCCACGCGCACCGCAGGTTCCGCGAGGCGCCGGGCGCCTTCGTGATGATGCTTGGGTTCATCGGCAGTGGCACACGCAGCTGACACTATCGTCTTCCTCGGCCCGACGCTGCCGGTCGACGCGGCGCGCGCACGACTGGACGCGGAGTATCTGCCGCCGGCGCGGATGGGAGACGTCTACCGCCTGCTGTCGCAGCGCGTTCGCCGCATCGTGCTGATCGACGGCGTGTTTCACGGCGTGCCGTCGGTGTGGCATCGTGAGCTGGTGGAGGCGATGGCCGACGGCATCGAAGTGATCGGCGCATCGAGCATGGGCGCGCTACGCGCCTCCGAGCTCGCCAGGTACGGCATGCGCGGCATCGGCGAGGTGTTCGCGTGGTATCGCGATGGCGTGATCGACGGTGACGACGAGGTCGCGCTGGTGCACGGCGAGCAGGATCACGCGTTTCGACCGTTGTCAACACCGCTCGTCAATCTGCGCGCCACGTTGCGCGTCCTCAAGACCAGCGGACAGATCACCCCAGCCGAGCACGTCGCGGTGATCGAATGGTTGAAGGCGCAGCCATACTCGGCGCGATCGTTGCGGGCGCTGACCAGCTGCCCGATCGTGCGCGCGTGGCCAGAGGCCAGGGCGACGGCAGTGCTAACGGCAGCGGTCGAACGCTTCGTCGACATCAAGCGAGACGATGCAATCGCCGCGCTGACGTTCGCAGCGACGACGCCCCCAGCGGGCATCGTGCGGGCGTTGCCAGACGCGGACCGCGCTGAACGCGTGATGTGGCAGATCGGGCGATCGCTGCGCGGCACGCTGCCGATGGCGGAAGGACCAATCGCCGGCCAGCAGCTGGTGGCGTCGCTCGGCATCGCCGATCGATTCGCGATCGAGCGCGATCTCGCGCGTCGGGCCTTTCTCGTCGCCTGGGCGCAACTGCGGGGCGTGACCGCGCCAGAAACTCCCGCACCGACTCAAGACGCGGACTGGCTCGACGCGCGCGGGCTCACCGCTGCCGCCTACGACCGGCTGATCGCCCAGCGCCGCCTCGCAGATTGGCTCTGCGCGTCAGGGCCGTCGGTCTTTGGTCTCCCATCGTCTCCTGATCCCGCCGATGCGTTCATTGCCGACTGGGGCCGCGCCCACGGCGTGTCGATCGACAATGCGAGTTCTGCGGCGGCGTTGTCGCACTGGATGAGTGAACACGGGCCCGAGTACTTCGGCCTGCCGTTTCACGCCGACGCGGCCATCGCCGATCACGTTCGCCTGACCGGCGACGCGCGCGGACTGCCACAGGGGGGGGCATCGTGATGAGCGCCTCCGCCCCGGCGGCGATCCCGAAGGGCTACATGGCCGGCACGCACCGGCTGGTATCGCCGGAGCAGACCCTGGCGCGCGTGAGCGCGTTGCAAGAGGCGATTGGCGTCACGCGCCTTGCCGACGTGACCGGCCTCGATCGTCTCGGCATTCCGGTCTATTGCGCGGTCCGGCCGCTCGGGTTGATCTTGCAGTTGACCAACGGCAAGGGCGCGCGTGCCGTGGACGCGCAGGCGTCGGCGCTGATGGAAGCGCTCGAACATCATCATGCCGAGCATCCGGCGGGCGAATTGCGGCGGGCTGGCGCACGCGACCTGCTCGCCGAAGGCGGAATGGCGGTCGATCCGCGCGCCATCGCATCGCATCGTCGTCACACCTTCTGGTCGGACGAGTTCCGGATCGAGTGGGTGAAGGCCGAGGAGCTGCTGACCGGTGGATCGGCGTGGCTGCCCGCGAGCGCCGTCTACAGCGGTCGAGTCCCCGGTCTGCACGACTTCACCGCGAACGGGCTCGCCAGCGGCAATCATCCGATGGAAGCGACGCTGCACGCGCTCTACGAGGTGCTTGAGCGCGACGCGGTGTCGCGGCTGAGCGTCGACGGCCGTCTTCGCATCGCCGCGCCGGCCTGCCGGGTGGTTCACATCAATACGCTCACCGGGATTCCAGCGGATCTGGCGGCGCGCGCCGCCGCCGCGGACGTCTCGCTGGTTCTGATTTCTGTCGACAGTCGCGCCAGTGTCCATACCTTCTGGGCGGTGTTGATCGACCGCGCGCCGTTTGCGGCGGCATCGATGGTCAATATCGGTTACGGCACGCATCTCGATCCGGAAGTGGCCGCGGTCCGCGCGATCACCGAGGCGGCGCAGTCGCGGCTCACCTATATCCATGGCGCGCGTGAGGATCTCGCCTTCAAGATTACCGAGCAGTCCAGCAACGCCCTGAAGGCGGTCGCCGCCGTGTTCGATCGGCTGTGTCCCGATACGGAGTGGCAGGTGTTCGACGACCGGTCGGGACGCGATTTTGCCGCCGACTACGCGCGTGTGCTCGAAGGGCTCGCACGTGACGGTGTGCCGGCCGTCTATCGCGCGACGCTGACGCGCGCGCCATTTGATGTCCCGGTCGTGAAGGTCGTCGTGCCGGGTTTGCAATTAAACCGCAAGTTTTTCTGATCACTGATGGTCCGGATTCTGTATCCTCTCGCATCGTTAGGCTGATGGTCATGACAGCCCGCGCCGAGCTTCGCCGACAGGCTATCGCCGCGTTCGGCTACAATGCCTCCGCGACCGATGAGGTCCTGGCGTACTGCGACAGTCCCTTCGACATTGGTCGCGTGTCGGGTGTCACTTTTCCTTTGGCAGACGAGCCGCACGTCGCTGACTGGCGGAACTATCGCACCGACGCCGGCGCCGACGTCTTTTCGCTTCTACAGGAGCGGCTGCCGCAGCTGGCGATTCCGATTGCTGACGGCATGTCGACATCGCCCGCCTACGCCGCCGTGGTTCGCCGTGGTCGACCGTTCTTCGCCGACGACTTTGGCGGCCGGCTCACGCTCGACGCACCCGCCGAGCTCTCGCTCGAGATTCACGAGCACCCAACCGGTGCCCTGCCCGTGCTTGTCGCTGCGACGCGTCATGACTTCGAGCGGCTGTATCGAGCGCTCGCGCACCGCAACGAGCCCATCGCTGTGAATCCGTCGGTGAACGCGCAAATGATCGCGGGCATCGTGAACTGGGATCGCGTCAATCGCTATCGGCAGTCGTGGGCGGATCGCAACGGCGCCGATCTCGCAGGCCCAGCCTGGTCGATGGAGATGTCGCGCGTGGCGTCGGCGTCGCCCGAGTTGTTCTATGACCGGTTGATCCTGACCACGCGCGCGCCGTACGGCGGCTGCACCGCGGAGGGGCTCGGTCTCGACCTGACAGCGTCGGAATGGCAACGCACCTCCGCTGCGCTGCGAGTGGAACACGAGTTCGCGCACTACGCCACCAAGCGGTTGTACGGGGCGATGCGCCTCAACCTGCTGGATGAGCTGATCGCTGACGCGATGGGCATGACCCACGCACTCGGCGAATTCGATGCGGGCTGGTTTCTCGGCGCGCTGGGCCTCGCCGGCTGGCCGGCGCTGCCGGCCACGGCGCGCGTGCACACCTATCGCAGCGGCTTGTCGGACGAGGGCCTGCGCCTGGCGTGCGAGGTCGCGGCGCACGCCGCTGAAGCGGTCGAAGCCCTGACCACGACGCGCGATGTCGCGGCCGAACGAGGACGCTACCTGCTGACCTTGACGGCGTTGACCTTGGATGTGCTGGCCTCATCCGAAGCCGCAGATGCCTTCGATGACGCCTGGGAGTTGGCAGCAACGGTGGTTGGAGATCGGACGTTATGACGACACACGAATACGGGCGGGCGCGGCTGCGGCGCCACGCCGGCGCGACGCTTGCGGTGCTGGCGTGCAGCGCGATGGCGCTGTCAGCACAGTCACCGCAGCAACCGGCTGGGAGCCTTTCGCTTCTCGACGTGGTGCGGACGACGCTCTCGGCGCAGCCGTCGATCACGCTGGCGCAGGAGCGGCTTGCGGCGAGCCGCGGCGATCTGCAGGCGGCCCAGGGCCAGTTCGACATCAATGTCTCGACGGCGTTCACCGACGTCGGCACACGGACGCCGAACACCGAAGTCGAACAACAGTTCCAGCGGCTGCCGTCGGTCAGTAATAGCAACATCGCGACGATGAACACGGGCTTCACCAAGCTGCTCAAGAGCGGCCAGATGATCAACCCGACGGCGTCGCTAACGCGCACCGCCGTCACCGGTGTCGACCTCCCCTCGAACCGAGCAGCGGTGTCGGTGTTCTTCGTGCAGCCGCTGATGCGCGGCCGAGATGCGCAGGCGGTCACCGCCGGACTGCGCGCCAGCGAAGCCGCGGTCGCATCGAGCGAAGCGGACGTGCGCTTCCTTCGTTCGACCGGCGCGTTCCAGTCCGCCATCGCGTATTGGAATTACGTCGCCGCGGTGCGCCGGCTCGACGTCTATCGCCAGTCGGAGGCCCGCGCGCGTCTGATCGCCGATCAGACCCGCATCTTGATCAGCGCCGGCACCCGTCCAGCCGCCGATCTCAAGCAGGTGCAAGCCAGCCTCGCCAGCCGCATCTCGTCGCGCATCGGTGGCGAGCAGAGCGTATTCGCAGCGCGGCAGGATCTCGGCGTGGCGATCGGCCTGCCGTTCGAGCAGATGGCGTTGCTACCGCCGCCGGCAGACGACTTTCCGGACGCGCCGGCCTCGGTGCCGGACCTCGACGGTCTCGCCCGTCTGGCGCTTGAGCGGCGCTCGGATCTTGTCAGCGCGCGGGCGCGTGAGGTGAGCGCGAACGCGATTCTGCTCAGCGCCACCGACGCCGTGAAGCCGAAGATCGATCTGCAGGCAAGCGTAGGCTACGCGGGTCTCGACGAGGGCGCGGCGATCTGGACCTACCTGTCGCCGTTTGCGGTGCGCCCGACCGGCCCGAACTTCACGGTCGGGTTCGCGTGGAACGTCTCGCGCGAGAACAACTCGGCGCTCGGCCGCCTGGCGCGCAGCCGATCGCAACTGACGCAGTCCCGCATCGAAACCGCCGATCTCTCCCGCAACATCCAGTCCGGCGTCGCGGTGTCCTACGACGCGGTGCGGCGCAGCGTCGCCAAACTGGACGCCGCGCGTGAGGCGGCCGCCGTGTATCGTGGCGCCGTGGACGACCAGCGCGATCTCGCGCAGCTCGGCGTCTCGACCATCCTCGACTTGATCAACACCGAAGACCGGCTGACCAACTCTTTACTCGACGAACTTGGCGCCGAGCAAGCCTACGCGCTCGCCCTTACGCAGCTCCGCTATCAAACCGGGCTGCTGCTCAACGACATGGACGACGTGGACATCACTACCCTGACGACGCTGCCGGGCGTGCCCCGGCACTGAGGACTGACGATGGCTGGAAGAAGCGAAAAGATTTTCCGCAAGGTGGCGCTCGATCGGTTGGCGTCGCCGGAGCAACTCGATCTCCTGATGGAGGTCACCAGTCCGCGTAGCTGGATCGCGCTGGTCGCCGTGGCGCTCCTGCTCGCGACGGCGGGCGTATGGGCATTTGCCGGCAGCATCCCGACCCAAGTTGAAGGCCAGGGCGTGCTGATCAAGGCCGGCGGCGTCTCCGATATCTTCGCGCAGGGCTCCGGCCCGGTCAAGGAGGTGCTGATCAAAGAAGGCGACGTCGTCCAGCAAGGCCAGGTCGTCGCCCGGATCGAGCAGCCCGAGCTTGAAACGCGTATCGCCAACGCAAAGGTGCAACTCGCCGAACAGCGGCGCCAGCATGATCGATTGATCAACTTGAACAAGCGCGACCTTGGCCTGTTGCAGGATTCCAGCCAGCTGCAGCGCGCCAGCCTTGCGGACACCATCAAGTTCTCCGAGGGCCGGCTCAAGGCGTTGCAGGAGCAGCTGCAGAACGAAGAGCAGCTCCTCGAGAAGGGCCTGATCACGCGCACGCAGGTGCTCAACACCCGGCAGTCGATCTTCTCGACGCAGGATCAGCTCGAGCGCTCGCGCGCGTCACTGAAGCAGCTGACGATCACCGACGTCTCAACTCGCACCCAGAAGGAAGACGAGATCATCCGCAGCCAACTGTCGCTCAACGACGCGGAGCGGCAGATCGCGGCGACCGAAGAGCAATTGAAGCTTCAGGCCGAAGTGCTGAGCCCGTTGCCGGGCCGCGTGCTCGAGGTGAAGGTCGATGCGGGCAATTTGATCAGCCGCGGCGCGTCAATTGCAAGCTTGCAGGAAGCCGGCGACAGCCAAAGCGGCCTCGAGGCGGTGATTTACGTTCCCGCCAAGGACGGCAAGTACGTTGAGAACGGCATGCACGTGCAGATCTCCCCGCTCTCCGCGCCGCGCGAAGAGTTCGGATATCTCGTCGGCAAGTCCGTCTACGTGTCCGAGTTTCCGGCGACGCGGCAGGGTATGGTCCGCCTGCTCTCAAACGATCAGCTCGTGCAGACGCTCTCGGTTGAAGGCGCGCCGTTCGCGGTCTACGCGCAGCTGACGCCCAAGCCGGGCACGACAGCAGGTTACGCGTGGTCGTCACCGAAAGGCGAAGCGCTCAAAGTCAACAGCGGCATGATCTGCCGCGTCACCATCACGGTAGAATCGCGGCGTCCCATCGATCTCGTGATCCCGACGCTTCGAGAAAAGCTCGGTATCTGAGCTGAGAGGGATTCCGAGCATGACAACGACGACTCCGTCCGGCCCGCCGGTTGCCTCAGGCAAGCGCGCGCGCCGCGTCTCCGTGCCGACCGTGCTGCAGATGGAAGCGGTCGAGTGCGGCGCCGCGGCACTCGCGATGGTCCTGGCTTCGTTCGGCAAGTGGGTGCCGCTCGAAGAGCTGCGCATTGAGTGCGGCGTCTCGCGAGATGGCAGCAAGGCGAGTAACATGCTGCGCGCCGCGCGCAAGCTCGGGCTCAACGCCAAAGGCTACAAGCGTGAGCCCGACCACGTGAAGACGATGGCGATGCCGCTGATCGTCTTCTGGAACTTCAACCACTTCGTGGTCCTCGAAGGCTTCAAGGGCAGCTGGGTCTATCTCAACGACCCCGCCACCGGCCCACGCAGGGTCACCGAGCAGGAATTCGACGAAGCGTTCACCGGCGTCGTTCTCACCTTCGAGCCAGACGCGACGTTCAAAAAGGGCGGCGACAAGTCGAGCCTGCTGCCGGCGCTGAAGGCGCGACTGCAGGGGAGCGAGAAAGCACTGCTGTATGCCGTTCTGACGGGCATGCTGCTCGTTATCCCTGGCCTGCTCATCCCGACCTACACCAAGGTGTTTGTTGACGAAGTGCTCGTCGCGCGCAGGGAGGTGTGGCTGCGGCCGCTGCTGATCGGCATGGGCGTCACCGCCGTGCTTCGCGGGGCGCTGACCGCGTTGCAGCAGCTCTGCCTGAAGCGGCTGCACATGAAGGTCGCGCTGTCGACCTCCGGCAAGTTCCTGTGGCACGTGCTGCGGCTGCCGATGGAGTTCTTCATGCAGCGCTGGCCCGGCGAAATCAGCATGCGCGTCGGCATCAACGATCGCGTCGCGACACTGATGTCTGGCGAGCTGGCGACGACGATCATCAACGTCCTCACCATCGTGTTCTACGGCGCGGTAATGGTGACCTACGACCTGGTGCTGACCGGCGTGGCCGCCGTACTCGCGACCGTGAACATCGTTGCGTTGCGCTACGTGTCGAAAAAGCGTACCGACGAGAGCCAGCGCCTGCAGCGTGCGCGCGGACAAGTGGACGGCGCGGCCGCCGGCGGCCTCCAGATCATGGAGAGCCTCAAGTCCACCGGCACAGAAGGCGAGTTCTTCGTCGACTGGTCCGGACGGTACGCGAAGGCGATGAATGCCGAGCAGGAGCTGGGCGTCTACACCAACTACCTCTCGGTGGTGCCGACGTTGCTGACAGCGATGAACACCGTCGCAATCCTCGGCATTGGCGGCCTCCGTGTCATGGACGGCGTGATGAGCCTCGGCATGCTGGTCGCCTTCCAGAGCCTCGTGCAGAGCTTCCTCGATCCAGTGAACCAGCTGGTCACGCTTGGCAGCCGCGTCCAGGAAATCGAAGCCGACCTCAAGCGGCTCGACGACGTGTTGCGCTATCCCACGGACGACCAGGTGCTGTCTGATGAGGAAGAGGCCGCCAAGGTCGACCCCGATCGGCCGATGGTGCGGCTGAGCGGCCACATCGAGTTGAGGGACGTCACGTTCGGCTACTCGCTGCTCGAGAAGCCGCTGATCGAGAAGTTCAACCTCGTCATCAAGCCCGGCGAGCGCGTTGCGCTGGTCGGCGGATCCGGCAGCGGCAAGTCGACGGTGTCGAAGCTGGTGTCGGGCCTCTACAAGCCCTGGTCCGGCGAGATCCTCTTTGACGGCAAGCCGCGCAGCGCGTGGCCGCGCGCGCTGATCGCCAACTCGATGGCGATGGTTGACCAGGACATCTTCCTGTTCGAAGGCACGGTACGCGACAACATCACGCTGTGGGACACGACGCTTTCCGATCAGAGTGTCGTGCAGGCGGCCAAGGACGCCGCGATTCACGACGACGTGGCTCGCCGCAAGGACAGCTACGACGGCCGACTCGAAGAGGGTGGCGTCAACCTGAGCGGTGGCCAGCGCCAGCGCCTCGAGATCGCGCGCGCGTTGTCGAGCAACCCGGCGATGCTCGTACTCGACGAGGCGACCAGCGCGCTCGATGCCGCCACCGAGAAGATCATCGATGACAACCTGCGGCGCCGCGGATGCAGTTGCCTGATCGTGGCGCACCGTCTCAGTACCATCCGCGACGCGGACGAGATCATCGTGATGGATCGCGGCAAGATCGTGCAGCGCGGCACGCATGAATCGATGAAGAACGAGGCGGGTGGGCACTACGCCAGCCTGATCGAGAGCTAGCCATGGCTACTGCCGCATTGCTTGATTTGCTCGCCGCCGAAGGCGCCGAGATCATCGTCGGCGGTAACTCGCCGTTCCTGCTCGATGGCGCTGATCGCGTTTGGGTCGTCGTCTCGGGGCGCATCGAGCTGTTCGCCGTCAATGTCGTCGACGGCCAGGCCTCGGGCACGCGCCATCACTATCACTCGGCCGAGCCGGGCGACATCCTGTTCGGTATGGACCTCGAGCGCTACGGTGAAGGGCTCGGCTTCCTCGGAGTCGGCATGGTCGGCACGAGCCTGCGCGTGGTGCCACTGGCGCGTGTGCAGCAGCTGGCGCGTGATCCAGGCTACACCAACGCGATCGCGCTGGTCGTCGATCGCTGGCTCACTGGCCTGTCGCGCGGCGTGTCGCGCACGATCATCCCGCAGCCACGCGCCGACGCGACGCTCGCCGCCGGCGATACCGTGACGCTGACCAACGGCCAGCGCGCCCGCGCGCGTAAGGAGCCCGTGTGGGTGCGACACCGTGACGGGCAGACGCTGTTAATCGGCATGGAAGAGATCGGCGGCGCCGAGAACGTTGCGTTCCCGCTGACCAACGACACGTTCCTCCAGGCGATCGCGCCGTCGACGCTGACCGCCGAGGCGACGGCGAACGCGCTGGCGCACGAGGAAGGCTGGCGCGGCCTCGAAGCCTTCTACGAGACACTGTTCCGCGCGGAGTTCTTCAACACCCGCCTTGCCGCCGCCGACGAGCTCAATCGCCTGCAGGAGAAGGCGGCCAAGGATCGCCGCGCTCGCGAACAGGCGATCAATGATCTCGTCAGCGTGCTCGATCTGCAGAGCGCCGGCTTCAGCGTCGCCGATTCCGACGATCCGCTGTTCCGCGCCGCTGCGCTGGTCGCGCATCGCATCAACATGACGCTCAAGGCGCCGCCGAAGCCGAAGGAGGGGGAGAAGGTCGTCGACCCGCTCGGCGACATCGCGCGCGCGTCGCGGTTGCGAACACGCCGCGTCGTGCTCAAGGGCCGCTGGTGGGTGACCGAGACCACGCCGCTGCTCGGATTCCTTGAAGACGGCGACGTGCCGGTGGCGCTCCTGCCGAAGGGCGCCGGCCGCTGCGAGATGCATAATCCAACCGCGCTCACGGTGACGGCGGTGACAGCCGACGCGGCCGGGAAGATCAAGCCGATCGCGCACCAGTTCTATCGATCGTTCCCCGACAAGCTGCGCGAGGCGTCGGAGGTGGTGCGGTTCGGGCTCGAGGGCAATACCGGCGACGTCTTTCGCCCGTTCATCTATGGCCTCATTGCCGGACTACTGGCGCTGCTGACGCCGCAAATCACCGGCCGCATCGTCGACAAGATCATCCCGGAAGCGTCGCGATCGTCACTCGTGCAGATGGCGCTGATTCTCGCGGCCGTGGGCGTCGCGACGGCGATGCTCGACGTCGCGCGCCGCATCGGCTTGCTGCGCTTCGAAACGAAGATGAGCGCGTCGGTGGCGCCGGCCATGTGGGACCGCCTCATCGCGCTGCAGGTGTCATTCTTCCGGCGCTACAGCTCGGGCGACCTCGCCCAGCGCGTCGGCGGTGTCGATCGCATCCGCCAGACGCTGTCAGGCGCGACCACGACCTCGCTGATGCTGAGCGTGTTCTCGGTGCTGTACCTGGTCCAGATGTTCTATTACAGCTGGCAGCTCGCGCTGCTGGCGCTCGGCCTGGTCGTCGTGATCCTGATCGTGACCGGTTCATGCGCGCTGCTGAAGCTCCGCATCCAGCGCGAGGTCGTGAAGATCGATGGACGGCTCTCGGGCCTGGTACTCCAGCTGCTCACCGGCATTCCGAAGCTGCGCGTGGCCGCGGCGGAATCGCGCGCCTTCGCCGAGTGGGCCAAGGTCTTCAGCGCGCAGAAGCGGCTGCACGATAAGGGTGAAGCCGCAGACGTCACCATCAGCGTCTTCAACTCCATGTTCACGCTGGTCACCTCCATCGCCGTGTTTGCGCTTATGTGGCACCTGACGAAACAGGCGATCGAAGACGGCAAATCGCCGCTCTCAATCGGCGACTTCGTCGCCTTCCAGGCCGCCTTCGCGACCATGCTCGCGCAGACCCTGCAGATGGGGCTGAGCCTGATGACGGTCATGACGGTAGTGCCGATGTACGAGCGGTCGCGCCCGATCCTCGAAGCGACGCCGGAAGTCGACCCGGCCAAGGCCGATCCAGGCGAGCTGAACGGCCACATCGAGGTCAGCCACGTCAGCTTCCGCTACTCCCCGGACGGTCCGCTGATCCTCAACGACGTGTCGGTCGAGATTCCGGCCGGCAAGTACGTGGCGATCGTCGGGCCCTCGGGCTCAGGCAAATCGACGCTGCTGCGCATGATGCTCGGCCTCGAGCAGCCAGAGAGCGGCGCGATCTATTACGACGCGCGCGACCTGTCACAGCTCGATGTTCAGAAGCTGCGCAGGCGCATCGGCGTTGTGATTCAGAACGGCAAGATCCGCCAAGGCTCAATCTATGAGAACATTGTGGGCGCGCAGCCGCTGACGCTCGACGATGCGTGGGAAGCGGCACGGGCGGCCGGCCTAGAGCAAGACGTCGAGCGCATGGCGATGGGCATGCACACTGTGCTGCAGCAGGGCGGCGGCGCATTGTCCGGCGGCCAGCGCCAGCGCGTGATGATCGCCCGCGCCATCGTCAACAAGCCGCGGATTCTGTTCCTGGACGAAGCGACCAGCGCGCTGGACAACCGCACCCAAGCGATCGTCTCCGACAGCATGAACCAGATGCAGGCGACCAGGGTCGCAATCGCGCATCGGTTGAGTACAATCATCAGCGCCGATCGCATCTACGTCATGGCCGACGGTCGTGTAGTGCAGATGGGCACTTACGAGGAACTGGTGCGCCAATCCGGGATGTTTCAGGACCTCGTGAAAAGGCAAATTGCATGACGACCAGCGACGGCCGACTGAGTTTTGAGCTAAAGAACGATCTCGCCGAGATTGAGCAGCTCGCGGCGACGCTCGAGCGCTTCTGCGAAGCGCACCGCATCCGTCAAGATATCGTGAACATCGTCAATCTCGCGCTCGAAGAGATCGTGACCAACATCATCTCCTACGGCTACGGCGGCGAAGGCGGCGGTCATCGCATCCGGATTGACCTCGCCCACGACGGCCAGCGCCTGACCGCCCTTGTCGAAGACAGCGCAAAGGCGTTCGACCCGCTGCAGAAGGCAAGCCCCGATACCAACGCGCCGCTCGAAGAGCGCGGCGTCGGCGGTCTCGGCATTCATCTCGTCAAGACGTTGATGGACGAAGTGCGCTACTCTCGGAAAGATGGCCGCAACGTCCTGTTTATCGCCAAGAACACTCCATCCCAGGCCTGAAATCTATGGAAATAACACAAGAGAGAGTCGGCTCGTTTACTGCTGTGGCGCTGAAGGGGCGTATGGACGCCGGTACGTCGAAGTCGGTAGAAGACTATTTGATGAAGCTGATCGACGGAGGCGAGCATTGTCTGCTCGTCGACTTCGCGCAGCTCGAATACATCAGCAGCGTTGGGCTGCGCGTGTTGATCCTCGCGGCGAAGAAGGTGAAGCCGCTGCAGGGCTCGGTCGTGGTCTGCGCGCTGCAGCCGACGATCAAGCAGGTGTTTGAGGTCGCGGGCTTCACGACGATCTTCAAGGTTTACTCGACGCGGGCCGACGCGATCGCCGGGCTCGGCTAGCGCCTGGGCCGCCGCTAGAAGGACAGCACAACGGCGACGTTGCCGTAGTGGCCGGTGCCGCGGTGCGCGTCGGCGCGCGCCGCGGTGCGGTGCGTCGTATCGAAGTAGTTGTATTCGAACGCGACTGTTACGCTCGTGTGCGCTCTAACCATCAGGTTAATCCACGTCACTTGATTCTTCGCCCGCGTCAGCGTGCCGTTGAGCGCGGCGTCGTCGGGATCGTCGACGCCGGTGCCGGCGTTGATGCTGGCGCTCGGCGACAGGGTGATGCTGCCTTGGATCCAGCCGCCCTTCGCCGCGACGGTGCTGAAGTGGCCTTGGCGTAGCGAGACACCCTGCGAGATGCCGGCCTGGAAGGTATCGAGGTTCTCACCGCTCCACAGTTCGCCGCTGAGGCCGATGCGCGAGCCGATTGACACCGCACCGTCGAGCGCCACGCCCCAAGTGTTGAGCGTGTCGGGCTCGGCTTTCTCCTTGCCGAAGTGGCCGGATACGCCTATCGACTGGGCGCGGCCGTGGGCGGCGCCGGTCATCGCGACCCGCCCTTGGACGAACGGCCGGCCTGAGCGCTCGCCGGACAACTCGACGGCATCGGCGAGCGATCCCGCGGCCGGCGAATCACCGCCGCTCACCGGACGCAGCACGCCCGCCTGGATGAGCACGCCTTTGCTGCCCGAGAGCTTCGTCAGTTTCTCGATGCGGAACTGCGGCAGCCGCATCCACGGGTTTCCGCCCGACGCGGCCAGTGGCACGGCATAGTGCGCGAACGACGTTGGATTCGTGGGCGCAAAGATTACCCAGTCCTGGCCGGCAAGGAACGACCATCCCGAAGTGTGCTTCAAATTGATCAAGGCGAGCCGGAGGCGTGGCTGGTTGAAGACCGTGCCTTGTGAAGATGCGGGGCGGGCGCCGAAGAAGTCGACTTCGATCTGTCCCGACGGCGTCCACGGGCTCTTGCCCGCAGGCGCGGCGACGCGGAGCCCGAGCCGCGTTTGGCGTGCCGTGGCGTCGAACAGCGTGGCGCTGCCGGCGTCGAAGCCGGTCGGTTGCTGCCCGCCGATCGCCGGCGGCGTGAGGCGTTGATTCTCGGCCAGCGCCCAACCGGGAATGTCGGCGATGAAAAGCTGCGACCCGGCAGAGCTGCCGTTGGCGACGACGGTGCCGTAGATCGTGATGGTCGGCTTGTCATCGGGCGGCGCCGTGGCCTGACCAAAGGCCGGGGCCGCCGACAACAGCGCGGCGATTGCGAGTAGCGGTGTGAAGTGGATCATGGCAATTCCAGGATGGGTGGCCGGTTAAGTGTCGGTTCGCGGGCCGCGATAGATAAGCGTGAGCACCGTGATGTCGTCGGCCTGCGGTGCGGTGCCCGCGAACACGCGGACGCGATCGATAATCGCGTTGTTGGCGCCCTCCGACGTGACGGCGCGCAGCGTTCCGAGGAAATGCACGAGGCGCTCCTCGCTGAACAGCTCGTTGAGGGGATTCATGGCTTCGCTGACGCCGTCTGAATACAGTATCAGTTGATCGTCGGCGCCGAGCGTGACGCGCTCCTCTTCGTAATCCACGTCCTCCATCACCCCAAGTACCGTGCCTGGCGCCTTTTTCATCTCGTAGGCCATGCCCCTGTTGCCGTCGAGCACGATCGGCGGCGGGTGGCCACCGGTCGCATAGATTAGCTCACCGGTCGAGGTGTTGAGGATCGCGTAGGTGATGGTGACGAACAGGCCCGAGTCGGTATCGGCACACAGGCGGTCGTTGACGACCCGCAGGCATTGTGCGGGGCTGACGCCCTCCAGCAACGCCGTGGCGCGCAGCAGCGTGCGGCTCACCGCCATGTAGAGCGACGCCGCGATGCCCTTGCCCGACACGTCGCCGACGACGAAGCCGATGCGCTCGTGGTCGATCAGGAAGTAATCGTAGAAGTCGCCGCCGACCTCCTTGGCCGGGATCATCACTGCGTGAATGTCGAAACGGCCGGCGGTGGCGTGGGCGGTCAGCGCCGCGGGCAACAGCGCCTTCTGGATCGTGCCGGCGATGTCGAGCTCCTTGCGGACGCCAACCAACTCGTCGCGCGTCTTCAGCGCGGTCACCAACTGCGCTTCCATGTCCATAAACGCGCGCGCGAGGTGGCCGAACTCGTCGCTTGTGCTTTCGGCGACACGCAGCAGCGCCGGGTCTGGTGTCATTGTCGAGAAGTCGAGGCCCGACACAGTCTGCACGTGGTGGGTCAGCACCCTTGCCGGAGCAACCAGCCGATTGGTCAGCAAGTAGCTGAAGCCGATCGACACCATCAGCACGAGCAGCAGCGCGACAGGAATCCGGATCAACGAGATAATGATCTCGCGCTCGATCACCGCTCGGTCCATGCCGACGTGCACCGTGCCGGCGAAGCCGGCGAGCACCGGCGCGGCGATGTCGGTGATGCTGGACTGGTCGGCCAGCTGCAGGTCGGTGGTGATGACGCCTTCGCGCAGCTGGCTGCCCTTGCCGCCGAGTATTGTCGGGCGGATCTCGGGCGGCACGATCGGCACGAAGGTGTGACCGAAGATCTCGCCCTCGGCGTCCTCGACGAACACATACTTGACGCCGCGGATCTGGACGAACTGGTCGATCGTCGCCTGCACCTGCGAGCCGTCGCGGTTGAGCATCAACTCGACGCTAGACGAGGCGATGCTGTTGGCGATCGCGGTGCCCTTGCTGCGGAACTCGGTGTCGAGGCTCTGCGCTAGGCCCCACGCGCTCAAGATCGACAGGGTCGCCCCGACCACAACGAACAGCGCAATCTGCGCGGCGATCAGCTTGCCGAACAGGCGCAAGCCCCGCAGGCGGCCGATCACTTCTTCGCCCACCGGCGCCAGTTGTCCACGGGCACAAACCGGCCCTGTTCGACGCGGGTGTAGTACACCGTGTTCAAGCCCTGGGTGCGGCCGCCCGCGAACGTCACCTCGGTGTCGATGCCCAGGTCGTAATGTTCGAAGCTGGCAAACGCCTTCTGCAGGTTGATTCGGCTGACTTCGCCGCCCGTACGCTTGATCGCTTCGACGGCGAGCTTGGCGTCGAGGAAGCCCTCGAAGCTGACGTAGTTGATCGCGGAACGGTTTGCATTTGGCGCAAGCAGGCCGGCGGGCAGCGCCGGCTGACGCTTCTCGATCAGCGCGCGATACTCGCGCACCGACGGTAGCGACTGATCTTCGTAGCTCGGCACGACCTGCGAGTTGACCATTACGCTCGAGTAGTCGCGGCCGCGCTTCGTGGCTTCGGCCCGGAGCAGCTCAAGCATGCTCTCGCTGCCGACGAAGGAGACGTTGGCGATCGGCACCGTCAAGCCGGAGTCGACCGCATCGCGAATGAACGCGGCGCACGCCGCATACGCGCCGATCGAGATGATCACGTCTGGCTGCGCCGCCTTCAGCGCGTCCACCTGCGCCTGCATGCTGGAGGCATACGGCGAGCCGCGGCTGTAGGTGGCCTCGGCGACGATCCTCAACCCATGCGTGTCGAGCGCGCGGCGTACGCCGTCCCAGCCGCTGCGGCCATAGGCGTCTGCTTGGTAGAAGATCGCCACCCGAGTCGCGCCGGCGCGCACGAAGTTGTCAACGAGGCCGGCGGTCTCTTCGAGATATGACGCGCGCAGGTTGTAGACGTATTCGCTGTAGGGCGTCGTCCGGTGCGGCTGACCGCCGGTGAAAGGAAACAGCAAGAACGGACTCCGCGCGCCGTAGTGCCGAATCAGCGGCAGCACACGTGTCACCGTCGGGGTGCCGACGTAGCCGAAGAGCAGCGACACGTGTTCGACGTCGATCAGTTGAATGGTGTTGCCGATCGCCCGCGCCGGATCGTAGCCGTCGTCGAGAGCGAGCAGGCGGACGCGCTTGCCGCCAACGCCACCCCGCGAGTTGATCTCCTCGAAGTACGCTTGGGCGCCGCGATAGAGATCGTAGCCGAGGTTGCCGGACGAGCCAGTGAAGGCAGCCGACATCCCGAGCACGATCTCGTTGGCCTCACCCCGCTGGCCGCGCACGAGCGTTGTTGAGCAGGCCGCAGCGGCCAAGAGGAGCCCAAGCCGGATAAGGACGTGGCGCATTAGACCGGCACAACGCCGAGGATCGCGGCAGTTAAACCTCTTGACTGGAGCAAAGCAAAATTAAGATAGCACCGGCCTGGCGGACCTACAAGCATCATCCGCGGTCGCGGCGCGGTGTGCGGTCTGCAGTCGGAAGGCCCAGGTCGGTCAGTGCCGGTTTACCGGGCATACAGGGGTCGTTGGTCACGAGGAACGAGAAGATGAAGCCGCTGCCGAGGAACATCACCCCGAGCAGGAAGCAGTAAATCACGGCGCGGTCCGGATAGTTGTCCTTGAACGACGCGACGATCAGCGGGCCGGCCACGCCGGCGGCCGCCCACGCTGTGAGCATCGCGCCGTACATGATCGACATCCGCTTGGCGCCGAAGACATCGGCCACGAACGACGGCATCGTGCCGAATCCGCCGCCAAAACAGAGCAGGACGTAGCAGACGAGAGTGCTGAAGATCCACGGGTTCCTCTCGGTCATCAGCATGCCGAAAGCGATCATCTGCGTCGCCAACAGCAGGCGAAAGCTTTCGACGCGGCCGATCCGATCGGAAACCATACCCCACAACAGCCGCCCGACGCCGTTGAAGAGCGAGCTGATCGCAATCAGCGACGCGCCATACTCCGCCAGCATCGCTGGCTCGACGCCCGGGTCGGCGAGGCCCCAGATCTCCTGCAACAGCGACGACTGGAACGTGATCACCGAGATGCCGGCGGCAATGTTGAAGAAAAACACAACCCACATCATTAGAAACTGTCCAGACAGCAGGTACTCGCGCGTTGTGGCTTCCGGTGTCTCGGTCGGTAGCCGTGCCACTTCCTGTGCTGACGTCGTCGTCGCGCCGCCGGGCGAGTAGTCGGGCGCCGGGTTGCGCAGGCACCACGTCACCGGCAGCAACACGACTGCAAACAACACGCCGAGCAAGAAGAACACCGGCACCAGGTCGCCGCGCGCGCTTGCCAGCAGCAACGGCGCCAGTATCTTGCTCATCACGAAAGCGCCGACGCCAAAGCCCATTACCACGACGCCGGTGATGAGTCCCTTCTTGTCCGGGAACCATCGCGCGACGGTCGAAACCGGCGTGACGTAGCCGAGACCGATGCCGATGCCGCCAACGACGCTGTAGCCGAGATAGAACAGCGGAATGCTGCGCAGCGACAGCGCCACGGCGCCGAAGATGTAGCTGAGGCTGAACAACACGGCGCCGGCCATCGCCAGCCGCCGAGGACCGAAGCGCGGCAGGTTGACACCTGCCCACGCCGCCGACAGGCCGAGCGTGAAGATCACGATGCTGAACGCCCACGCCGTGTCGGTAAACGACCAGCGGTACGACTTCACGAGCAGCGACTGAAAGTAGCTCCACGCGTAGACGGTGCCGAGGCACAGTTGCAGCAGCGTTCCCATGACCGCGACGACCCATCGGCTGGGCACGCGGGCGGCCACGTCGCTCACGACGCGGTAGTCGCGCGCGACGACAAATGATGGAACAGGCGCGCCAGTTGGCCGACTTCGTCGTTGCGCTCGAGCAGCTCGCGTATGTCTTCCGGTGACACCGCCACCGGCGCGTCAGGCGCTGCGAGGTGCATTGCATACCCGCCAAGGCGTCCGAGCGGCCGCGCCGCTAGATTCACCAGCAGGAACGATCCGATGATGCTGACGATAAAGATGACTGAGATAAGGTACACCTGCTGGCCGATGGCGGTTTGAATCTTGAGCGCGATTAGGCCCTTGTCCATTCCGACGTGGACCGATCCGGCAATGCCGTCAAGAATCGGGCTCGACACTTCGATGAAATCGCCGAAGCCGGGCAGCTGTCGATTGACGCTGCCGATCGCGGGCCGGCCGGCGGCGAGGATCTCTTTGGGGATGCCCGGCACGAACGTGTGCGAGAGGATGTCGCCGTCTTCGTTGGTGATGTAGATGTACCTGATGCCCTGGATTTCCTTGAACTGGTCGATCAGCGACTGCAGCGTGGACAGGTCGCGGTTCAGAATGATGTCCATGCTGGAGTTGGCTATCGTCTGCGCGATCGCGGTGCTGTTGGCCTCGTACTCGCTCGACAGCTGCTTGTCGACGGTATAGACGCAGAGCGCCGAGGTTGAGAGCGCGATCAAGCCAAACAGCAGGAAGATCCCGAACATCGTCTTCCGGAACAGCTTCGCGACCCTCACTTGGCCCACTCCTTCCAGTCGCGGATGGGCACGAAGCGCCCGCCCTCCACGGTTGTGTAGTAAATAGCTTCAGCGCCCTGGTTGCGTCCATCGGCGAAGGTGATCGGCGGGCCCATGCCAAGATCGAAATTCTGGATGCCGGCTACCGCTCCGGCGATGCGTGCGCGCGTCGGATGGTCGCCGAGACGGTTGAGGATCTCGACGAGCAGCCTCGCGTTAAAGAAGCCCTCGAAGCTGACGAAACTCGACGGCAGCGGCTGGTAGTCGGAGGCCGAGAGGTCTGCGGGCACGGTGGGATTCTTAGACATCAAGTCGCGGTATTCGCGCACCGCCGGCAGTGCGAGGTTCTCGTAGCTCGGCACGACTTGCGAGTTGACCAGGTTGGCGGTGTAGTTCTTGCCGTCCTCCCGGCCCTGCCGCACCAGCAGGCCTAGCAGGCTTTCGCTGCCGACGAACGACACGTTCGCGATCGGCACGTTGAGCCCGGCGCGGCGCGCATCGCGGATGAACGCGGCGCAGGCCTCGTAGGCGCCGACCGAGATAATCGCGTCCGGCTGCTCGGCCTGCAGCAGTGCCACCTGCCGGTCGAGGCTTTCGGTGAACTTCGTGCCGCGCGCGTAGGTCGCCTCGCTGACGATCTTCATCTGTCGCCGCGCCAGCGTCTCGCGGACGCCGACCCAGCCGCTGCGGCCGTAGGCGTCCGCTTGGTAGAACACCGCGATGCGGTTGCGGCCGATCGCCAAGAAGTTGTCGACCAGGCCCTCGGTTTCCTGTCGGTACGAGGCCCGCAGATTGACCGCGAAGCGATCGTAGGGCGGCTCGCGTTGCGGTTGCGCGCCGGTGAAGGGGAAGAACAGTAGGAAGTGCAGCGCGTCGAACTTCTTGAGCAGAGGCAGCACGCGCGTCACCGTCGGCGTGCCGACGTAGTCAAACAGCAGGAAGACCCTGTCTTCCCGCATCAGCTTCAGAGTGTTCTTTACCGCCTGTTCGGGCTGATAGCCGTCGTCGTACGCGCGAATGGTGACGCGGCGGCCGTGGACGCCGCCGTGGCGGTTCACCTCATCGAGGTAGGCCCGCGATCCGCGATACAGCTCGATGCCAAGCCCACGTGATGGCCCCTTGAACGGCGCCGACATGCCGACGACCACTTCGCTATTGGTGATGCCCTCGGCGGCGCCGGTGGGTAGAAGTGGGCCCTGGCCGGCTAGGGGCACCAGCCCCCAGAGTGCGATGGCGGCCAGTACCACCATCGCGAAAGTGTTGAGCCGCGTGCGCATAGGATCCTTAATATGTACCAGATCGGCGCCGCTCGCATGAGCTGCACGCTGCGATTCCCCGCCGACTACAAAGGCTTCAATGTGACCTCGGATCCTGAGCGGAGGAAATACCCTCCACAGGTTCTCGCTTTCGCAGTACGGCGCCGATGGCGCCATCCCGAACCGGCGTGGGCCGTACCGCGTCGATTCCCGAATCACTCCCCTCGGATCAATTTTTTTTCGCGGCGTGGCGCGCGCGTCGCGATCAAGCACTCCTAAGATCAATTGTGTCGTCTTGTATATCTCTGTGTTCGGCTTTGTCGAACTTGGCCTAAATTGCGGTCCTTAACTAAAATCTCGAGGTGTCATCGGCTTGTAAGCCGCGGTGTGGGCTCCAAGGTGCTGACAGTTTCACCTCCCGCGTTTTACCTTTGGGCAGAGTAAGTCTAGTAGCGGCGTTCCTCTGGCTGTCGACCGCTTCCGACGCCCTCGCACAGTCGACCTACTACCTCTGGACTGGTCAATCCGGCGCGCAAACGCAAGTCGACGTAAAGCACAAGTCGAGTTGGTACATCATCGTCAGCAGCGGGTCGTCTTTTACGTTTGGCGGTGGCAAGTTCGCTATTAAAAAAGGAAGCCGCACCAGCGACACCATTTCTCTAAAGCTGTATCAGAACAACAGCGCGGGGACGCTCCTCGCCACCCAAACGGTCTCCGCGGACAGCGTCACGCAAAGTTTTACGACCATTGACTTCAGCCTTGCGTCGCCCGTCACGCTGACCGCGGGGACGTATTACGCGACAGTCACCTCGGCGGCGCCTGATACTTCTAACGAGCAGTACTTCATCAAAGGTCAGATCGACGCGATCATCGCTCTGAGCGACGGCACGACTGTGCTGTCATCCGCGATCGCCAGCACATCGGCGACCCCTGCCGCCTCGAATCTGACCCTGAGCAAGAGCGCGACCGGCACCGTCAACATCGGCGGCACCATCACGTACACGATCAACCTCGGCAACGACGGCGGCTCCCCGAGTAGTACGTCTGCAACCGTCGCCGACAAACTCCCCACAGGGGAGACGGCGACCGCCACGAGTGCCGGCACCGGCGTGTCAAGCGTGAGTTGTACCAATCTCAACGTCGCATCGGCGACCCTTACGTGCACGGTCACGCTGTCTGCCGCCCTCGACGCGGGCGCGGCACCGGGCGCGGCCGCGTTCACCATCACCGCGACGGCGCCGTCCACCGGTGGCTCGATCACAAACTACGCGTCCGTCGATGCCTCAGGCGGTTCGTCGCCGGCCACGCCCGGCGCATCGTGCACGACAAAAAGTTGTGGCAGTGCCAGCACAACCGTCACAGCGCCCAACCTGACGATCACGAAGACCGCCAGCGCCGGCACCCTGACGCGCGGGGGGACGGGGACGTTCACGCTGACGGTCACCAATAGTGGGGACGGGGCGACGGACGGGACGACGGTGACGGTGACGGACACGCTGCCGACGGGGCTGACGCCGACGGCGGCGAGCGGGACGGGGTGGACGTGCAGTGTCAGCAGCCCGACGGTGACCTGCACGCGGACGGACA
>Ga0075471_10000349_pt1 | contig 27515 bp, 26 predicted proteins | sample DEB19_08_DNA_2_FD_74787 | JGI IMG/M metagenome (GOLD analysis project Ga0075471, IMG submission 74787) | Aqueous microbial communities from the Delaware River and Bay under freshwater to marine salinity gradient to study organic matter... | ecosystem: Environmental > Aquatic > Marine > Coastal ...
GAGAACTGCGCCTGGGTGTTCTGCGTCTCCAGGAAGTTCGCGTGGCGGAACTGGTCCGGTCCGAAGCGAACCACGGCGACGTTGGTCGAACCGTTACGGCAGTTGAGCAGAGGGCTGCTCTGGCCGGTTCCGTCGAGGTTCGTCTGCGTGGTGCAGACGCGGATGTCGGCGAAGTTCTGACCGGCCGGCGGCTCCTGCAGGCGCGTGTAATCACGCTGCGAAACACGCAACTCGGTCGACAAGTTGTCGGTCCAGTTGGAGTTGAGCTGCATCGCCATCGTTTCGTCGGTCTCGCCCGTGAGATACCACTGCGAGTCGAGACCAGCGCTCGTCGTACCAAGGTTCGTACGCTGGATGACGCCCGACTCAGACTTACGATAGGAGGCCATCGCGCGCTGGCTGTCGGAGATGTTCCAATCGAGACGAGCCGTGTATTTCTCGTCCGTGATCGGCTTCGTCTGCGGGATGCTGCCGAACGGATAAGTGGACTTATAAGTGTTCGTGAACACGTTCGTGACGGCCGCGATGTCGTTGGTGGTCAGCTGCGAGGTTCCGCCCGTCGGTCCGGTGATCGAATTGGCAAAACCACCCCCAGCGGGACCAAACAACGTGACGTCGACCGACTCGTAGTTCTCATAAGAGAGCGCGAAGAAGAGCTTATCTTTGAGGATCGGGCCGCGGAACGTGGCGCCGTAGTTGTCCTGCTCGACGAGCGTCTTGACCGTCGTGCTGCGGATCTTGGTGCCGACGAGATCTTCGTTCAGGAAGTTGCCGAAGACCGAGCCGCTGAATTCGTTCGTACCCTGACGGAGCACCACGTTGATGGCGCCGCCGAGGAAGTCGCCGTTCTCGACGTCGAACGGAACAGCCTGAACCGAGAACTGCTCGACCGAGTCGAGCGAGACCGGACCACGGCGAGTCGGAAGACCGCCCGTGTTCAGACCGAAGTCGTCCTGAGCTTGAACGCCGTCGATGGAGATGCGGTTCGTACGCGGGTTGGAGCCAGCGATCGAGATACCACCGTCACCGCGAATGTTGGCGGAGACGAGCGGATCGCGGCGCGCGAGGTCGCGAATGTCGCGGCTGATCGAGACCACGGCCTCGATCTGATCGCGATCGAGCGTGGTGGCGGAGCCCACTTCGATCGCATCGCGAACCGCGGTGGCCGACACCAGGATTTCCTGGATCGCCTCTTCGAGGTTTGCGTTCAAACGACCCGTCTCACCGACGGTGAGGAACAGGTTGTCATATTTCTCAGAGCGGAATCCGCCCGCTGCAATTTCCACCGTGTAGGGACCGCCGACGCGCAATCCACGCGCATCGAACACGCCGTTCTCGTTGGTGGTCTGCGTGGTACGAGTGCCGGTCGGCGTGTGGACGATCGTAATCGTCACGCCCGAGAGCGGCTTTCCGCTCACGTCGGCCACCGTTCCGCGAAGAGCCGAGGTGGTTTCTTGAGCCATCGCCGTCGGAATGACGAGGACGGTCAACAAGCTCACCATCAAGGTGGTCGCAAGTTTTCTGAGAAGCATGAAGGTCAACTCCTGAAAGAACGCTTTTTTTGACGCTTTGCGCGGCATCCCTGAGCAGGGGCCGGCGGGGCGCAATTATCGCCCGAAACTCGCGCGAGAGTGTGACGAAGAGAAGACAAATATCACCCGCCCAGTTGTTGGGCGCACGCCACAGAGCGGTCGGCGGAGGGGTTAGGGCTGGCCCGTCTCGAGGGCGACTACAAAATGCTTGCGGCAAAGGGAGACATATCGGTCATTTCCGCCGATTTCGACCTGGGCCCCCGAGGTTTCGACCCTGCCGTCGGCTCGAACCCGGACCACCATGGTCGCCTTGCGACCGCAGTGGCAGACCGTTTTGAGCTCGACCAGGTTATCCGCCCAGGCCAAAAGCTGGGCACTCCCCTCGAACAGTCGGCCGAGGAAGTCGGTTCGCAGGCCATAACACAGCACCGGCACATTGAGTTCGTCGACCACCCGGGAGAGCTGCTTCACGTGGGCGACGCTCAGGAATTGGGCTTCATCGACCAGCACGCAGGCGAGCGGCCCGTCGGCGAGATCTTTCTTGATCTCTATATATAGGTCTTGTTCCGCAGCGAAGTGGCGGGCTTCCGAGCTGATGCCGATTCGGGAGGCCACCTTGCCGCCGGCGCGGTCGTCGAGTTTGGCGGTGTACACGAGCGTGCGCATGCCGCGCTCGCCGTAGTTGTGCGAGGCCTGCAGCAGGGCTGTGGACTTCCCTGCGTTCATGGTCGAGTAATAAAAATAAAGCTTCGCCACAAAGGCCCCGATCGGATTATTTGAGTTTGATTTCGCGCAACCGCTCTTGCAGATAGTCCTCAGCCAAGATCGGCGGTAGCGGCTCAGGCTTGCCCGGGCCGACGCAGGAGGGCAGCGCCGCGATGGGGAAATCCGGATTGAAATGCAAGAAGAACGGCATCGAGAAACGAGCGTTTTGCGCGCGATCTCGGATCGGATTGATCACGCGATGGCTTGTCGAGCGCAGCACGCCGTTCGTCAGGCGTTGAAGCATATCGCCCACGTTGACGACCATCGAGCCCGGTGCCGGGTTGACCGAGAGCCATTGCCCTTGTCGCGTCAGCACCTGTAAACCCGGCTCTTCGGCGCCGAGCAGTAAGGTGATGACGTTGATGTCTTCGTGCGCGCCTGCGCGAATGCTCTCGGCGGGGTTCGGCGGCATCGGCGGGTAGTGAATCACCCGCAGCACACTATTGCCGAGCTGAACCTTATCTTCAAAGAAATCGGGCGAGAGGTTGAGTACGCGCGCTATCGCCGAGAGCAAGCGACGCCCCGTGCGATCGAAAGTTTCGAACATCTCGATGCAGGTTTCTTTGAACTCTGGAATCTCTGTGATCCAGATGTTGTCGGCCATGTAGTGTCGATAGGCGTGACCCATGGGTAACTCGCGACCGACATGCCAGAACTCTTTGAGGTCGAAGTGCTGGCTACCTTTGGCAGTTTCGATCCCGAAGGGGGTATAGCCCCGGGCGCCACCGCCTCCTTTGATGTGGTAACGATGTTTGCCCGGTTCCGGCCAAGCGAAAAAGGTCTTGAATAAGGCGAGGAAACGGTCGATCAGCGGCTGCGGAATGCCGTGGTCGGTGATGATGACGAAACCGTAGTTTTCGTACGCGGCACCGAGACTACGCACGAAGCGCTCGTCGTCGACATCCCGCAGGCTCAGGGTCGGAATCTGCTCTGACATTCGCGCATTCTGCACGGTCGCGAGGCGTACGTTAAGATTTCGCGATGCTCGACCTCTTTGTGCGTGTCCTCGTGGCCTATCTCTTGGGTTCGATCAACGGCGCCCTGCTGATCGGCCGCTTTCGAGGCATCGATATCCGCACCCAGGGAAGCGGGAATGCGGGCGGTACCAACGCCTTACGTACGCAGGGCTGGGCGTTTGCGGCGGGCGTCATCGTCATCGATGTCGGCAAGGCGGTTATCGCTGTTCAATGGGTACCTACTGCATTGACTGCATCCGTGTTCTCGCCCGAGTGGCTCGCCGCGGCGTGTGGCTTTGCTGCGGTGATCGGCCACGTCTATCCCGTGTTTCACGGATTTCGCGGGGGCAAGGGTGTGGCCACGGTGCTCGGCACCTTACTCGCGCTCTCCATGCCCTTGCTGGCCGGCATGCTCGCCGTATGGTTGCTCATGATGTTCGTATTTGGCTACGTGGGGCTCGGTTCGATGGTCGCGGCGAGCGCGCTTCCGCTGCTTGCGCACTACGCAGGTGTCCTCGGTGTGATTTCATCGGACGAGGTCATGCCGCTCACCGCGTTTGGCGTGGTGTGTGCCGTCTTCGTCATCTGGACGCACCGCAGCAACATTGCGCGCATGCGCGCCGGCACCGAACCGCGCGCTCGTTCGTTATGGCTGCTCGGTCGCCTGACTGGAAAGCTGTGACGCTCGCGCGAGAGATCTTCCGCGCGCTCGCCGACGGCGATGTGCATTCGGGCGAAGCACTCGCCGAGACCGCAGGCGTCACGCGTAGCGCCGTCTGGAAAGCGATCGAGCAGTTAAGAGAGCTAGGCCTCGAGATCGAGGCGCAGACCAATCGCGGTTACCGCTTGGCCTCGCCCTGTGAAGCGCTCGATGCCCAAAGAATTCGCGAAGCCTTGATGCCATCGATTCGCCATTCGACGATGGTTAACGTCGAATGGGAGATCGACTCGACCAACGGCGCGTTGCTGTCGGCAGTGCCGCCGTCGCCCGGGCAATTCGTCGTGCTCCTTTGCGAAAACCAAACGGGCGGTCGCGGTCGTCGAGGTCGCGCCTGGCGCTCGGCGCTCGGCGACAGTCTGTGTTTTTCGATTGCAACGAGCTTCGAGCCTCTGCCGAGAGATCTGCCCGCGCTGACGCTCGTGGTCGGTACCTGCATCCGGGCGGCCTTACGACGTCGCGGTGCGCGCGATGTCGCGCTCAAGTGGCCAAATGATCTCGTTACGCCGACTATCGAAAAGCTCGGCGGTATTCTCGTCGAGTTGCGCGCCGAGGCGGGCGGCCCCGGTCATGTGGTGATCGGCGTCGGACTTAATCTGCGACTCACCGAAGCCGCTAAGCAACGTATCGCCGAGACCGGTACGATCGCGAGCGATTTGGCAAGGTGTGGCGTCGAGGTCGATACGCGTAACGCGATCGCTGCGGAAATCATCGACCGCTGTATCGAAGGGCTCATGCAGTTTGCGCGCGAAGGGTTTGCGCCGTTCCTCGAGTCGTGGCGATCCGCTGACGCCTTATTTAATCAGTCCGTACGGGTGTTCGATGGGGCGGGTGAGCGTGAGGGCCTGGCTCGCGGCATCGACGAACAGGGCGCATTACAGATCGAGACATCTCAAGGTCAAAGAATGTCACTCATCGGCGGCGAGGTGAGTGTGCGTAGAGAGGGCAGGTCATGAGCTATACACCACCGAAGGTCTGGGTGTGGAACAAGGACAACGGCGGGCGCTTCGCCAATATCAACCGGCCCATCGCCGGCGCCACGCACGAAAAAGAGTTGCCGCGAGGGCGACACCCTTTGCAGCTCTATTCGCTCGGCACGCCGAACGGAATCAAGGTGACGATTTTGCTCGAAGAGCTGCTCGCGCTCGGGCACTCGAAAGCGGAGTACGACGCTTGGTATATCGATATCGGCGCCGGTGATCAGTTCGGCAGCGGCTTCGTCGAGGTCAACCCGAACTCGAAGATTCCCGCGCTGCTCGATCTGAGCGGAGACCTGCCGGTGCGAGTGTTCGAGTCAGGTGCGATCCTCACCTACCTCGCCGAGAAGTTCGGAGCGTTCTTACCTGAGAGAGGGGCGGGTCGGGCCGAGTGTCTTTCATGGCTCTTCTGGCAGGTCGGCAGCACGCCTTACCTCGGGGGCGGCTTTGGACATTTCTTTGCTTACGCGCCGGAGAAGTGGCAGTACCCGATCGATCGGTTCGCGATGGAAGTCAAACGACAGCTCGACGTACTCGATCGCCAGCTCGCGGAGCGACGCTATCTTTGCGGCGACTCATACAGCATCGCCGACATCGCGGTCTTTCCGTGGTATGGCGCGCTGGTGCTGCAAGACCTTTATGGCGCCTCGGAATTTCTCGAGGTCGCAAGTTATCGACACGTGGTTCGCTGGGCAAAAGAAATCTCGGAGAGGCCAGCGGTTAAGCGTGGCATGCGGGTCAACCGCAGCAAAGAGCCCGATGCGCTGCGTGAGCGCCACGCCGCGAGCGACTTCGATTGAGTTAGGGCTGTAGTTCGGCGATGGCGAGCGTGACGCCGCGCACCCGTCGACCTGCGGGCAGGCTCAAAATGTCGAGATTCACGACACCGAGTTCCCAATCGATCTGAACTAAGCCGAAGTTTTCTCCTGCATAGAGTCTGCCGCCGAGACGTTGCGGATCGATCTCGGGTTGTTTCGAGTCGACACCCGAGTTAAGCGAGCTCGAGGTCAGTTCATAAAAAGGATAAGGCGTGCTCTCGATCCGACGATATGCCGCAGCGCGATGTCGGTCGCCTGATAGGAAGATCACGCCATTCGCCTTCGTCTCTGTGACGAGTCGAGTAAGTCGTGCGAGCTCGAGCGGCATCGTCCTCCAGCCCTCCCAGCCGTGACCTTCAGAGATCACCTGAACCGACGAGACGATCAACCGAAGCTCGGCCGGTTGTCGAAGCTGATCTTCGAGCCAGCGCCACTGCGCTTCGCCGAGCATCGTTTTCTTCGGGTCACCGTCTGGCACGAAGCGCTGCTTACCCGGTGCGTTGCGTTGATCGGTCGCCTTCAGTGGTGAGCGGAAATATCGAGTGTCGAGCAAGATGATCTGCACTCTGCGGCCAGGTGGCCCATAGACGTTGGCGCGATATGTCCCTTCACGTGAGCGCATCGGGTCGTCGGCTGGTACGTCAAAGAAATCAGCAAAGATCGACTTTGCCTCGACTTTGATCGGGTTCTCCTCGCCACCGTCGTTGAGGCCGTAGTCGTGGTCGTCCCAGACGGCGAGCACGGGCACCTTCGAGCGGAGTTCGCGAAACCCAGTTTGCGCGTCAAGCTTGGCGTAGGCGCGACGCATCTCAACAAGGTCAGGCCCGATGTCACGGCTGCCGACCGAGTCTGCATAGACGTTGTCGCCCAGCATCATGAAAACTTGCGGATTGCGATCGAGTATTGCCTGCCAATGCGGCGGCGTTTTCTCCTCATCGAGGCAGGAGCCGAACGCGATACGCTCGAGGGGCGGGCGTGGATCCAGCCGGGGATAGGGCGCTGCGAGCGCGGTTTCGGCGGTGAAAAAGGCGGTCACGAGCAGGGTGACCAGGGTAATCAGGGTCTTCATGAGACCGAAGTGTACCCCTAGGAGGATGACAGCCGAGACCGTCGGGGTAGAATCAGCGCCCTCGCGAGTCGATCACCGGCGCCGGGTTAGCACAGTGGTAGTGCAGCGGTTTTGTAAACCGTTGGTCGGGGGTTCAAATCCCTCACCCGGCACCATTTTTGGTCGCCCTGGTAGCGAGGTCTCACGACCTCACTTTTGTTGCTTACCGACGATTTCATCGATGGTCAGTCGCGACCCTTGATGCACTCCGTCCAAGTAACAGGCGGCGCAGACCTGAAGCAGGTTTTCCGTAATCTTTTCGTCGGTTACTCCGCTCTTCGCAATCGCCTGTCGCCAAAGTGATCCGTAGGCTTTGATCACTTCATTTCGCTCTTCAAGATGGTCAGCCCACTGAGATGGGTTCGTGTCGCTCGTTGTCTCGGTCATGGTGACGATCTCACTTTGGTGGATTAACTCTGTGGTGTGGGTATCAAGGTCTACGGTCGTTAGACCGTTTCTCCTTGATTCATCTTTCGTAGTCGCTTGCTCTGGAGGGCGGCAATATTCCGGTATATCTCGACGGCAATCTCCGGAGAACTGCTGAGACGCGAACTCTTGAGGCTGAGGGCGATACAGTCTTTGAGAGCGCGTATGCGTGCCGATCGGGGCAAGCCATCGACGATCGCCATCTCTCCGAAGGTTTCACTCGGTTGCAGGGTTGCAAGAGTCGTCCAACCGGTCGAGCTTTTCTTTTCTACAACGGCCTCGCCCGCTACGAATACGTACAAACAGTCTGCCGGGTCGCCCTCATCAAAAAACAAGTTATCTGCCTTTACCGATACGCGCGTCATCGAGTGGACTAACCAGATGAGCTGCAATCGTGTGAGGCTCGCGAAAAGCGAAACGCGTGTCAGCGCCATCACGAGGGCATCGTCGAGTAATTTCGGATCGGAGTTTTTCATCGGTTACCCCAGCGAACGGATGCATTAGCCAACATGCCGTTTTGACACAGGCTAACCCGGTCTCGCCAAATTCAAAAACATCGAGCGCAAATCCTTTCGAATAAGACTTCGAAATTTAGAGCCCACCCATGAATATGGGATGAATAACCATGACCCGTAATCGAGAGAGGCGCCTGAAGGTACGTTTATACTTTCCCGCATGATCGCTAGCCGTTACTGGGCCTGGTTGGCAACGCTTCCCTTAGCGATCGCCGCGTCGTTTTGGGCGCCTCTGCTTTCGTTGGTGCTCGCGGCGCTCTTTGTCGTCGGACTGCGTGATGTATTGCAAACCCGTCACGCCATTCTCCGTAATTATCCGTTGATCGGGCACCTTCGTTTTCTGCTCGAGTTCATCCGTCCGGAGATTCGGCAGTATTTCCTCGAAGACGACGAGACGCAGCTGCCGTTCTCGCGTAACCAGCGCGCGCTCGTCTATCAACGAGCCAAGCGTCAGAACGACAAGCGAGCATTTGGCACGCTGATTGATCCTTACAAGCCAGGCGCGATTTGGCTGAACCACTCAAACGTCGCTGTTCATCCCGATGAGAGCGCGTTTCGGCTAAAGATCGGCAATCAGGGTTGTCTGCAGCCTTATCACTCGTCGATTCTCAATGTTTCAGCGATGAGTTTCGGTGCGCTCTCAGCCAATGCGATTCGGGCGCTCAATCGCGGAGCGAAACTCGGTAACTTTGCTCAAGACACCGGTGAAGGGTCGATTTCGCGTTATCACCGTGAGGAAGGCGGCGATCTCATCTGGGAGATTGGTTCCGGGTATTTTGGTTGCCGCGACGCAGCCGGAAATTTCTCCGCCGAAAAGTTTGCATCGCAAGCTGTCGATCCGCAGGTTCGGATGATCGAAATCAAGCTCTCGCAGGGCGCGAAACCTGGACACGGCGGCGTTTTGCCGGCGGCGAAAGTCAGCGCCGAAATTGCGATGACCCGGGGCGTGGAGATCGGTCAGGATTGCGTATCGCCCGCGACTCACTCGCGATTCTCCACTCCAACGGGGCTACTTGAATTTGTAGCAGAGCTTCGTCGGCTTTCCGGCGGAAAGCCTGTTGGCTTCAAACTTTGTATCGGCGATCCGGTCGAGTTTATGGGCATCTGCAAGGCGATGCTGGCGACGAAAATTATTCCGGACTTCATCGTCATCGACGGCACGGAAGGTGGGACGGGCGCTGCGCCGGTGGAGTTTGCCGATCACGTGGGCATGCCCGCGCGCGACGGTTTGTCTTTCGCGCATAACGCGCTACGCGCGGTCGGCCTTCGAAGCTCCGTCAGGCTCGCGGTAGCCGGCAAAATCGTGTCGGGCTTCGATGTGGCCACCATGTTGGCGTTGGGTGCCGATTGGTGCAACGCTGCGCGCAGTTTTATGTTTGCTCTCGGCTGCATTCAGTCGCGAAGCTGCCATACCGATGAATGTCCGACCGGCATCGCGACTCAAAATGCGCTGCGACAGCGCGGTCTCGATGTGGCAGATCGGGCGATTAGGGTGGCCAACTTTCACCAAGCCACTGTTCAATCGTTGGGCGAGTTGATCGGATCGGCCGGGCTCGATCACCCGTCGCAGCTGACGGCACGAGACTTCATGATTCGCGATGACAAGGGACAACCGGTCCCGCTTTCGGCTGTTTATCCGGAAATCGAGATCGGAGCCTTGCTCGAACCGACCGATGTTCGCTATTCGGCCGTGCCTGCGGTGTATCGCTCAGCGTGGGAGATCGCGAGCGCTGATCGGTTCAAAGGCTCGTCGGAGCGTCACCGATTACCTTGATGCACAACGAAATCATCTTGATTTCGTTTACTCTAGGGCGGCGTGAGTTCGCCCCATATCATCCGACTGATCGAAGCGTCTCTGCTGGCCTCAGAGCCCGTCGAGTATCTCCCCGCGGCCGAAAAGATTGTGTCGGGTCACCCGCTGCAGCGGGTCTGGTCACATTACACAGATGCGAGTCAAAAATTCTCCGTCGGTGTTTGGGAATGCGAGCCAGGGGCTTGGCGCGTTCGCTACACCGAAGAGGAATACTGTCGAATCGTAACGGGTCGGAGTCTCCTCACGAGCGCCGATGGCGTAGTGCGTGAAGTGGTGGCAGGCGACGAGTTCGTGATTCCCCGCGGGTTCGAGGGGGTATGGGAAGTCGTCGAGCGCACCCGAAAGATTTACGTCATCCATGAGGCCGCCGACTAATCGGGTCGGAAACGTCGGGTGATTTGCCGGCGACTCCGTTCGTCTATTTCATGAAATGCAGCGCACAGAGCTTGTTGCCATCTGGGTCGCGCACGTAGGCGAGATAGAGAGAGCCAATGCTACCGCTGCGCACGCCGGGCGGGTCTTCGATCGACGTTCCACCGTTTGCGACGGCCGTATCGTGAAACTGCTTCACCTGTTCCGGTGAGTCGCACTTAAAGCCGATGGTGCTGCCGTTACCGAAAGAGGCGGGCTCATCGTTGATGGGCTCACTTACGCAGAACATGCTACCGCCCGCTTGATAGAAGAGTCGCATGTGTCCGGAGCCTGCCTCGTTACGCATGGCGGGCTTGGCACCAAACACGGCGAGTAACGCGTCGTAGAAGCGTTGTGAGCGATCGATGTCGTTCGATCCGACCATGATATGGCTGAACATGAGGCGGCTCCGTTAGAGAGGTTTTGATTGAGCCTAGTCCTCACGTTCGGCCGCGGCAAGCACGGAAAGATCACCAATCTACAAATCAATTCAGAGTGGATTCACTCGGCTAAGCGCTACGACTGGGGTCGCATCGATCGTTCGTCATCCTCGCGGCCGACGCTCAAAGCGTCGTTGGCGTTGCTCGCTGCCGCCGCCTCGCTCCATACGACCGTCGCGTCGCTCCATCATGCGCTGACGTCGCTCGGCTCGATTGGCCTCGAGTGCATTGAGTTGCTCGGGGTTCAGGAGGCTGCGCGCATTGTTCTGGAACGCTTGTTGCTGAACGCGCAGTTGGCTTCTTGCGCTCTCAAGGTCTTGTCGGGCCCGTGCTGTGATCGACTCATAGTTGGGGTCGGTACGCGGTGTGTTGGCGAGGGTCTGTTGTGCCGAGCGAACTTGAGCCCGCAAGCCCTCTGTGGCCTGTCGATGGTTCTCACTGAGTGAGCGGAGCTGGGCCTTTTGAGAGTCGCTTAAGTTTAAATCGTTGAGCGCAGACTCAAGTCTTCGAGAGTCTCGCGTCACCGGTCGATCAGACTCGCTACCGATGTCTTGGGCGAATACGGGAGTAATTGCCCCGACGATTGCCAGTGCGAGGGCCGGTAGTACACGGAAATAGTTTGTGGGATTCATGGGGCTCTCCGGATGGGGTTTACGTTGGCGCTGACGAGATCAATTTGAACAGAATTACCTGTCAAAATTTGTCAACCGAGCCCGGATGATTAGAAAAGTTTCGTCAATCTTTTGATGGCTCAAGCGATGCGATACAGTCAAACATCACGGAACCAAAAAAGGGTCAAGATGATGAAGAAGTTTCTGGTGACGACGGTGGCGGCAGCCCTATTTGCAACAGCCTCCGCTTTCGGCGTGTCGGCGGATGCCGCACTCAATCAGGCGGTATCGGGTGAGTGGCGATCGGCCGATGATAAATCGCGCGACGTCGAGCGTCGTCCGCTCGAAAGTCTGACGTTCTGGGGTCTCAAGCCCGGCGCAAGCATTCTCGAGGTGCAGCCTGGCGGCGGGTGGTGGACGCGCATTCTCGCGCCTTACGCGGCTCGTTCCGGCGGGCGTTACACGGCGACGGCAGCCGACCTTAATAATCCGTCGTTGAGCGACGCCGCTCGCAAGGGGCGCGCGGATTTCGCAGCGCGTTACGCGGACGAACAGGTTTTCGGCAAGGTCGAGCTCGTCAACTGGGGTCCGACTGCCGCACCGCTACCGCGCAACGGTTACGACTTCATTCTGTTGTCCCGCGTGATTCACGGGTGGATGCGAACAGACGGCCTACTCGAGCGTAATCTCGCAAGCCTCGCTGGCTCTTTAAAGCCGGGCGGTGTGCTAGCGGTCGAGCAGCATCGTGGAAATCCGGGCCCACAAGACCCGAAGGCCGAGAGCGGTTATGTGACCGAAGCGTTCGTCATCGAGGCGGCGCAGAAGGCCGGGCTCCGTCTTGCAGGCCGCTCGGAGATTAATGCGAATGTGAAGGACACCAAGGATCATCCCTTTGGTGTGTGGACCTTACCGCCGACTCGCGCAACCGTTCCGTATGGATCGGGCAAGGCGCCGGATCCGACCTTCGATCGTAGTCAGTACGATGCAATCGGAGAGTCCGATCGAATGACGCTGCGCTTCGTCAAATAACGCGTCGTCAAATAAGACGAGGTTGAACGATTATCAGCCCTCTTGCGTCAAACGCTTGAGGTCCGCCGCGAAGAGATTGAGCTCGAGAGTCGGCTGCGCGATCAGGCGCAGCTGATTCTTTCGGTCGTAGACGTAGATCGTGGCCGAGTGGTCGATGGTGTAGTCGTCGCCTGACGTCGGTACTTTGACGGCGATGGCATGAAATGCTTTGACCACCTTCTCGAGCTGGGCGGGCTCGGGTCGCAATCCGATGAATGAGTCATCAAAACTTTTGACGTAGGCACCAAGGCGATCGGCGGTATCTCGTTCGGGGTCGACGCTGACGAGAAGCACCTGCACCTTGTCGGCATCTTCGCCTACGGCATTACGCACCTGCCGCAGTCGCATCAGCGTGGTCGGGCAGATATCCGGACAACGCGTGAATCCGAAGAAGACCAGCGTGACCTTGCCCTTGAAGTCGTCGATACGACGAATCTTGCCGTCGGTGTCGGGAATACCGAGACCCTTGCCGTACGCAAGGTTCGATACCTCCGTCGCATTGAACGGCGGCGGAGGAGGGCCACAGGCGATCAAGATCGCCGAGGCGAGCAGCGCGAGCGCTAAACCTATCGACTTCATTTAGTCGGGCGGGCTTCGACGCTGAACTCCACCTTGATCTCGCCTGCCTTGGCGAAACGCAGGGTCACCGGAAATGAGGCGCCGGCGACGAGCGGAGCGTTGAGATCGACGAACATCAAGTGCAGACCGCCTGGCTGTAGCGCGACACGGCCGCCCGCGGGAATCGCGAGTCCGCCTTCGACTTGCCGCATGCGCATGACGCCGCCGTCCATGTTCATGCTGTGAATCTGCACCTCGCGTGCGATGGGCGTCGTCGCCGAGACGAGTCGATCTTCCGCGCCACCCTGATGAACGATGGTCATGAAACCTCCGCCCACCATCTGCCCCGGAGCCGATGCGCGTGCAAACGGGCGTTCGATGGTGATGGGGTCAGCCGCGATGACTTGGGAGATCGAGGCGAGCAGCAAGAGCAAGGCGAGGGGGGTTTTCATGCGGACGATTATATCGTGCAGAATGCGGCGTATGAGTCAGGCACGCCAAATCGTCGGAGCGCTCGTGTTCTACGGGCGATTCGCCGCGTCGTTCTCGCAAGTGGGATACCTCGTGCGTCGCCTGTTTTGGCCGACGTTCCGTCCGAATTTCCACGGGCAGCATTGGCTCGTGACCGGCGCATCCGGCGGTTTGGGTCGTCAAATGGTGTGGGCGGCCTTGAAGGGCGGTGCCACCGTTACCGCTGCTGCGCGATCAGACATCAAGCTCGGCGAGCTCGCTACAGCGGCCGCGGCAGAGGGATTGTCGGGACTCGAAATCGAGCGCTGCGATTTCACTTCGATGAACGAGACGCGTCAGCTTATCGAGCGTCTGTCATCACGAGGTCGGCGGATCGATGTGCTGATGAACAACGTCGGAGTGATGAACGATACGCTCTCGATGACCGCTGAAAACTTGGAAGCCTCATTTGCTTCGAATCTGCTCGCGCACTACGTGCTCACCGAGGGTTTGATCGAGCGAGGTGCGCTCAGGCGAGATAGCGCCGTGATCAATATCACCTCTGGCGGCGCGTATAGCGTGCCGCTCTCGACAGCGTTGCTCAACATCACGAGCCCCACGCAGTTCAACGGTGTGGTGGCGTATGCGGCGCACAAGCGAGCGCAGATTGCGCTGACCTCTTTTTGGCGAGAGCGTCACCGAGAGACCGGCGTCGAGTTTTATGTCATGCATCCGGGGTGGGCGGATACCGCCGGCGTGCAGCGCTCGTTACCGAGATTCCGAAAATTGTTTAAGCCGGTGTTGCGTGATGCCCGTTCCGGTGCCGACACTGCGTTGTGGCTTGCGGCACATCGCCCGAGTCAGCCTTCGCACGAGCTCGTTTGGTTCGACCGGAAAATACGTGCGGCTCATGCGTTTGCCTACACGCGAGCGACCAAAGAAACTCCGGCGGACCTCGCGAATTACCTCGCGAGCATTTCGCGATCGAGCGTGCGCGACGACAAATAGAAAAACCATGCGGCGGGCAGCATGAAGAGCGCTGTCAAAGACATGGAATCCTGTAATCCTTCCGCGTAGATCGTGGCGCAAATATTTTGTTGATTGAGAGTGAGCAAAGCCGCCGCCTTCGGGTGACAGGCGGTCACGCTTAGCGCGTCGGCGACACCTTGCGCCTCGAGTGCGGCCGTCATGAAGCGATCGCTCATCAAGCCGACGATTTGGGGCCCGAGTCCGTTGCCGACGAGTGCGATGATGAACAACATGATCGCGATCGAAGACGCCCGCGATGACGCCGGTACGACACCTTGACCAATAGTGTATTGAGCGCCGAGATAACCGTAATGCAGCAATGCGGCGATCAGCCAAAGCGCAAGAGCGAGGCCGAGACGATCGCTCGGTTGGTTGAAGGCGAGAATATAAAGCGGCGCAGCCAGTGCCATCGTGACGGCCGGCCATAGCGCGACGACGCGGATGCTGCGCTTATTGAGTGCGTCGATGGCAAAGCCCGCGAGTAGTGTGCCGACGGCACCGGTGATGCTGAGCGGCACGCCGAAACGCACCGCGAACTCACCCGGTGTCAGCCCATGCAGTCGTTGCATCATCGGCGCCTGAAAGCTTGCGAACCCGAATCCCACCATGGCGATGAGCGAAGCGCCGATGGTCATGTACCAATAGCTGCGTTTCGTTAACAGAATTCGTAGTGTCGTCGCGATGCAGGTTTTCTCGAGCTTCGGCAGATCGGGGGAATCGGAGTAGCCGCGCGGCGGTTCACGCACGGTGAGCCATACGATGAAGGCGAAGATCACGCCGGGAACGCCCAACGCGATGAACGCGAAACGCCAGCCGTAATCGGTGCCCCAGCTCAGCCATTCGGGTAGAAGTTCGAGCCCGAAAATGCCGAGTATGTTTTTGACGGACTCGTCTGACATTTGGCCGAGTGGCCCGCCGATGAGATACGCGAGCATGTTGCCAAGCATGACGCCGGTGGAGAATATCGCGAGCGCCTTCGCACGGCCCGAAGCGCGGTAGTAGTCGCCAATCAAAGAATTAGAGGGTGGCGTGCTACCAGCTTCGCCGATCGCGACGCCCACACGCGCGATCAGCAAGAACAAGAAGCCGGTGGCGAACCCGCAGAGTGCCGTCATCAAGGACCACAGCGCAATGCACACGGCGAGGATGGTCACCCGGTTATGTCGATCGGCAGCGAGTGCGATGGGAATGCCCATCAGGGCATAGAAGAGCGCGAATGGAGGGCCAGCGAGAAAGCCGAACTCGGCATCGGAGAGCCCGAAATTCGAGATGACAGGCTGTGCGAGCACGCCGAGCAGGGCGCGATCGATGAAGTTGAGGGTGTAGATGGCCGTGAGCGTGATCAGCACGTACCAGCGATAGGACGCGCTGCCGAAGTCCCTTCCCTGGGCGGCGGGGTTGGTCGGGTGACTCACCCCCGCACTATACTGCGGTTATGGCTCGAATAATCGTCATCGCGCTACTCGTGATTGGCGCTCTGCTGCTCTGGCGGAGCTGGCGCAACCGCAAATAAAAACGGCCGCATCCCGAAGGATGCAGCCGTCTTTTGAACATCAACCTGAGACGGGCCTGATAGCCCGCCAAAGGTTTTATTTCTTGGGCTTCTTGGCGTCCTCGATGACCTTGTCCGCGACGTTGCGCGGCACGAGGTCATAGTGCGAAAACTCCATGGTGTACGACGCACGACCACTCGACATCGCGCGCAGCTGACCGATGTAACCGAACATTTCGGAGAGCGGCACGGTCGCCACCACCGCGATGTTGGTGCCACGCTCGAGCTGGTCTTGGATCGAGCCACGGCGACGGTTGATGTCGCCGATGACGTCACCGAGGTAGTCACCCGGTGTGACGACTTCGACCTTCATCACGGGTTCGAGCAGAACGGGGCCGGCCTTCGGCAGCGCTTCGCGGAAGCAGGCTTTCGCAGCGATTTCGAAGGTGAGGGCGTTCGAGTCGACGTCGTGGTAGCTGCCGTCGAAGAGTGTCGCGCGGAAGTCCACAGTCGGGAACTTCGCGAGCACGCCTTCTTCGAGCTGCATCTTGAGGCCCTTCTCGACCGAAGGCACGTATTCGCGCGGTACTGATCCGCCGACGGTGGCATCGACGAACTCGAAGCCCTTGCCGCGCTCGAGCGGCTCGAACTTGATCCACACTTCGGCGAACTGACCCGCACCACCGGTCTGCTTCTTGTGGACGTACTGCTGCTCGATCGGCTTGGTGAAAGCTTCACGGTAGGCCACTTGCGGCTCGCCCATGATGCCTTCGACGTTGAACTCGGTGCGCATGCGGTCGAGCGTCACATCGAGGTGAAGTTCGCCCATTCCGCGAAGGATGGTCTGGCCCGTCTCGCGATCGGTCTCGAGTCGCAAGGAGGGATCGGCACGAACCATCTTGCCGAGGGCTGCGCTGAACTTCTCGAGCTCCGCCTTCGATTTCGGCTGAACCGAAACGCTGATGACGGGCTCAGGAAAGCGCATGCGCTCGAGCACCACGGGATGATCGGTATCGCAGAGCGTGTCACCGGTGTCGGTCTCGGCCAAAGACACCAACGCGATGATGTCACCGGCGCGAGCCTCTTCGATGGCGTTGGCCTCTTTGGCGAACATCTCGACCATACGACCAATCTTCTCGCGCTTGCCGCGAGTCGTGTTGGTGACCGACATGCCCTTGGTGAGCACGCCAGAGTAGACACGTACGAAGGTGAGTGCGCCGTAGGCGTCGTTGATGACCTTGAACGCGAGCGCGGCGAAGGGTTCGTCATCGGAGCAGACACGCTCGCCGATCGGATTACCGTCGGCATCGACGGTGTTGATGGCCGCGACGTCGGTCGGGGCCGGCAGGTAGTCGACCACCGCATCGAGCACTTGGGTGACGCCCTTGTTTTTGTAGGACGATCCGCAGAGCACCGGCGTGAAGGAACCAGAAACGGTTCCCTTGCGCAGACAGGCGATGAGGGTTTCGACCGACGGATCTTTTTCGTCGATGAGATAGGCTTCCATCGCCACATCGTCCATCTCGAGACACGTGTCGACGAGTTCCTTTCGGTAGTCGGCGATCTTGCTGAGGATGGCGCGATCGGAAGGCACCGTCACGCCGAGCTTGTCGACGATGTCGGCCGTGATATCGAGTTCAGCGGGTTTCGCATCGCGATCGTCGGAGTCCCATACGAGCGCTTTCATGCGAACGAGATCGATCATGCCCTTGAAGTTATCTTCGGATCCGATCGGAAGTTGGACCGGCAACGGACGCGCACCCAGGCGCTTCTTGATCATGTCGACGCAGCGAGTGAACGAAGCGCCGCTACGGTCCATTTTATTGACGTAACAAATACGCGGAACGCCGTAGTTATCGGCGAGACGCCAGTTGGTTTCAGACTGCGGCTCCACACCCGCTACGCCGTCGAACACGACCACGGCGCCGTCGAGTACGCGCAGGGAGCGGTTTACTTCGATGGTGAAGTCGACGTGCCCCGGGGTGTCGATGACGTTGATCTTCTTCTTGCGCCAGAAGGTGGACACGGCGGCCGACTGAATCGTGATGCCGCGCTTTTGTTCCTGCTCGAGGTAGTCGGTCGTGGTCGAGGACTTGAGGTCCTTCGTGTCGTGCACGTCGACGATGGTGTGCTTGCGTCCCGTGTAATAAAGGATGCGCTCGGTGGTCGTGGTTTTGCCCGCATCAACGTGGGCGATGATGCCGATGTTGCGGATGTCGGCAAGGGGAGTAGTACGGGGCATGGCGGTTTCCGTCGTGTCAGTAAGGTGGGGGCACGGGTAAACTCCGTATTATAGCCGTAAGGCGGCTATTCGATCGATACCTTGGGGGTGGCCGGGCTTCTGGGGGGTGGACGCACTTGGAGATGGGGCGGGGACTCGGGTTTTGGGGTGCCACGGCCTTGGTGGTCGGCAACATTATTGGCTCGAGCATTTTTATGCTGCCGGCCGGGCTCGCCCCGTTCGGGCTTAACGCCTTGATCGCCTGGGGGGTGAGTATCGCCGGAGCTGCCTGCCTCGCTTTCGTTTACGCGCAACTCGCCCTGCATCTGCCTGCCGGGGCTGGTAGCCACGGGCACGTCAAAAGCCTGCTCGGTGACGACGCCGCCTGGATTGGCAGTTGGGGTTATCTGCTGTCGGTGTGGACAGCGAACGCCGCGATCGCGGTGGCCGGAGTCAGCTACTGCCTCAATTTAATGCCAGGACTTGATCAGTGGTCCTTCGGACCTGAGGGGCTTGGCCTGCTCGTGATCGCTCTGTTGTTCGCCGCGAACCTGCGCGCGATGGGTGGGCTGGTGCAAATCGCCTCGACGCTGCTGAAGCTTCTTCCGTTCGCGCTCGTGATCGCACTCGGCTTACGCTTATTCATTGATAACGGGAGTGCGGCGTTCGAGGGGATGTCGCGTCAGCCGATCGCCTGGGAGCCGGCGCTCGCATCAGTCGGGATCACGCTTTTTGCTCTGCTCGGTCTTGAGAGCGCAGCCGTTCCGGCCCGCGCCGTGCGTGATCCGAACATCGTCGTGCCGCGCGCGACGCTCGCAGGCTTGTTGCTCGCCGGATTCGTATCCGTCGCGGCGACCTGCATCGTCGCCTTCATGATGCCAACGGCGCAAATTGCGCAATCCTCAGCGCCGATCGCGGATTTCATTGGTCGCTTCATGGGTGGCGGTGCTGGACTTCTCGTAGCGATCTTCGCTGCGATCAGTTGCTTTGGCGCTTTGAACGGTTGGCTGCTCGTGGGTGGAGAGCTCACGGCGGCGATGGCATCTACCGGCGGACTGCCGCACCGGGCTGCAGAGCGCAACGCTCGCGGCGCGCCTATCGCCGGGCTTATGTCATGCGCCGTGGTCTCCTCGATTTTTTTGTTGCTCGCATTTTCGCGGCGCGGCGCGGCAGCATTTGAGTTCGTTGCGCTATTGTCGACGACGACATCACTGGTGTTTTTCGTGATCTGCACGCTGGCGGCGCTTAAGGCCTGGGGTAGCGGGCAACTGCCGAAAACCCGCAGCACTCTATTGGCCTGCCTCGGAGCGCTTATTTTTTCGATGGCGGCGCTCTACAGCGCAGGCTTGGAATCGGCGGTGTGGGGCGCGGCGTGCATTACCGCAGGCTATGCCTGGCGGCGAATTTCTTTGGCGCGTCGCAACGCCTCGCGATAGTCCGCTCGCAGAAGTTCCTGAAAGTGATGCACTCCCGACTCGCGCGTCGGGTTCAGCAGACCAGAGACATACGAGCCGCTGTCGAGATTGCGCTGCACGGCTTCGCAAATGCGGACGTCTTCCTCCTGGACCACATCCGAGAACTCGCGATCATTGGCGAGAGGTGCCTCGCGGTAAAAGAAATCGAACTCGACCCTACATCGATTGCCTCTCAATGGCAGTACGCGGTTGGTTTGTAGTCTTCCCGGCAAGATGTTGAGCATCGTATTAGGGTAGATGAAGTAATAGAGCGCCTCGCCCGAGCCGTAGGCGTCCGGCGCGCTTTCTAGGGGGCTCGACTGCAGCGAGTGCCATTGCGAGAGCATCGTCGTGTAACTACGGTAATCGAGGATGGCGTTCAGCGTCGGATGGATATGCGGAACGTGATAACCCTCAAGATAGTTATCGACGTAGGTCTTCCAATTGCAGTCGATGTCATACGACACACGCTCATGAAAGCGTAGGGCGGACAGCGCGTGACCGGCGCGCGTAAGACGCGGAGCGACTTCGGTGAGTACGTCCTCGAGTGAGGCAGGGCCGGGCTCTAGTCGACCAAAGATCAAACCCTCAAACTCAGCGAGCTCAATTTCCGGCAAACGGATCGAGGTTTCGTCGAACCCTTCGGCGCCGCGCATTTCAGGGGCCGAAAGTAACTGTCCGTGTAGCCCATACGCCCAAGCGTGATAGCGGCATCGCAAAAACGTTTTTCCGCCGCCGCGACACGGCTCAAGAGGACCTGCTCGATGACGGCAGACGGCATGGAACCCGCGGAGTCCCTGCTCGGAGCGCGTGATCGCAACATCGAGTCCGCCGAGCGACGCCATCAGGATATCCCCGTCCGTCGATAACTGACTTCGATGTCCGACGAGTTGCCAATGACGAGCAAAGACGGTGCTGCGCTCGATATCAACGATCGGGCCATCTCGATACATCGAGGCCGGTAGAGAGTAGGCGCCGGCTGCCGGCTGCGCATTGAGCTCGACGTCAGCGAACGCAGACTCGAGCAGCCCGAGAGTCGGAGTGGTCACTGCTGCGATCGTGAAGGGTTGCGACCCAGACGCACGAGATGGCCTGGTCTTTCGCGCGTAATGTGTCCGTCGCGAACGACGGCGGTTCCTGCTACCCAAGTGCCGAGATAGCCGTGCGAGGTTTGCAACAAACGCTTGCCACCCGCCGGCAGGTCGCGCACCAGGTGCGGGACTGCGGGCGCGACCCGCAGCGGATCGATGAGGTTGAAGTCGGCGCGCATGCCCGGCGCGATCTCACCGCGATCGTGGAGGCCGATATGTCGTGCGTTGCGGCGCGAGAGCATTTCGATGACGCGCTCGGGTGCAAGACGTCCTTCACTACGATCACGCGCCCAGTGACTGAGCATGAAGGTGGAACTGCTGGCATCGCAGATGGTGCCGACATGAGCTCCGGAGTCGGATAGACCATAGAGCGCTCGCGGGTGATCGAGCATCTCGCGTGCCGTCGCCAGAGATCCCTCGTTGTAATTAAAGATGGGGAAGTGAATGAGATTGCTGCCATCGCCCTCAGCGAGAAAATCGTAAATCGCCTCGAGCGCGCTGCATCCGCGTTGGCGCGCTTGGGCTAGCAGGCTACGCGTGACGGGCGGCTCGTAGTCCACGTGACTCTGGCCATGTGAATCTTTGACCACGAGCGGGAACATGCGACCCGAGATCATTTCGATGCGTGCGAGCATGAGATCGACGAGTGGCGGAATGGCGCTGCCGTCGCCGGCGAGTCGACCGGACTTCTCCGCGAGTAGGCGCGCCTTGCGGGCGGGGTCACGCAACGCCGCGGCGCGCTCGGCGAGTGGTAAAGCAGCCACGTCGATGTAGGCCGGAAAACCCATCAGCGGATGGAAAGTAGTGTCGAGCCCGAGGATGACGCCGATGCCGCGAGGGCTCGCTTGTAGCCAGAGCGGCAGCCCACTCGCGACAGCGGCTTCGGTACGCGCCCGAATCGCGCGCCACTGTTCGCCGCCGGGATCGCGTTGCAGCCAGGTCATAGAGAGAGTCTTGCCGCTCTCTTTAGCGAGCAGCTCGACAAGATCGAACTCTGCATCGAAACCCGTCGGGCCTTGCAGCAAATTGAAGTCGCTTACGACCTGAACCACACCGTGATCGAGCCCCTTGAAGGCTTGCGCGATTCCCGCGAGCTCGGCCGCTGCGGCTTCCGAGGCGGGTGTGGCGAGGCCTGCAGTCGTTCGATGGTTGTCGGTTCGGCCGGTCGAGAAGCCTGCGGCGCCCGCTTCGAGTGCCTCGCGCAGCAAGCGACGCATGTCGGCGATATCGGTTTCGTTCGCAGCCTGTTGCGCGAGGGCGCGATCGCCCATGACGGCCATGCGTAGCGGGTCGTGCGGAACCTGAACCAGAAAGTCGAGGCTGTGAGGCATGCGCTCGAGTGCAGACATATATTCGGGGAAGCTCTGCCAGTCGAAGCTCACGCCCTCGGCAAGCGCCACGCCCGGAATATCCTCGACGCCTTCCATCAAAGAAATTAGACCGTCGATCGCATGCTGTTTGTCTCCCGGTGCAAGCGGTGCGAAGCCGACGCCGCAGTTACCGAAGACGACGGTGGTCACGCCGTGATGAATGCTGGGGTTGAAGGTTTCGTCCCAACTCGCTTGACCATCGTAGTGCGTATGCAGATCGACGAAGCCGGGAGTGAGCCATGCGCCGTGTGCCGTGATGTGCTCGCGCGCTGGGCGAGTGATGCGGCCCACTTCGCGGATGCGACCGTCGGCGATGCCGACGTCTGCGGTGCGTGGTGCTTCGCCCGTCCCGTCGATGACCGTTGCGCCTTCGATGAGGAGATCGAGCATGGCGTATTCCTCGAGTGAGTTCAGCGCGGGAGGCGCAAATCGACGCCTATCGGACAGTGATCGGCAAGTTTGCGCTCGAGCGCGTCGCGTCCGTCATAAGTGAGTCTCACGAACGAGTCAGGCACACGCCACTCGGCGAGTTTGGCACCGAGCACCACATGATCGATATAACTGCGATAGTTTTGATCGGGTGCGCAGTTGATGAATCGCTGGCCTTCGGCCACGTTGACCAAATCGGCACCCACCGGGTCTGCATCATCGATCTCGGCCCAAAAATTTCGCGGCTGTCCCTGCTCGTTGCGTGCCGGACCGGTTCCGGCGAGCAGATCGTGATTGAAGTCGCCGAGTATCGCGAAGCGGCGACCCGCTGCAGCCTGCTCGTCAATCCACCGCTCTAGGATCGGTACCTGCTCTGCAAGCGTTTGGCAGTCACGACGCGGATCGTCGAGAGGTCGTCGTGGGCAACCGGCCTTCAAGTGAACCGAGAGCAGTCGGAGTTCGCGTTTGTCGTCTGGGTAGACGATGAGTACGGCGCCGCGTCGAACGCGGTCGTCGAGAGAGAGATCAATGAAATCTTCGCCGCAGCGATGCGGGATGCCCTTGCGAATGGCAAAGCCTGTGTTCTGCACGCCCTCACGACGCGAGAAACAAAAATCGTGATTACGAAAAACTTTGCGAGCGGCGGCTACTCCGTCGACTTCTTGCAAGGCGACGACGTCGGCATCGAGTTGTTTTGCGTAGCGCTCGAGAGCCTGGAAGTCGAGGGCAGAACGTTCGAGCTCTTGCGCCACGTTACAGGGGATGGAGCGCTTGCGGGAGCCGGGGGAAGCATCGCGGGGCACGCAGGTATCGGCCAGTTGTCGAAATTCCTCGGGGGCGATGAGCCACTCGAGGTTCCAAGCGGCGATACGCAGGGTTTGATCGGCGGCAGGCGAGGCCGGACTGAGCAGCGCGGCCATCAGGGCGATGAGCGGAAGCATTGATCGGTACATGGCCCATTCTCGCTAACGCAGCCCACGATGCGCAAACCTCGAACCGTTATCATGGACCCCTGATGAACGACCCCACCAAAGAGCCCGCTGAGAGGTTGCAGAAGGTGCTGGCCTCGCTCGGCCTCGGCTCTCGTCGCAGCATCGAGGACTGGATTCGAGACGGTCGCGTGACGGTGAACGGTGTCGTCGCCGAACTCGGTGTCCGGGTCGGCCCTACCGACCGGGTGCTGATCGACGGCAGGCCGGTTGATCTCGCCGCGCGTGCGACGACGGCCGCATCCTCGGTGGTGCTCGGTTATCACAAACCCGTCGGCGAAATGACGACGCGCAGCGACCCGCAGGGTCGTCCGACCGTCTTCGATCGATTGCCGCCACCGCCTGCGGGGCGCTGGATCGTCGTCGGTCGCCTCGATGTGAACACCTCGGGACTCCTACTCTTTACCACCGATGGTGAACTCGCCCATCGGTTGATGCATCCGTCATCCGAGGTGGAGCGTGAGTATCTCGTGCGTGTGCGGTCACACCCCGATCGCGACACGCTCGACGTGTTGCGTCGTGGAGTCGAACTCGAGGACGGCTGGGCGCGCTTCGATCGCATCGAGGCGGAAGCCTCGAGCGACGGTCACGCGTGGTTTCGCGTGGTGTTGCACGAGGGTCGAAATCGTGAGGTGCGTCGGCTTTGGAGTGCAGTCGGTCACGAGGTCAGTCGACTTATGCGAGTGCGCTACGGACCTGTGGTGTTACCTCGTGATCTGAGGCCCGGTGAGTCGCGGTTACTTCCCGCCGATCTCGTCGCTGAACTCGCTCGAGCCACCGCATGAAATCGCTGCGCCGCGTTCGCCAAGCCTTTTGGGGTCTGGTGTTTGCTGCGCTCTGGAGACGGGTTCGTGATGCCGGCGCAGTGCCGCCGCCCGCGTTCAGTGTGTTGATTCGTGGCGGCGTGATCTACGACGGGACGGGCGCGGAGCCTTTCGAGGCCGATATCGGACTCGTCGGCGACCGCATCGCCGCCATCGGTGATCTTGGTTGGATGCGAGGTCGCACGGAAATCGATGCGAGCGGATTCGCGGTCGCGCCGGGGTTCATCAATAGTCTTTCGTGGGCGACCGAGTCGATCATCGAAGATCCGACGGCTGAGAGTGATCTGCGACAAGGGGTCACGCTCGAGGTGTTCGGTGAGGGCTTGTCGATGGGTCCTCTCAACACCGAGATGCGCCGTGAGCTCCGGTTGCGGCGCGGAGAGAGTCGATATCCCATCGACTGGCACTCGCTCGGTGAGTACCTCGAATTCCTCGAAAAGCGAGGCGTAGTGCCCAACGTGAGCTCACTCGTCGGAGCAACGACGGTACGAATTCACGAGCTCGGCCACTCCAACCGCCCACCGACGTCGGCGGAACTCGTTCGCATGCAGTCGCTCGTGCGTGCGGCAATGGCTGAAGGAGCCCTCGGCGTCGGCTCGTCGCTCATCTACGCGCCCGCCGCGTTCGCGGGGCACGACGAGTTGCGCGCACTTGCGCTTGCTGCAGCCGAATATGGCGGTGCGTATTACTCGCATGTGCGAAGTGAGTCGCGGCACTTGCTCGCCGCTGTCGACGAACTCATCGATATCGCAAGGGCGACGCGTACACATGCCGAGATCTGGCATTTCAAGGCGGCCGGACGCGACAACTGGCCGCTGCTCGCGGCCGCGATCGATCGCATCGAGGCGGCTCGTGCGGAGGGTCTCGATGTCGGCGCCAACGTCTATCCGTATCTCGCCGGAGCCTCGGGCTTCGATGCGGCGATGCCGCCTTGGGTACAGGAAGGCGGACACGCGCAATGGATCGATCGACTACGCGATCCTGTGATCCGTGCGCAGGTCATCAAAGAAATAGAGATGATGCAACCTCAGTGGGAAAGTCTTTATGCCGCGGCCGGGTCGGCCGAGAATGTGCGTCTACTCGGGTTCAGGCATGCAGCCTTACAGGAGTACTGCGGGCTCACGCTCGCCGAGGTGTCAAAGAAAAGAGGCCGTACGCCGGCAGAGACTATCGTCGATCTCGTACTCGAGGACGACAGTCGCGTACATGCCGCCTATTTCATGATGTCGGAGGACAACCTCAGACGTCTCATCACGCTGCCCTGGGTCGGCATTTGCTCTGACGAAGAGGCGTTGGCGCCGCGAGGCGCATTTTTACAGCACTCGCCTCATCCTCGGGCCTACGGATCGTTCGCGCGATTTTTGGGTCACTACGTGCGTGATGAGGGGTTACTCCCACTTCCGGAAGCCATTAGGCGACTCACGAGTCTGCCGGCGAAAAACTTTGGCTTGGTTGATCGCGGCGTGCTGCGCGCGGGGGCCTCGGCCGATGTGGTGGTGTTCGACCCTGCGCAGGTGCGAGATCTCGCGACTTACGCGCGACCCCATCAGTTCGCCGCGGGTATGCGACACGTGGTGATCAACGGACAACTTGCGCTGCGTGATGGCTCACCGACCGGAGCGCGTCCAGGTCGCTTCGTGCGCGGACCGGGCGTTCAGCGGAACTTGTCGGGCCTGAGCACCTCGACGTCGACCACCCACATTACGATGGCGTAGTGCTCGTAGTACTTCTCTCGTAGGCGAGCAAGTACGCGTTCGGCAAGCGGCGTGTCGCAGACGATCTCGACACGAATGTTACTGCTGTGTCCCCAGTGCGAGGCGCGCAAACCTTGTTCGCCCCGCCCGCGAGCATCGCTGATGGTGTATCCGGCGACGCCGATCGACTCGATTTCGCGTACGAGATCACGCTCGAGATTGGACTCGGTGATCACGGTCAATAATTTGCGATGAGCGTGGGCAACGCCGGTCATGTCGAGGTCCTCAGCAGCCATTCGGCGGCCCGCTGATACAGCGGGATACCGACGAGAATGTTGAACGGGAAGGTGATCGCGAGTGCCGCCGTCAAAGAAAGCGCCGGGTTCGCCTCGGGCACCGCAGAGCGCATGGCCGCCGGTGCAGCGATGTAGGACGCGCTCGCGGCGAGTGTCGCGAGCAGGATAGCGCCGCCCACCGAAAGCCCCATGAGCGCAGCGAAGCCGAGACCGATCATCGCGAAGAGCGGTGGAATCAAGAGTGCGAACGCGCCCATGAAGAGACCGTGACGGCGGAACCCGCCGAGATGGTCCGCCGCGATCAGCCCCATCTCGAGCAAGAAGACGGCGAGGATGCCCTTGAAGAGATCAAAGAAAAGAGGCGCGACGGGCTGTAGCCCTTCGGCGCCTGCGGCCCAACCGATGGCGAGGCCGCCGAGCAGCAGCAAGACGCTTCGGCCGAGCAGCACTTCGTGGGCGATTTCGCCCCAAGGGGTTCCGGCCTGGACTCCCCGGGCGAGCAGGATGCCGAGGACGATGGCCGGGATCTCGAGGAGCACCAACAGCAGGGGCAGGGTAGGTTCGTAGCTGATGCCGGCTCCGGCCAGGAAGGCGACGGCGACCGCGAAGGTGCCGATGCTGACTGATCCGTAGTGGGCCGCGACGGCGGCGGAATTGCTCCGGTCGAGCCGACCGACGTACCTCAGGATGAAAAAAGCTATAAAAGTCAATAAGATACCGAGGATCAAGGTGAGCAGCAGATCAATCGCCAGACCCTCGGCGGGCTGTCGGGCGAGCTCGATACCCCCCTTCATGCCGATGGAAAGCAGCAATAAAGTACTGACGAACTCGTAAATGGCGGGGGGCAGGCGGAGGTCGGCCTTCAGGATGCCGGCCCCCAGCCCGAGAGCGAAGAACAGGACGATGGGGTCGAGGCCCATGCTCAGATTGACTCCTTCATTGACACCCCAGAGCGGTGAAATCAGAATAGGCGGCTCGTTTCACGCGGAGGGGTACCCAAGCGGCCAACGGGAGCAGACTGTAAATCTGCCGGCTCACGCCTTCGTAGGTTCGAATCCTACCCCCTCCACCAAGCGAGTGGGAGAGAGTGCATGAGTCGGCTTTTGTAGCGGATCCTGCGGGCTCACCCAAGCTTCCAAGTTAAAGCGGGTGTAGTTCAATGGTAGAACCTCAGCCTTCCAAGCTGATGACGTGGGTTCGATTCCCACTACCCGCTCCAGGTTTCGGCTCACGTAGCTCAGTTGGTAGAGCACGTCCTTGGTAAGGACGAGGTCACCGGTTCAATCCCGGTCGTGAGCTCCAGGTAGATGGTGTCGAGAAAATTTTTGATCGAAGGTTTCAGGAGATAGAGACGTGTCCAAGGAAAAATTCGAACGCAGCAAGCCGCACGTGAACGTTGGGACGATTGGTCACGTTGACCACGGCAAGACGACGTTGACGGCGGCGTTGACGAAGGTGAT
>Ga0075471_10000350_pt1 | contig 27484 bp, 29 predicted proteins | sample DEB19_08_DNA_2_FD_74787 | JGI IMG/M metagenome (GOLD analysis project Ga0075471, IMG submission 74787) | Aqueous microbial communities from the Delaware River and Bay under freshwater to marine salinity gradient to study organic matter... | ecosystem: Environmental > Aquatic > Marine > Coastal ...
GGGGCGGTGTCGCCTCTGGCGCTCTCGTGGTCGATGCCGGTGGCTATAGCCGAGATGATTTGATGACCGATCGTCCGGAGTTGGCCGGCTACGATCTGTATCTGTGTATCCCGGCTTATCTTAACCGCATCACCGCCGCACGATGGTTCGAGTGCGCGGGCCCGATCGCCGGCGTGATTCTCACTCATTGGTCATCGACCGAGGTGCCGTTAGGCTTGCTCGGAAGCATGGCTGAGCGCGGGCTACGCTTAGCGGGGCTTTCGGTGTCGGCCGATCCGACCGCCTCTCTCATTCATCCGACCGCCGATACGCTCGGCGGGCCCGTGCGCCATGCGCTCGAACTCACGCTCGAAGTCGCGCCGGAAGGTATCGAATGAGCGACTCCGGCGAAAGAAAAACCCGATTCATCGCTTTCTCGAGTGGGAAAGGGGGCGTAGGCAAGACGTTCCTCAGTCTCAACGTCGCGGCGGCCCTCGCAACGCGTGGTCACTCGGTGTGGCTGTTCGATGGCGATATGGGTCTGGCCAACGTACATGTTCTGTTAGGGATCCAACCGCAGTTCGATATCTCCGACGCGGTGGCAGGGCGCTGCACTCTTTCGCAGACGCTGTTCGATGGACCAGCGGGTATCAAGGTCATACCGGGGTCTTCGGGTAAGCGCGACATGGCGGAGATGGGTACGCTCGAGATGACGCAAGTCGTACAGGCCCTCGGTACTCTGACCCCAGCTGCCGATTTCGTAATCATCGATACCGGTGCCGGAATCGGTAAACATGTCACCATGCTCGCTCGACTCGCCGACACGATCGTCGTAGTCGTGCGCGATGAGCCGGCTTCGCTCGCCGATGCGTATGGGCTCATCAAAGTGATGCACCAGGACTTCGGCAATCGGAACTTCGAGATCGTCGTCAACGACGTTGTTTCGGTGCCGCGTGGACAGCAGGTTTTCGAGCGGCTGCAACAGGTGGCGATGCGCTTCCTCGAGTTGAACCTCGTACTCGGGGGCATCGTCCCTCACGAATCGGAAGTGATGATGGCGACACGTCGTCGCGAAACGCTCATCAAGGCCGCGCCGCGTAGCTTGACGACTGCCGCAATCAATCAAATCGCGATGCGTTTCGAAGGTTTGAAAGTCGATAATGAAAATTCTCGAGCCTTTCTGAAGTTGGTTGGTGGAACCGCCAGGACGGGCAGCCAATGAAAAGATTAGGCGACGCATACTCTGAAGTCGCTTCGTCGACGGCGCCGAACGCAAGCGCCGACTTCGCTGCACACTTCAAGTTGGTGAAGCGCGTCGCCGCGCATTTCCGTGGACGTTTGCCTGCTGCTATCGAGCACTCAGATCTCGTCCAGGCTGGCATCGTGGGTTTGATGGAGGCGATCGAGTCCTTTGACCCCGAGCGCGGGAACGATTTCGAAACGTTCGCCAAACTCCGAATTCGCGGCGCAATGCTCGACGAAATCAGACGTGCGGCATGGGCGCCGCGCAGTACCGTGAAGGTCGCCGTCGAGGCGCGCGCGGCAGCCACCCGAATTGCAAACGAAAAAGGCTTGCCGGCGACTCATCGTCAAATTGCCGACGAGCTCGGATTAGACGTAGGTCGTTATCACGAGCTTCGCGGACGTAATCAGGGTCTTGCAGGTTCGGTCACGCTCGAAGAGATCAACTTTGCGAGCGAAGAGCCGACACCGGATGAAGTGGCTGACGAAGACAGCATTCGTATCGCCCTCAAGCAGGGTATTGCTTCATTATCCGAACGTGAGAAGACCGTCGTGGCGCTCTATTACGATCGGGAACTCACTTTGCGCGAAATCGGCGCAGTGCTTTCGGTGAGCGAATCGCGGGTCAGCCAAATGCTGACGTCGATCGCCAAACAGTTGCGCGCGTTGATCAACGGCGATGCCAACGCCAACGGCACGGGGGCTCCCCGCCCTCGACAGTCGTCAAGTAAAAACGGGGAATTGCGTGGTTAATCGTCAAGCTGGGCAAAATGCCCCGGCCGGGAGATAGAACGTGTTCGTAATCATCGGGTTGGTCGTCCTATTCGGCTGTGTTTTCGGGTTTTACATTCTTCACCACGGCCCTATGGCACCCATCATCGAGGCGGCGCCGACCGAGATGGGCATCATCCTCGGAGCCGGTATCGGCGCGATGGTGATCGGTAACAGTCTTGAGATTCTCAAGGGTGTCGGCGGGGGCATCGGCAAGTGTCTGAGTGGCCCCGCTTACCATAAGCAGGAATTCCAAGACACCATCACGCTCATCACCAAGCTATTCAAGTTGCTCAAGGCTGAGGGTGCCGTGGCGCTCGAGCCTCACATCGAGAATCCGGAAGCGAGTTCGATTTTCGGTGAGTACCCGAAGCTCCTCAAAGATCACGCGCTGATCGGCATGATTTGCGACACGATTCGACTGCTCGTCACGTCGAACCAGCCGCCGAACCCTGAGACGGTTGCCGACAATCTCACTGTCGCCATCAAGACTCATCATCACTCAGCGCTCAAACCCGCGCAGGCGCTTGCGAACCTCGAAGGCGCGCTGCCGGCGCTCGGTATCGTGGCCTGCGTGCTGGGCGTCGTGAAGACCATGGCGGCGATCGATCAGCCGCCGTCAGTTCTTGGTGCACTCATTGGTAGTGCGCTCGTCGGAACCTTCCTCGGCGTGTTCATGGCCTACGGTATCGTGGGTCCTTTGGCCGCTCGCCTCGCGCAGATCATCGATGAAGAAGGCCAGATCTACGCCGTGGCGAAGTTCACGCTGATCGGTCATATCCGTGGTGATCCGGTTCCCTTGATCATCGAGTCGGCTCGCGCTGCGATCGACCATCACTCAGCACCCACTTTCGCGGAAGTCTTCGATGGCCTCCGAGGCAAGTAACGCTCCTGCGGCGGTCGCGCCGGACGCGGCGGCTCCCGACGATCCGACTCAAGTCGGAGACTCGGCTGTTGCTCCGGCCGATACTGCAGCGCCGGCAGACGCCGGGGCCCAAGCGCCGCCGGCAGCGCCTGAAGGGGGCGCGCCTCTTCAGCCCATCATCATCAAAAAAATCATTGATGAGGGGCATGCAGGTGGCCACGGCGGCGCCTGGAAAATCGCGCTCGCCGACATGATGACGGCGATGATGGCCTTCTTCCTGCTCATGTGGTTGCTCGGCGCTACCAACGCCGATCAGCGTAAGAGCATTGCCGAGTACTTTCAGCCCACCAATGCACCCCGCGTCGATATGTCGGGTGGTTCCACTGGGTTTTTTGGTGGTATGTCGTTGATCGATCCAAAAGCCCTTCCGCTTACGCTGACCCAGACGGGCATCCAGCAACTGACGGCGCCCGGTACAGAAGAGGAGGAAGTCACCTCGGAAGATCAAGCGTTGCCGCAAGGTCTTAGCGAGGAAGAGAAGCGCAAGATTGCTGCCGAGCAAGATGAAAAGAATTTCGAGAACCTGCAGGACACGCTCGAGAAGCAAATCGGCGCAGATCAAAAAACGTCTGATTTGCTTTCGGTCGTGAAGTTCGTTCGTGAGAAGGAAGGGTTACGCATCGAGATTCTGGATGACGCCGGGTTTTCGATGTTCGGTTCGGGAACCAACCAGCTTTCGGGTGAGGCGGTTGCACTCATCGAGAAAGTAGGTGAGAGTCTGAAGGGCATCCCCAACGAGATTGCCGTGCGTGGACACACCGACAGCCTGCAGTTCAAGAACTCCGCCGGTAACAACAACTGGAGTCTGTCGGCGAATCGCGCCGACTCGACTCGTCAGTACCTCAACTCGATCGGTGTCGACAACTCTCGATTCTCTCGGATCGAAGGCGTCGCCGATTCGCAGCCCGTGAATCCGGAAAATCCGGCAGACCCTCGCAACCGTCGAATCAGTATCACCGTCCTTTACCGTGACGGTACGAGACCTGCCAAATGACGAACGACTATCGGCGTTTTGCGGCCGCTCTGATCGCGTTGGCGTTCGTGACGTTGCCTGCAGTCGCCGAGGCGCAATTCATTCGCGGCTTTGATTTATTTCGCTCAGGTCAATACTGCGAAGCTCGTGATGCCTGGATGAAAAGCGAGAAGTCGGGTGACTCCACGTCACCTTTCGGTCTCGCCGAGTTGTACGCACGAGGTTTGTGCGTCAAGAAAAACGAGCGACTCGCCAGTCGCTGGTATCTGACCGCGGCGCAGCGCGGCAACCCGCGAGCGCGAGCAGAAATCGGTCTGCGTTACGCCTACGGGAAAGGGGTAGAGCCCAACCCTTTCAAGGCCTATGTGTGGATGTCGATCTCGAGCGCAACGGCCGGAGGTTGGGAGAAAGATTTCGTTTCGACCGTAGAAAAAAACGCCGCGATGGTCGAGCGCTTGCTCACCACTGAAGAACGCCAGAAAGCGAAGAAGATTTTAGTCGACTTCAAAAAGACCTATCGACTGCCTCGAGAATTCGACTCGCTCGATTAACGCAAGGGGGGTTTAAATCCCCATGTCCGTGAATCGGACGACCACTTGAGCACAAGCCGGTTTTTCTGCCGACGGGTTTCCTGAGACAGACCATCGCGAAGCTTTGGCCCAAGCAACAGCGGCCTCGTTGGCCTCATCGTGCGGCGCGGCGTCCGACACTTCAAAAGAGCGCTCACCGTCACGCGAGGTGGCGCAGACCTTGAGTCCTACGGTTTCTCGTCCGACTTTGCGTCGCTGCTCTGCATTCAGATAGGACGACGGTGTGCGCGTTGCCGATTGAAGCTGAATACGAAGTTGCTCGCCGGAGCGTTTGCCAACCGACTCAGCGGCGGCGGGGGCGCTTTTTTTTTCAGCCGTTGAATGGGTCTCGTGAGCACCCTCTTCGTGAGCGGCTTCGTGTGACGCGGCATCGTGATGATCGGACGTTGACGTGGCGGCACCGACCGGTTCGGGCATCGCTGAGGAGTGATGATGCTGAATCTTCCACTCCCTATTTTTATAGGTGTACACAAAGGTGTAACGCGCCGATACCGATGAGGCGTTACCTGCCGCATCCATCACCGAAAAATCATACAGGCCGGCATCGACCGAGACGTTGCAGCCATGATGGGTGATGCGCTTGACGATGGTGCCGCGTGGAAACTTCTTCAGAAAGTGATCGAAGTAATCCGTGATCGAGGCCGTGTCGGTTCTCGGTACGTTAGAGACGGTGGGCAGCAACACGGCATTCGGCCAGTAAAGCGAGGCGACGCGTGCCGAGTCGAGGGTCGAGAGGGCGAGGTTCCACTTCCGAAAGAGATCGGCGATGTTGTCATCGGTTGCCACCACGCAGGCGCCGCCCGCGTTGGTTGCAGGAGACGACGTCGAGCGAGCCTCGGCATGAGTCGTCGACAGGGCGCCGGTCATGACCAGCAGGGCTGCCGTAAAGGCTCGGGGAACGATCTTGTTCATGGTTGATTCCTACTCCAATCGCCAGATATCTTGAGGCCCGATGACGTCAGGTCACGAATACGATGCCCATCGCGCCGCGCCGAGTTCGCTACGCCGAAGCGGAGGACTCCAATGGCACTTTCGCGCGCTTAAGCACCGCCGACTGCATGACCCCTTTCGGTCCGCCATCGCAGCATTTTTGCAGGGGTGGCACCCCCGCGCTTCGCATCTGATCATCGTCGGGCCGAGTGCGGGTTGGTTCCTACCCGGCCCGTTTCTACACCTCTTCAGTCGACTGACCTTGATCGATCTCGATACCTCCGCGCCATTTTTTTTCGCATTGCGTCACGGGCGTGAGCTCGAGCGTCGAGGGATCAAATTCGAGTGGCGTCACGCCGACTTCGTCAGCTGCCTGCCGCAACTACTGCACGACGACCGCGAGGCGGTAGTTCTCTTCTGTAACGTTCTCGGTCAGTTGGGCTTGGAGCGTGACGACTACGAAGCTCGTCTGGCCCAGCTGCCGATGTGGCTGGCCGATCGAGCCTGGGCGAGTTTTCATGATCGCTATTCGGCTCGAGTGTCCAAAGACGAGCGTGTCGACATATCGTCGTTCACGAGTCACGAGCCGATGGACGGGGGTATGCTGCAGCGGCTCGGTTTCAGCGGCGAGTGGACGGACCACGGAACGGGCGACGTGTTGCCGGTCGGGGTGCTTCGGCACTATTTTCCGTGGTACATCACCCCGCATCGATTTCATTGGATAGAGGCAGGAGCAGTGATATGACTATCGCTCGAGTGGGCGACACCTTGTCGCGACAGTCCTGGCGGGCAGCCTGCACAGGTTTTTGTCTCATCATGTTTTTGCTAATTACAGGATGTAGCCGAGAAGTCTCCTGCGAGGACGCCGAGGTGATCGACAAGATGCTCACGCTCGCTAAGCGCGGAGTGGTGACCGATCTGTCTTCGCAATGCGCCGCTCGTCTTTACGGAAAAATCCCGGCGGTGGCCGCGCAGTGCCCTACCGATGCAAGTGGCAGTACGGCCGGATGCGTCACCGCGTGCAAGTCTTGGGCAGAAACCAACATCACGGCGAAAGCGGGTAAGGTACAGACGCTCTTTAAAGATGACATGATCGCCACGCACCGCTGTCGCGCAGAGGTCAAATTCGACGTGGCGTTCGATGGTGGGCAGAGCGTCAACGCCAACATTACGTATGTCGCCATTCCGCAGGCGGGTGGTGCACAAGTGGCGTTGAGCGAGTGACGAGCATGCTTCGACTCATGATGTTCGTCGGCGTGGTGTTGCTTTCAGCCTGCGGGTCGAATTCCGATCGATCAACGGCCGAGCGGCGTTGGCCTGACCAACCACCTGCGGGGCTCTCAATGAGTGACCGAAAAATCGAGGCGCTGATTCAGTGCTACAAGATCATCATTTTGGCGCAGGACCGCTACTCGGGCGTCGGAGCCCAACGCGACGGGGTGGCTGCAACGCTTAGTCCGGCTCGTCGCATGATCGAGGATCGGGTCATCGGTGATTTGACCCCGGGAGGGGACAAGATGCGCGTGAACGAAAAGGTAGAATCCGATCTACAGCAACTGCTTCGGGATAAACCCTACGGGTCTGCGGAGATCCTCCTTGAGGGCGCGCGCTATTGCGCCGGTCTCGAGGAGCGTAATGCCTGGCGCGAAATGCGCCCCTGACTCAAGCGTCACCGTTAGATCAATCTCCCATATAAATATGAGACGCCACGCTGGCCAAGCTGCCCTGTCTCTCGGAATTGTCCTCTGCTGTGCCGTCTTCGCGTATTACGCGCAGATCAATGGCCTGTCGGATGCCATGATCGCAGCAGGAGCAACAGTAATTAGTGCGGTTCTGCTCGGGTACTTCTGGCGCCGTCGGAATAACGAACCCGGAGAATGATCGCCGATGCGATGAGGCAACAAGATTGCGTCAATCGCGGAGTGGACACAGCAGACGTCTTGGAGCTATTTTCCCGGCATGGAAAGCGCGCGAGCCGTGTCCGGATTTTCGCCCGATGTCGGTCGGGCCAGTGCGGTGGAGAAGACGTCCGCTGCAGTCCCGACCAATCAGCGCTCAGAGAACGAGCCGCGCGTCGACGCCGAACAATCTTCGATCGCCACTCTCGAATCTCTTCGCGAAGATTTTCGCGAAGCCATCAATGCGGCCAATGAGCGTCTTTCTGATCGTGGCGCGTCGGTCAACGTAGCGATCGATCAATCGACCAATACCGTGATCGTGCAAGTCAAAGATCGAAATTCTGGCGAGACCGTCCGTCAGATTCCTCCTGAGGTCGCTTTGCAGATCTCCCGAAATATCGAACGCCTGACAGGCATTCTGGTCGATCGCAAGGCTTGAGATCTCGCCGCGCCTCGACACCCGATTTCTTAGGCGCTCTCACAAACTAAACAATAAAAAACCGAAAAAATAATTCGGTGAGGGGGCTCATATGAGCATGCTCGGTTCTTTGCGTGATTCCACGTTCCGCAAGCTATTTGACCTTGAAAACGGTTCGGTGACGGCAAGACGAATCGATTCATTCATCACGTGGCTCATCATCGCAAATCTCGTCGCGCTCGCGATGGAGCATTTTCCGATCTACACGGGCAACGAGGCTCTATTCGGCACGTTCGATCGGATTTCGATTTATATCTTCACGCTTGAGTATGTACTGAGGCTATTCGCGGCGGGGGGGCGACCCGGCATTCCGTGGCAAGCGAACCCCGGCTTTGCGACAGGCGATGACGCCTTTTGCGCTGATCGACCTTTTGGTGATCGGGCCTTACTGGCTGCATCTGCTTGGGGTCATCGACCTTGATCTGCGCGCGTTACGAGCGCTTCGGTTGTTGCGTCTGCTGAAATTGCTGCGCGACTTCATTCCGGCTCTGCAGCAGTTTCTGCGTGAAAATAGAGATCGAACTTTTCGACAGAAAGTTTACTCGTTACTGAATACCACTCCGACGTCAGGTCGTCTTCATCAACAACTCGACCTGATTCTCGTCATCTTCATCGTGCTGAGTGTATTTTCGGTGATACTCGAAACCGTACCGAGCATTCATATTCCGCTTGCTTATCAATTTCGACTATTCGATGACATCTCGGTCGCGGTTTTCACCATCGAGTTCCTCCTCAGGTTGTACTCCGCGCCGGAAGCAAACCCCGAACAGCCGGCGATGTCGTCACGAGCGGGATGGTTCACGAAGCCCACGTCTCTGGTCGATTTCATCGCCATCGCACCCTGGTATGTCAGCTTGATCACTGGAGGCGACCTCGACCTGCGCTTCGTGCGTATTCTTCGCGTGCTGCGCGTATTGAAACTCACTCGGTATAACACCGCGATGAAAACCTTCAGCGACGTCATGCAGCGTGAGCAGCGAGCATTTTTCGCAGCGATGTTCGTGACCTTTCTGATTACGATTTTGGCGGGAGCAATCGTCTACGAGTTCGAGCATCCCGTTCAGCCGGAGAAGTTCGACACCATGCCTCGCGCGATGTATTGGGCGGTGATCACCTTGGCGAGCGTGGGCTATGGTGATATTTCACCGGTTACCCCAATTGGTCAGGCGTTTACGATGTTGCTCGCTCTACTCGGAATCGGCATCGTCGCGTTGCCAGCGGGCATTCTCGGTTCCGCGTTTTCGGACCAGTTGCACCGACAGCGCGAAGAGATGATTCAGAAGGTCGAAGACGCTCTTGCGGACGGCATCATAACCGCCGAAGAGGAGCGGGCCCTCGAGGAAGAGCGAGTGCGCTTGCACCTCACCATGGAGCAATTCGAAACCCTGAAGATGCGCGCGCTTGCTCGTCAGGGTTTGACCGGATCCGTCGCCGCGGTGCTGAACTCTGCCTCGGCCGAACTCGGCATGATTCAACAGCGTTTGCACTCCTTGCCGGTCGACGCGGCGATCGTCGAGCTCGATAAACTTCAGCTGACCGAGACCCAGAAGGCTGCGTTGCGCGTGCTGTTGAAATAGCGTTTGCGCATTAGGGGGTGTTCGGGCGATTGGCTCGCCGGATTTGTAAAGTCTCGTCCGACCCCCTACGATCGTGCGATAGGGGGAGCGAATGATTAGCACCATCGGATTTGGCCTCTTCGGACTCGCGATACTGCTCGGCATCGCCTGGCTCTTTTCGACCAATCGGCAAACCGTTGATTGGCGACTGGTATTGACCGGCGTCACCTTGCAGATTCTGTTCGCGATGCTCGTACTGCTCGTACCCGGCGGGCGCGATGTCTTCGATACCTTGGGCGGCGTGTTCGTCCGGTTGCTCGATTTTACCCGCGAAGGGTCTGCTTTCATTTTCGGCGACCTCGCGCGCTCCGAAAAATTCGGGGTGATCTTCGCGGTCCAGGTGTTGCCCACCATCATTTTCTTTGCGGCCTTGATGGGCGTTCTGTATCACCTCGGCGTGATGCAGGCGATCGTCAAAGGCCTTGCCTGGGGAATTACTCGGGTCATGCGGGTGTCGGGTGCCGAAACGACCTGCGTTTGTGCCTCGATCTTCATCGGTCAAACCGAAGCTCCGCTGACGGTGCGCCCGTACATCGCACGAATGACCCAGTCTGAACTCCTGACGGTGATGGTGGGTGGCATGGCTCACATCGCCGGTGGCGTCCTCGCGGCGTACGTGGCCATGCTGGGTGGCACCGATCCGGCTCAGCAGGCGTACTACGCGAAGCATTTATTGACGGCGAGCGTCATGGCCGCACCGGCCACGATCGTGATCGCGAAATTGCTCGCTCCCGAGACCGGCGACCCGCTCACGCGCGGACAAGTGCGTATGGAGGTCGAGCGTTCCACGACGGGTGTGATCGACGCTGCTGCAGCGGGAGCAGGCGATGGATTGAAACTCGCTCTCAATGTCGGTGCGATGCTGCTTGCCTTCGTCGCGTTGATCGCGCTCATCAACTCACCGCTCCAGTGGTTGGGCAGCGTCGGCTGGGGCGACTCGGGTGTCACGATCGATGGCTTGCTGAGCGAAGCGTCAGGTCGGCCGATCGTATTGTCGTTGCAGGTGATCCTCGGCTACGTCCTCTCGCCGATCGCTTGGGTGATCGGTGTGCCGTGGGAGGACGCCACGGTGGTGGGTTCGTTGATCGGTCAAAAACTCGTGTTGAACGAATTCGTGGCCTATATCGGTCTCGCCGATATCATCAACGGTCGCGTCGAAGGCGTCGCGTTGTCAGCGCAGGGAACCTTGATCGCGACGTATGCACTCTGCGGCTTTGCGAACTTCGCTTCGATCGCCATTCAGATCGGCGGTATCGGAGGGCTTGCGCCTGAGCGACGCAGCGACATTGCGCGCTTCGGAATGAGAGCGGTGCTCGGCGGTTCTTTGGCGACGTTTATGACCGCGACGATCGCCGGAGTATTGAGCCAGTTCGGATAACCGCGGCTGATTGGGCCTCAATTAGATCCCTCGGGCGCAGGTGCTGTCCGATAGTCGGTTTTTGCGGCAGATCAAAAGAGACTAGGGCGTTTCGCGAGGCATGATTCCGACTCTGATGTGACTATCGGGGGGAATCGAAGATGAGCGCATCACTTTACCGAAAGCCTGTTATCGGGCTGTTGGGGCTGATGGTCGGATTTTTGACCCAGCCACTCGGGCACACCGTATACAAGCTGATGGAAGTGGGTTTTGGTGAGGCGGTGTATCCCGTCGCGCTCGTTGTCGGCGTCATCGGATTGCTGATCGTCTGGAAAGGTCTTAAGCAAGATGAGTTGAAATCCTCCTGGATGGGGATGCTTGGCGGATGGTTTATTTGGATCGGGTGGTTTGAGTACGCGTTTAAGTTCTTCTCGGTTCTCTACAGCGTGCCTCCGTTTCAAGTCGAGGTTGATGGCTACGCCGCAGCTCCTCAGGCGAATATGCTTCAAGCGACTGCCAGCATCATGATGGGGTTGTTACTCCTCTACGGCGTTTTCAATCTACAAACCAAATGCAATTTCATGCGATTTTTTCATCGCAACTTACGTTTTTCACCGGGGATGCCCACGCCGAACAATCAGCGCAGTTTCGCTCGGATCACCGCTATGGAGGTGATCTTCGTGACCTGGTTCTGTTATCTGTTTTGGCTTTATATGATTTATTTCGGAACTCAGGGCTCGGGAATTCAAATCATCATGGCGGTGTATACACTTTGGACCGCGTGGTCGATTTATTTGGTCTATAAGACGACTCAGCAGGTTCGCGCAGCATCGGCGTTACGTTATGGCGTCGGAGCGGGAATCGTCGTTTGGGGTGCTGCGGAAATGCCTGCGCATTTTGGCGCGTATCGCGAAGTGTGGCTCTATCCGCTTGAATACCCGGTATTCAATACAATTTCGTTACTCTTGTTTGTTGCGGGGATCGTCGTGATCGCTCGGCGCCCGCTGCCTAGCCAATCGGCACCGCCCCAATAACAGGTCGTTGCGCCGAGACCACGAAAAGAGCTGCTCATCTAGCGGATAAGCAGGGCGTCTTCTTTTTAGTATGTATTGACGGTCTATTCCCTTGCGGAGCAGTCTCGACCCCGGGGTCATAGATATAAGGCGCGAAGTGTAAAAACTGTCCGCTAAAAAATAGAAGCTCAACTTGGGGGTCATACGTCATGAGCAATTTCATTCGCCCTTTTTGGGGTAGGGGAGTCGTACGCGCGTTTTCTGCGCTGGCGATTGGCGGTGTCTCAGTAGGGGTCTCCGTTCCTGCCGCTGCAAACGAAGTCGTTGCCTTAGAAGAAGTTGTCGTAACCGCTCGAAAGAGAGAGGAGAATCTTCAAGATGTCTCGATGTCGATCTCTGCGATCAGCTCCGCAGAGATCGAAAAGCTCGGGATTTCTGATGTCAGTGACATTGCGCGACTCGACGCCTCCTTGATTTACGACAAGGGCTACTCGGCTACCGACAACAAAATTTCGATTCGTGGTCTATCGCCCACGCGTGGTCGAGTGAATGTGGCGGTACTGGTCGATGGCATCGACACTTCGAGCGAAAGTATTCAGTTTGGCGGCGGTTCGCTTCTGGCGACCAACAAGCTTCTCGACCTGCAGGCGATCGAAATCGTGAAGGGACCGCAGTCCGCTCTATACGGACGCAGTGCTTTCGCAGGCGCTGTGCAATACGTGACGAAAGATCCATCGAAGGAATCCGAGGGCGATATACGTGGATCGTTTGCCGACTACGGTCGTTATGATCTGACGGCGTCTTGGTCTGGGCCGCTCAGCGATACGTTCGGTATTCGACTCAATACCGTGGTCTGGAATCAGGATGGTGTGTATAAAAACCAGGTCACTGGAAATAAAGTGGGCGACGGCGACGGCTGGGGGCTCGCGCTCACGGGTAAGTGGGAGCGTACGGAAAAATTCAGCGCCAAACTTCGCGCCGAATATACGGATGATCGATTTGGTCAGTCTCCTACGGCGCAGATGCCGGTCACGCTGGTATCCGTAAGACCAACAGACGGATCGACCTGTCTACAAGTTGGCACCGGCACTGCCGTCGCAGCGGTTCGTGGTTCGTGCCCGTCGGGTAGTGCTCGTGTTTATTCGGGTACGACCGTATTACCGCCGGGGTTCACGTTACCACCGGGTTCTGGAAATCCTGCTTACCCGGGCACATTTTATGGAAGTAATCACGTCTACTCTTCGGCGGGATTAGTCCCGTCAGCCGATAAGCTCGCGGTTAGATTGGATCGTAATCCGAGTACCGGCACGGACTACGAAGGTAGTACTCGAGAGATTTTGAGGCTTTCCGCGGTTCTTAGTTGGGATCTCGACTTCGGTACGGTGACATCGTTGACGGGCTATACCGATGCCAACTTCAGCTTTGTTGAAGATGGAGACTTCGATTCCGGTGTGACGAACGGGGTTGATCTCTCCTTACGAGCGGCGCGATTCGATAACGCGAATGACACCGAGCAGCTCAGCCAAGAAGTTCGATTCCGTTCCGATTTCGACGGCGCATTCAACTTCATGGTGGGTGGGCTGTATTGGCATGAGCAAGCAGATCAAGTCACTCGCTCTATCAATATCTTCTGTCTGACGCCGATTCCGTCGAATACGTTCTTTCCTGGACAGCCGCCTATTCCTGCAAGCTGCGGCACCAAGACAGCGAACGAAGTGCTCGGCTTGATGACAGCGATTCCGCGGCTTAATGCGCGCGAGATCGATCATCAGTCTATGTTCGGAATGCTCGAGTTCGACCTGAGCGAGCGGTGGCGTTTGAGTGTCGAAGGGCGATATAGCGAAGAGACGGAAACCGTAATTGGCGTCAACTGCTCTCCGTCGCTTGATACTCCGTTCATTTTCGGCCCGCCGGGTCAGATCATCAAATGCCAAGACCCGAGCTTCCCCGGGTTCCAGATTGGCTTCCCGTCGGTGAACTACCTGTACCCGTTCTTTAATCCCTATGCGCCTTCGGCGCCGGGTACGGGAGTGAAGCAGGCTCCTGGTGTTCAGGTGTCGCTCAAAACAAAGCATGACTTCTTCACGCCCCGCGCTACGGTCGAATTCCGACCGGCTGACGACACGCTCATTTACCTGACGTATGCCGAGGGTGTGAAGCCGGGTGGCGTATCGACCGTGACGGCGGGCTCTTGGCAGGACGCCGACTACGACGGCGCGTACGATGAGTTTTCGTTCAAAGACGAAAAGATTCAGGAGTACGAGCTCGGAGCGAAGTTGCAGTCTGCGGATGGTCGTCTTCGATTCAATCCGGCTGTTTTCTTCGTCAAGTACGATGACAAACAGGTGGGCGCTCAGCTCGTAACGCCGTCCGGTATTTTGGTTGGACGGTTATTGAACGCGGGTCAGGCCGAAGTGCGCGGTCTCGAGCTCGACGCTCAGTGGGCTGCGACCGACAATCTGCTTATCGGTGTCAACTACTCGTTCCTCGACACTGAGTTTATTGACTTCCCGTTCACCTCCGCTTCGGCGACGGACGCAGTCCGTGTCGGCGGTTGTGCTCGCAAGTTTGATACTGCGGCTAATGCGAAGCTTTGCTTTCACAACTTGAAGGGTCGTCAGCTCGAAAGAGCGCCGAAGCACTCGGTCGTGGGTCTCGCTCGCTGGTCTCAGCCGGTTGCTGACATGTTTGGCGCTACGGGGGTTCGCTTCTTCATCGAGGGCGATGCTCAATATCAATCGAAGCGCTTCCTCGATTTCTACAACCTCGTAGAGTTCGATAGCTACATGATCGGCAATCTTCGCGTTGGTCTCACGTCGGATAAGTGGGATGTGCAGTTGTTCGTGAATAACATCACGGATGACGACACGGTTCAGAGCGGAAGTGCGAATCCGGGCGATGTGGCTCAGGCACTCGCTGACCCGAGCAATTTCTCACCCGCCAATACGGTGGGTGTGGGCATGCCGGATCCGCGGATTGTCGGAGTTCGCTTTGCCTATCGCTTCGGCGGATCCCGATAAGTCCCGAGGAAACTACCTAAAAACGGTAGCTTCGAGGTCGCGGCTCGAAAGGGCCGCGACCTTTTTTATTTTTGACCTCGACCCGGCTGTATCGAGAGGGATCTCTCTCGCCGATCGAGCACCTCGAACAGAGCCATTCCGCCAATCATCGCGGCTACGAACAGTACCGCCTTGGGCTCACCCGAGCCCATCGTGACTAACCCAGGGCCCGGACAAAAGCCGGCCAACCCCCAGCCGGCTCCGAACATCAGCGAGCCGATGATTAATCGGCGGTCGATGTCGCGAGACGTGGGTAAGTGCATGGCAGAGCCCAGGAAACTGGTGGTGCGCTTCTTGGCCACGGCGAACCCTGCGACGCCGATGAGGATCGCCCCGCCCATCACGAAGGCGAGGGAAGGGTCCCATGCGCCTGCCAGATCGAGAAAGCCCAGCACTTTGCCAGGGTCGGTCATGCCTGAAATGAGTAACCCCCAACCAAAAAGTAGGCCGATGAAAAATTCGGAAACTCGGGTCATGGTGGATCCCTCTCTCAAATCAAATGACGAATGACGTAGACGGTGACGAAGCCCGATGCCATGAACGCCATCGTGGCGACTAACGAGCGCGGCGACAGTCGCGACAACCCGCAAACGCCGTGACCACTCGTGCATCCTGATCCGTAGCGTGTTCCCAAGCCGACGAGCAGCCCCGCCGCCACAATGGCGAGATTGCTCGCCTCGATTCTTGGCGCAGCGACGACACCTGGGATAAGCCAGGAAAGAGTCACGGGCGCGAGAATCAGCCCGGCTAAGAAGAACACGCGCCAGTTGATATCGCCACGTCGAGGCGCCAAGAGCCCGCCGAGAATTCCGCTGATTCCCAGAACGCGCCCGTTCAGCAAAATGAACGCCGCCGAGGCGATGCCCAGCACGACACCGCCGATCAGCGCCGTCCAGGGAGTGAAGTGGGTCCAGTCGATGATCATCGGGCTCGCCTCTTTGATTTGGTGGCGCAGAAATGTTGGTAGAGCGTATTCATGACCGCCAGTGCGGGAACGCTAGTCAACTCGTAAAAAATATTTTTTCCGTCTCGACGGGTCGTGACGAGATCAGCATTGCGCAAGACCGTGAGTTGTTGGGAGAGGGTGGGCTGGACGATACCGAGGCTGTCTTCGAGTTCGCTCACGCACATTTCCTGTTGGGACAACTGGCACAGAATGAGCAGTCGATCGGGGTTAGACAGCACTTTCATTAGATCGCAAGCGCTGCTCGCGGAGGATCGCATCTCTTCGAGGTCGAGTGTATCGGTGTCCATGGTGATGAAGATCTCCGGGCTCTTGATGATGTCTGTATGGGGGACTTTAATTGACAATCAATATACGAGTCAATATATTATTATCTTATTAAATGTAGGAGCGCTATATGAACCTTTCCCCGCTCAAGCCTGAAGTGCACGGCTTATTCGACCCGGCGACGGCAACGGTGACCTATGTCGTTCACGCAGGCCCGGGGACACGCTGTGCCATCATCGATTCGGTCCTCGATTACGACCCCAAGGCGGGGCGAACACGGACGACCTCTGCAGATCAGGTCATCGACTATGTCACCACGCACCGACTCGTCGTCGATTGGATTCTCGAAACCCACGCACATGCCGATCACCTAACTGCAGCGCCCTATTTGAAGAAGCGCCTCGGAGGCAAGATCGCCATCGGTCAGCACATCACCGCCGTACAGAGAGTCTTCAAAGACATCTTCAACTTTGAGACAGAGTTTCGAGCAGACGGCTCGCAGTTCGACGTGCTACTCCAAGACGGTGAGCAATTCCGTATCGGCGAACTCTCTGCAACCGTAATCGCAGTACCGGGTCATACGCCGGCGTGTGTCGCGTACCAGGTCGGCGATGCGGTATTTGCAGGCGATACGATTTTCATGCCAGACGTCGGAACCGCTCGCTGCGATTTTCCGGGCGGCGATGCGAAGACTCTTTATTCGTCTGTGCGAAAACTACTGAGCTTGCCCCCAGAGACGCGTCTTTTCATGTGTCACGACTATCCACCGAAAACTCGCGCAGTCACTTTCGAGACGACGGTCGCCGAGCAACGGGCCCGCAATATTCATGTACATGATGGCATCAGCGAGGCGCAGTTCGTACAGATGAGAACCCAACGAGACGCCACACTCGACATGCCCATGCTCATTCTTCCGGCTGTGCAGATCAACATCCGAGCCGGTGAGATGCCGCCGAAAGAATCCAACGGCACGGCCTACGTGAAGATTCCGCTGAATGCGTTATAAGTGCGACGGAGATCGACACAGACCGTTATTGACTCTGGCTCTGTCACAATAGCGGCGTGACGACTGAGCCCGAAGATCAACCCCGCCTATCCAAACGCCTAAGCGAGCTCGGACTGTGCTCGCGTCGTGAGGCCGAGGACTGGATCGTCAATGGCTGGGTTCGTGTGGATGGCCAAATCGTCGACGTGCTCGGCACTCGGGTCAGTCGCACCGCACGAATCGATATCGATTGTCGTGCTCGCGAGCAGCAAAACGAGCTCGTGACCATCATTCTCAACAAACCCATTGGCTATGTGTCGGGTCAGGCTGAGGACGGTTACGAACCTGCGACGGTCCTGATTCGACCTGAAAATCGCTGGAAGGGGGACGACTCCGGTCGGTCATTCGATCCGAAGCAGCTTCGCGGTTTAGCTCCCGCAGGGCGGCTAGACATCGATTCGACGGGGCTCATGGTTTATACGCAAGACGGTCGGATTGCGAAGCAGCTGATCGGTGGGAACGACGTCGAAAAAGAATATCTCGTGCGCGTGCAGGGCGTCCTTTCAGAGGACGGGCTCCGCACATTGCGGCACGGGTTGATGCTAGATGGAGTCAAGCTGAAGCCTGCTCAAGTCGCTTGGCAGAACGAAGACCAGTTGCGTTTTGGTTTACGCGAAGGACGAAAGCGGCAAATTCGTCGTATGTGCGAGTCGGCGGGGCTTAAGGTCACCGGTTTAAAGCGCATTCGGACGGGTCGAGTATTACTCGGCGCCTTACCGGTGGGGCAATGGCGATTTTTACGCGCCGACGAAAGGTTTTGACCTCTGACGATCTGAGCGCTTACTGAGGGCGCGTCAGTTCGTAAGCGCAGATATTCACGGCAGCAGCGAGATTGAGTGATTCGATTTGGCGTGCGCCATGAATCGAATAGGTGTCACCCTTTAAAAGTTCGAGGGCTTCAGCGGGTAAGCCGCGCGCTTCGTTGCCGAATACGTACGCATCGAATGTCCGGAAGGTCGTCGCGCTGATGGGTTGGCCATTTAAGTCGAGCAAGGCCAGCCGCGGGTAGCGCGCTCGTAAGGTTTCGGGAGTCACTTCCCGCTCGATCGGCACATGAAATATTGCGCCCATGCTGGCCCGAACGACCTTCGGGTTGTACAAATCGGCGCTTTGCGGCGACAGCAGGCATCTGAAATTCCCGAACCATGCCAGCGTGCGCAAGATGGTCCCGAGGTTCCCGGGGTCTTGAACTTCATGGAGATAGAAAACCCGCTCGCCTGCGCGAGGCGAGATCGGCTCTACCATGGGAACCACTGCGATGATGCCCTGCGGACTGCGGGTATCGCTCAGTGCGGCCATTTGCCGCGCGCTCAAACGCTGCAGGGGCAGCTGACTAGGCCACGGCTGGGGTAGCTTTTCGGATTCGTACTCGTGTGTGACGAACACCTGTGTCGCACGGAGTTTGGGGGTGTCGGGCAGCGCCCGGAGCAATTCGAGGACTAGGTGCTCGCCCTCAGCGAAATAAAGGCCCGTCTGATCGCGGTGCTCTCGGAGTCGTAGTTTCTTTAGATCGTCGAACGTCATGATTTTCGATAGTCTATCGCCATCATGGCCCGTTCCAAGAGCAGCGGCAGTTGGTTGCGCCGACACGTGACCGACCCCTACGTCAAACTCGCCCAGAAAGAGGGCTATCGATCCCGCTCGGCCTATAAGTTGATCGAACTCAATGAGAAAGATCGTCTCCTGCGCCCGGGTCAATGGGTGATGGATCTGGGTTCGGCTCCGGGGGGGTGGTCTCAGGTTGCCGCCCGAGCAGTTGGCGCCAAAGGTCGAGTTCTGGCGACCGACATTCTTCCGATGGACCCGATCAGAGGCGTGGATTTCATCCAGGGTGACTTCACGAGTGATGAGGTGGTGAAGCAGATTCAGGACTGGCTCAAAGGTGAGAAGTTCGACTTGATCATCTCTGACATCGCGCCGAACTTAAGCGGTATCGACTCCGCCGACCAAGCGCGTTCGATCTATTTTCTCGAGCTCGCGCTCGATACGGTGCGGCTCGCCCTGAAGCCCGGAGCAGCCTTCATTGCGAAGATGTTTCAAGGCCAAGGATCAGACGATTACGTGAAAGAGCTTCGGAAGAGTTTTCAGAAAGTCTCGATTCGCAAGCCAAAAGCCTCTCGTCCCGAATCGAGAGAGGTCTATATCGTTGCCAAAGATTTCAAGGGATGACTCCCGTGGGATCTTCCGCGCTCAACAATAAGACGGAATCTATAAAAAAACCGCGATGGGTCGTGTCGGTGGGGAGGCTCGTCGGTTTTATTTCTGTGCTTATCCTGTCGGGTTGCGCCGCGGTCGACATCAATGATCAGATCGCGACCGTCAATCGCGAGTACTCTGAGTTCACAGGCGGAAATCTGCGCCTTTTAAAAAGTGCTCGCGCCGATACGACAGCAATTCTTGAAATTCTGGAGCAGCCGCTTACTCAAGAGTCGGCCGTTCGTCTGTCGCTGATGAATAACCCCGCCTTTCAAATCATGCTCAATGAACACTGGGCTCGAGCGGCAGAAGACATGAAGATCGGCCGGATGCCGAATCCGGCGCTTTCCCTAGAGCGCATTCGGGTCGGCGATGAACTCGAGATCGGTCGGCTGATCTCGATCAGCGCGATTGATCTCCTCATGCTGCCGAAAAAGCAGCGGATCGCCGCTCAGCGGTGTCTCGCCGGAGAGTGGCAACTGTCGGGCAAGGTGGTCGAGAAAATCACTCAAGTCCGTAAGAGCTGGGTTCGTGCGGTTGCCACACAGCAGATCGCGGACTACGCAGCGCAGGTTTTCGAAAGTGCCGAGGCGAGTGCAGAGCTGGCGCGGCGCATGGAAGCGGCGGGGAATTTCAACCGCATCGCCCGGGCGAGACAACAGGCGTTTTATGCCGATGCCACCACTCAATTGACCCTCGCACGTCAAGAAGCGGTCGCCCGAAGAGAGGAGTTGATTCGAGAACTCGGCCTAGACGATGAAGCAGCGAAGAAACTTGTCTTACCCAAAATCTTGCCATCGATCCCTAGTCATGCGCTAACCGCGGAGGACGTCAGTCGGCTTGCGAAGAGTGCCCGCGTCGATTTGCAGTGGGCGCGTTATCAGCTCGAGGCCGCCCGTGCCCAGCAAGGTTTGACGGGAGTCACGAGTTGGCTCGACGTCGAAATCGCCGCTCGCCGAGATCGTACCCCCGATGCAACGGGTTACGAACTCGAATTGCGACTTCCCATATTTGATGCTGGAGATCTCGAGAGAGCGTCTATGAACGCTGAAACCCAGGCGGCGCTTAATCGCTACGAGTCGGTACGCCGGGCTGCGGGATCGCATCTTCGAGAGCATTACTCTGCCTATAAAGCCGCGTATGAACTTGCGATACATCACCGCGACGAAATCGTCCCGTTACGCAAGACAATCTCCGAAGAAAATCTACTTCGTTATAACGGAATGCTGATCGGCGTATTCGAGCTTCTGGCTGATTCTCGAGAGCAAATCTCGGCGGTGATGTCTTCAATCTCTGCACAACAGCAGTTCTGGTTGGCAGATGCCGCCCTTCGGGCCTCACTGGTAGGCAAACCCCAGAGTGTTGAAATGATGTCGCCCCGTAGCGCGGCAGACTCCACCCGTAGCGGGGAACACTGAATATGAGATCCAGACGAGATTTTTTCGCTTTCGCAGGTATCGCCGGCGGCGCCTTAGCCGCGACCAGCGTCGCGCGCGCCGCATTGGCGCGTTTGCCTGAGCCAGTTATCGAGACTTCGGCCGCGACCCGACCTCCGTTACAGCCGAGTGCGGGACGTCCTTATCGGCCTGTCGTCACGTTGAACGGATGGACTTTGCCGTTCCGAATGAATCGAGGTGTCAAAGAATTTCATTTGGTCGCGGAGCCCGTCGTTCGTGAGTTCGCACCGGGCTTCAAGGGTAACCTGTGGGGTTACAACGGACAGAGCCCTGGGCCCACCATCGAGGTGGTTGAGGGCGACAAAGTTCGTATTTTCGTGACTAACAATCTTCCTGAAATGACGAGCGTCCATTGGCATGGGCAAAGATTGCCGTCTGGAATGGATGGCGTGACGGGGTTAACCCAGCCCGGCATTCCACCCGGAAAAACATTCGTCTACGAGTTCATGGCTCGGCGTCCGGGAACCTTTATGTATCACCCGCATACCGACGAAATGGTTCAGCTGGCCATGGGGATGATGGGGTTCTGGGTGACGCACCCGCGCGAGAAGCATCCGCTCATTAGCGAAGTCGATCGCGATTTTTGCGTCCTCTTGAATGCGTTCGATATTGATCCGGGCAGCTTCACGCCGAAGATCATGACCATGCTCGATTTCAATGTCTGGGCATGGAACAGCCGTGTGTTCCCGGCCATCGACCCTTTGGTCGTGAGGCATATGGACAAGGTGCGCATCCGTATCGGGAATCTGACGATGACCAATCATCCGATTCACTTGCACGGCCATGAGTTCTTAGTCACCGGTAGCGATGGTGGTCCGACGCCGATCGGGACTAGAACCTATGAGGTCACGCAAGATATCGCCGTCGGGCAAATGCGGCAAATCGAGTTTTTGGCGGACGAAGAGGGCGACTGGGCATTTCATTGCCATAAGAGTCACCACACCATGAATGCCATGGGACACGATGTACCGACGATGATCGGAGTCGATCAGTCGACGCTAGCAGGCAAGATCAACAAGCTCATTCCGGACTACATGGTCATGGGTGAGCGTGGCATGAAAGAAATGAGCGAAATGGAGATGCCTCTGCCCGACAATACTATTCCGATGATGACGGGCTTCGGACCTTTTGGCGCGCTCGGGATGGGAGGCATGTTTAGCGTCGTTAAGGTGCGACGCGGACAGAAGCGCGACGATTATTCGGATCCGGGTTGGTTCAAGCACCCGCCGGGGTCGGTAGCGTACGAGTATCAAGGCACGCCGCCCAAGCCCATCAGATCACACTCCGATCATTGATATCTTTGTAATTTGCCGAAGGAATAAACGATGTGACTCAGTTTATCGCTCGTGCTCGTACCCCCTTTTTTATCCGGGTGTTTTTTCTCGCGCTACTGATCGGGATTTCGTCTCCGCTATCGGCTGACGAACCCGAATGGGTCGCGGCAGAGGTTCGGAAAATCGATCTCGAGAACTTACGAGTCACCTTGCGTCACGGAGAGATCAAGAGCGTGAATATGTCGCCGATGACTATGGTCTTCGGTGTTCGTGACGTCTCGATGCTCGAGACCCTCAAGATCGGTGAAGCCATACTTTTTACGGTGGTCCGCGATCAGGGTCGACTGATCGTCACGCAGATGAAGCCGGCTCAGCGAGAAAATTGACCGTTACGGCTCGGCGTCGATTAGCGCACGAACTTTTCGATAGAACTCCTCTCGAGCCTTAGGCTCAGGGCCAAGCGTCGCCCTCGTCCAATTGGAGTTACTCGCGATCACCAAACGACGTTGCGGATCGATGAAAATTCCTTGACCGAAGATGCCTTGCGCTGCGACGGCGCCGTCGTCGTAGGTCCACCACTGAAAGCCATAGCCTTTGCCCGAGACGCCGATATCCATTTGTTTATGAACGGCTTCGGCGAACCAGTTCGTGGGGACGATCTGTCGTCCGCCAACATTGCCGTTCGCCAGAACGAACAGCCCGAATCGGGCAAAGTCTCGGGTAGCCGCTTGCAGACAACATCCGGCGATTTCGTGTCCCGTTTTGCTCTGCAGCCACGTCGCCGTCGCCGCCATTCCGGCCGGATGCCAAATTCGTTCTTGTAGATACTGCGCCAAGGGCTTTTGGGTTGCGGAGGACACCAGTACGCCGATTAAATTGGTCTCGCCGGTGTTGTAGTGCCAGACCGTCCCGGGTGGATGAGCGCGAGGAAGCTTGCGCATATAGCTGACGGTGGCGTCCATATTGTCGTCGGGCTTGGCCTTGTTGAATTTGGCGACGTCCGCATCAGGGTTTTCATAATCTTCGTCCCACTTTACGCCCGAGCTCATGGTGAGCAGCTGACGAATGGTGACATCGTCATATGCGGACCCGCGCAGATCCGGAATATATCGACTCACCTTGTCGTCGAGACTTTCGATGTAGCCGTCCTGAATGGCGGCTCCGACCAAGGTAGAGGTAAACGATTTTGCGACTGAGAAGCTGGTCCAACGACCGTCGACATCGAACTCTTCGCCGTAGCGTTCGAATCGAATTTTTCCGTCTTGGAGGATCACCAAGCCGGCCGTGTGCTGACTCGCCATGTAGTCTTCGATACCCGGAATCTCGAGTGGCGTGCCCGGTGGAAGAGAGACCGGGTTGGGTGAGGCGGTGACGACCGAGGCTTTTGCCAGCAGAGGTAGGCGGTCCATTGCGCGGAACGCGGCGTGACGTTGATCTTGCGGCCAACTTAATACATCAGAGTTGGTGGGCAGGGCCGCCAACAGGTTTCGAGTTTCCTTGTCGAGGTTAATGAACCAGAGAGCACCGAGAGCCAGCAGAACGCCTGCCGCCATCAAAGAAATTCTGAGTGTTCGCATGGGGATTCCCGGAAACCGTTTAAGACACTGTCACTGGCGACTATCGTATCGCGTTAGGGGTGTCACCGCTTTGCGGCGATTCTGGGGCAGTCGAGGAAATCCTCGGTTGCAGGGGATAAGGGATGGTCAGCGAGTCTGATGATCGAGATTCGCCAGCCGTTCTTTAGCGCGGCATCAATTGGAATCTCCGCACGCTTCTCGCACAAAAGTTCCGAGCCTATGCCATCGAAAATCGGCTTGAACCCCCCATGATCGGCATCAGGAGTCCAAGTTCGATCCAGCGTTACCTTTAAAGTGTCTGCGGGCCGATCGTCGATTTTCTTTAAGAAGCAGGCACGTCGGCCCGAGTGTCAAAGCCTCTTAAAGTGATCAGCTCTCAGCCAGCGCGCCCGAAAATCGTCTTAGCACTGGCTGAGCGAGGTAGGTGAGTAATGAGCGCTCGCCCGTCTTGATCATCACCGTGCACGGCATGCCGGGTTGCATCTTCAGCCCGTTCAGACGCTGTCGTTCCGAAGACGGAATACCCACCCTGATTTTGTAAAAGGCGAGCCCCGTTCGTTCGTCGTGCATCGCGTCTGCCGAAACGACTTTGACGTCGCCGGTCACCATCGGCTGGCGGAGAGACGAGAGATACGCATCAAAGCGTAGGTCGGCAGGCAGACCCACCCGAACCCGATCGACATACCTCGGCTCAACGCGAGCCTCGACGATTAGATCATCTCCGTCTGGAACGATGTCGAGCACTCGATCGCCAGGCTTGATCACACCCCCGATCGTCGTGACCGCGAGGGCGACGACCGTTCCCGACACCGGGGCCCGAATGACTTGGCGCTGATTGACGTCACGTAGCATCGCCACGCGTTCGGCCAGGGCGCCGAGCTCTAGGCGTACTTCGGCAAGCTCGGCCTCAATTTCACGCCGCTGGGTCACGTAGAACTGCGACTCGCGCATCTTGAGTTCGGAAAGCCGCGCTTGAATACCATTGATATTGGCGAGGTCTTCGCTTTGCCGACTCTGCACTTCGGTGAGCTGGCGTTCGATTTCGAGTGTCTGATTTTTCGATACATAGCCCTGGGCGTGTAGCGCGCGCGCGGAGGCCATTTGATCACTGAAGAGCGCCACTTGGCGCTCTCTGCTCGACTTCAGCGTCTGAAGCGAGTTGAGTTGAGTCTCGAGTCCGCGCTGTGATTCTCTGATGAGGCGTATCTCACCGGCTGCAGCCGATCTTCGAGTGCGGAGCACGTCTCGTTGGGTGTCGAGAATCGCGTTCAAATCGGGGTTGCTCAAGTCCGCCTTTAGAGCATCTGGTATCTGTAGAGCGATCTGCTGGTTGGCCTCAGCGAGCAGTCGAGCCTCGGTCGCCAATGCGGTCCACCACTGTGACTCGGCCGCCTTGAGCGCAGAAGTCGATTGGGTCTCATCGAGCGTCAACAGCACTTGCCCTTTTCTGACCGACTGTCCTTCCTTGACGGCAATCTGTTCGATGATACCGCCGGCATGATGGGCCACCTGCTTACGACTCGATTCACTCGCGAGCACTCCCGTCGCAGGTATGCCTTGGTCGAGAGGCGTGAAAGCTGCCCAAAGCAGAAATCCGATGAAACCGACGAGAACGATGTACCACCCGTTTTTGATTTCCTGTTCCATGAGACATCCTTGACTGTTCAACTTCCGACGGCCTTCGACAGCACGCGCGCTTCGTGAGCAGCCTTCAACACATGATCGCGAGATCCCACTAACTTCAGCGTTCCCGCGTCCATGACGATGATTTGATCCACGAGTCGAAGGACGTTGACGCGATGCGAGATCACGAAAACAGTGCGCTGCTCGGTTTTCATTTTCCGGAGTGCGGCAAGCAGCGCCTCGTCACCGGCTTCATCTAGGCTGGCGTTGGGTTCATCGAGAACGATGAGCGCGGGATCGCCAAATAAGGCGCGAGCGAGACCGATTCTTTGACGCTGTCCCCCCGAAAGCACCGTGCCGGCGGGGCCAATCGGGGTCTCGTAGCCTTTGTGCATTCTCAAGATCATGTCGTGAACGCCCGCACGCCGAGCGGCGTCGATTATTGTTGTCGAATCGAGAACACCGAATCGGGCGATGTTCTCTGCGACCGTGCCGTCGAATAGTTCGACATCTTGCGGCAGATATCCGAGCCATCGTCCGATATCGTCGCGCTCGAGCTGATGAATTGCTGCGCCGTCAATTCGGACGACTCCCGAAAGCGGTGACCAAATACCGAGTAACGCACGGCCCAAGGTCGATTTGCCCGATCCGCTCGGCCCCACGATGCCCACCAAGGCGCCAGGTTCGACATCGAAGGACACATTTCGCACCGTCGGTGTTCGAAAGCCGGGAGGCCCGACCACCAGACTCTCTACCGAGACACGCCCATTCGGACGAGGCAGCACGACGTGTGACGGTACGGACGCGCGCAGTGCGAGCAACGTGGAGAGTCGAATCGCGGACTCCTTGGCTTTGGCGATCGAACTCCAATTCGAGATCAGCAATTCGAAGGGAGATAATGCGCGTCCGAGCAGTATGGACGCTGCGATCATGCCGCCGGCGGTCAATTGGCCATCGAGTACCAGCCAAGCGCCCACACCGAGAATCCCAGATTGCAGCAGCATTCGTGCATAACGGCTGGCGCTACCGAGTAACGCGGCACGATTACTGAGATCGGTAGAAATATTTCGAAGACGATGTTGATGTCCGAGCCAGCGATCGCGGAAACGGCCGAGCATTCCGAGCGCTGTGATGATTTCGATGTTTCGCAAGCGAGTGGTCGCTTCGTCTTGTGCGACGGCCGCTAACCGACCGGCATCAGATAGCATCGCTCCGGTGCTGCGTTGGTTGTACCACGCCAGCGCGACTAAAGTCAGCATCGCCATCGTCGCGAAGAGTCCGAGAGTCGAATCGAGCAGGAATATCACCAATAAGAATATGGGGGCCCACGGCGCATCGAAGATCGCCAGCAGTCCTTTACCCGCAACGAACTCTCGAAGCTTTGCTAAATCATTGAAGGCTTCATTTGGACTTCCGATCTGACCACTCAACGAGCGCCTGAAGGCTGCGTCGAACACCTGCCCATCGAGCTGATCGTCCAATTTTCGGCCCATGGCGCCGAGTAATCGGGAGCGGACAAGATCGAGCAGGGCCTCGACCGCGAGGAGCGCAACCAGCAGAGCCGACAATGCCAGAAGCGTCCCTTTGTTTTGGCTGGTGAGGACACGGTCGTAGACTTGCAGCATGTAGACGGCGGGCATCAGCAGCAGAAGGTTGATGCAACCACTGAAAATGCCTAGTGCCATCAGACCACGACGCAAGCCTGCGACCGTGTCAGCCAGCTCACCTTGAAGAAGTTTCAAGGGTGAGCCGATCACGGTAACCCAATCATGCTCGAAGACTGACCGGTCTCGGCGAATCCAAAGCTTCCCGCCGGAACGAAGAAGTCGTTACGCCCATCATCATTGGTATCGCTGGTGTACACCGTATCGACACCACTATTGAGAACCAGCGTATTGACGAGTTCGCCGTTCACCGTGCGTTGCGGGATCGTGTCGGCGTCGGGGTCGCCATCGAGAGCGTAGAACGATTCGCCTGTGCCGGCTTTGATCGCCACGCCAAGAACATCCTTACCCTCGAGAGCCGGGTTCAGTTCGAGCAAGCGCGCATAGATATCGGTCCATGCATCATCAAGATCTTTGATCGAGGGGTCGTTGTCGAGCCAGTCGATCTTGATTGTGTAGAGTCCGTCGGGGCCGACTTGTCCGCCCGATGATGTGCCACCGCGCGTGTCACTCGCTTCTAATCCAGACCCCGCAGCGGCCGAGAAATAAATCGTGATATGCGAGATGTTGTTGCTCAGTGTCGGGA